>Ga0255346_1001521_pt1 | contig 32080 bp, 28 predicted proteins | sample wastewater_treat_FD_194410 | JGI IMG/M metagenome (GOLD analysis project Ga0255346, IMG submission 194410) | Wastewater microbial communities from Lulu Island WWTP, Vancouver, Canada - plant22 | ecosystem: Engineered > WWTP > Wastewater > Unclassified | place: Canada: Vancouver, British Columbia...
TCACGAAGCCAGCGGATGTGGACTGTGAGCGTCGAGGGTTCAACTTCCGAAAATGCTCCCCATACCTCGGAGATAAGCTTATCTTTCGGTATAGCGGTGTTCTTGTTTCGGCAAAGATATTCCAGCAGGTCAAACTCACGCTGAGTCAGATTCACGGCAACTCCGTCCTTTGTGACAGTACGTGAAGCTGTGTTTATCTTTACATTTCCGAATCCCATCTCACCGCTCTCATTTCCGAAACCGTAGGTGCGGCGCATAAGGGCATTCACTCTCGAAAGCAGTTCTTTCATTGAATAGGGCTTGGGGATGTAGTCGTCGCCGCCTGTGTCGAATCCCGTAATGCGGTCGTCCTCGCTGGTACGTGCGCTGGCAAAGATCACAGGGACGCTTGAAGTCTCCCTAAGCTGTCTGCATATCTCAAAGCCGTAGAATCGGGAAGATTTATGTCGAGAAGTATGAGATGGAACTTGCTGTCCGTCAGTATAGTGAAAGCCTCCTCAGCAGTCGAAGCGTGGGCTGTACTGTAGCCGCAGCCCTCAAGCATTTCCGAAATTATAAATGAAAGGTCCTCGTCGTCGTCAACGATAAGTATCTTTTTGTTATTCATAGCCGTTCTCCTTAAAAAATGATAAAAATATTATACCACACACGGCGGCAGTTGACAAGTTCTGCCGCAGAAAAATGTTCACAGAATGTTTACATTTTCATCCGCACATTTCAGCTTTCTGTTTCGTTAAGCTTTATACAAATGGCAGATAATGCCTGAGACATAATTATGAGGAGGGAATCATATGAATCATACAAAAAAAACTTTATCAGCTGTACTTGCAGCAGCAATGACCATCAGCATGGGAAGCCTCTTCCCGATGAGTGCAAGTGCCGCCGCCTATAACTGGGACAACAGACCGGATTGGACGCCTACTGATTTCAATTCTGCTATGGAATTCTTGAATCACCATGGAACTACCTATGCCGAAGACGGAATGATTTGCATAGTCAAGCACGTCCCAAACGGAAAGCACATGGATGCTAAGATAGAGGCTGTCGGAAATGAAGGCGATCAGCGGACAGATTCACAGTACGAATCGAAGATCTTCTCATTCGGGTTTGAGGTTCCTGATGAAACCCAGCCTGAAAATGGCGAAAAAACCGCACTTCAGGATTACATGGAGTTCCACGGCTACACTGACGGAAGCTTTGTGGACTACCACTACGAAGCGCTGATGATAAAAGAGAATCAGGACAGCAAATTCAACATCATGACCGGGATTGTCGGCGAGGACGAGGAGTTAGATGAGAATAAAGCCGCTGTCTATACTTTTGACGGTGACACCGAGACCGATATCTGGGGCTGGCTGCCTGATTCATATGTGGAGTACAGAATATTCATCGACACTTACGGCAACCTCTCCAAGCATGACGGAAAGCTTGTCTACTGCCATGATGTCAACTATTCCACAGGCGCTACTCTCACAGTTGACCAGCAGGGCGAAGGAAAACTGAAATGCACCCTTAACAGCTCCACATACAATGAAATGGTAATGATGAGAGCCGGTGATACTTCTCATCTTGTACAGGTTTACGAGGGCAAGGAAGAGGGCGATGTTACCGTTTCCTTTGACAGCAATATCCCGTGGGCACCCGCAGAGGCCAAAGATCCGGTGCTGACCGCCGATCTTCACGTTAACGCTGACCTCACTATCAGAGACAAGATATACGATGTTCCCGAATGGATTCCGCAGGACAGCGAATCGCTCATCGACTTCTACAACAAGCACGGTAAAATCTGGATACAGGACGGCCTCATCTGCACTATCCGCCCTGTCACCGATTATAAGTCGGAGCGTTACTCCTACAGCTTCGGGGGTTCAGCTGCCGATAAGATCAAACAGTACACTATCTTCAGCAAATCCATAAAGCCCTTTGAAGAATATTCAAGCATCCTTTATGACGTAAATGTTTACGATATCCCCGAGGGCACTGACCTGACAATCAACTATGATCTTACTTATGCCGAAAGGACTTCCTTAAACTCCTTCGTTTTCGAGAAGGATGCCACAGGTTATATCACTCAGAAGGACATTGACGCATGGCTTCCCGACTGCGTTGAGGAGTTCGATGCTTACTACGAAAAGAACGGCGCTTTCTCCATCCAGGGCGGCTATATCATGTACTGCACCGAATGCCCTATCGGAACAGGCTACGGACTTAACGCAAAACAGAGCGGCACAGGCGGAGTTGCCGAATTCCACCAGGAGACTATCACACCTGTTGAGAACACTGTCCTCGACGGCGGCTCTAATTTCGTCATCAAGCTTTTCAAGCCCGAAAAGGAAGGCATTGTCCGTCTCGACCTTTACAAGGCAAGAATCGATACCGATGTTCTCCCCGAAAACGGCGTTGATACCGCATATTTCAGAATAGACAAGGATATGAAGATATACGAAGCCGAACCTACCGACATGAAGACCACTGTCAAGGGCGACTGCAACGGCGACGGCATTATCGGTCTTTCCGACGCTGTAGCAATGCAGAAATGGCTCCACGGCAAGGGCGGCATCTCCGAAAACGGCATTGCCGATATCAACGGCGACGGTGTTGTTGACGTATTCGACCTTATCGCTCTGAAAAAACAGATCATCAGCTCCATGTCAGAAGCTCCAAAGCCTGTTATGGTGAAGATATCTCAGAATTTCGCATGGTTCCCATATCAGGTCGTTGATGTATACGATCAGTACGGTACAGTATACGTACACTCCTACTCAAGCAACACGGAACATTCATGGGATGAAATTCAGGAAAAAACTGTAAATATGCGTAATGATAACTGGTACAAGGTAATTCGCAGCATAATGGATACAGCAGTTGAGGATTCCGAAGATCAGGTAAAGCCACAGCCTGAATTCTGCGTAAAAAGTAGATTTACCAACGACCGTCTCATCAGTGATTTTGCCGCTTTTTCAAAGAATACCGAAAAATACAGCAAGACAAAGATGTTTACAGTGAACTATGCTTATGATATGGGTTCAACTACTATTTATTCGATCGGTGAAACTGCCGATGGCAAGCCTGTATGCGCTGAACTTGCTACATTCGGTGATGCGGTTGGATATATCAACGATACGGAAGTTAAAGTATTCATTCAGAAGTTGGTGGATAATCATATGATTTCCGCTGATATTTTCAATGTCGTGAATCAATAAAAAAGCAAAAGAAAGATAACATATATACAAATCTCCCCGAACCGTAAACTGAACGGTTCGGGGAGGTTTCTTTTCCGTGAAACAAAAAAGCCATAGCACTTCTGATTTTTCAGAAATGCTATGGCTTATGTTATTATGCTGTTACGATACTGTTAGCCTTGTGGAGGTCAAGCTTTTCTACAGCCTGTTCTCTCATCTTGTACTTGAGTATCTTACCTGCGGCATTCATCGGGAATCCGTCAACGAAATCAACGTATCTCGGGCACTTGTGCTTCGCCATACGCTCAAGGCAGAACTGCTTTATCTCGTCCTCGGTGCAGGTCTCGCCTGGCTGGAGAATGATACAAGCCATGATCTCCTCGCCGTAATCCTCACTTGGAACACCGATGACCTGAACGTCCTTTACCTTCGGATATGTGTAGAGGAAGTCCTCGATCTCCTTGGGGTAGATATTCTCACCGCCACGGATTATCATATCCTTGATACGGCCTGTGATCTTGAAGTAGCCGTCCTCGGAACGTCTTCTTGCAAGGTCGCCTGTGTGGAGCCATCCCTCGCTGTCGATGGCAGCTGCGGTAGCTTCAGGCATCTTGTAGTAGCCCTTCATGATGTTGTAGCCTCTTGCAACGAACTCGCCGTCTGTATCGTCAGGGAGTTCCTCGTTAGTCTCGGGATCAACTATCTTGCACTCAACACCGAAGATAGGTCCGCCGACTGTGTTGACTCTCTGCTCGATGCTGTCGGTAGTCTTGCTCATTGTGGTTGCAGGTGAAGCCTCGGTCTGTCCGTAGGTGATACATATCTCAGACATATGCATCTTCTCAATAACTTCTTCCATCGTCTTGATCGGACAAGGTGAACCTGCCATGATGCCTGTTCTCATGTATGAGAAGTCGGTCTTGTCGAAGTCCTCATGTCCCAGCATAGCAATGAACATTGTCGGTACGCCGTGGAAACAAGTGATCTTCTCCTTGTTGATACAAGCCAGACCCTTTCTCGGTGAGAAACGTGTGATCGGTGACATTGTTACACCGTGGGTAACGGAAGCTGTCATAGCCAGAACCATACCGAAGCAGTGGAACATAGGCACCTGTATCATCATACGGTCAGCTGTGGAGAGGTCCATGCAGTCTCCGATAGCCTTACCGTTGTTAACAACATTGTAATGTGTGAGCATTACGCCCTTGGGGAAGCCTGTAGTACCCGAAGTGTACTGCATATTGCAGACATCGTGGATGTCGATGGTCTTGCGGACTGCCTCCACCTCAGTGTACGGAACGTTCTTGGAAAGTGCAACAGCTTCTTCCCATGTGTAGCATCCCTTGTTCTTGGAATCGATAGTGATAACGTTCTTGAGGAAAGGAAGCTTTGCAGACTGAAGCTTACCCGGCTCGCAGGTCTCAAGCTCAGGGCAGAGTTCCTTGATGATGCCCACGTAGTCGATATTCTTGATACCGTCGATCATTACGAGAGTGTTTGTATCAGACTGTCTCAGCAGATACTCAGCCTCGTGGATGCGGTACTCTGTGTTCATTGTAACAAGTACAGCGCCGATCTTTGTAGTTGCCCAGAAAGTGATGTACCACTGAGGAACATTTGTAGCCCAGATAGCAACATGGTCGCCCTTCTTTACGCCCATAGCCAGAAGTGAACGAGCGAATGTATCAACATCGTCACGGAATTCGGGATATGTACGTGTGTAGTCCAGCTCTGTGTATCTGAAAGCGTACTGATTCGGGAACTGGTCGCAGATACGGTCGAGGATATCAGGGAATGTGTAGTTGAGGATACGCTCCTTCGGCCACGGATACTGTCCGTCGCCTCTGCGGTTTGTCTGGAGAGGATGCTTGTGCTTGGTCCTGTAGGGAGACATATACTCGGCAAACTGAGGTATAACGATACCTGCATCGCTCAGGTCTCTTGCCCAGCGCTTTACCCATTCCAGTGAGATGTAGCCGTTGTAGTTTATAGTATCGAGAGCCTCGATCATTTCCTTTACAGGGATGTCGCCGGTGCCCATGATGCGGTACTCAACAGAACCGTCCTCACGCATAACGCTGTCCTTCACCTGTATGTACTTGATGTACTCGCCAAGGTTTGCAACAGTAGTTTCGGGAGCTTCACCGCCGTAACGGTAAGGGTGGTGCATATCCCAGAGAGCGGCTACCTTACGGCTTCCGACTTTATCGAGGACCTTTGCAAGACGTGCTGTATCGCTGTAAACGCCATTTGTCTCAACGAGGAGAGTAACGTTATACTCCTCAGCGATAGGAACCAGCTTCTTCAGTGCTTCGATGATATACTCATCATCTACTTCGTCCTCCGGGCCGGGGTTAAGGTCAGCAAGTATACGGATGTATGAAGCATCCAGCTTCTGAGCCAGTTTTGCGTATTCCTTTACCTCGTTCTCTGCCACATCGAACTTATCCTTGAATTTAAGGCAGGCACCGGAAGAAAGACAAGGGATCTCAAGATTTAGTGAACGTAGCTTCTCTACAGTCGCAGGCAGCTGCTTTTCGGTAAAAGGCTGAGCCTTAACAGAGAATATTTCATTTCCGAGACCTCTGATCTCGATACCGTCAAACCTGAAGTCCTTTGCCATTGAATAAATGTCGGGCCATGTCCAGTCAGGGCAGGCAAGTGTGGAAAAAGCTATTTTCACTATGATCAATCCTTTACATAAAAATCAGAGAAGAGTTGTATCCTTCCCTGTTAATATCTTCAATTCATGCTGAATCTGAGATGTCTCATCATCTGTCAGTTCATATATACTGAACGAATCTGCTTTCAGATCCGCAGTCCTCATGAATGCTTTTGCCTGTTTTGCTGAGGAAAAGCGCCGTGCAAAGGCCTTTTCCTTCACTTTGACATCAGCAGAATAAACGTACATCCCATCGGGGATATGCTTTATGATGAAACTCATACGCTCACCCGAAAAGCTTGTAGTAGACAATGCCGAACCATTCCCTCACCCAGTAAGTCGGAGTTACATTGAATGCAGTATAACCCGAAATGTTATAAGGAGAATCAATCCCCTCTTTTTCGGCAAGCATTTCTGCACGAAGCTGATGGAAGCCGTCAGTGACCAGTGTCACTTTCTGCGGAAGTCCGTTTTCGGCTATAAGCTTTTTTGAGAAAGCAAGGTTTTCCTTGGTAGTTGTGGACTTATCCTCCATGAAGATACGCTCGGGAGCAATCCCCTTTTCTGTCAGATATATCTTCATACATTCAGCCTCACTGATCGCCTCGTCACTTCCCTGTCCGCCTGACACAACAGCACAGACAGTTTCATGTTCAGACAAATACTTGTAAGCGGCATCAAGCCTTCGGGCAAGCATAAGGCTCGGACGTCCGTTTTTCACCTTGCATCCCAGTACAACGATGGTCGTGTTGTCATTTTTCGGGGGATCGTTCATTTCCCTCGCCATGCATACACTCATCACCACAGCAAGAACTATCCCTGCCGCAATAAAGAGAGATGTGACGGAGACGAATATTTTTCCCGCAGGCTTCTCCCACAAAGATGAGACGAACCTGCTGAAACGTCCCCAGAAAATGAATACGAACATCAGGATTACCGATACCAGCATCCCCGTAATATTTCCGGCATTGATGATGCCCATAGGAACGGGTATAACAAATAACCAGAACACCATCAGTGAGAGCAGAACAGCTATTATTCTTACAGCCATAGATATTCCTTTATTTCATTGAAGCCGCAAGCTTCAGTATCCTGTCAAGATTTTCCTTTGTTGTAGTCTCGCTTCCGAGATGAGTAGGAACGCTGTTGTAAAGTCCGTGGAAATCGGAACCTCCCGTTTCGATGAGTCCGTACTTCTCAGCAATAGCCGAGAGCTGTCTGCGGTAGTTTTCATCAGCGGAATAATGTCCCACTTCAACGCCGTCTATCTTGCCCTTTTTAGCAAGTTCCTCCAGCAGTTCCATGTTGTCATACTGTGCAGGATGAGCCATGACAGCCACACCTTTTGCAGTATGGATAAGGTCGATAACGAAGTTCACATCAGGGTATTCACGCTCAACATAGCATGAGCCGACTTCGGGATTGAACAGCTCCCTGTCAAGGTCGCCGTAGAATTCCAGAGCGTAGCCGTAATCTATGAGCGCACGCATGATGTGCTGTTTGAAGATACTCTTGGAAGCAGTGGTATGTTTCAGAATGCTTTCCTGAGTTATGGGGAATTTCTCCATTACCTTGAGTATCATTTCCTTTGAGCATTCTTTTCTTATCTCGCAGGATTTCAGACAAAGGCCTTCAAGTCTGTTCGGCTTTGAAGGAGCGTAGCAGAGGATGTGGACTTTACTGTTTCTGTCCTTGTCCCATGCAGAGAGTTCAACGCCGTGAAGCACCTTGATGCCTGCACGTTCAGCGAGAACATCCGCTCTTGAGAATGAAGCCATAGTATCGTGGTCAGTGATCGAAAGCCAGTCGATGCCTGTACGTGCTGCCTGTTCGATGACATCCTCGATACCGAGGGAGCCGTCTGACAGCGTTGTATGACAATGTAGATCGCAAATCATAATAGAACCTCTTTCACCGCAGTTACTGCGGAGATATACGTTAAACGTATATCCAAAATAAAATAAAATAAGTTAAAATATTTAAAGTTTGAACTATATTATGACAACGGTAATTATTATATCACATTTTTAAGAGAAATTCAAGTATTTGCGTAATATTTTCATCTGTTTAACACTTTACTGTGATATTACTCACTCTGTAAAGCGGCATACAACTCGCTCTTTTTGAAGCCTGTTTCCTTCGCCACAGCCTTGCAGGCATCGGTTGGCTTCTCTCCCATATCTATCAGTTTCTTCACCTGAGCAAGAGCCTGCCCGATGGTTATATCCTCCGAATCATCGGCATTTCTGCCCTCTACCACCAGTACAAACTCACCTCTCGGCTCGTTGCTGTTGTAGTATTCCACAGCTTCACTGAGAGTCATGCGGAGGACTTCCTCATGTATCTTCGTCAGCTCACGGCAAAGGGAAATGCGTCTGTCTCCGCCGAAACATTCACACAGGTTGGCAAGAGTAGTTTTCAGCTTATGGGGAGCTTCATAGAACACCATGACTGCCGTTTCATTGCGGAGGAGTTCCAGCCGCTCGGCACGTTCCTTTTTCGGCACGGGAAGAAATCCCTCGAAAGTGAAGCGTCTGACGCTGAGACCCGAAAGTGCCACAGCGGAAACAACTGCGCTTGGCCCCGGAACAACTTTTACGTTGATGCCATTTTCGGCGCAAAGCTTTACCAGCACCTCGCCGGGGTCGGAGATACAGGGCATACCCGCATCGGTGACGACTCCGCCGTTCTCCCCTGCCATCAGTCTGTCGATAATGTGCTGTGCATCGGCCTTGGAGCTGTGTTCATGGAAGCTTACAAGCTGCTTTTTTATGTCGTATCTGTTGAGAAGTTTCAGTGTAACTCTCGTATCCTCAGCACAGATGAAGTCCACGCTTGCCAGCATATCAAGCTGACGGAGAGTGATATCCTCCATGTTGCCGATGGGAGTACCTATTATATAAAGTGTTCCGCTCATTCCTGCTCCTTTCCCGTTGCGTATATCCTCTGTAGTTCTTCCGTGAAGCCGTTTTCGCTGCGGATGTACAGCTGCGGCTCGACTCTCATGAAGGGCTTCGAGCCTTTCTTTCCCTCGATGAGAAACAGCCACGGCGCTTCATCAGGATTCTTCGACACGAAACGCAGACGCTTCGGCTCGATGTTGTGGTTCTTCATGGCGAATATAACGTCGCTGAGACGTTCGGGGCGGTTGCATACACACAGCCTTCCGCCGAATTTCAGCAGTTTCTCCGCCGCTCCGCAAACGTCGTCGATGTTGCACATTATCTCATGCCTTGCTATTTTCTGGGCGGTTATCACGCTCTGATAGCCTGCATTGTTCACCTTGTAGGGCGGATTGCAGGTCACGAGGTCAAGCTGTCCCAAAGGAGCGCCCTCCCACAGTTCTTTCAGGTCGGCACAGATGGGGACAATCCCCTCGGTCTCGCTTCTCTCCATGCCCATTTTCAGCTGATCTATCGCCCCCTGCTGGATGTCCACCGCATAGGTTATCTGCGGAGGAAGCTTTTTCTGCATGATGAGCGGGATTATACCGCAGCCCGTACCAAGATCGCAGGCTTTGTCCTTGTGGCGGTACTGCGAGAAATCCGCAAGCAGGAAAGCGTCAGTGCCGAAGCGGTGGTCGGTGCTGGCGCAGACGTAAATTTTATCGGTCAGTTTTTCGTATTTGTATTCCATAGTCTCTCCGAAAATTCATATTAGTTTACAGCTTTCAGCCATATGAGTAAAATCCTTTATCACTTTTGAAACCGTAGCCGCTCTGAGTGCTTTTGTTTCGATGATAAGTTCACATGAGAACAGTTCGTTTTCATCCATTCGTCTGAGATATGCTATTTTACGGTAATTGTCGCTGATAATATCAGCATAGTATTCATAAAAGCTATCTGTCAGCTTTTCAAATTTAACTTCGGATGGTTCTTCATATTCCTCCTCGAAAGCATTAAAAACAGCATCTTTATTAAGCTCATTATCCAATTCGGGAGCGATAGAGAAGTAAAATCTTGCAGCCGGCTCATCGGCATTCTGATATGAGAACGAATACCCCCTGATATATCTCTGCTGAATGAAAATCCTGTTCATCCTCATATCTGTTCAGATCAGGAAGTTCAAATGAGATTTTGTCATCTGATAAGGTTTCAATTACAGATGTTCTCTTTTTCTTGCCCGTTTTTTTGTTTTCTCCGGCTTCTTCCATCATTTTAAAGCAGTTTATTACAGCGTTTCCGATTTCTTCGGGAGAATTATTGATGCTTAAGAAAAATCTGCATTCATCAGTACCACCATAGCCATTATTACCATTTATTCTTTCAGTTGAAGATATTCGCATATCACCATTTTCTTCAAGGCTAACAATACATAACATATAGTTTTTGTTAAATGATTTATAAGACCTGTATTTAGATACGTTTTTCCAAATTGCATCTTCATTACGTTCTTTTTTGGTTCGAGCATCTACGGGACTTTTGCCAATATGTTCTAATGCTTCTGATATAGTATTTCCAATTAATTCTGCATTTTCTAAATCGGTTATTTGGCGATGCCACGCCATATCAACAGAATAAACTCCAATTGTTGTTATAGTCGGAACAACTATTATCTGATCTTCACCTTTATAAAGATCAACACGATAAGGATATGTTACTTCCCGACATAGCGATCGCTTTAAGCCTCTTTTAAGATATTCATTCTCGAGTTCATTGATTCTGCGTATAGTTTCTTCATAGCTTAAATCCATTTATATCATCCCCTTTCGATAAGTCCGAGAGCTTCATCCATAGTCACACACTCCGCATACCTGTTTTTCCACATGAAGTTGTTGTAATAGCGGTAAGTCTCCTCTGCAGTCATGAACTCATTGTCAAAAGTGGAGTTGCAGTATTCGGGGACTATCATTCTGAAACCATGCTCAAATCCGCATTTTACCGCCGCATCCATGCAGTAATCGGTTTGCAGTCCTGCGGCAATGACAGTCCTCACTCCCTTGTCTCTGAGATATTGCAGAAGTCCGCTGTCACGGAAAGGGCTGTTCACGGTCTTGTCGAAGATCTTCTCATTCTCACGGGGAGCAAATCCGCTGTACACCTCAAATTCGGGATTGCCTCTGTGCAGAGCCGCACCCTCACCGTCATCATGGCGGACGTAAATTACCTCAACATTGTTCTGCCGTGCCACAGATATGAGCTTTTCAACATTGCTTATGAACCTGTTGAAAAATCCCAGTTTTTCGTTTGTTATGCCGCTTTGTGCGTCAATGACGAGGAGTACCATGCTATTCTCCTTTCAGCTTTGCAGCGTTAAGATAGTGCAGATTGTTGGGAATGGACTTATCATTGATGTGCCATCTGAATTCTTTTGATATGTATTTCCCGAATCTCTGCCATATTTCGGGGTCATCCGTGAGATATTCCAGCACCGATACCTCCATGGCATTTACCACATCCACATCGCCTTTCCGCCACATCTCCTCGATAACATCGCAGTAAAGCTTTATCCCGGCCTTATCGGTATCGTCTTTCAGCAAAGCGGTAAGCGGATAGTTTATCATCTCTCCCACAAGAATGTGTATGAGGACTTCACCGAATATCTCCATATGGTCGGCATAAATGCTTTTTCCGTCGGGAAGGCGCTCAGCAAACATCTCCGCACATTCCTGCCTGTTCATTTGATAGTTCCTCCGCCAACAACGATATCACCGTCATAAAGCACCACTGCCTGGCCGCTTGTAACTGCACGCTGAGGCTGGTCGAATTCCACCATATACTCGCCGTTTCCGAGATATGAAACAGTTGCCGGCTGTTCCTTCTGGCTGTAGCGTGTCTTTGCGGTAACACGCATAGGCTCGGTGATCTCAGCCACCGAGATAAGGTTGAAATCGTCAGCGATAAGCGTTTTTGTGTACAGGTCGGACTCATCACCCAGAGTGACGGTATTTGTGTCTACGTCCTTTTTCACCACATACGCAGGCTTGCCCAGTGAGATTCCCAGTCCCTTGCGCTGTCCCACTGTGTAATTTATGATACCCTTATGCTCGCCGAGGACTTTTCCCTCCATGTCCACGAAATTGCCTTGAGGAACGTCAGTGCCTGTGAAGCGCCTGATGAATCCTGCATAATCGCCGTCGGGCACAAAACAAATATCCTGACTGTCTGGCTTGTTGGAGTTGACAAGTCCTGCCTTTTCCGCAAGCTCACGAACCTGAGTTTTATCGAGACTGCCGAGGGGAAAAAGCGTATGCGAAAGCTGTTCCTGTGTCAGTGAATACAGCACATAGGTCTGATCCTTGCTTCTGTCAGCAGAGCGCTTCAGCAGCCAGCGTCCCCTTTCCTCGTCATACTCGCAGACAGCATAGTGTCCAGTAGCGATATAGTCATACTCCAGTTCAAGGGCACGGCGGAGCATTTTGTCGAATTTTACGTGCCTGTTGCATTCGATACACGGATTGGGAGTGCGTCCGCAGAGATAGCTGTCGGAGAACTGCTTCATAACGTGCTCACGGAAATTATCCTTGAAGTTGAACACCAGATGCTCGAATCCAAGCCTTCTTGCCACGCTTCTTGCGTCCTCCACATCGGAAAGGGCGCAGCAGGTCTTTCCCTCTTTCTGAGCCTGATCGATGTCCTCATCGGAGAAAAGTTTCAGAGTAACGCCCATGACATCAAAGCCCTGTTCTCTCAGCAGCATAGCGGCAACGGAACTGTCAACTCCTCCGCTCATACCGACCATGACCTTTTTCATATATTTGCTCCTTTCAAAAACAATAGGCGAACAATGTTCGCCTCAGATGATACTTTTTAATTCTGCAAGAGACATAAGGTAGTAGTCCGCTGTCTCCATTATTTCTTTCCTGTCGGGTTCGCAGGTCTCCTCGTAAATGCCTGCCGTTGTCAGACCTGCTTTTTTTGCGGTCTGAATGCAGTGGAGGGAATCCTCTATGACCAGCGCTTCTTCGGGACTGCATCCCAGACGCTGAGCGCCTCCCAGGAAAATATCGGGGAATTTCTTCCCTCTCGGATAATCGATATCTGTCAGCACGAATCTGAATCTGTCGTAGATACCGCATCTTTTCAGCACAGCCTCGGCAAGTGCCTTGTAAGTAGCCGTAGCCACACCGTATGGAATGCCCATACCGTCAAGCATATCGAGAGTTTCCTCAACATAAGGCTTCAGCGGTATGTGATGTTCGTACTCCTCCCTGACCATATCCTCGATGCGTTTTATGACGTATTCTTTGGTGACGCTGAGGTTGAAAAGGTCAATGAAGTACTGTGATGACTGATCGACGGTCATTTTCTTGACTCTCTCGGAAATATCCGCAGGAGGATCGGTGATCCCGTTTTCTCTCAGGAAATTCCTGTCAACGTCGTACCATATCTTCATGGAGTCTATGAGAGTGCCGTCAAGATCGAAAATTATTCCCTTTATCAATTCTGTTCCTTATCTGGAAGTAGTTGTTGCATTCTTTGAAGAGGTCTTTACGGAAGTAGTTCTGGTCTTGGTAGAAGTGACCTTAGCTGTAGTTGCAGGCGGCTCAGTTGCAGCTTCTTCTGCGGCCTTTGCAGCTTCCTCCTCGGCTCTGCGGGCTTCTTCCTCGGCTCTTCTTGCTTCTTCCTCGGCAGCTCTTGCAGCTTCTTCTTCGGCAGCCTTAGCCTCTTCCTCGGCCTTCTTAGCTTCTTCCTCAGCCTTGCGAGCCTCTTCTTCTGCCTTCTTGGCTTCCTCTTCGGCCTGCTTGCGTGCAGCTTCCTCTTCTTCTGCCTTCTTTGCTTCCTGTGCATTTCTGCTCAGGTATTTCGACTTCTTGTAATCCTTATTCGGGTTGTATGAGCCCTCGGTCTCGGCATCGCCGCATATTATGATGGCTTTCTTTCCGAGAAGGTCGAACATTTTCTCGAATCTCTCAAGATCGTACTCGGTATTGCCTTTCAGCGGATCGGCAACGTATACTATCTTCTTGTCAAGGTCGTAGCCGTAGATGGTAACGCAGTGCTGCATACCGCTGAACCACATTTCCTCGCCGTCTGGAGTGGTCCATCTGTGTTCGGGAGCAAGTTCCACAAGATCGATGGTCACCCATGCGATAACAGGTCTTCCCTCCTCTATCTGGTAGAAAAGCTTCTGAAGGTCGATATCGCTCATATTCTCCGCATAGCAGGGAGAATCGATGGATTCAAAGTAAGAATCCGCAGTCTGTATAAGTGCAGGCGGAAAACAACCGAAGCCGTCATTCAGCTTCGGGTCGCCGATGTAAGCATGGTCCATAGTCGTTGAGCCGTCCATATCCATAGGCATGAACTCGTCAGCGAGAGTGACCTTGTCTATGTCAAATCCGAGATAGTTGAGAGTCTGGCAAAGCGAAGTAACTTCGCAGCCTGTGGGGAGTTCCGGGTTCTGGAGAACAGTCTCGAACTTCCTGATGACGCTCTTTTTTGCTATCTTATGATCTCTTGGTTTAGCCACATTTACCGAGAAAGCCTCGGTCTCTTCTTCGGTCTCATCTTCTATGTGAACCGAAGTTGTAAGTATCTCCGTTCCATTGTTGGCAGCTCTGTCAGATCCGGGACCTGATGAATCAGCTCCCATGAGAGAAACCTTCTCTCCGCATGATGTTAGACAAATAAGCACAGCCGCAGATGCAGCCGCAAATTTCAGTAATCTGCCTGTCATTTGATTCTACTCCATATCTATCATAATTTTTGCCCTGTAATCCTTCTGGGCGGAGGTCACGGTCTCAAGAGCAAGACCGTAGATATCAGATGCTTTTATCTCCAGCTCTGCAAATCTTTCTGCTGTATCGCTGAGCTGGGAAAGCTTGGCTATCGACGCTGCATAAGGGATAGTCGCATGGTTCTTTGCCTTTGCGAGTATCTCTCTTCCTCTTTCGTTGAATGCGAGGATCCTGCCGTAGGGAGGCAGATTGTTCATATCATCCTTTGTTATGCCTATAAGGAGTTTGAGCATTATGCGTCGGATACGTGCCATTGTATATCTCTTTGTCTTTACAGTGAAAAGCAGTTCATCAAGTGAACCTGCCATTCTCGCACCGAATATCCTGTGTTCCAGACCCTGAGCCACATCGTCGATATCCTTTATATCCTCAACGCTGCAGCTTCTCAGCTTGTAGAGGAGGACTCTTTCAAGCCTGCTGAGCGAAGCGATCTCACCCTTGCTCACAGCTGAGGCGATCGCATCTCTCCACAGCTGAGTGGTGTATTCGCTTATTCCCATGATATCGTTCTCGGTCTCAAGCATTTCACGGAGCAGTGAAGCGCTGGCGAATCCGTTTTCGGGAACATTGCTGTCGTGTTCCGCATTTATGCGCTTGACAGTAAAAGGTGCCATTACTGAGGAAAACTTCTTCAGGGCACGCATATACTCTATAGCGAGAAGATTATTGGGTTCGGATATGATATCAGCCACAGCGGGGTCTTTGCCTTTGACCACCGATGTAAGGGCTCTCGGGTAGGTGTAGCCTTTTTCCATTATACCACGTATCTCTTCGCCGTGGACCATAGCGATGGCCTCCACCGTGTCCATGGCATCCTGGAGAATGTCCGTATCGCCGCACTCGCTGCCAAATGATATCTCATCGACTGCGCCCAGCGAATCGAGAAGGTAGACAGCTCCCGTGGCGAAGTTTTCTGCGGAAGAAAGGCAGTACTGGACAGGAAGCTCGATCACCAGGTCTGCGCCTGAACGGACGGCGAGACGAGCTCTTTCCAGTTTATCCATAACGGCAACATCGCCCCTCTGGACGAAATTACCGCTCATAACGGCAACGATATGTGTAGCTCCGTTTTTTCTTGTTTCGTTTATATGATAAAGATGCCCGTTATGAAATGGGTTATACTCACAGATTATACCGCTGATTTTCATTTTACTACCTCTTTCCTGAAATTTCAATGCTTTTTGACAATATTTTATTATCCTTACAAATTATTTGTGAGAATCGGATATGTTTTGTCCGATTTTACGGATATTTTAATGCGTATTGAGACAAATTTAAGAAAAACACTTGCAATTTGCCGAAAATAGTATATAATAATATATGCAAATCAAAATCTGAAAGGAAAATGCATATATGATTATTTTAGTAGTTAACGCAGGAAGCTCATCACTGAAGTATCAGCTCATCAACATGGAAGATGAGAGCGTGATCGCTAAGGGCAACTGCGACCGTATCGGCATCGACGGCCACCTCAACCACAAGACAAGCGACGGCAGAGTTCTCGACGTTGACTGCGACTTCCCTACACATACAGAAGCTTTCATGAAGCTTGTTGAAGCTCTTACAACAGGCGATGCAAAGGTAATCGACAGCATGGACGAGATCTCAGCTGTAGGTCACCGTATCGTGCAGGGTGCTGATGTATTCGACAAATCAGTGCTCGTTACAGACGAAGTTATCGACCAGATCGATGATCTCCGTGAACTCGCTCCTGTTCACAACCACGCTCACGCACTTGCTCTGAGAGCTTGTAAGAGCGTTATCCCTGCAAACGTTCCGCAGGTAGTTGTATTCGATACAGCTTTCCATCAGACAATGCCTGCAAAGGCTTTCATGTTCGGTCTTCCTTATGAGGACTACGAGAAGTACCACGTAAGAAAGTACGGCTTCCACGGCACATCACACAGATTCGTTTCCAAGGCACTTGCTGAAGCTATGGGCAAGAACGTTGAGGATCTCAAGATTGTTTCATGCCACCTGGGCAACGGTTCATCCATCACAGCTGTAAAGGGCGGCAAGTCTATCGATACATCAATGGGCTTCACACCTCTCGACGGCGTTGTAATGGGAACAAGAACAGGTTCTGTTGACCCATCAGCTGTTACTTTCGTAGCTGACAAGCACGGCTTCACACCTTCACAGATGAGCGAATACATGAACAAGAAGTCAGGATTCCTCGGCGTTTCAGGTGTTGGTTCAGATAACCGTGACATTCAGGAAGCTGCTAACAAGGGCAACGAAAGAGCTCAGCTCGTATCTGATATGCTGGCTTACGAGATCCAGAAGTACATCGGTTCATACGCTGCTGCTATGAACGGCGTTGACGCTGTTCTCTTCACAGGCGGTATCGGTGAGAACTCATGGGAAGTAAGAGAAGCTGTATGTGAGAACATGGATTACTTCGGAATCAAGATCGACAAGGAGCTCAACAGATCTATCAGAGGCAAGCTCACAAAGATCTCAACTCCTGATTCAAAGATCGAAGTATGGATCGTTCCTACAAACGAGGAACTCCTCATCGCAAGAGACACTCTCGCACTGATCTCAAAGTAATTCAGTAATTTACATTATACTACATTATATATAAAAAATCAATAGATTTTTACATAAACAGGCATATTCATTAACTGTGGTACTCTTACAGAAGTTTTTACACGAGTCTATTGAGGGAAACCCTTTTGAAAAAGGGTTTCCCTCAAACTCCCTTCCTAAAACTTTCAGTTTTAAATTTTCGCCTGATATGGCGCACCAAATAAATTTACAATTTTTTACATTGTATGGTGTGCGCCATATCAGGCTAAAATTTGGACCAAAAGTCTTTGGAAAGGGGTTCGGGGAAGAACCTTTCCTCAGAAAGGTTTTCCCCGATAAATGCGTATAAAGTTTCTATATGAGTATCACAGTTAACGGATATGCCTGTTTTTTCGATAAAAAAATTTTTTCTGAAAAGCTGTAAGATTCCGCTTTCCTGTACGTCTAATAATATGAAAGGGGTGAGAAGATGGAAAAGGGATTTCACGAAATATATGAAAAATACAGCACCGACCTGTACTCGTTCATCATTAAACTATGCGGCAATGAACAGCTTGCTAAGGATATCATGCAGGACACTATGCTGAGGGCTTTCACTCATTTCGATCAGTACAACGGCAGATGCAATATCAAAACATGGCTTTGTACTATCGCTAAGAATGTCTACTTCGACCATCTGCGGAAGTCCGAAAACCGCAATACTTCCCTTGATACCGCTGAAAATGCCGCCGTGGACAGCTTTGAGCAGAGTCTGACCGATTCCGACACCGCCATACGCATACACCATCTTCTTCACGAACTGGACGAGCCTTACCGTGAAGTGCTTCTGCTGAGGATATTCGCCGAGCTGAAATTCTCCGATATCGGCAGTGTCTTCGGAAAAAGCGAAAACTGGGCAGGCGTGACGTACTATCGTGGGAAGCGGAAACTCATCGAACTTATGAAAAAGGAGGGGCTTTTATGAAAAAATATGATCTGCCTTGCAATGTTATCATCGATCTTCTGCCGCTTTATAATGAGGGCGGATGCAGCGAGGAAAGCCGTCAGATAGTGGAGGAACATCTCCAAAACTGCGAAAACTGCCGTGAACTCTGCGGCAATATCCCCATCCCCGTAAAGGAGGCTCCCCCAAAACCAAGCGAATCCGAGACTTTCAGAAAGATAAGCCGCAAGCTGAAAAAGAGCAGATACTCAAAGCTGATATCGGCAGTTCTGTGCTTTTTTCTTGCGGGACTGACTATTCTCACAGGTGCGTGGTATTACACTTCCTACCTCCCCTACAAGCGCCTTGCAGAAAATCTCTCTCCGGACAATAGTTTCGGTCACCTTTTTTCCGATTACTCAGGTATGCAGGGACGCTACTGGTTACACATCGCAATGCCGAACTATCTCAATTTTCACGGCGGTTATGCCGCTGTTAATCTGAGCAGTGATTTTGTCAGCGACCCGACTTACAATCCGCCCTCTATGTTCGTATGGGTATCAAATAAGGAAACGAAATACGGTATCAATATCTATGAAAAAAGCACAGGCTACCAGTTGTACATTGACAAGGATGTGAACTACATTCCCTCCGATACCCTTACCGACGAGATGAACGAGAAATGCCGTGAACTCCTTGAACAGCACCGTGAGGAAGTCGAAGGCCTCATGAAAGCCGCTCAGGATAAATGGGGAGAATATCTGCCTTGACAAATCATCAAAAATGGGGTACAATAGTGTTAGAATACTATAACTAAGGAGTGTACGACTATGGTCAAGACAATTATGAAGATAGACGGCATGATGTGCAATATGTGCGAAAGCCATGTTAACGATGCTATCCGCAATGCAGTCAAGGTAAAGAAAGTTGAGTCCTCTCACAGCAAGGGCGAGACTGAGATAATTTCCGAGGATGCTCTCGACGAGGCAAAGCTCAGGGAAGTCGTTGAAAAGGACGGCTACAAGGTCCTCGGCATCACATCCGAGCCCTACGAGAAAAAGGGCCTTGCAGGTCTTTTCAAGAAGTAAAAGGAAAAGCGTACCATTTGCGGTACGCTTTTTTTATTTAAGATCTTGTAGGGAACGCCGCCCTCGGCGTTCCATAATTTTACGGCAAGCTGAGGGCGCACACTGTGCGCCCCTACACTGCTCTCTACTTTCTGATCTCTACTTTCTGACCTCTGCTCTCTGCTTTCTACTTTCTGACCTCTGCTCTCTGCTTTCTGATTTCTACTTTCTGCTCTCTGCACTCTGAGCAGATTCACCGCCCTTGAGAAGCCATTCCTTGAACCATCTCAGGAACTTTGTCAGGTATCTCAGCGTCGGCTCGGCGATTATCGAGAAGTTGATACACAGCAGTATGCATCTGTTGGACATGGACGAAATGCTGAAGAAATCGCTGACGAAAAGCATACAGAAGATAAGTCCCACTGTACAGCCCAGCCACAGCCACATCTTGTAAACATCCATCGGCTTGCATATCTCGAAAACTATCATCAGTCCTACAATGCTGAGGAGTATGGTCGATGCAGTTGCAATGTCCGAACGCTCTACGCTGAAAATGTTGCCGAAGTATATCATCGCCGCAACTACAAGAGTATCGGTAATTCCCGCAGGCAGAGCTTTCAGCAGTATATTTGACATGAACTTGCCCTTTATCAGATCACGGTTAGGCATCTGCGACAGGAAAAATGCAGGTATTCCTATGGTGAACATACTGATAAGGCTTATCTGCGCCGGGAAAAGCGGATAGCTGATGCCGAAGCAGATGGTCAGTATGGAAAGTTTCAGTGAGAATATGTTCTTGACAAGGAACAGACTTCCCGAGCGTTCAAGGTTGTTGACCACTTTTCGTCCCTCTGCCACTACCTCGGGCATCTTTGCGAAGTCGGATTCGAGCAGTACAAGCTGTGCCGCCTGCGCCGCCGCATCACTTCCCGATGCCATAGCTACCGAGCAGTCCGCATCTTTCAGCGCAAGCACATCGTTTACGCCGTCGCCCGTCATTGCAACAGTCCTGCCTGCACGTTTAAGTGCCTTGACAAACATACGCTTCTGCTCGGGAGTTACACGTCCGAACACCGTATACCGCTTGACTGCGTCGTTTACGGCGTTTTCAGTGGTAAGGGTTGAAGCATCTATATAGCTGCCAGCATTCTGAATGCCTGCCTGCTTTGCCACTTCTGAAACTGTCACGGGATTGTCGCCCGATATGACCTTTATCTCAACACCCTGTTCAGCGAAATATCTGAAAGTTTCGGGAGCGTTCTCACGTATGGGATTAGACAGCATGATGAAGCAGACAGGCTCAACGGCAGTTTCAAGAGCCTTGCCGTCGGGAATCCCACTATATCTGCCGAATACCAGCACACGATAGCCCTTTCTGCTGTAGGACTCAATGACTGCACGGTAGTTCTCATATCTCTCTTTCAGCACAAACTCAGGCGCTCCCATAACATATGCGCCCTTTTTGAAAGTGACACTGCTGTATTTGAATTCCGATGAGAAGCCTGTTATATTCACCGGAAGCTCCCCCGTCGGCTCACAGAAATGTCCCTTTATAGCAGACATTGTCTCATTATCGGCATCCTGAGCCGCCGCAAAATCACTGATAAGTCCGTTTAGCACATCCTCGGTCATGCCTTCATCCGCAGGCACTACCTTCGACACAGACATACAGTTTTCGGTAATGGTTCCCGTCTTGTCCACGCAGAGAACGTCCACACGGGCAAGAGTTTCGATGCACTTCATATCATGGACGAGGACCTTGTTCAACGCAAGCCTCATGGCACTTACCGCAAGAGTTGCACTTGCGACAAGGTAAAGTCCCTCGGGGATCATTCCCAGCACAGCCGCTACCATCGACTGAACGCTGGCTTTTATGGTCATGTGGTTGACGTAGTAGGACTGATAGAACAGCAGGATCCCGATAGGGATAAGGACTATTCCCGCTATCTTGACGATACGGTTAAGGTCACGTATCATCTCGGACTGCTCACCTTTTCGGGTCTTTTTCGCCTGCAATGTCAGCTGAGAGATGTAGGATTCACGGCCGACTTTCTCCAGTCTTGCACGGCATGAACCCGACACCACGTAACTGCCCGACATAAGATTGTCTCCGCTGTTTTTGGCAATTTCATCGGATTCGCCTGTCAAAAGCGACTCGTTTACCGATACATAGCCGCTGAGGACTTCCGCATCTGCACTTATCTGGTCGCCTGCCTTGAAAACGGCTATGTCGTCCAGGACCAGTTCACGGGAAGGAACTTCCTTTTCCTCGCCGTCCCTTATGACGGTGGTCACGGGCGCATTGAGCATATTCAGCTTGTCAAGCACTGATTTTGAACGCATTTCCTGAAAAATACCGATAAGGGTATTGGAAATGATGATGGGCAGAAATGTCAGGTCACGGTAAGAGCCTACAAAAAAAAGCAGTGACGCTATTACCACGAAAAGCAGATTGAAGTATGTAAATACGTTATCTGCGATGATGTCTCTGACTGATTTTGACGGTGATTCTACGGGACGGTTGTCCAGTCCCTCATCAAACCGCTGTTTCACCTGCTGTGAGGTAAGGCCTGTTTCGGGCTCAGCGAAAAATCTCTCCGGATCCTTCACAGGCTCGATGATAGTATTCTTTTTCATGTTATCTCCCTTTAGGCAACACCGCACAAAGCTCACCTGACGGCTTTGCACTGAATCTGCTTGCATATTTTCCGCCATCTTGCACAGAAATCCCTTGACATACGATAGTATGCCTGCTAAATTTCTATACAATCTGACGAAAAATCTGTCACAGCATCTTCAGCACAAGCTTTGTGCGGTGTTGCCTTTATCATGTGTAATTGAGCAGATCATATCAAACCATGATGCGTATGATCTTACTGCTAAAATATTATACCACTTTTTCCCCCTTTTTACAATTGCGCCATATGAAAATCTGATGAAAAATGCCATGCGGTATAGTCAACTTGTATAGCGTCAACGGTTGACATTTCATCAGATTTGTGATATGATATTCTCAGAGGTGAGAAAATGTCAGATTCAACTGCGATCAATAGAAAAGCGTTCTCCACAAGAGAACTTGTCCTTATCGCCATGTTTTCGGCACTTACAGCCGTTTGCGCATGGATATCCATTCCTTTCGGGCCTGTCGAATTCACGCTTCAGACCTTTGCAGTATTCCTTACAGTATCAGTCATTGGCGGCAGAAACGGCCTTTATTCCATCCTTGTGTATATCCTTCTCGGTGCTGTTGGACTCCCCGTATTCGCCCATTTCAAAGGCGGAATATCCGCTCTGCTCAGCTTGACAGGCGGCTATATCGTCGGATTTATCTTCATTCCGCTGATATATCTTGCAGCCGAAAAGCTTTTCGGAAGCAAAATGCACATCAGGATATTGTCACTACTTATCGGACTGGCTGTCTGCTATGCATTCGGCACTGCATGGTTCATGTACGCCTACGGACGCAGCGTCGGCGCAGTCACCCTCGCTAAAGCTATGAAACTCTGCGTCATCCCGTTCGTGCCATTCGATATAGCAAAAATGATCCTCGACGTCATCCTCGCCGGCAGAATAAAAGAAGCTTTACCGAAAAAGTAAAAAGCACCGTTCTGTAACCGTGATGCTCATATGGCAGTTTTATGCGTGTCTATTGAGGGAAACCCTTTTGAAAAAGGGTTCTCCCTCAAACTCCCTTCCTAAAACTTTCAGTATTAATTTTGCCCCCATATAGGGCGCACACCAGATAAGTATAAATTTATCATTTCTTGCAGGTGCGCCCTATATGGGGGCAAAATTCTATTAAAAGTCTTTGGAAAAGGGGTTCGGGGGAAGAACCTTTCCTCAGAAAGGTTTCCCCCCCGATAAATACATATAAAGTTGCTGTATGAGTACCACGGCTACAGAGCGGTATTTTTATTTTTCCATAAAACTTCTTATTCTGTCCAGGTTTTCCATGCCTGTCGTGCGTCCGATGCGGTAGACTTCCTGGAGCACCTCGGTATCGTGCTCGATATGTCCGACAGGAAGCTTTTCGGGGGGGAGCTATAACAAGTGTCCGTCCCTCGCTTTCGGATCTGCGGATATAGCGCAGTTCCTTGTTGTACATCTTATGTCTCTCGGCGCAGGCCTTAATGAGATCCGGGTACTTTCTGTATGCGATCTTCAGCAGCGGTATCGCTTTATTTCTGTGCTTCACGTAGTCACGGGGCTGAGTGACGATCACAACGTTCTTGTCGTAGCCCTGTTTTTCCATGAATCTCAGCGGTATGGAATCAGCTATTCCGCCGTCAAGAAGCTTTCTTCCGCTGACTTCAACGATGCGTGAGAACATAGGCATGGAAGCAGAAGCCCTCATCCATTCAAGTTCGGAATAATTCACCCTGTTCATTCTGTGATAGACTGCCTTTCCCGTAAGAATATCGGTGCAGACCAGCCAGAAATCCATTGGTGAAGCCTCAAAAGCCGCCGAATCGAATATATCAAGTTCATTCGGGATAGTGTGGTAGCAGAATTCCGCTCCGAACATATCTCCCGTTTTTACAAGCGACTTTACGCTGCAAAAGCGCTCGTCTTCTGCAAATCGCAAATTGTATCTTATTGCTCGTCCATTCTGTCCTGATTTGATATTACATCCGAAAGCCGCACCTGCCGAAACTCCTACTGCACCGTCGAAAGAAATGCCGTTTTCCATAAGCACATCTGTGACTCCTGCGGTAAAAAGTCCACGCATTGCGCCGCCTTCAAGTACAAGTCCGTATTTCATATATTATTCTTTTCCTTATATCAGTTATCGCTGAGATCGTATGGTGGTTCTTCATTTGAGAGTGCCAGTTCAATGACCTTGCTGTAGAATCCCGAAGGATTGAGAAGCACCTTCTCACCTATCAGTTTTGCCTGAGTGAGGTCGGGAGCGTACAGTTTCAGGTCCATGAGGTCGCAGTTTGTGTCAAGCACACGTATCTGTGTGTAGTAGCCTTTGCCTGCGGGAATGTACTCTATTTTCAGCTCCTTTTCGTATTTGCGCCTTGCAAAATATCTCAGCGCCGCCAGCACCAGCTTGTCCCTGTAGGACTTGGGAGCGTAGGTCTTGAGCTGTTTTGCGCAGGCAACTCCCTTTGGCTCGATAACATAGCAGTCCATGCCCTCGCTGTCCTTCTGAAGAGAAATAAGCTCATTTCTTATGAGATAGTCGATGGAGTCCTGATAATAGAAATAATTCACCAGCCCTGTGCCGATAGCGATATCGTAAAGCTGTTCGGTCTCAACAGGCTTGTCTATTTTGTAGAGCAGATAACAGAGAAGGATATTCAGCGTAGGAACGTCCCTTATCTCGGTATCTGCCATTTCAGCCATTTTTTTGATATTCTCGTCCTGCATAATAATCACCTCAACAGAAATTTGGGTAATCTATCATATGAGAGAGCAGTGCTATGTTCACGGCAGCTTCCACGCATGGAACAGCCGCAGGTACGGTGCATGGTATATGTCCCCTTATGTCCTCGATGCTTTCCTCAGTCATGTCGTGGAGATTCACCGCATTCTGCGGCTTTGCCACTGACGGTGAGGGTTTGAAAGCAACTCTGAGGGTTATCGGCATACCCGAGGAGATACCTCCCAGGATACCGCCGTGATTGTTGGTCTTTGTGACAACGTGACCGTGGTCATCCACATAGAAATCGTCATTGTTCTGGCTTCCCACCATTTTTGCGGAGAGGAATCCTGCTCCGAATTCCAGTCCCGTAACGCCGGGGATGCCGAATATCAGCTGAGCGATATTGTTCTGCAGTCCGTCAAACAGCGGAGAGCCGATACCTGTCGGGATATTCACAGCGGCGCACTCGATGACTCCGCCCAGGGATTCGCCTGCGATGCGAGCCTTTTCGATATCCTCCTGCATCATCCAACCCTTTCGGTCGTTGATTACGGGGAAATCCTTTATCCTTACGCTTTTTACACCGTCCCTTGTGATATTCACAGGGTCAAACGGATTATCCTTGATATTGTGGAGCTGAAGGATGTGAGCGCCTGCGTACATACCTCTCCTTTCAAGTATCTGGCCGCAAATCGCTCCTGCAAAGCAGAGAGGAGCAGTCAGCTTGTCGGAGAAATGTCCGCTGTTTCTCACATCGTTGAAGCCCTTGTATCTGACAGCGCCTGTGTAGTCGGCATGGCCGGGACGTGCAAGCTTGTCAAGATTATCGGTCTCAGGCTTATCCTCGGGGATATTCTGTATGAACGCACAGAGCGGAGTGCCTGTGGTGCGGTCGTTGAAAATGCCTGACATCACATGGGGCATCATATTCTCGTAAGGAGAAGCAGAATATCCGCCCACTTCGGGATAGCGTCTCGCCATGAACTTTGCAAGCTCTTCAGTGTCGATATACTCGCCTGAGGGGAGGTTGTCGATGGTCACACCGATAGCAGGGCCGCTTGCCTCGCCGAATATTGAGACTGATATCCTGTTATTCCAAATTGATGACATTCGCCTTACCTCCGAGCATTGTGTAGTCCTTGAAGAAATCGGGATAGGACTTTTCAACAGCTTCTGCACCTGTGATGATAACATCGCCGCTGCATCCGAGTGCTGCCACTGCTGCCGCCATAACTATACGATGGTCGCCGCAGCCGTCCACTTTTCCTCCTGTTAGTTTTTTGGTTGGTCTGATGATGAGTCCGTCATCGGTCACGGTAACATCTCCGCCGATGCCGTTGAGCATTGCCGCTGTAGTTTCGAGGCGGTCGCTTTCCTTTATCCTGAGCCTTTCGGCATTGTATATCACTGATTCTCCGCTGCCGTATGCCGCAAGCACCGAGAGTATGGGCACAAGGTCGGGGATGTCGGAGCAGTCCTCTCTGAAAGAGCCGATAACTCCGTCTTTGAGGATATCAGAAGTAATGGAGATTATCCTCTTGTCTCCCTGCACGCTGTCAGGTGAGAGATTTCCCAGCTCTATGTCAGAGCCTATAGCATTTGCCACGCAGAAGAAAGCCGCCTGTGAGTAGTCGCCCTCCACACGCTCGCTGTGGGAGTGGTAACGCTGTCCGCCTTTTATGGTGTAGCTTGTCTCGGTCTCGTCAATGACAACGCCGAAACGCTTCATGGTGTCGATAGTAATGTCCACATAAGGACGTGATTCAAGGTGAGATGTGAGGATTATCTCCGAATCTCCCTCAAGCAGCGGAAGTGCAAACAGCAGTCCCGTGATGAACTGTGAGGAAACATTTCCCTCTATCTCGTATTTTCCGTTGGTAAGCTGTCCGCTTATATCAAAAGGCATGGTGTTGTTGTAATTGAAAGTTATGCCCTTTCGTCCAAGTTCACGGGTATATATATCTATTGGGCGCTGAGGAAGTCTTCCCCTGCCGATAAATTCCGTATCATAGCCGAGAGCAGCCGCAATCGGGATAACGAATCTGAGAGTTGAGCCGCTTTCGTTGCAGTCGATGGAAAGCTTTCCCTCTGCACGGTCGGTGCCGATACCCCATACGGTAACAGTGCCGCTTTCCTTGTCGGTCATTTCCCACTTTGCGCCGAAAGCTTCCATAGCGCCGAGAGTAGCCTCGATGTCCTTTGAGAAGCTGATGCCGCTGAGTACGGACGGTTCGCTGTCGGAGGAAAGTGCGGCACAGATTATGGCTCTGTGGGCACAGCTTTTGGAGGATGGTATCTCAACTCTGCCTTTCAATACGGAAGGACTGATGCGTATATCCATTACTTTCCCTCCATGAGGCGGCAGAATTCATCAAAAGGCACCTTGACTATCTCGCCTTTCCCTATTTCTCTGCATACGATGTAATTGATATTCTTAGCCTCGTTTTTCTTGTCGATCTTGCAGAACGGAAGGAGTTCGCTCATCGGGATGTCTGTACCGGTCGGGAGTTCGTAGGCCTCACAGCACTTCTTCAGTCTGTCGGAAAGGGCTGGAGCAAGGATGTCGGTTATCATGCACATTCCTGCCGCAACTCCATAGCCGTGAGCGTAGTCGGTATAATTATGCCATGCTTCGAGAGCGTGACCGAGAGTATGACCGAAATTAAGAAGCATACGCTCTCCTTTGTCAAATTCGTCATTCTCAACTACCGAACGCTTTATATCAACACAGGCATAGACCATTTCGTCCATTATCTCATCGAGAGTGTCAAGGGTATGGGATTCCATAAGCTCAAAGAGCTTTTCATCACGGATCATGCCGTACTTTATGCATTCTCCCATTCCCTCGGCAAGAGTCTCTCTCGGTAGAGTTTTCAGTGTGTCACTGTCGCAGATGACAAGTGAAGGCTGCTTGAATGCACCTACAAGGTTCTTGCCGCCCTTGATATTAACTGCTGTCTTACCGCCTACGGATGAATCCACCTGAGCAAGGAGAGTTGTGGGTATCTGCACAAAATCAATGCCACGGAGGAATGAAGCTGCGGCAAATCCTGTTATATCGCCTACTACACCTCCGCCGAGAGCAATGAGAATGTCGCTTCGTGTTATATTGCATTTACACAGGAAGTCGAAAATATCACCCAGATTCGACAGACACTTTGACTGTTCACCATGAGGGAAAGTGAAGATATCGCACTCAAATCCGCTGTTTCTCAGTGAAGTTAAAACTGTCTCGCCGTAAAGTCCGCCCACCGTATCATCTGTAACTATAACTGCCTTGCGTGAAGAAGTTACCTCAGCGATAAGTTCTCCGCACTTTCTGACAGCACCACGTTCAATTAAAACATCATACGGATGGCTTGTCCTGATGTTTATTTTTTTCATTATACCGACCTCCGTTAAAAAAAATGCCGCCGCTTCGCAAGCAGCGGACAACATGGCTACGCATCCATGTACTGACTGTATATATACGTCTCATTATTACGTTTTTTCATTACTTATAAATTATACCACGTTTTGAAAAATGTGTCAATAGTTACGCTGTACCGTTGTATTTCAATATTTCAGCCGCCTTTGTGTAATATTCACACATTTATATAAACCTATTTATCCTTTTCTGAAAAATTCACATATTATTAAAATCTGACCTGTTGATTTTATATTAAATTGTGATATAATAATATAGGATAATACCGCAGTGCACAATAATGCTGTTTGTACGGTGTTATCCATGGTTACTGATAATCGTATCAGGAGGGGAAGTTATATGGATAGCAACAAATATCTGAGTTCTCTTGAGTATTTTCTCAATAAAATGCAAAGCTCGGATGATACATTTACTAACGAAGTACAGGACGCAATAAAAGATCTGTGCGAGATACTCAGGATCGGCGCTGTGAAAACTATGTTTCAGAGCAATCACTACGGGCCTCATGTCGATCCTTCCACTATTTATTATTTTTATAAAAACGATAACTGTTCAGAGGACAACAGTATTGAGTTCAGATACGCAACTCTGACCGATAATACTGCGGTATATATTATTTATCCGCTGAAAGGCCAGCCTGAGTGGAGTGTGGAGGAAAAGAACAGGATCAAGAGTATCTGCGATATGCTCTTTATCTTCAACGGAAGAACAAGAATGATCGAGCTCTCAAAAAAGCTCGCATTTTACGATCCCGAGTTCAAGGTCTATAATCTGAAGTATTTCCACAGATTCCTTGCTTCACTTATCAGAGAGGACAAGATCTTCGGGTATTACGCTGTAAACTTCAACCTGAAACAGCTGAATATGATAAATAACCGCATCGGCCGAAACAACTGCACTAAGATCATGCAGCGCTACATAGATCTCATAAACTCAAAGCTTTCAGAAGAAGAAGCGCTGTGCCGTCTCGGCGGCGATAATTTTGCCGCAATAATCAAGACGGAGAATTTTCCTGTGGTATCAAAGATATTTCTCGGTGTCAATATAGATGCCCCCGACATCTGCGGGGAAAGTGTGCGTATGTCTTCTTCTGTCGGGCTTTACAAGATCAGCGAACAGCCAAAGTATGCCATAACTTCAAGCGAGATCATGGACAGGATACATATCGCCATGCAGAAAGCAAAGCGCTCGGCAAAGGCTCAGATAATCGAATTCGATCAGGAACTTTTCGAGATGCAGAAACGTGCTTCCGCTATCAATGCCGCTTTCGACGACGCTATCACCAACGAGGAGTTCATCGTCAATTATCAGCCCAAGGTAAGCCTTAAAGGCTACACCATTTCCGGGGCCGAGGCTCTTTGCAGATGGATCCATAACGAGAAAGTCGTCCCACCCGGACTTTTTATCCCCATTCTCGAACAGAGCAACGATATCTGCAAACTGGATTTCTATATGCTCCGTAAAGTCTGTTCAGACCTGAGAAGATGGATAGACGCAGGTATAAAGCCTGTACGCATTTCCGTAAACCTTTCAAGAATGCACCTGAAAAATCCGCTTCTGGTAACTCAGGTATGTTCGATAGTGGATAAGTATGAGCTCCCCCACGACCTCATCGAACTTGAGCTCACCGAGACCATCAATCCCGTGGAATTCAAGGAACTCCAGAAAGCCATCAACGGCCTGAGACAGAACGGCTTCGCTACATCCGTTGACGATTTCGGTACAGGCTATTCGTCGCTGAACCTCATCAAGGAGATACCGTGGAACGTCCTGAAACTGGACAAAAGCCTTCTCCCTGCCTGCGGTTCGGAGAATGTTTGGCAGGACAGGATACTCTTCAAGTACATCGTGGCTATGGCTAAGGAAATGGGACTTGAATGCGTGGCAGAAGGCGTGGAAACTATGGAACAGCTCCAGCTCCTCTCCGAGAATAACTGCGAAATGGCTCAGGGATTCTTCTTCGATAAACCCATGAACGTCAAAGACTTCGAGGATAAACTCCGTGACAGAGTCTATACTATCTGATAAAAGCAAGAGAAGCAATAACCACTGTACTTATAAAGAAGTTTTATATGTATTATTGAGGTAGACTATTTGAAGAAGGATCTTCTCAAATCTGTTTCCCAAGACTATTAATTTTGCCCCATAGAGGGCGCTCCCGGTGAAACTACTGGTTTTCACATCTTTCATGGAGCGCCCTCTATGGGGCAAAATTCTATTAAAAGTCTTTGGAAAAGGGGTTCGGGGCGACTCCCCACAGTGTGGGGAGATGTCCGAAGGACAGAGGGGACAGGCACCTGTTTGGTGGAACCTTTCCTCAGAAAGGTTTTCCCCCGATAAATCCGTATAAAGCTTCTATATGAGTACAGCAGTTACGTGCTTCCCCTGTTTTTATCACAGATACTTCAGGATCTCCTCACGGATGCCGTCGTACTTACTGTCGGAGATACCGAAGTCCATCTCCTTGTAATTCCACACTGCACGGGAAATGCCGTGTTTCCTGAACACCTTGTTTATGACCTTGAACCACTTCAGAGAATCCTCGGCAGACACGATGTCGATAACGCCGTATTCGCCGCAGTACAGGGTAGTACCATACTTCTCGGCAGTGCTTATGGCTGTGGAGAAAAGCTCCTCGAAATATGCTTCGGAAGTTTCGCTGTCCTCGAATCTCATCCTCTCCTCGGGGATGATATCGGGAGTCCATGTTGCGCCCTGATGTGTGAACTTCAGCGGTTCGTAGCAATGGAAATTGTACACTATCCTGTCGTCGTGGGGCGCATTGAGGAACTGTACAGTGTCCGCTGCATTATTGTGATAGCTGCCGAGAAGAATAATGACCTCGGGAGCTATTTTTCTTATTCTTTCGATGCAGATATCAGCTATCTCGTTCCATTTGCCGATGAACGACTCGTCTGTAACTTCATTGAGAAGCTCGAAAACGATATTGTCGGTATCGTGACCGTATCTTCTTGCTATCTCCTCCCACAGGATGTAGAAGCGTTCCTGATACTCACTATTGTCGAAAAATCCGCTTTCAGGCTCGCCGAAATCGAATGAGAAGCCTGCGGTCTTGTGGAGGTCGATGACCAGTTTCAGCCCGTATTTACGGCAGAGTTCAACCACTTTGTCGATACGGTTATAGCCGTCCTCGATAACGCTTCCGTCGTTATCCTGAACGATATTGTAGTCGATGGGAAGCCTTACGTGGTCAAATCCCCAGTCTGCTATCTGCTTTATGTCGTTTTCCTTTACAAAGTTATCCAGTCTTTCACGGCTGTAGTCACACTGTGACATCCATCCGCCCAGATTGATTCCCTTGATAATTCCTCTGCTTTTAAGCATTATATTCACCTCTAAAACTCCGAACAAACTGTTCTGATATACAGCTGTAGTTCCTGTAAGATACAGCATTTTCAACGCCTGATCACTATAATAATTCTTCCAAAAGTTTCAGGGATGATTTTATGTTCCGTCTCCCTTGATATGTCGGATAAAACTGTTACTTCATGTCCTCGTTGATCTTTCGGCATATCTCCTCGATATACTCCTGATCGAAATGTCCGTCCGAGAAGCTTACCATAACACGGAGCGGATTGTCACGAAGCTGAGCCTCCATCATAAGCTTTGTGGATTCGCCAAGCTCGTTGTTATCGCTTTCTGTGTTGAGATTCTTTGCAAAATCGCTGATAAGTTCAGCCACATACTTCTCTCCGTCGGGAAGCGCAAGAACATCTCCGAGAGTTGTATTTCTTGTGCATACAAACGGCATTCTGTCCTTCGACTCAACATGGATAACGGACGAAAGCTTTATGTCACGGGATGAACTTCCTATCATTATCTCGAAGTCACCGCTCTCTACGAACCAGTCATGGGTCTTGTCGCTGTAGAATGCGAATGCCTTTCTGTCAAGAGTGAACACGATGACCTTTGACTCGCCGGGAGCAAGTTCGATCTTCTCGAAGCCTTTCAGTTCCTTGACAGGTCTGATGACAGAGCTTTCGATGTCACGGACGTAAAGCTGTACTACTTCACGGCCTGCCACATGGCCTGTATTCTTGACGGTAACCGACACTGTCAGCGAATCACGGTCAGTGATGCTCTTAGCGTAAAGCTTGAGGTCACTGTAGGCAAAAGTGGTGTAGGAAAGTCCGTGGCCGAAGGGGAAGAGAACTTCCATTTCCTTTTTGTCGTAGTAGCGGTAGCCCACGAATATTCCCTCGCTGTACTTGACGGT
>Ga0255346_1001529_pt1 | contig 31976 bp, 29 predicted proteins | sample wastewater_treat_FD_194410 | JGI IMG/M metagenome (GOLD analysis project Ga0255346, IMG submission 194410) | Wastewater microbial communities from Lulu Island WWTP, Vancouver, Canada - plant22 | ecosystem: Engineered > WWTP > Wastewater > Unclassified | place: Canada: Vancouver, British Columbia...
TGACTCATACCTTGCAGAGATTACTCCACGGCAGGTGATCGACCTGTACGGGTATGAAGCCATGTTTATGCTGTATAAGGCGATGCAGCAGTACATGCAGAACCAGGAAGAACTGCTCTTTGCACTTGAGAAAACACTGGATTTTATCCGGTCATCCTGATCGGATTACTTGTTTTTCCATCCGAACAAGGGGAACATGGGTTTGAAAAGATCCTGTTCCTTATCCTGCTCAAACCGTCCAAGGGTGAAGGCCTTGCTTCTCCGCATGTCATCTTTGAACTGGTAGGTCACTTCAACGATGATAGATCGGACCATATCTGGCAGTGAAAGCTTTACCATGGTATCTGGTTCAAGATGATCTATATGCCAGGGCTCCTTAACACCAGAAACAAGTATCTCCAGTTTCTCTGCTGCATACGTTCCAACATTTTCAAGAACAACCTCGCGATGACCAGGTGACAGCTCGGCAAGGATGATAGGGCGGGCATTTTTTTTGGCATCTGCTGATATTATCAAGGAAAGCAGCAGTGTGCCTGTTATGATGAGGACTATGCCGGCAGGAATCTCATGATTTAAAAGATATAAGAGCAGCGTAAGCCCTAATCCGATGACGGCGACAAGGATCGTTTTCAAATTCCCTGGAACTGTATCTTTGGATAACATAAAATAGAAATGGGCCCGATGCGATTCGAACGCATGACCTCCCGGTTATCAGCCGGGTGCACCACCAGGCTATGCTACGGGCCCGAGGCTCTTATCAGGTGGATCTCACTTGTTTATAAAATTTGTGAAACATCGGGATGCAATATGATGAATGGAACAGAACATGACTCATATCAGAACAGGTAACATAATTAGAGAATCAGATTGGGTTTCAACATGGTTGTTCACTATCTCCTGGGAAATGAAGCAATTGCACACGGATGCCTTGAAGCAGCCGTTGATGTAGCCTGCGGGTATCCTGGCACACCTTCATCAGAGGTGATTGATACCCTGCGAATGGATCCTGACCGCGCCTGTAAGGTTGAATGGTCTGTTAATGAAAAAGTGGCATTTGAAGAGGCACTTGCCGTCTCATGGTGTGGGCTGAGGGCTATCTGCACGATGAAGCATGTAGGTCTTAATGTGGCAGCAGATCCCCTGATGACGTCTGCTTATACAGGGACCAAAGGAGGGTTTGTCATCATGAGCGCTGATGATCCCTTCGCACATTCATCACAGAATGAACAGGACAGCAGGTGCTATGCCGGGTTTGCGCGTATACCCTGTCTTGATCCCTCAACACTACAGGAGGCTCATGACATGGTGAGGGATGCATTTGCCCTCTCTGAGGAGTTTTCCCTTCCGGTCCTGTTCAGGCCGACGACCAGGATCTGCCACTCGAAAAGTGACGTAAAGCTGGGTAAGGTCATGATCTCTGAGCGTACTGCCTCCTTTGAAAAGGATGCAAGGCAGTACGTGGTCATTCCAGCTCATACTCGCGTCCTTCACAGGGAACTTAACCAGAAACAGCCGGCATTAAAAAAGAGGCTGATTGAACTTGGGTATAACAGGTATGAGATCAGGGGAAAGACAGCAGTCATCTGCGGCGGAGTCGGGGCATCATATGTCAGGGAGGTTGCAGGACATGATGTCTCCATTGCCATAATCGGTGCATACCCGATTGATGAAGAATGGTTAAGAGAATTTATCGGCCGGCATGAGAAGGTGATGGTGATCGAGGAGCTTTCACCGGTCATCGAGGAGGCTGCAAGGCAGGTGAGCGGCTTTGTTCCGGTGTACGGAAAAATTACCGGTCATGTCCCATATGAAGGGGAACTGGCACCTGATCGGGTCTGTGAATATTTACATGCAGCAGGGTTTGAAACGCAGATCACGTACCAACCGGTAAAAGCACCTGCTGCGCTTCCTGTACGCCCCCCTATCCTCTGCGCTGGTTGTATGCACCGGACCGCGATGTACGCGATGAAAAAGGTATTCCGCGACGGGATCTTCCCAAGTGATATCGGATGTTACACCCTTGGAATCCAGCTTGGAACGGTTGACACAACAATCTGCATGGGCGCTTCTATAACCGTCGCAGCCGGGATGTCGCTTGCCGGAGAGACAAGGGATATCGTCTGCACCATCGGTGATTCCACCTTCCTTCATACCGGAATCCAGGGACTCATCAATGCAGTATATAATGGGGCAAACATCACGGTGGTCATACTTGACAACCGGATCACCGCGATGACAGGGCATCAGCCAAATCCGACCACCGGACTTACCGCATGTGGTGTTGCAACCCCGGCAGTATCAATAGAAGCTGTCTGCCGGGCCAGCGGGGCAACATTTGTCGAGACGGTCAGTCCTAACGATCTTGTGACTTTCATCGATGTCCTGAAGTCTGCAAGGTCCCTGAAAGGTGTGAAGGTCATCATAGCACGCCAGCCCTGTGTAATCTCCGAAAAACGGGCAAAAATCGTTCGTGGGCATTATACCGTTCACCAGGATCTGTGTATCGGGTGCAAGGCCTGCATAAAGTTTGGATGTCCTGCGATTGAGCTCAGGGGTGGCCTTGCCTCTATCACCGATCTCTGCTCCGGGTGTGGAGTATGTGTACAAATCTGCCCGGTAGGCGCTATTGGCAGGGAGGTGAAGGAATGAGCTTTGATGTTATGATCGTGGGAATCGGAGGCCAGGGAACCATACTCACCTCTAACATTCTTGGAAAGGCCTGTGTCATCGAAGGTATACCCGTAAGAGGAGCCGAGACTCATGGCATGGCACAAAGAGGAGGTTCTGTTGAGAGCCAGATAAGAATAGGGCAGGAGTTCGGTCCGCTGATTGCACCAGGAACTGCCGATCTTCTCCTCTCCTTTGATCTCATGGAAGCAGTCAGGGCCGCCCACTGGTTAAAGCCGGAAGGGTATATCTACTCTGGCAGGGAGTACGTTGTGCCTACTTCAGTCTTCATGCAGGATTTGCCGGCACCGACAGAGCAGATGCTTCTTGAGATGCTTGGTGACAGGCCGGTTAAGGTAATCAGTTCAAGGGAGATTGCCGAGGAAGCAGGGAATGTACTGACACAGAATATCGTGATGCTTGGAGCTGCTTCGCCGGTAATCCCCCTGAAGAAAGAGTCCTTGCTTGAGGCAATAAGAGATACTGTCCCTCCAAAGACGATTGACCTGAATCTTAAAGCGTTTAATATGGGAATTGAGGCAGGGAAAAAGTAAAATTTATTGTGAAGGAATTTTTTTCATAAACTTCAATATTTAAAGAGTCAATCTTTAAAAACCATAATACTGTGAATATTTCGAGATCATAAGGAAAAGACATATGAACACACTGATCATTACATAAAATAGAGATGAAGCGACGAATTATTATCACAGGTCCCCGGGTTCACGACGTGGGCTATCGCCCGTTCTTACTTGAATATGCACTTGTTAATGGGTTCACTCATTTTTTCGCGATAAATGTTCTTAGCGACGGCAAACAACAGGTAGTTATTACACTCGACGAGAAAGAAGAAGCAATATCTTCATTTATTACCTACATTTCTTCCAAAAGGCCAGATTTTGCTGAAGTATCAGATATCAGATCTGAAGAGTTTGAAGGGGAGGTTGCTCAAACTGGAATATATCTTCAGGATCTGCAGTTTGAGCAGTTATGTAAAGGGATCCCAGCCATATTGAGGATAGAAAAATCTCAACAGGAGATGATATCCTTACAGAAAGTTATGCTTGACAAGCAAGACCAAATGCTGGACAAGCAAGATAAAATGCTTGACAAGCAAGACCAAATGCTGGACAAGCAAGATAAAATGCTTGAACAACAAGACAAAATGCTCGAAAAGCAAGACGAGATGCTGTATACACAGGGTAGAATGCTTGAGAAGCAGGATCATATGATTCATCTTCAACAGGATACCGTGGACGAAATAAAAGGATTAAGAAAGGATTCTGCGAATTATCTGGATAGAGAATTTACCGAAATCAAAAAGAAATTGACCGCTATAGAGAACGCATTAACAAGGGAAGGAATTCAGGTCTGATATGATGTCTGTAAATATAGTACAAAGCGACTTTCCTGTAATAACAGGTAATTGACGTTTTTGATAAACTGATCCTGGTGATGAACACATTGGATAAATCATTTATCCTTCGTGATATGCACCAGGGCATTTTCAATAAACATCAAACATCATAACAATCATCCAGCTTCATAATTTTCTGGTGCAGATCGCACCATCAACTCTGCACCAGTGATCCAAACATTCATTATTAAGGACCTCACACCTGTATGATCATGTCTCAAAAAGTAACAGGGACAGGGAAGGTCGTACCATCTGGTGCGGCAGGTCGCTTTCTCCAGCGATAAGCAGAGCAGACGAAGAATTACTGTTTTCGACACGACACTCCGTGACGGGGAACAAACGCCGGGTGTGTCTTTTCCTCTTTCAGATAAGATAGAAATTGCCCATCAGCTATCAGGTATAGGTGTCCACGTTATCGAAGCTGGTTTCCCTGCATCCTCGGCTGATGAATTTGCCACAGTAAAATCAATTGCGGCAGAAGGACTGGATGCCATAGTTTGTGGCCTTGCCCGTTCTGTTAAGGCAGATGTTGACCGGTGCATCGATGCAGGTGTTGATATGGTGCATGTCTTTATCCCCACTTCAGAGGTTCAGCGAAAGCATACCATCAGGAAAAGCCATGAAGAAGTGGTTAACACTACCGGGGAGATCGTCAGGTATGCCCGTGACCATGCAGATAAAGTGCTGTTTTCCGCCATGGATGCAACAAGGACTGGGATACCGGAGCTGACTGAAGTTTTTTTAGAAGCAGTCGGTGCCGGGGCTACCGCCATCAATGTGCCTGATACGGTGGGCATTGCAACACCAACCTCTATGCAGGAGATGATCCGTGCACTACGCCCAAAGATTCCTGTCACCATCGATGTCCACTGCCACAATGACTTTGGCATGGCAACTGCCAACACGATATCGGCCGTTGAAGCAGGTGCTGACCAGGTCCAGGTGACCGTGAATGGCATCGGTGAGAGGGCAGGGAATGCAGATTTGGCCTGCACAGTGATGACTATCGAGTCAATCTTTGGATTTGACACTGGCATTGCCACCGAAAGGCTGGTTGAGACTTCCAGGATGATCTCGCGTTTCTCTGGCATCATGGTTCCACCAACCTATCCAGTAACTGGAGAGTTCGCCTTCTCGCATGAGAGCGGTATCCATTCACAGGGAGTAATTGAAAATGCCAGCACCTTTGAGCCTGGTATCATGACTCCGGAGATGGTCGGACATCGCAGGCGGCTGAAACTGGGCAAACATGTGGGCAGGCATGCAGTCAGGGAGATGTTAAACCAGGCCCATATAAAAGCAGATGATACCCAGGTGGATGAGATTATCAGCCGGATAAAACAGATCTCCTCTAAAGGGAAGAAAGTCACAGAGCATGACCTGTATGAGATCGCCGAGACCGTAACCGGCACTTCCGCCGGAGGGCGGTACATCGAGCTCGTGGATATTGCCATCATGACCGGCAATCACATGATACCGACAGCGACGGTGCGGGCACGTATAGACGGGGTTGAAGAGATCTGCTCGAGGACCGGGAATGGTGCAGTTGATGCTGCGATTAAAGCATTAATAGGAACTATTCCAAAACCGGCAACCTTAAAGGAGTTTAATATCTCTGCAATATCTGAAGGGAGTGATGCAATCGGTCATGTCACCCTGGTGGTTGAAGATGAGAAAGGCAGGTTGTTTGATGCTGCCGCATCAGGTGATGACGTGGTGTTAGCGTCCACGGAGGCGATGATAAACGCATTAAATATGGTGTACCGGAATGGCAGGAACAATCACTGAAAAGATATTCTCCGCCAGGTGTGGCAGAGAGGTAAAGGCAGGCGAAGTGGTTATGGCACCAGTCAGCGGGGCCATGATACATGATATCACCGGTCCGCTTGCCATTGAGAAGTTTTACGAGATGGGTGGTGAAAAGGTCTTTGATCCTGCAAAGATCATCATGCTTTTTGATCACCAGGTGCCAGCCGACTCACTCAATGCTGCCGAGATCCAAAAGAAGATGCGGATCTTTGCAAAAGAGCAGGGCATCCACAATTACGACATAAAGGAAGGGGTCTGTCACCAGGTAACCCTGGAAAAGGGCCGGGTTTCCCCAGGTGATATCGTCATCGGAAGTGATTCACATACCTGCATGTATGGTGCAGCCGGGGCATTCGCGACCGGCGTGGGATCTACAGACATGGGGTTTGCACTCCGGTACGGATGCCTCTACTTCCGGGTCCCGGAGAGTATCAGGGCTCATGTTACCGGCAGATTCCAGAAGAGGGTCGGGGCAAAGGATCTCATCCTCAACATTATAAAGGAGATCACCGTTGATGGTGCAACCTACAAAACGGTTGAGTTTACAGGAGATACCATAAGTTCGATGAACATGGCAGGGCGTATGACCTGCTGCAACATGGCAATCGAGATGGGTGGAAAGGCAGGGATTGTTCCTCCTGACCAGGTGACAAGGGAGTACTTGTCAGGCAGAGGGGCATGGAGAGATGAGAACCTGGCCAGCGATCCTGATGCCGTGTATGCATCATGGCATGATTATGATGTCACTGACCTTGTCCCACAAGTTGCCGTTCCCCACAATGTTGACCAGGTAGTTGATGTGACTGAGGTCGCCGGAACAGTTGTTGACCAGGTCTTCATCGGTTCATGCACAAACGGACGGTTTGAAGACCTGCAGGAAGCCGGGGAAGTCCTTGGGGACAGGAAGTTCTCAGACGATGTCAGGGTTCTTGTCATACCTGCATCAAGGACTGAGTACCTGAAGGCTCTGCAGGCCGGACTAATCGAGCAGTTTGTCAGGGCCGGGGCACTTGTCGAGGCACCATGCTGTGGCCCCTGTATGGGAGGTTCCTTTGGTCTTATCGCATCAGGAGAGGTCTCCTTCTCAACCTCCAACCGGAACTTCCGGGGAAGACAGGGATCAGTGGAAGGAAAAGTATACCTTGGATCGGCCGCAACTGCTGCTGCAACAGCCATCCGGGGAGAGATCACCGATCCACGGGAGGTGCGATGATGCAGGTATGGAGATTTGGCGATAATATAGATACAGATGCCATCATTCCAGGCAGGTTTCTGACCATAAATGATCCAGCAGAGCTGGCAACCCATGCCTTTGAAGGAACCAGGGATGAGTTCTCAATGCAGGCAAAACAAGGGGATATCATAGTTGCAGGCAGAAACTTCGGATGCGGATCATCACGGGAGCATGCACCCCTGGCCCTGGCAGGAGCCGGGATTGTGATGGTGGTTGCAGAGTCCTTTGCAAGGATCTTTTACCGGAACAGTATCAACGTCGGTCTGTTACCGGTCATATGTCCCCGTGCACAGGAGATCAGTGAAACAGATAAGGTCGTACCCCACCTGGATAAGGGATACCTTGATGTATCGGGCAAGATACTGCCCACTGAACCGGTTCCTGAATTTCTCAGACGTATCATCGACACCGGAGGGCTTGTTGCCTATGCAAAGACGATCAGGAGTGAAGACTTGTGCATAAAGTAGCGGTTATCGGTGGAGACGGTATCGGGCCTGAGATCATCGAATCAGGAAAGGTCGTTCTGGAGGCTGCTGGTGAAAAGTTTGGGTTTGATATCGAATGGACAGGCTTTGATATCGGGGCGGACAGGTACCTCTCGACCGGAGAACTGCTGACTGAGGATGATCTTAAGGACCTGGAGAAGTACAAGGCCATCTATTTTGGCGCCATCGGTGATGACAGGGTAAAACCAGGCATCCTGGAGAAAGGTATCCTTCTCAATCTCCGGTTTTACTTTGACCAGTATATTAACCTCCGGCCAATCCGGATGCTTGCCGGAGTGGAGACCCCTCTTGCAAACAAAAGACCTGAAGATATCGATTTTGTTGTTGTCAGGGAGAATACAGAGGATTTTTATGTAGGCATAGGTTCCCGGCTGAAGGGCCATGAGAAAAAGACCCTTGAAGTCAGACGGGATATCTATTCGGTAAAATTCGGACTTGATGTCGAGACCGATTCAGATGAACTGGCTTACCAGATAGGAGTCATCACACGCGAAGGTGCAAGCAGGGTCATATCCTATGCATTTGACATGGCTCAGGACAGAAAGAAGAAGGTCACCTCGGTGGACAAGGCAAATGTCCTGTCAGACGTGTATGGTCTCTGGCGGGATGTTTTTCTCGAGACTGCAGAGAAGTACCCGGGAACTGCACACGAGTTCACCTTTGTTGATGCCATCACCATGTGGTTTGTCAAAAACCCTGAGTGGTTCGACGTTGTCGTGACGCCGAACATGTTCGGAGACATCATCACCGACCTTGGTGCCATGATCCAGGGAGGACTCGGCCTTGCCCCTGGTGGGAACATCAACCCAACCGGGACCAGCATGTTTGAACCCATCCATGGATCTGCACCAAAATACAAGGGTCAGAACATTGCAAATCCACTTGCAACCATATGGGCCGGTTCCATGCTCCTTGAACACCTGGGTGAAAAGGCTGCGGCGGACAGGGTCCTGCAGGGTATTGAAGCCTCTATCCATGAAAAAATGGTAACAAGGGATATGGGCGGCTCAGCCAGCACCAGTGGGGTTGGTGACTGGATTGCAGACTGGATAAAAACCTCATAATTTTTTTCAACGGAACGTTCCAGATGCCGGAATCAACCTGATTGTCATTAAAAAGGGCTGCGTGGTGATCGGTGGGATAATGATTATACTCCCAGACAGACTGGGGAGCAGAGGCAGCACGCACCACTCAAAAATGGCTGTAACGCCTGCCTTTTAGAGAGTTGTCAGAGCTTGAATTCTGCAAGATCTTCCTTCAGCCTGACTGACCGGTCCCTGACCTCAGATGACTCAGCCATAACCTTTTCCAGTGATACACTGGTCTCAACGGCGATTGATGCAAATCAAAAAAACATTTTTCTCACCATCCCATATCAATAGATAGGTTTTCATACCATTTGGTAAAGAACAGCACTTTTCTTTCTGGACAACAATTCAATCATATGGGATTTGATGCATCCAAATGTGATTTTTCCCGGTGCAGGGGGGAATGTCTGACAAGGTGCCCTTATGTCTCGTACGATGAAAAAGAGGCCAAAGAGCAGATAAGATCACTTATCAAAGGTGAGATGGCACCGATACTAAAAGAATGTATCACCTGCGCTGCCTGCAACGAATATTGTCCGCTTGGTGCAAATCCATGGGATCTCATCCTGTGGAGACAGGAACAGACCCAGGTTCTTGGTATTCCGAAAGATGCAAAACCTGCATCAGACTGGCTTATCAAACCAAAGATCGTAAGACCTGGAAAGCCGGGCGGGGCGCTCATATCACTTTGTGGAATTTATGAGGTTGTTCCACAGCAGGAATTTCTGACTGGCATGATGTTTGATGACACCACTCTCATCGGTGGAGGAGATTACTGTTGTGGTTTTACCGAGACGCATCTTGGACGCGGGTCAAGGCCATATGAGTTCCTTCCAACATTCGTGGAAAATCTCACCAATGCTGCAAAAGAGTTTGGGGTGTCAGAGATCGTATTCACCCATGATGCCTGCTATAATGTTCTGACAACGGTTGCAATCCAGCAACGGGTTGAAGTTCCTTTCAGGCCGGTTCATATCCTTGAATATATCAGGAACTGGCTTAGGGATCATAAAGAAAAGATCACCCCGCTTGACATGAAGATTGCTTACCAGGGAGGGTGCACAACCAGGTACGCTCCAAAAGAAGGGGAGATCTGGAAAGACTGGCTGGAGGAGATCTTAAAGCTTATCGGTGTTACATGTGTAGAGGAGAAGAGAAAGTACACGGGAGATAACCGTCTTTGCTGCTGTTGCAGTATCTTTCACACTCAGCATGACAGGGCCATGAAATTTCAGCACATGAATATCCAGGACGCCATTGATGCTGGTGCGGAAGGTTACTGTTTTATCTGCCCTGCTTGTATCTCGGTGATGCGGATGACCTGCAAAGAGATGAAACTGACACCATATTACATCACACAGCTTGTGAAATTGGCTCTAAACGAGGACCTTGGCAAGGCAGGGACCGCAGCCTTCGGATACCCTGTGAAGTAAAATGCAAAAACGATAATTTTTTTTGTCGATATGCATAGTACTCATAAAAAGGAGATAATTCAAATGGTTAAGTTTACCGACGAGATGAAAGACGCCTTGCGTGTCCCGGGAAAAGGAGGCAGCCTTATCTACATGGCGACGAGCAGCATTGACGGAAAACCGAACATTGCAGCAATGAGGTTTGTTGCAACCCATGGTGATGACAAGATCCTGATCTCAGATATGTTCCTCCTCAAGACCAAGATGAACCTTAAGGAGAACCCTGAATGCAGCATTGCAATCTGTCACCCGCTTGATGCCGGGAGAGACTGGGTCTTTAAAGGAAAAGCGATAGACATCGAGTATGGTTTTCCACTGGATTTTGACTGGTACGGTGCGAATGCAAAGGAGATCCTGGACAAGTGGGGAGACTGGGCAGCACTTGAACCACCAAAAGAGGTCCCGCCAGACATTGTATTTCCAAAACCGGCCCAGCGGGGTGTTGTTGTCCTCCATGTAGAGGAGATTTACTCAATTGAAAAAGGAAAAACAGGGGAACGGATCCAGTGAGGTGAAAATAATGGCAATTGTTCTGACTGAACGGATGAAAGGATGGATTGAACTGATGGGATGCCATCTTTGTGTCGCCACGCCAGGTGGAGTTCCATGGGTTACGGTATCACGGTTTGCCAGGGTTACTAATCCTGACCAGGTCTCTTTTGCTATGGAAAAAGGTGAGATCGGAGTTATTGAGGATGCCCTCCTGAAAAATCCCTGGGTTGCATTTGGCGTGTCAAAACAGGGAGGTATCCGTGCAGCATTCCAGTTCAAGGGGAAGGGAAAGATCCTAAGATCCGGTGCTGAATTCGATAATGTAAAAAAAATGGCGACAGGAGTTGCAACTGATGCCGTCCTTGTTGTCGACCTTACCGAGCTTTACTGCACCAAACCAGGAGCAGAAGCAGGCCAGCGGCTTGACATTATGCCACCTGCCGAAGTTGATGCATGGGAGAAAGCCAGGTGGACAGATATCCCGGGCAAATAGACAGATTTAAAAACATCTTTTTTCAACATTTCCCAGGAATGGAAGAAGAAAATAATAGGAAAAAACCAAAAAAGTTTCCCTGGTTTGAGCCTTTTGCCTGTGAAGGGTGTGGAGACTGTATTCCGGTATGTCCGACCGGTTCAGTTGAGCTGCTGGACGATGAAAACCAGAAAGTTCCAAAAGCATGGGTAACAAATCCTGATACCTGCATCGGATGTGGGAAATGTGCCAAGGCCTGTATCGTAGGCGCCGTGCAGATGACTTCCTACGTGGACATGGCTATAAAGAGATACAAAGAAGAGAAAAGACCATTTTAGTCCTGATCATATGTTGCATGGAAAGACTCAAGGAGAATTTTCTCGTTCAATTTGCCGAAATGATAGGTTTTACCAGTAGTGCGATCATTTACCGTAAGCTCTGCCGGTGAGAAACCAAGGTATGTTCCGATATTGACAAAATCATAATTTGCATCTCTGAACAGTTCATAAAAGGGGCGCCCGTACATCTTTGAGTTATCAGATGTTATCTTTGCAAACTCATCTGAATATAATCTGGTGGAGAGGATGACCGATCCATAATAGATATTGCAGTCATTGGTCACTCCCATCGCCTGCTCAAATGTTCTCTTTAACGGAGCAATCGGGGAACGCCCGGCAGCATTGACGATGTTGGTGATATCATAACCCATATCCTCAAGCTTGTGCATGGCCATGGTGACAACCCTTCCTGATATCTGGATAGAACCAACAATACTTCTTGTTGATGCAACCAGGGCATAAAGGCTGGATGGTTTTACCCCGCACTTTTCCGCGATGTATTCACAGGTACTTAAGTCAGGAAGTGTCTCAGCTTCCAAGGCTATGATTGCAATTTCCGAGCTGTCCTGGTAATGGATTGCTTTGTAAGTTCCTTTCGGATTTAAAGCAAGTGCCCTGGCCGGGCCAGATCCCATGGCGAAAAAATTGTCTCTTTTAATAACCCACCCTGCTTTCTGGGAACCCAGGCAGGCGATGATCGGGTGTTTGACCGTCAGGTGAACAAAAGGAAGAATCCTGTCTGCAACAGGCTGGAAGGTGATTGCAGGCTCTATCAGCCCTCCTGCGCAAACTTTCAGGAATTGAAGACCTGCTTCATGACATCCGTTTTCATTGACACCACAGTCAATAACTGTGGCTCCGTTCTCAAGGATATGAACTTTGATACCCAGGATCTCTTCACTCCGCATCATATCCTGCACAACAGGAAGGGCATTGATATTTACACTAATCATGTGAATCAGGACAAATTATAACAAATTACTGGTTGCATGGAGATAAAGTTCCATCGGTGCTGCCTTGCATGTTCGCCTTTTAAGAGGGAACCTGTGAAAAACCCACTATTTCTATTCTTTTTCTTGCTTGAAAGTTCCATGTGGCACGTTTATCTCAAAGCGTGCTCCCTTTCCAGGTTCGCCATTCTCGGTAATTGTAATCCCGGTCATGGCAAGCACCTCTGAAATGAAATAAAGACCGAACCCTGAGTTTCTCCCATGGCTTAAGAGAAATATCCTGTCTTTTTCCTCATTTGGAACACCTTTTCCATTGTCCTCCCAGATGATGTTTATTCCTTTATCGTCCTGTTCCATGTGACAGGAGATCTCTGTCACTTTGCCACCATGGATGAGAGAGTTGTGATAAAGATTTGAAAATACATGACCAAGCATGGGATCTGCATATACTGAAAGGTTATCAGGAACAAGGCACCTGACCGGTACACCTGATGTATAGATATTCCTTGCCAGGCTGGCAATATTCTGCCATACAGGAGGCTGGGCGCCAACCTGTTCATATTCTCTTAAAAACTGAATTAAATTTTCGATGCGATCAAGAAGATCCAGGATAGTATTTTGAACTCTCTCTTTTTCCCCGGGATCTTCGAACTCATCCAGGATATCCATGTACCCCCTGATGGACGTGACAATATTGATGACATCATGCCTTGTGATCGATTGCAGCAGCCTGAATTTTCTTGACATTTCAGCAATCTTTTCCCTGGCCTTCTTCTTTTCAGTGACATCTTCACCGATGCACATATACCCGAAAAACCGCCCTTTTTCATCACGAAGATCGGTATTGATGATGTCAAGGTCGCGGATCTCTCCTGAACGAAGAAGGATTTTCATCTCCTCGTGCTGGGAGATGGTCTCATTTTTGATAGCCTCTTTGTAAAGTCGTTTTTTCATCTCCCTGAGATCAGGAGGGACTGCCAGTTCAAAAAAATTCTGATGGAGAAATTCTTCCCTTTTCCAGCCGGTCAGGGAGAGCAGAAAATCATTACAATACTGCACTATCCCTTCTTCATCAAGGTGGAAAGCCACCATGTGAATCCTGTCAAGGGTTGTATTAAACCGGCGCTCATTCTCCCTTGCCAGGCTTTCATTGATGTTCTTCTGATGCAGTGAACGGATTTTGTGGAATAGATCGGTGAACTGTGCAGCTGGATCCCCACCTTTTTGCAGGTAATAGTCGGCCCCGTTATTTATCGCCTGGATAACTACTTCTTCCCTGCCTCTTCCGGTAAAAAGGATGAATGGCAGCCTGTCATACCTGTTTCTTACTTCTTTCAGGAGAGAGATCCCATCCATGACAGGCATCTGGTAGTCTGAAACCACGACATCGAATGGCTCAAGCTCCAGGGCTTTCAGCCCGTCCTCAGCCATAGAGCAGAGTCTGACTGAAAGATCCTCCTCCCTTTCAAAGAATCTCGAGACGATCTGGTGATAATCGGTATCATCGTCTACATAAAGGACAGAGATTGTCATTAGTAACAGGATCAATGGTTAATCTGATGGATGATAAATCTGATGATATGATATCCGGGATCCTGAACGGGTCTGATGAGTTCATCCTGCTATTTATTGATATTATCTCACGAATAATTGAGATGTTTGCCGTTCTCCTGATCTTCGGTTCGGTAGTCCGCGGTTCGGCCAGGTACTTTCTCGTAAAGGATCCACATGATAAAGACGACATTCAAAAATTCTCCGGGTTCAGGCAATACCTTGGACAATGTCTTTTACTTGGCCTTGAGCTGCTGATTGCGGCGGATGTCATCAGGACCGTTGCACTTGACCTGACACTTGAACGTGTTGCGGGTCTTGGATCAGTAGTTCGTTTAATCCATCTTGGATTCCGATTTTCAAAACTCGGGAGATTGTCCGGATAACCTTATGGCGAGATATTCCCAATTGTCGTGCAGTGGATGAGTCGGATATTCCTTGATTACTCATTAGAATTACATTTGCACGGAGAGAAATTTCGGCTTTAGTGTTTCCAGATCTTACAAGTTTTTCAAGATATTTTACTTCCTCATTATTAAGGATAAGAGGTTCACGGGAAGATACAAAAGGCATAAAATTATTATGATGCAATCTATTATTGTTATTATTGTATCGTTTATTTAGAATCTTTGCACAAGAGATTGTTGAAGCTCGTTGTGGAAGGGGTTCAACGATATTTTGTTCTCAGTTTGATGTAATGAGATGGTACCAGAAAATTGGTGATAAACCAATTGCTGATGTGATTTGTGACAGGATTGTTCATAATGCATACACTATCATTCTGAATGGTGATTCATTGCGTAAGATTATAAGATCTGTTGAACCTGAATAATGTTTGAATGAACATTACCCTTTTGCATGAAAACCTTTTTTCATTGGTCAGGCTTGAGGCGAAGCCTCATAAAGGTTTTTTTGAAAGTGTTCAACTGAACGTTGAGGGTGCTTAGTTTGAGCGTTTTCACTGTTCAATATCAAAGGGTCAGACTGTTCAATCGGGCCGTTATATGCAACAGTGTTTATAAGTTTACATTACATAGTAATTTTAACAAAAATGATATTGAAAAAATTATCGATATCATATTGGTTACTCACAAATTTTTGGAGGAGGTCATGAAAAAAGTATCAATATCTGTAATAATCGGAATTCTCATCTTTATTGTTTGTATCGCAATTATCGCAGCCATGTGGTCTCCTTCTTCATCGCGTGAGGTTGTTGTATATACTTCTGTGGACCAGGTTTTTTCAGAACCAATACTAAAACAATTCCAGTCAGACACCGGAATAGTGGTAAAACCTGTTTTTGATGTGGAAGCAGCCAAAACAACCGGCCTGGTGAACCGGTTGATCGCAGAGAAGGAAAATCCCAGAGCAGATATTTTCTGGAGCGGTGAATTTGCCCAGACGATTCTTTTAAAAGAGTCAGATGTCCTTACTCCTTACTTCCCGTCAAACGCGTCTGATATTCCTGACAATTATAAGGATGCTGAAGGGTACTGGACCGGAACTGGGGGCAGAGCCAGAATATTTCTGGTTAATACCGCAGGAATCCCTTCTGATGTGATCCCTGAAAATCTCAATGACATGTTGTCCGGAAAGATATCCCCTGAAAAAATTGGAATAGCGCAACCGCTCTTTGGAACAACCTCGACCCAGGCCGCTGCTTTATATGCATATCTTGGAGAAGAAAAAGCCCGGTCCTTTTTCCAGAGCATCAAGGATACAGGAGTGAGGGTTGTCGATGGCAACTCGGTAGTTCGTGATATGGTTGTTCGAGGTGAACTTGTATATGGACTTACTGATACCGATGATGCATGTATGATTCTTGATGAGAATCCAGATCTCCGGATAATTGTTCCTGACCAAAAAGAAGGAGAGATGGGGACACTGGTAATTCCAAATACTGTGGCACTGATAAAGGGGGGTTCCAATCCATCAGAGGCACAGGAACTTGCGGATTACCTCGTAAGTAAAGAAGCAGAGGTGGATTTTATTAAAAGAGGCTGGATTCAGTTCTCTCTACGTGAGGAAGTAAAACCTGCAACATGTATGGAAAATAAATTAGTAAAGGGGATGGATCTGTCATTAGAAGAAATATATCAGTATTTTTCACCATCAAAAGACGATCTTTCGAAAATATTTATACAATAACTATAAATGACCTCCCTGTCTCTTTTTAAATATTATCATCTCCCTTATCCAGTTGTCAAAATATTATTTCATATTGCTACGTTCCTTTCTCTTCTTATTCTCTATTGTCCACTATTAGGTCTGATTGTCCCATTGATAACAGGAGGAGATGTAGAGATTTTCAATCAGAGTATCTTGCAGCTAATCTCCCCTGCTACGATCCTGCTCTTAACCAGGAGTATCTTCCTCTCTTCACTTTCAGTCCTTATTGCTATGTTTATTGCATATTATGCAGGGACATGGATATGGATGAGAAATGGAACCGTATTATCATCGGTCCGTTGGCTGGTAATCATGCTCATTCCTGTTCCTGCTTATATTTTCGCACTTAATGTTTCGTATGTGCTTTCGTATACTCCATCTCTCATAAAAGTATCATGGGGTGTTCTTTCCCCAATCCAGGGTTGGACAATCTCTATACTGGTTCAGGCAATTGCATTTCTCCCACTGGCAACAGGGATTGTGATTCTGAGCTTAGATCTCCTTGATTCTTCAATAATTGATTCAGCACGGATGTTTCAGTCAGACAGATGTATTTTAAGAAGGGTCATTCTTCCGCTCATCTCTCCTTTTCTATTATGCGGGGCAGGAATCCTTTTTGTCTTGTCGATAACGGAATACACAATTCCCTCTCTTTTCTCTGTAACAGTCTACTCAATGGGAATTTTTGCTGCGTATAGTGCAACAAATGATCCGGCCAGTTCACTCATCCTTTCGCTGCCGATACTCGGAATAACCGTTTTTCTCATCTCGTGGTCTGCATCACAACTTAAAAACACATTTCAGAATTTTGCTCTTCATTCTTATACTCCTGTATCACGATTCATACTTCCTCTGCAAGTAAGGCTTGTTTATCTCGTTTGTTTTCTTGTTTTACTGATCGAAGGATTTTTCGTTATTGGCATTCTTGTCTGGCAGGCAATGACAGGACGGGGTGCCCTCCAGTCATTACTTATTTCAAGTGGAGACATCCTGTACACTCTTCAGATTGGCATTATCGTTGCGGTCGTTTCTCTGCCTCTGGCACTCATTTTTGCAACGAAACTATATAAAAGAGAGAAAATAGGGATTTATTGGATACTCATTCTCATTCCCCTGGCAATTCCTGCCCCGCTGACCGGTATAGGACTAATAAGTGTAATGCAATGCCTAAATATCTCTCTTCTATCTGACAGCGCCTTTTTTCCGGCATTAGCATCAATTACACGTTTTATTCCTTTTGCTGCACTAATATTATTTGCCTGTATGAAACAGATTAATCCAGATATTCTTCATGCGGGCCAGGTATTTGGGAAGAATCTGTGGATTATTATCAACAGGATCTATCTTCCCTTACTTATCCCTGGCCTTCTTGCAGCTGCAGGGGTCATGTTGGTTTTTTCGGTTGGTGAACTGGGAGCAACGCTCCTTGTGCTTCCACCCGGTTCATCCACAATTACCATCAGAGTATATAATTACCTCCATTATGGTGGTTCTGCTTCTGTTGCAGCACTCTGCCTGGTGACAATCAGCATAATAATGATGGTTGTAACAACAGTCATCGTACTTCTAAAAAGAGAGAAGGAAAAGCTATACCCTGGTAAACGATAGTACGGTGGGAAATATATGATTCTCCTAAAAAATATTAAGAAATCCTTTGTTTCAGGGCTTGTTATTGAAGATCTATCCCTTGTACTGGGAGATGGAAGAACCTTAATCATTCAAGGGCCTTCGGGATGTGGAAAATCTACGTTATTACGTCTTATTGCTGGTATTGAGAGTCCTGATAGTGGAGAGATATGGCTGAATGGAATATTAGTGAGTAATCAGGAAAGAATCATTGTTCCATCATATCATCGTTCTATCGGGTTTGTTTTTCAAAGCCCCTCCTTGTTTCCCCATATGACCGTTGTTGAAAATATCATGTTTGCAATGCCTGATGAATGTCAGGGCAATCATGAAAAGATGGCAGAAGATCTGCTTGTTCAGGCAGATATCATTCATATCAGGGATAAAAATATCCATGAAATATCAGGTGGAGAGGCACAACGGGTATCTATTCTCAGGGCACTTGCTGCCCGAAGCAGATATCTTCTTTTGGATGAGCCTTTCACTGATCTTGATCCGGATATGAAAATCAGGATGATTCAGATGGTTTTTGGTTTCATATCTGATAAGAATATCACCACAATTGTTGTCACTCATGACCGGGAGGATTCGCAGGTTATCGGTGAACTGGTTGTTGATATGGATAAAAATTTGAAGGTTGATATCAGATGAGAAGTAATAAATCCATTCTGTTTGTAATTTTTTTTGTGATACTTTTATGTGGTTTTGTAAGCATTTTCGGGTTAATTTCAGATGATTTTCAACAGAGTTCTCCTCCGGTATTTCAATCTCCGTACACAATAATCCGGCCCCCAACAGACGTTCAGGCTCTTGCCATTGATGAATCAGGGGATTTAATATGGGCTGGTGGAAAAGACGGGGTATTTCATATTAACAGAAAAACAAAAGAACTTGTACCTATTCCTTCGTGTCTGCAGAATATTACCTATGTCAGGGATATCCTGATTGAAAATGATAAATCAGTATGGATAAGTTCAAATAATGGTCTTTATCATTACCTCAATAATAATTGCTTTTCATTTACCACAACCAATGGTCTTTCGGATAATATGGTGTTCTGTCTCATGGCAGACCGGAGCGGAAAAATTCATGCCGGAACAATGAAGGGTACTGTTGTTATTGAGAATGGTCAGATTACCGGCTATGAAAAAGATATGCAAAACCCTATTGTCTTTACTATGAAAGAAGATGATTGGGGTGGAATATGGTATGGATCCTATGCCAGTCAGGGAGGGGGTGTTAGTATCAATACTGGAGGGAACTGGCAGTTTTTCGGGCTAAAAGATGGCCTGCCTCATCAGGCAATCACCTCCATGCTGATGGCAGATGATGGATCATTCTGGGTTGGAATGGGGGTATATGACCGCGGGGGTGCAGTCCGGTTTATCAGGGATGGCACTTCATGGGTTATTGAGAGGATATATTCAAAGAAAGACGGTCTTGCCGGTGAAAAAGTACGATCACTTTTCCAGGATAGTTCTGGTGTTATCTGGATAGGTTCTGAGTTTGATGGGATTGTCAGATATGTAAATGGTACATTTTACCGGTATACGGAGCAGGATGGGTTGTCTGATAACGAAATTATTGATATTATCCAGGATTTGGATGGTGATGTGTGGTTAGGTACAATGAATGGCATCACGGTGATATCATCAAAGCTGGTATCAGATGATCCAATAATATCTGAATATACGAATATAGGATAATTGATCTGGCTTATATTTTCTGGTTTTTATTGTTCTTTTATCATATATTATTTTGTTTTCAATTTACAGAGCTCATCTGTAATGAATATATTTATATCTCCAAAAAACATACCCTCGCGTATGTTCTGTCCCATATGCGGCATTGTAAATGATGATAACGATAAATGCTGTAAATCGTGCGGATTTAAATTTGAAAAAAACCATCAGAATAAACCAAATCCTGCAATCAATACGAATACATCATACATTGATCCGCTGTATGATTCTCTGACCGGATTTTTATCAAGCCTTATACCTCAAATTATAGAGATGGCCAGAAAAGAAATTGTGTATCTGGTTATTCCTGCAATTCTTATTGCAGTTCTTACGTATTTTGGAATAAATCAGTATGTTATAGAATTAATCGCTGGTTCGGATGGGTTCACCAAGATGGGTAATTGTTTTCCCAAATATGGAAATATTTGTAATATTGCTGGGTTTGAAACAAATAATCTATTTTTTATTTCTGCTTTTGGTTCACTTTTTTTTGTTGGAGCCTTTATAGGTTCTCTTGCAGGAACAATCCGATCTCTTGGTGTAAGTAAATATCTTTCACAGGTTTCCGGTTTGGTATCAACGATCTCTTCCACGGTTTCTGGGGAAAAAAAACAAGGAATTCCTATCATTTTATTGGGATTTGGTGCTGGTATTGTATTTGGAGTGATTTTTTCTTCAACATACATAATGAGTCTCTCAATAATCGGTCTCTTGATTAACTCCCTAATTTCTGGTCGGATGGGTTTACTCTCTCCGATACTCCAGTATGCACATCGTGATATTATGCGTAAATTTTTTGACAGGAATAATACTCATCTCATTGATGAAAGTTCGGTTTCGATTGGGGTTACCGGTGGAGTTCTTGGATATACGGTTTCAACTCTGTTTTTTGCGAATAATCTCATATTTGGCATCCTCATCGGGATTAGTATCATTGCTCTCGGAGGGCATCTCATTTTTAAAAAAGGGCAAATTCCAAAGTTCATTCCGATTCTTTTTCTCATTCTCTTTTTCGGGATACTCATCCCACCACTCGTGCAACAGGTTTCCGCACATGATGGGGGGTATAGTGAATGCGGTGCCTATGAAAACTGGGATGAATGTCCCGGATCGGAACGGGTAAAAGAAGAAGCGAGTAAATCTGCAACAGCGGCGGCGGCGGGAGTTGCAACCGGAGTTGTTGTCGGTGGTGTCGGAAGTGTGGCTGCAAAGGCTGCTGCTATGGCAAGGGCCAGGAAGGAAGCACTGAAAGGAGAGGAGGATAGCGAGGAAGGACCAATCGGATATATTCTTCAGTTATCCAAGGACTCACTGACAATCGGGGTTGGGAAAAGTGATTCATTCACGGCAACTGCATGGAAGGTTGAAAAGGATGGCAGTTATTCACAAGAACATTCAGCATCTATATCCATTGTCGCACCAGGGATTCCTGAATTAAACCTCTCTGATACTTCAGGTACTGGTTCTCTAATCGTGACGGTATCACTGACTGATTCCACTGATACAAAAAGTGCAGATCTCACGGTGAATGCCTCTGCTGGTGGAAGTGAATTCTCTGCACAGGTATCGGTTACGATTGAGGAATCTATAATGGTTGGATTTGAATAAAGGGGTTAAGAATGAAGTTTACCAAACCAATTCCATACAATCCAGGAGAGATGACCCTCGGTCCTGTAAGTATGAAGATTTGGTTCTTCCTGAAAGGGAGCGAAACCAGAATAAAACTTAACAGTGGAACAGCTGCCCTTATTCCCGGATCTGGGTGGGACGATATAGTAAGCATTACCTCATCCCTTATCCTGGATGGAACGACGCTCCAGATCGATGCATCACTGAAAAGATCGCTTACTATCAATGAATACCAGGGATTGGTCCTATCTAAAAAGGCAATCCCAATCCGAAGTAACTTAGCTCCCGAGGCCTCATTACCAGGAATGGGTATTCCGGTTCCGGTTGGCGGGGCCCCGGTTGTTGATGAGATTGATGTCACAATACCAAGTATGCCTGAACCCGAACTATGGGCCAAGCCAGAATATGCCGGATTAAATTCTTCAGGAAATCCTCAGACCTATATTGTTGCAACAGTAAACCTGCCGTTGAAATTTACTGATTCTGAAATCGCATCCCTGGTACAAAAAATCTCGATTAGTATCAGTGGTACGGAAGCTGCCGTTATACCTGGAGACGAATCTGTCGTAGGAATAGAAAAGAAGAGACTGTTTATCGCAAAAGCAGAAAAAGATGTGATGAAAAAAGCCTCGGTTATGGTGACTGTTTCAGCAACCATTTTTGGAAAATTCCTAAAAATTGAAGTTCCGCTTGAATTTGAATCCGCCTATAAATATGCCTTATGCGTTGCACCTGCAAAAACAATCCATGTAACAGAGAAAGAGACGGCCACAATTTCTGCCAAAGTGATGTCAATAGATGAAAATGGGATTGGAAATGATGTACCCGATTCAGTAATCTCTCTTGATGTTCCATTAGACACTTCAGAGTATCTCTCCGTATCCCCTGTCCGGGGAACGGGTTTATTAAATGCAACCATAAAGCAGATTGATAAAACCGAGAGAAAAGATGTTTCACTTACTCTCTCTGCATCTGTTCAAAATGAAGAGATTTCTGATAAGCCAACGATAACAGTAATATTTGGGAAACCGACAACAGGACCAATAAAAACCCAGTTTGAGAATGATAAAAATAAGATCTCACCATTTATTGCAAATGATCGTACGGTTCTCATGGCACGGGTTGAATCTGAAGATGGTGAACCTCTTGTTGCATTGTGGACATTCAAACTGGCTAATTCAAAAGGGTGGTTGGATGAACCCAGTTCCCAGACAGTCTATGGAGAAGGATGGACTGCTGTCGCTCTGCAGGCAACATCACCAGATCCGAATAATGAGAATGCCGAACCCCCTGCATCAGAAGATGTTCTTATAACTGCAGAAATTGATGGAAAAACGATAGGAAATGTAACCGTTCCTGTTATCCTACTCCCAAGGCCAAAGATCGAAGCGGATCGATATCAGGTCTCCCTCGTCAAAGGAACAAAGGGAAATGCATCCGTTAATATTCAAATTATCGATGGTGGAGAAGAATCCTGGGATATTATAATTGACGAGGAGAGAAGCCCTCAAAAACTCGCTTCAGCAAGTATTAAAAAAATTGACAATACTAATGCTGAACTTACCATTACCGAACTTGAAGTTTCCGGGGAAAGAACAGATGATACGTATGAATCAGAAAAGATCGTCATTCGTGGAATGCCTCCTTCTGGAATTCTTAATTTCCCACTGGAGTGTCATATTCAGGTTATCATTCAGAAAGAAGGGTTATTTATCAATAAAACAGGTCAACGGGATGGTATGTATTATGTCCCGGTTCCAATTGTTGGTGAAGAGTTATCGAAAATACTTATGTTTTCTTACTATTATCTCAATGACGAAGGTGAAATAGTACGAGAGATTCCTTCTATTACTCCTCCAAATGATCTCATTTTTACGATTTTTGAGGAAGAAGGATCAAAGAGTTATAATGTTGCACTAGCCTCAAAATTACATATTGAATATCAAAATGCGGGGTTAACTTTTGCCAATTATGCTGCTTTTATGCAGCGACCGATACCTGGTGATGGGAGACCTATCGCAGTTACATATCGGGCAACTGTTCAGGATCATAAAGGCAAAGAAGAGACGGGGTATTGTGAGTTTACTCTTGGATTAGAAACTCTTGATGCGAATCCAGGGAGCGCCAGCTGGGAGATTGAAGTAGAACGATGTAAAAAAATCATCAATGTAATGGCTCCTGATATAGCCCGGCCTGAACTTCTTGAACTCGTCGAGAAAAGAAAAAGAGTTCTTGGTGTTGAGGGGCTTGTTAAACTCAGATGGCAGATTTATGATCGGGCCTATCGCCTGAATATTGAAGAGGCAAAGGACTATTTAGATCAGGCAAATGACTATGACACGATTATTGAAGTGCTTGAATGGGTTAAATGGGCTGGTGATCTGGCATTTAACACTGCACTCTCTCCCGTTCTTGGCCCATATATAGCAGCTTGTAACCCGGCGGTTCGAGCATTAGCACCTATATTGGTTAATCAGATTAAAGGGAAGGTACTGTTGGCTCTTGAAGCATATCAGAATGATTGGACACTAGAACAATTCTTCAATAAGATTAATCCTTTGAGTGAAATTTTTGGTATCATTGAGTCAAAAGTAGTCGATGTGGATAGACTTGAATGGGGTGTCCAATTAATAATGGATACCCCAAAAGCTCGAATCATTGCCTGGGGGGCTTTTGCCGGGTATCACTTTTTCAAAGGGATATATTATGGAGTGGATGTCGGAAAACCCGAACGCTGTTATTCTGTAGTATGTGCAGCTACGCAGACTGCAAAAGAAATTAGAGATGAAGCACTTGTTAACTGGTTAGGTCATCTGGTTGCAACTCAGGGCCAGAAAAATCTCAAGGATGTAAATTGGTTTGGGACCAATGAGAAGGGATCAGGAGATAAAGTAAAGACATCTTCTGATGGAAAGAAGATAGGGGATCAGCAGAAACCAGTTGACGGTGAGAAGGTTAAGGTTAAGGAAGGGGATCAGCAGAAACCAGTTGACGGTGAGAAGGTTAAGGTTAAGGAAGGGGATCAGCAGAAACCAGTTGACAGCGAGAAGGTTAAGGTTAAGGAAGGGGACCAGGAGAAACCAGTTGACGGTGAAAAGGTTAAGGTTAAGGAAGGGGACCAGGAGAAACCAGTTGACGGTGAAAAGGTTAAGGTTAAGGAAGGGGATCAGCAGAAACCAGTTGACGGTGAGAAGGTTAAGGTTAAGGAAGGGGACCTGGAGAAACCAGTTGACGGTGAGAAGGTTAAGGTTAAGGAAGGAGACCTGGAGAAACCAGTTGACGGTGAGAAGGTTAAGGTTAAGGAAGGAGACCAGGAGAAACCAGTTGACGGTGAGAAGGTTAAGGTTAAGGAAGGAGACCAGGAGAAACCAGTTGACGGTGAGAAGGTTAAGGTTAAGGAAGGGGACCAGCAGAAACCAACTGATGCGGAAAAGCAGACAGAAGGTGATAATAAAGAAGTAAAAAATAAACTCGATGATTATAAAAAAGCAAAAGATGATTACGAAAAAATACCCGATAAAAATTCAAAAGAAGCAATAGAAGCAAGGAAAGAACTAGATGCTAAGCGTGCGGATTTATTAATCGAAAAATCAAAGGGTAAAGTGGACGAGGCTGAAAAGTCAGCGTATATAAATGGAATAAATGAGGGAAGAAAAAAAATCAATGAATTGAAAGATTCCTGGGAAAAATTACAGAGTAATCCAAACGATCCGGCCGCTCAAAAGGCTTTTGAAGATGCATGCGAAAAGGTTCAGCAGGATAAACACGCGATGACGGTTCTGAATGATGAGCCACACAATGTGAACGGAAAAACCTGCAAGCCGGGTGAACAAAGTCCCCTCCGTAGAGATTTTAATGAGCACTGGAATGGTGTGTACGAAGGAACTCATTTATCAACCAGACAGCGGTTATTAGAACAGGCAAATAAAAACCTGAGACCTGGTGAAAAGCCCTATACATTAGATGATATTCAAGTCGCACAGATCACCAATGTGAAGGATTCCAAACCAAAAACTCCTGATGAAAAGAGCATAAGATGCACTCTCGATCAAGATGTTACCTATCGGATAACAAAAAGGGTGAAGAAAGTCGTTGACGGAAAGGAGGTTAAAGATCCAAAGACAGGTCTTCCGGTTTGGGAGGATGTTAAAGGATCAATGGAAGATATTTCACCGGATAATAAATTTGTTCGAAATTCGAAGGGGGAGCCTATAATAGGCGAGGATGGAAAACCAATCGAGGAAAAAGGGACTGGAGCCAGGGATATCTATAACCAGGAATTTTATAAAACTCAGAAAGGTGACTACCCATATAAGATAGGGCCTGATGGGAAACCGGTAATAGATCAGGACGCATGTAACAGGTATGCCGAAGACATGGATCAGTCAGTCAATGATGAGCACAGTGCTGAATCGTATGGTGGAGGACAGGAAGATATCAAACCAGCAACCAGGGGTGATATGAAAGGAAAACCATACAAGGATGTCGTGGCTACGTCAAAGGCGATGGAGTATAAAGTCAATGAATGGTACGGAATTAAAGCTGATAAAAAAGGGATCTCTCCTGAAGCCAGAGTTGCATACAAGAAAGAGGGGATGCGACAGCTAACGAAGCAATACAGAAACCAGATAGTGCCAGTAATAAACAAATATAATGAACTGGCTAATAATCCCAACCCCCCAGTTGTGAAGATACCAGATAATGTCAGAACTGGTTTTGAGATTATGGAAAGGGTTGGGAAGAATGGGTTTACCCCTGCAGATGCCGAAGCAGCTTTGGCAGAGATGAATGAAACTCCTCTGACTATTGTTCAAAAAATGTCCTCGATCCTGGAATCAGGTCAGAAACACATGCCTGCAGATCTGAAACAAAAAGTGAACGAATGGGTAGCGACCCTTCCGGATGAATAAAGGAAACATCAAGATATGTCATGCAAGATCAACATCGAAGGAGATTTCCTAATCCCATCAGGATTTGTCTCAGCAATCGCTCAGATAAATGAATATCAGGTTAATGATCTGGGTACCAGATGGTATTCTTTGGATTCACCGGATCTCTCGCAGGAAGTTGAAGATCTGCTTAAACAGATGAGGCCTGCAGAGACATTTTTACTTTTCCAAGCGATATCTTCTCTGGTTTTACCGGTTTTCATCTGGGATTGCTATTGTGCATATTTTCCTCTGTCAAATTTTCAGATTTCTGCATATATACCCGATTATGATGGGATTATTCCTCCATTATTGATTTGGAAGGATGGTTCAGAAGAACAATTACACATTAAGCGTGTGACAGACAGGGAAACTCTTATTCATATCATTGATGATATTATCATTTCAGATGGATTTTCTGGAGTGAAAGAAGATACAATTTACCTACCCGTGGACACATTTTTGTATCTTCTTTGTTTATCTGATGCATTTCATTTATCATGGTTCCAAGCACTAGAAAACCATTCTCCTTTCAGGAATTACATAAATTTTAACGATATCAACATAAAAAGCAAAGACCCCCTTTATTTTCTTGACAATAGGTGGTCTTTTCCTGCAGGACTCGCTGCATGTTCCTTAAACAAAAATGAATGGAGCGATGAAAGGATAAAACAAGCGATATCATCACTAATTAATACCGGGTTAATAATATTGGATGATTCAGGGGAATATATATCACTCACAGATAGTGGTGTTGAACTTGTATCATCATTCTCCCCTAATGCCCTAAAAATTTCCAGTCAGGAATTAAGTATTCATACAGATGAGTCAATTATCACCTCCACGCATTGGATCATCAGGGATCGAAACAGATTAGTTCTGGTACTAATAGGACAAAATCCCCAATCTGATGTAATTATTACAACCTCCAATCCTGACATGATTCGGTCATATCACCAGAAACTTATCTTTCCTGTTGAAACAGGCAGAATCTTACCTGCGTTTTTATAATTATTGAAAAATTAGGAGATGCATATGAACTTTATTAAAAAATGCCCGAAATGCGGTTTCATTGCTGATGATAAGAGTCAGTTCTGTCGGTCTTGTGGAAATCCGTTAAAAATTAAGAGTAGTCTGGAAGATACATCAAATCGTGGAGGAACTAAAGAGACACTGGAACATATTTCCGAGGATCTTAAAAAGGTGACATCAACCGTTTCAAAAGTTGAATCTGCTCTTAACACTGCTTCAAAAATTGGATCCGCAACAGATCAGATATCAAAATTTATTGTCCGACCGCCTGCTGAATGGAGGGTTGTAGTCGGTGAGATGCTACCTGTCGCAGGACAACAAATTGCGGAGGCGACAATATCAGCTGCAAGTCGACAGATCCAAATGAAAGTAACGGAAGAGATCACGAAAAAATTGGAAGATAAACAGGAAGATCCACTTTCTAAAATGATACCCAATGTGGGAACTCCTGCCACTGTTCCTCCTATGCCTGAAAAGAGTGGGGAATACTGCCCGGTCTGTAACAATCCTGTAAAACCCAATGCTAAGTTCTGTAAGGGATGTGGATCTCCTTTATCACAACCGGAACCATCTCCCCAGATATCAACTGAAACACTCAATAGTACTCTGTGTCTGGTATGCCGGTCTCCTCTTACACCCGGTGCAAAATTTTGTTACAGTTGCGGAACAAAGGTTGGATCTACCTCACCGTCTACCCAGATGGAATCAACAGCAATTACTTGTAAATCCTGTGGCAGTCCCTTAAAAGAAGGGGCAAAGTTCTGCAAATTTTGTGGGGCTAAAACGTAAAACATTTATCATTATCATTTTGATTATTTTTTTAATGAAATAAATATCATATTATATCTCGAAAATTATCTTTATTTGCTCTTTATCTACTCTCGGTTACCAAAAGGGGGTTAATCGCTAACCTCTAATAGTTATTATGCCATTTTGTAGTGAATGTGGATTCAGAGTTGAATCAAATGCACTATTTTGTGAAAATTGTGGAAGCAAGATTATGCATCAAACTAAAACGGAAGAAAATGAGGTATTAACCTTAAGTTCATCAATTGATGGTGATGAATATCATTCCAGGACTGTCATCCCCCTTGTCAGGTTGAAAAAATCATTTTTTAATGAAAATCAATACTTTTTAATTATTACAAACGATTCCCTTTTTTTTGCAGTTATCCCAGAAGATTTATCCTGGACCATTAATAGCCAGATAATGGAAGAATTTGATGCAATACCAATTGATCAAATGCCTGATGAAGATGAGGTAATATCGCTAATATTGCGCAAGCCCTGGATATGGAAAGAGTATGAGAAAATTAGTCTCGAGAGAATCCTTGCTAAAAACAAAGAAAATTTTATGATACCTTTTGAAGAGATCTGCAGTCTGACAATTACTTTAATCAAAGGAGCTTATGATACATTGCATATTGTTACCTCGACGAAAAAATTCTATATGGAATTAAATTGGGGAACAGGACACATTGTTTATAATTGTCTTTCAAACTGGCCTCGAAATAAGATCTCTCTCATTATTGAATAACCTACCCTTTTACTATTGCAGGATTTACATTTTGCCTGATAAAGTCTTCTACACTGCGATAATTTTCCTCGAGACAATATAGCCGGATGGGCGCGATAAAAGACTTTCTTGTGACGGTTACCGTCTTTTTCTTCGCATTCAGTGCAACACTCCGGGCATTATCCCATGCAATAAAATCCGTTTCCCGGCTCTTTACAAGCATACCTGCCCCTGCAGCGGTCATACTACCCAGTAATACACCGGCAGCTGTGATTCCGGTGGTCATAGCACTTGTTGAGGATGCGGCTGCCAATCCTGCTCCTTCTTTGTTAACAAAATAGTCAGACTTCATTCCTAATACTGAGTTTGTCCACCGAATTTCATCAGATATTGGTTGATATGCCTCATTTTCTCCAGAAGACGGAATAGTGACCACTTCAGGATTGTTTTTCGTGGCAGAATTGATTCCTGTTGGCGTTCCACATGATGAACAGAATTTGTGATCAGGATTAATCGTACTCCCACAGTTAGTACAAAAGGGCATAGGTGAGTAATACGTGTTTATTTATTAAAAAGGTATTGACAACCGCAATGCTTACGAATTAATGAATTTTATCGATGAAAGAAGAAGAGAAAATTATATGCTGTAATCTTGCCAGATCAATTACCTATGGCAAAATATTGTGTGGAATGTGGATCGAAATTACCTGATGGAGCACAATTTTGTGAGCAATGCGGTGTTTTTATCGGTGAATCACAATCCTTTACAGAAACAAATCCCGAACCGGCGGCTGTAAATTCTAAAACCAAATTAAAGGAATTTTCACCAGAATCGCCAATTCTTTCGGTTATCCTAAAAAATGCCAGAATTATTACAATAGTTGGAATAATCCTCCTTATTTTATCATTTTTTATACCCAGTCAGATTTCACTCGAATTTCATATAGATCCTGCAGAAATAACTGATGAAAACCCTATTCTATTAACAATTAATCCGATACCAGTTTCTTCTTTGCAAAGAATTCTTGATTTTAATTCAGATATAAACCCTGACTATTTCATCTCATTAATCGATATTGTCTTACTCATTATTGCTATTTGCATGGCAATAACCGGCTTTATGAAAAATAAAAGTCAGTTAGTTTGTATTGCAGGGATAATAGGTGCTATTTCATATGCGTTTAATCTGTATCACATCGATTTTTATATCTATATCGGTGGTCTCATTATAACCGGCTCCATTATTGTGGCAATTATTGGCTATATGAAAAATAAATTCAAATTTTTTGTTATCTCTGTATGTATGCTACTATTGGGGTGGATATTGGAATATTACCTAAACCCACAATTATTCTGGTTTGATGAAACACTGCCACAATATATTCTCTGGTGGTCATTGGTTACAATTATGGGAATTATTTCTCTGCTACTATCCGGGGCAGTTGCGATGACGAATGATTCCACGTCATAATATTTTACTGCTTTTTAATGGGATAAATGGAAATCAAATATATCTGCCTTTTTTAAGAAAGATAAATACCGTTTTTCTACTATACTCTGATTAATCCACTATCATCTTTTCCCGATTTCCCCGGCTATCATAGATAATATCAGTAATTTCCTGTAAATTTATGTAAGGCTCTGTACCAAGTTAAATTGAAAAAACCCTTATGAGGCTTCGCCTCAAGCCAGACCAATGAAAAAGTTTTTCATGCAAAATTGAATGTACCTATTATCAATGGAGCGGTCTAATGCCCAGGGTAATGTCCAAGTATCAGAAGTGGCAATACCGGAAGAAGGATTGGAAGTACATTTGAAAAAATTCGGTTTTGTTCGTCTTTTTTATTCTTTAAATCGGAAGGGTGTAAGCAGGTATTGGATCACTAACTTTATTTCGATGAATAATGATGACCGGCTCGTTTTACAGTCAATTTGTTGGACAATTGAAAACTAACACAGAGCGATTAAGGAATAATGCTAAATGGCAGATCACAAAATTGGAATTTCAGAGCATCTTCAGAGCCCAAAATATGCGCTGTAATTTTTTTGGAGGTTCATCTGCGTAACTCCTATGATCTATCCGGAATTTTGGTTGATGAAGGGATTATACTCAATATTTTTGACCCTGTTTTAGAAAATATCTGTGAGTTCGAAAATTTTAAACTTATAATCCCTGAATATTTAGAGACAATGGATCAATGGATTAAGCATTGGTAACTCGAGCATAGAGAGATGGGAGAAGAGTATCTCGAGATCAAATACATCAATGGAAAACCATTCGCTCAATATCAGGATATGACATAAAAAGAAAGGACCCCAAAAAACTATGCTCTAAAAGTTTGGGAGGTGAAATTATATCTTTTTGCTACAAAATATCTTTTATATATCAAATTATAAATACTGCGACATTTCTAAAACTATACCATGGACAATTCCTGCACGGTTAACCTGACGGTGCGTTACCTCGCAAAAAAATGGTCCCTTCTTATTATCCTGGAATTGTATAAAGGTGAACAGTATACCCGCAGGTTTTCTGATCTCAAAGATGCACTTCCCGGGATCACACCCAAGATATTATCTGAGCGGTTAAAAGAACTGGAACGGGAGGGAATTATTGGTAACCGGATCGATACTGATCGCTTTCCGGTAAAGAGCGAGTACTTTTTAACCGAAAGCGGATTAGAAATCGTTGATATCATTAAAAATATTAAAAAGTGGGCTTTAAAATGGAAGATAAATAATATACTCTGTCAGAACCAGGATTGCAGGGTTTGTGTACTTTAATGTATCTTGTCATCCACCTATCATATTGCAGATTTCCAGGTACCGTGGGGGACCCGGGGGTTACTGGATAGCCGGGAGGAGTATTCTGGCAAAACAGATTGGACCAGCTGACAAAGTTCAAAAATGGCTGTCAATGGGGATGGCGTTCCTCAAAAAGGATCAGTACGATAGAGCTTATTATGCGTTTAAAGAAGGTCTTCGAATTGATCCTGATAATTCAGAACTCTGGTTTCAGACCGGGATAGTCCTTGCCAAACAGGAACGTCACCGGGATGCCATGAAGATGTTCAGAAATGCACTGAAGTCTGATCCTGACAACCTGGATGCACAGCTTCGTCTGGGCATGTCCATGCACGAAGTTGGCATGTATAAAGAAGCCATCCCTGTTCTGACCCGTCTTGTTGAACGGGAATCTGAGAATGACCAGGGATGGATGTACAGGGGTGCATGTTTTCTTGCCCTTGGCAAGTTCCAGGAGGCCCTGACCGATCTTAACATGGCGATTGACTGGGGGGCGGAGCAGGCCGAAGTCTGGGTTTTGAAAGGGTACTGTC
>Ga0255346_1001539_pt1 | contig 31866 bp, 29 predicted proteins | sample wastewater_treat_FD_194410 | JGI IMG/M metagenome (GOLD analysis project Ga0255346, IMG submission 194410) | Wastewater microbial communities from Lulu Island WWTP, Vancouver, Canada - plant22 | ecosystem: Engineered > WWTP > Wastewater > Unclassified | place: Canada: Vancouver, British Columbia...
CTTCTGTAATTAGCTTCCCATTGGACATTATGCCTACTTTATCACAAATTTTTTGCACAAGATTTAACTGATGTGAAGAAATCAAAAATGTGATTTTATTCTTTTGATTTAACTCTTTTATAGTATCTAGGATTTGGTTTGCAACTTCTAAATCTAGACCCTCAGTAGGCTCATCAAATATTACAATTTCAGGATCTTTTATTAAAACATCAGCTATCCCAAGTCTTTGCTTCATACCTTTTGAAAACTTTTTAACAAGAGTATCTTTTTCTTCTAAAAGGCCTACTATAGAAAGACAATGTTCAATTTTTTTTGGAATTTCCCTAGATGGCATTCCATTTAAAAGAGCAGTGTATTCTAAATTTTGATAAGCAGTCATATCTTCATAAAATCCGACTTTTTCAGGAAGATAGCCTGTGATTCTTTTTACTTTTAATGGTTCACGAGTTGGGTTATACCCTGCAACTGTTATGGTTCCTGAAGTAGGTTCAGTTAAACCTAAAAGCATTAAAATTACAGTTGATTTACCTGCACCATTTGGCCCAAGCAAACCATATATAACACCTTTTTCTATATCAAGGCTTAAATTGTCAACAGCAACTTTTCCATTATATTTTTTAGTAAGATTTCTGATAGAAATTATATTGTTTCCCATAATAATAACCAATTATTTACTTTTAATTTAATAATTTAAAAATTAATTACAGTGTAAATTAAGAAGCAAAACATTAATAAATTATTAAAATTTTAAAATGAACAATTTTATTAATTATCTTCTTCCTAATTTAGCAAAAATCACTCCAATACCTATTATTACTACTACAATTATTCCTATTCCAACCCAACCCCAAATTGTTGGAGTCTGAACAGTTACTCTTAGATCTATTTTTTGGTTACTGTTTTCGCTATTAACATCTAAAGTAAGCATATAATCTCCTGCAATTGTTTTTTCAGGAGGAGTAATTATAAGATCAATATCTTTTGTTAAACCAGCTTCAAGTTTATCGATCTCAGAAGGATTAAATTTAATTCTCCATCCCTCAGGACCACTTGAAGTAAGAGTAATTTTTTCAATTGCTGCTGATCCAGTATTTTTTAACTGAAGAGCAAAGTGGTTATCTTTTCCTGCTGTTACCTTAGTATCATATCTCCCGCTTGTTGGTGTAAAAGTTAATTCATAAGTAGCTGTTATAATAGCTTTTAATTCAGCCTCAGCTTTTAAATTATCAGCTTCAGCTTTTATTTTTATTATATACTCCCCAGGTTCTTGTTTTGTAAGAGGGACAGCAACAAATTTTAAGCTTTCTTTTTTATCTGGTTTTAACTTTATGGCAGATATCTCATTTTCTTCATAGGCAGGTTGTATTGAGACGTACCAGCCTTGAGGCGCTTCAGCAGTAAGTTTGACGGTTGTTTCATCTTCTCCTGTAAAGAGGATATCAGCACTAAAAGAAAATTGTGAGCCACTTTTAGCTTTTAGCTCTGGATAAACTATATCAAAAGTGATACTTGGCTCTAATTTTGTTGTGGAAGTAGTAGTTTCATCTTGTGCAAATAGGACATTTGGTAATAAAAAAGTTGAAGCCAGTAAAAATAATGTGGAAAATAATATTAATAATTTCTTGACTTTTAGAGTTATTTTCTCCACTTTTAATACTCCTTTTCTAGAATATAACTTATCTGAAATTTAAAAATTTTAAATTGATATTTTAAACGACAATTCTTAAAAACTTTTTAATTTTAAGCTAAAATCAAATTTTAATACAACAGCCATAAAAGTCAACTAAATAATTATAACTCCTTCTTTCTTTTTATAGCTGATAAGCTAAATTTTTTTAAGAATAATTTGATTTTTTATATTGAAATATTTAATAAAATTTATTATATTACGTAAAGTTATTAAAATTACCTTTAAAATAGTCCAGAGAGACTAAAAGGTTAAGGTTCATGAGAATTTTAAATTACTTATTAAAGTTTCATATAAAAGCCTTCTTACTATAATCATAGTAAGAAGGCTTTTATTTAGGTAAAACTTTAAAGGATGGTATTTTTATAGTTAAAGCGGTGTTTAAAGTTTAATAGTAGAGCTATAAATTGTTAGTTTTATAAAAATAAATCAAAGTGCAATAAATATGAGAGAAAAAGCTACTGTATTAAATTCAAGTGATATGGATAGAATAATACAAAGAATGGCTCATGAGATTGTAGAAAGAAATAAAGGGAGCAAAAATTTAATATTTATTGGTATTCAAAAAAAAGGTGTTCCTTTAGCAAAAAGGATTAAGGAAAATATAGAAAAGTTTGAAAATACACAAATAAAACTTGGAAAATTAGATATAACATTTTATAGAGATGATTTGAGCGAAAAGATAAAAACTGATGTGAACATTACTGATATTCCTTTTGAAATTAAAGGTAAAGATGTTATTTTAGTTGATGATGTTATATTTACAGGCAGAACTATAAGAGCGGCTCTTGATGCTATCATGGATTTTGGAAGGCCAAAATCTATCCAACTTGTAGTATTAATTGATAGAGGGCATAGAGAATTGCCCATTAGAGCTGATTATGTTGGTAAAAATCTTCCTACATCTTTAAATGAATATATTGAAGTTAAATTTAAAGAAATTGATGGTGAAGATAAAGTAACTATTTGCTGGATATAAACTAATGTTTTATTTGAGCTAATTTTGCTTGTCTTAGTTATAAAAGTATTTTAGTAAGCTTTAGTAAGATGAACAAAAAAGATATTTTAAGTGTAAATGATCTAAACAATGAGCAGATTCTGCAAATTCTTGATAGTTCAGATTCATTTATGGAAGTTTTAGAACGAGATTTAAAAAAAATACCTGTTTTAAGAGGAAAGACTATTGTTAACCTTTTTTACGAACCAAGTACCAGGACAAAGACATCTTTTGAACTTGCTGCGAAGAGGCTTTCAGCAGATGTCATAAATTTTTCGCCTTTAAATAGTAGTTTAAAGAAGGGGGAGACAGAGCTAGATACATTAAAAACAATAATTGATATGAAAGTTGACTTGGCCGTAATTCGGCATAGTGATAGTGGTTATGTAAAATATTTTGCCAAAAATGTTAATTTACCTGTGATAAATGCTGGTGATGGGAAACATGAGCATCCAACCCAAGCTTTTCTTGATCTTTATACTATTTTTAAGCATTTCAAGCAATTTAAAGATTTAAGGGTTGCAATAGTAGGGGATGTTTTAAATAGCAGGGTAGCAAGGTCTAACATATTATTGTTTAAAAAGATGGGCATGGAAGTTTTTGTTGTTGCTCCATCGATGCTTTTACCTGAAAATATGGACTTTTTTGATATTAAAAGCTTTAAAAGCATTGATGATGTTATTGATGAAGTTGATGTTTTATATATGTTAAGAATGCAATTTGAAAGACAGAACAAAAAGTTTTACCCTTCTATAAATGAATACAATAGATTCTTAACATTAAATAAAACTCGTTTTGAGAAAATTAAAGAGAACTCATTGATTATGCATCCCGGACCAGTAAATAGAGGAATTGAAATCAGTAGTGAAATCATGGAACTCGAAGAAAAGTACCCTGATAAAATAAAGATTGACAGTCAGGTAACAAATGGCGTTGCAGTAAGAATGGCACTTTTATATTATGCTTTATCTTAAAAATATAAGAAGCAAAATTAAACTATGGATAATTAATAGGTGAAGTTCTAAAAATAAATATATTAAAAATATATTAATACGGTATTACATCAGTAATAAATAGTTATAAATTAGTTAGCTTGATATAAGATAGAAAAATTTTATAAATAAACAAACAAGAGCAAATACTATGAAGTTTTTTAATGACAGTTTTAGTAAGAATGGTTTTAGTAATGGAAACATAAATGATATCAAAGATAAGGACATAGCTTCTAATATAATTATTAAAAATGGGACGTTGATTAACACAGAAAATAATTCTAAAGAAAAGGTAGATATTCTTATAGAAAGAGGCGTGATAACAAGAATTGGCAGTGATATAGACATGGGAGCTTCTGTTAGGCAAAATTTTCTTGAAATTAATGCCACAGATCTTTTTATTTGTCCTGGCTTTTTTGATATGCATGTTCATTTAAGAGAACCTGGAAATGAAGAAGAAGAAAATATCAAGAGCGGAATAAGATCAGCTTTAAGAGGTGGAGTAACCGCCCTTGCATGCATGCCAAATACAAAACCCGTTTTAGATGATCCATACTTAATAAAATATATAAAATTAGCTGCAATTGCTAATAATTTTAATATTTTTCCTATAGCCTCGATGACTAAAAATATTGCAGGAGAAAAAATTGCAGAATTAGGCTTACTTAAAGAAGCTGGAGCAATAGCTTTTTCTGATGACGGTCACTGTGTCCAGAATGATAAGTTAATGTATGAGATTATGAAGTACGCTACTGATATGGATTTGTTGCTTATATTACATGAAGAAGACTATGATTTTTCTGAAACTGGTTTAGCTCATGAAGGCTATTATTCCTCGTTTTTAGGCTTAGATGGGATCTCTTCCTTTAGCGAAGACCTTTTTGTAGCAAGAGATATTATGTTTGCAAAGAAAACAGATGCCAGGATACATATTACACATGTTAGCTCTAAAAATGCCGTAGAGCTTATAAGGAAAGCAAAAGAAGAAGGTGTAAAAGTTACATGTGATGTTACTCCGGAACACATGTTTTTTAACGATAGCTGTATTAAAGACTATGATACTAATTTTAAAATTAAGCCTCCAATAAGAAGCGAAGAAGATAGAAAAGCAATAATAGATGGCATAAAAGATGGAACTATAGATGCGATAGCAAGCGACCATGCACCCCATCTTGATATTGAAAAGCAGGTTAGTTTTAAGGAAGCAGCATTTGGTTCTATTGGTTTAGAAACTATTTTTAAGGCAAGTTTTACTAAGTTATGCTGTGAAGAAGGCGTTAGCCTTGAAAAATTAGTTTGTCTTATCTCTAAGAATCCTGCAAAAATTTTAAATACAAATCTTGGGTCTATAAAAGAAAATGAGTTAGCTAATATATCAATTGTTGATTTAAATTTGGAAGATACATATAAAAAGGACTTGATTGTATCAAAAAGTAAAAACAGCGCATTTATCGGTATAAATCTTAAAGGTGAGATAATTTATACTATTTCTAATGGAAGATTGATGTACTCAAATAAATAACTAAAAAAACAATAAATTTAAAATATTTAAAAAATATCTGAATATCTAGTAATGATTAGTAAGAGTAGGGAGTAATTGCTTTTGAAAGCGATATTAATGCTTGAAGATGGTAAAACTTTTATAGGTGAAAACTTTGGAAGTTCTGGTGAAGTAGTAGGTGAAGTTATTTTTAATACTTCCATGACGGGCTATCAGGAAATTCTAACTGATCCTTCTTGTCATGAACAGATTGTAACAATGACTTATCCTCAAATTGGAAATTGTGGTGTTAACAGTAAAGATATTGAGTCAGAAAAAGTCCAAGCTTTCGGCTTGATTGTTAAGGAATATTTTGAGTTCTATAGCAACTACAGGGCCCAAAATAGTCTTGGTAATTACTTAAAAGAAAACAATGTTATAGGACTTTCAGATATTGACACGAGGGAACTTACGAAACATATAAGAGTAAAAGGTGCTATGAACGGGATAATTTCAACTATAAATTTTGATTACGATTATTTAAGAAGTAAATTAAAAGAATATCCAGGACTTACTGGGAGAGATCTTGCAAGAAATGTTACTTGTCAAAAGCCTTATTTGTATAACAAGAATATTAAAAATTATCGATATTTTATTGTTGCAGTTGATTATGGCATAAAGTTAAATATTTTAAGATGTTTAGCAGATGCTGGTTTTAAAATAAAAGTAGTTCCTGCTTTTACTAGTGCTAAAAAAATTTTACAAGAAAATCCAGATGGCATAGTTTTATCAAATGGCCCTGGTGACCCTTCTGCTGTATCTTATGCGATAAAAAATATTTCTGAATTAATAGGTAAAAAACCAATATTTGGAATTTGTTTAGGGCACGAGTTAATTGCCCTTGCTTTAGGTGCAAGGACTTATAAATTGAAATTTGGTCATCATGGCGATAGCCATCCTGTAAAAAATTTGGAAACTGGGAAAGTTGAAATAACTACTCAAAATCATGATTTCAATGTTGATTTAAAATCTTTAGAGAATTTGGGTGATGTTAACTTTAAAATAACTCATTTAAATTTAAATGATAAAACTGTAGAAGGAATTGAATACAAAGATATTAGTGCTTTCTCAGTCCAACATCATCCAGAAGCAGGTCCAGGCCCTCATGACTCAAGATATGTATTTAAAAAATTTATTAATGCAATAGAAAATTTTAATCAAGGATAATCTATTATTTTAACTTAAAAAATATGCCCAAAAGAAAAGATTTAAAAAAGATAATGATCATAGGTTCTGGGCCAATTGTGATAGGGCAGGCTTGTGAATTTGATTATTCTGGGACACAAGCTTGTAAAATTTTAAAAGATGAGGGTTATAAAGTTATTTTGGTAAATAGTAACCCTGCTACTATAATGACTGATCCTGAGTTCTCAGACAAAACATATATTGAGCCTTTAATACCTGAGTTTGTAGAAAAAATAATAAAAATTGAAAGACCTGATGCAATATTGCCAACACTTGGGGGGCAGACTGGTTTAAATGTTGCTGTTAGCCTTTCCAATAAGGGTGTACTTGAAAAATATGGTGTCGAACTTATAGGTGCAAATGTTGATACCATAAATAAGGCTGAAGACAGGGAACTTTTTAAAGAGGCAATGGAAAAAATTGGATTATATGTTCCACCAAGTGGTTATGTTAATAGCTTAGGCGAGGCTCTTAAGATTTCATCAAAACTAAAATATCCTCTTGTTGTTAGGCCTAGTTTTACTCTTGGTGGTATTGGAGGTGGGGTAGCTTTTAATAAAGAAGAATTTATAGATATTGTTGCAAGAGGCCTTGATTTATCACCAGTGAATCAGGTTTTAGTAGAAAAATCTGTTGCAGGATGGAAAGAGTTTGAACTTGAGGTAATGAGGGATAAAAATGATAATGTAGTTGTTGTTTGTTCTATAGAAAACTTTGATCCAATGGGGGTTCATACTGGCGATAGCGTAACAGTTGCTCCTGCCCAAACTTTAACGGACATGGAATATCAGAACATGAGAAATGCTGCACTTTCAATAATAAGGGAAATTGGAGTGGAAACTGGAGGTTCAAATATTCAATTTGCAATTAATCCTGAAGATGGAAAGATGGCTGTTATTGAAATGAACCCAAGAGTATCAAGAAGTAGTGCACTCGCATCAAAAGCAACTGGATTTCCAATAGCGAAAATTGCGACAAAGTTAGCAATAGGTTATACGTTAGATGAGATACCCAATGATATCACAAAGAAGACACCTGCTTGTTTTGAGCCATCTATAGATTATGTTGTTGTTAAATTTCCAAGATGGGCTTTTGAAAAATTTCCTGGGATTGATGTTACTTTAACAACAAGAATGAAATCAGTTGGCGAAGTAATGGCAATAGGCAGAACTTTTAAAGAATCTCTTCAGAAAGCCATAAGATCACTTGAAATTGATAGATATGGGCTAGGTTCTGATGGCAGGGATAGCATAAGAGAAGAAAATTTAAGTTATATGCTTTCTGTCCCAAATCAAGATAGGATTTTTTATATAAAATATGCCTTTGAGATAGGCAAAAGTATAGATGAAATTTATAGTTATACTAAAATAGATCCATGGTTTCTAAATAATATTAAGGAATTAGTAGAATTTGAAAAAAAGTTTAAAGAAATAAATTCGTTAGATAAAATTGATAAAGAAACATTAATAAAAACAAAAAAACTTGGTTATTCTGATATTCAATTAGCTCATTTGCTAAATAGTACTGATAATGAAATAAGAGATTTAAGAAAGATGCAAGACATAACTGCAGTGTTTAAAACTGTTGATACTTGTGCAGGTGAGTTCGAGGCCTATACTAATTATTATTACTCAACATATGAAAATGAAAATGAGGTTTTAAAATCTAAAAAAAAGAAAATTATAATTTTAGGAAGTGGGCCTAATAGAATTGGGCAAGGGATAGAATTTGATTACTGTTGTGTTCATGCCTCTTTTGCTTTAAGGGAAAACAATTTTGAAACAATTATGATTAATTGCAACCCAGAAACTGTGAGTACAGATTATGATACTTCAGATAAATTATATTTCGAGCCTCTTACATTTGAAGATGTTATGAATGTTGTTGAAACTGAAAAACCATATGGAGTTATTGTTCAATTTGGAGGTCAAACACCTTTAAAGTTAGCTATGCGGCTACAGAAAGAGGGGGTTAATATTCTTGGAACTTCTCCTGATAGTATTGATATTGCTGAGGACAGAAAAAGATTTGGTTTGATTTTAAATAAACTTAATATCCCACAACCTGAAAATGGTAGTGCAACCAATATCGAAGAAGCAAAAGATATAGCAAAAAAAATCGGGTATCCATTACTTATAAGGCCTTCCTATGTTTTAGGTGGAAGAGCTATGATGATAGCATATAATGAAGAAAATTTAATAGGTTACGTGGATGAGGCTTTTAAAGTTTCACCAGAGTTTCCTGTTTTGATAGATAAGTTTTTAGAGCAAGCTACTGAAGTAGATGTTGATGCAATTTTTGATGGGGAAGAAATTTATATTGGTGGAATCATGGAGCATATAGAAGAAGCTGGAATTCATTCTGGAGACTCTGCTTGTGTCATACCCCCATTTTCATTAAGTCAAAATATAATAAGTACAATAAAGGATTGTACTTTTAATATTGCGAAAGCTTTAAACGTTGTTGGTTTAATCAATATTCAGTATGCTGTGAAAAATTCGACCGTGTATGTCCTTGAAGCAAATCCAAGAGCATCACGCACTATACCTTTTGTAAGTAAATCCACAAAGGTGCCTTTAGCTAAAATTGCAGCACTTGTTATGACTGGGAAAAAATTAAAGGAAATTGATTTTAAAAAAGTTGACATTAATAAACTAGATTATTTTAGTATTAAAGAAGCAGTTCTTCCTTTTAATAGATTTCCTGGTGTAGATATCGTATTAGGGCCTGAAATGAAGTCGACTGGAGAAGTTATGGGTATTGATAAGAATTTTGGTATAGCTTTTGCAAAGTCCCAGCTTGCAGTTAATCAAAGATTTCCAAACTCAGGAACAATTTTCATTAGTGTGAAAGATAGAGATAAAACTGATATTGTGTCTCTTGCAAAAAAGATCTCCGGTCTTGATTTTAAAATAATTGCTACAAAAGGAACAGCAGACTATCTTGAAAGTAATGGAATCAAGTGTGACAAAGTTTTGAAAATCAGAGAAGGAAGACCTAATGTTCTTGACTTATTAAAAAATAATGAAATTGATCTTATAATAAATACGCCTGAGGGGGGTGAAGCTCGCAGCGATGGCTACTATTTAAGAACTGCTGCAGCTATTTTAAACGTACCTTGTATCACTACAATATCCGGAGCCAGTGCTGCTATTCAAGGAATTTATGAGATTAAGTTAAATTCTAATATAGGTGTAAAGGCTATACAAGATTATTAAGGTTTTAATAAATTTTTAATAAGTTGTTAGTATGGTTAAACTCTAGTATAGTCAAACATTTATTAGTGTTGTTTTATAAGTAATTATAACCAACACAATTATTAAATTACCATAAAAAAAGGTTATTTATTTTAAAGAATGAAGTTATTAAAAGGCGAAATCATATCTAATGATAAATTAAATGAAAATCTTTACAAAATGACTATCTTTTCTCCGTATGTTGTAAAAAATTGTATACCAGGTCAGTTTGTGAATATCAAATGTTCTAGCGAGGGATCTCTTCACCCTTTATTAAGAAGGCCTTTTAGCATTCACGATGTTGAGCAGCAGTTTAAAGTATTTTCAATTTTATATACAATCAAGGGAATTGGAACAAAATATCTTTCTTTATTATCTTCAGGAGATCTAGTTGATTTTGTAGGGCCTCTTGGTAATGGAATAAAAATTAGTGGGGGAGAAAAAAAAGATTATCTTTTAATTGGCGGTGGTATAGGAATTGCCCCTTTATTTTATTTAGCTAAATATTTAGTTGAGAAAAAACAAAATGTATTTTTTGCCGCTGGTTTTAAGAATAACAGCTATTTATTTTTTGAAAAATGGCTTTTAAGCTTAAAAATATATTATGAAATATTTTCTGAAGATGGATCTCATGGAGAAAAAGGTATGGTGAGCAACATGGTTTCTCAAAGAATTGATGATTTTAAGAATTATGAGATATTTTGTTGTGGACCACTAGAGATGTATAAAGCTTTGCAAAGTATATTTTTAATTAATGAAATTAAAGCATATGCACTTTTTGAAGAAATTATGGCTTGTGGTGTTGGTGTTTGTAAAGGATGTGTCATAAAGGTAAAAAATAATGAAAATAAAAATGGTTTTGATTACAAAACAGTATGTAAAGATGGCCCTCTTTTTAATTTGATGGAGGTTATCATTGAATAATGATATTTCTTTTAGTGATAAGCTTGCTGTTAAGCTTGGCCCCATAAGCTTAAAGAACCCTGTAATAATGAGCTCGGGAACTTTTGGAAACGGAATTGAGTACAGTGAGTTTTATGACATTAGTATTCTTGGTGCAGTTATTACAAAAAGTTTTTCTTTAAAGCCAATGCTTGGGAATGAGCCTCCAAGATTATGTGAAACTACAGCAGGTTTATTAAATTCAATTGGCTTACAAAATGAGGGTATTGAATATTTTATTAATGAACAAATTAAATTAGTAAAAAAACTAAAAATAAATATTATATTAAGTATTTTAGGTGCGAATTTATTAGAATTTTCTGAAATTGCAGCTAAAGTAAAAAAGATTGAAGAAAATTTAATAGCTGTTGAATTAAATCTTTCTTGTCCTAACGTGAAAGAAGGCGGAATAACCTTGGGGTCGATACCAGAATCAGTTGAAGAAATCACACTAGCAGTAAAAAAAATATTAGATATTCCTGTTATAGTTAAATTAAGTCCTAATAATGATAATTATATTGAGGTTGCAAGAAGCGCGAAAAATGGAGGAGCTTCGTGTATATCGCTTATAAATACTATAACTGGGATGGCAATAGATATAAAAACTTTTAAACCTAAACTTGGTAGTATAGTTGGTGGCTTATCAGGACCAGCAATAAAACCTATAGCAATTGCAAAAGTTTATTCTCTTTACAAGGCAAATATTCTTCCTATTATTGGTATGGGAGGAATTTTTAACTGGGAAGATGCTATTGAATTCATACTCGCTGGTGCAAATGCGATTGGCATAGGGACCGCTAATTTCGTAAATTATAATGTTGGTAAGGATACTATTCAAGGAATTTATGAATTTTTAATTGCTAATAATATAAAAGATATAAACTCATTAGTTGGAAAGGTAAAGATAAACTAATTTTGGATGATAATTTAATAAATAATAATCAAGCCACTAAAGACAAAAGTAATAAAAGAATTGAGTTGTTTAGGAAAAGCTTAAAAATAGAAGATCGCCTTATTCTTAGTATGGATGTCCCTGATAAGCAAAGCGCACTTGAGATAATTAAGGAAATTTCAGATGAAATTTCAACTATAAAGGTTGGTCTGGAACTTATATATAATGAGGGACTAAGCATAATAAAAGTAATTAAGAAATCAGGTTATAATATAATGCTTGATGCTAAATTAATGGACATACCCAATACCGTTTCAAAAGCACTAAATGGTATTTTAAATTTAGGTGTAAAGATGGTAACGCTTCACACATTTGGTGGAAGCGATATGTTAAAGAAAGCTAAGTCTACTTTAGAGGAAGGATCAAAATCAAAGGATATAATAGCTCCATTATTATTTGGGGTAAGTGTGCTAACAAGTCTTGATGATAAAGATTTGGAGGATTTTGGGTTTAAAATAAATTTTGAAGAGGTAGTTAAAAATTTAGTTAATATAGCAATTAAAAGCGGTATTGATGGAATAATTTGTTCTCCAAATGAAGTTAAATTACTTAGAAAGCTATACGGATATAATTTTTTAATTGCCACACCAGGTATAAGACTTTTAGAAGAAAATGTGGATGATCAAAAGAGAATTAATACTCCCGAAAAGGCGATTAAAGATGGAGCTGATTTTATAATAGTTGGGAGGTCAATAATTAATAGCCAAGATAAAAAGAGTTTAATAAAACTTTACCTTGAAAAAATTAAGAAAGCATTAATAGAAAGTAGGACGAACGAAAATGAAAGTAATTAAGCAAAGAACAAAGATAGATTTGCTTAAAATTTTAAAAGACACAGGTGCTATTAATGACGGCCATTTTAAGCTGACTTCTGGGTTTCATAGTAAGTATTATCTTCAGTGTGCTAAGCTTTTGCAGTATCCTAATATTACTTACGAAGTAGCTAAAGAAATACCCAAGATTATTGGGAATGATATTGTAGAGAAAACAAATACTATAATTTCGCCTGCTATTGGAGGAATCTTATTTGGTTATATGGTAGCATTTATTATGGGCAAGAAGATGATTTTTACTGAAAGAAAACAAGATAAAATGGAGCTAAGAAGAGGCTTTAAGATATCAAAAGGTGAGAATATAATAATAGCAGAAGACGTTATAACAACTGGTGGATCAGTAAAGGAAATAATTGATATATGTAATGATAATCATGCAAATGTTCTCTCAGTAATATCGATTGTAGATAGATCAGAGAATGTTGATTTTAATGTGCCATTTTTTTATCTCATAAAATTTGAAATTGAAAACTATGAGCCTAATTCATGCCCTCTCTGTGAAAAGAATATAGAAATTTGCTACCCTGGAAGTAAATAGTTATTAATTAATAATTTATACCATTAAGGTAATTATATTTTACTTGCATTTAGGCATATAAATAAATTAAGTCTTAAGGTTTTCATTTAAATATTTGCTGTTTTATTTGCTTATTTGAGAGGGCGTTTATGGGAGTTCCTATTATACCTTTTGAAAAGAAAATAGCTGGTCTTGATAAAGCAAGAAACATTCGAACAAAAAGATCGCAGATAAAAAAGATGCTTAAGTCAGGGGAAATTAATTTACCTGATATTCTTAATGATTATGAAAAATATCGTTCTTATATTGAAAATATGAAATTAATAGATATACTAGTTTCTCTTCCTAAAACTGGAATGGTTAAGGCAAAAAGAATATTATCAGAGTTGAATATAAGTGAAAGAAAAAAAATAAATGGCCTTAGCACAAGACAGATAAAAGCTTTTAAAGAATACTTTAATTTATAGTTATGATTTTATTATATTAAAGTTTATATTTGTTTTAATCTTAGATAGTTAAGATCAAAATTACTTTAATTTTAGTATAAATTTAATAATTTAACATAGTAAATGAGCAAGATTTTAAAGAAGGGTACGTTATTTGTAATCTCTGGCCCATCTGGGGTAGGTAAAAGCACTTTACTAAATGACTGCTTAAAAGACTTAGATGGTTTTGTGAAATCTATTTCTGTAACTACTCGCCCTAGAAGGAAAAACGAAGAATTAAATCAAAATTATTTTTTTGTAAGTGAAAAAGAGTTCAAAGATCTTATTAAAGAAGGTCAGTTGCTTGAGTGGACTAATTATTGTGGTTATTATTACGGAACACCTAAAAAGTTTGTTGAAGAAAAGCTAAATGAAGGTAAGAATGTTGTGCTTGAAATTGATGTGAAAGGTGCCATGGAAATAAAGAAAAATATGAAAGATGCTTATTTAATTTTTGTTACTACTTCTAATTTTAGCCAAATAAAATCTAGATTAAAAAGCAGAGGGACTGAACGTGAAGATGACATTGATAAAAGGCTAAAGGCAGCCAGGGAAGAGCTTAAATATGAAAAATATTATGATTGCATAATTATTAATAATAATTATAATGAGGCTTTAAAAAATTTGAAATATGTTTTAACTTCAAAAGTTGGAGGGATTAATAAAGATGAGTATTCCTAATATAGATGAATTAATGAGTAAAGTTGATAGTAAATATACACTTTGCATTGAGATTGCAAAGCGTTCAAGAGAACTTGCTGATTATTTTCGAGCAAAAAAAAGCATGGAAAGAACAAATATAGTAGGTCCACTTGTGGAAATTGATACTAATGACCCTATTGAAATTGCATTTAATGAGATCAAAGAGGGGAAAATAACATATGTAAGAGTAAAAGATGGCATCAAATAAAGTAGAAAAAATTAATGAAGACAAAAATGAAATTTTTTTTAATAAAACTATAATATTAGGTATTACTGGAAGTATTGCTGCTTACAAATCTGCAAATATTTGTTCATCTCTTATAAAAAAAGGGGCAAAAGTATTTCCTATCATGACCCCTAATGCTACTAATTTTATAAACCCGATAACTCTTAGCACTATTAGCGGGAACAAAACAGTTGTTGACATGTTTGAAAATCATGAGAAAGTGTATCATGTAAGTCTCCCTCAAAGTTCTGATCTTGTATTAATTGCCCCTGCAAGTGCAAATACTATTTCTAAAATAGCTAATGGTATTTGTGATAATTTTTTAACTACTGCTGTTTTTGCATCAAATTGTCCTGTATTAATTGCACCTGCGATGAATGAAGGCATGTGGCTTAATTTTATAATGCAAGAAAACATTAATAAGTTAAGCACTTATGGAAATTATTTTTTTTCAGGACCATCAGAAGGAAAACTTGCATGTAAGTCCTATGGGGTGGGAAGATTAGAAGATGAGGAAAAAATTATCGAAGATGCATCGGATTTAATTTTTTTTAGCAATGATTTAAAAGAAAAAGTAATTCTCGTAACAGCAGGAGGGACAAGGGAATTTATAGATTCTGTTAGATATATCTCTAACTATTCAAGTGGTAAAATGGGATATGCTCTTGCCGCAGAAGCAAAATTCAGAGGAGCAAAAAGAGTAATTTTAATAAGCACTACAAAAAATGCTCCAAAATTATTTGGGGTGGAAACTTATTATGTAAATAATACTCCGGAAATGAAGGAAAAAATTTTAGAGTTTTTTAATGAAATTGACTTATTTATAATGACAGCAGCGGTTTCAGATATAATTCCCTTGGAAAAGTATGACTACAAGCTCAAGAAGGAAGAAAAGCTTTTAGAAAAAATAAAATTTAAAGAGAATGAAAATATACTTGAGATTATATCTAGTAAAAAAAAGGAAAATCAGATTATTGTTGGCTTTGCGGCCGAAAGTTCAGAAAATATAGATTATGCGAAGCAAAAACTATTAAGTAAAAATATAGATATGATTGTTTTAAATGATATTTCAAGAAGTGACATAGGATTTGATAGCGAATTTAACGAGGTAACTATAATTGACAGGGAAAATAATATTAAAAAAATTGCTAAAAACAGGAAAAGAATTATCGCAAGAGAGATTATAAATGAAATCGTTAATAAGTTTTTATTAAGATAGGAAAAATATTTTACTAATTAAGATGAAATTGTTTAATTTTCATGGAGGAAATAATGTCTAAAAACGGGGATTTTCTTTTTACCTCTGAGTCAGTAACTGAAGGACATCCTGATAAAATGTGTGACCAAATATCCGATGCAATACTTGACAATATTATAAGTGAAGATAAAAAAGCAAGAGTCGCAGTTGAGACTTTAGTAAAAACAGGATTGGTTGTTATTGCTGGAGAAATGACTACTACTACATATGTGGAAATACCAGATATAGTGAGATCAGTCATTAGAGATATTGGTTATACAAGAGCAAAATATGGTTTTGATGCGGATACTTGTGGGGTTGTTGTTAGTATTGGTAATCAATCGCCTGATATTGATCTAGGAGTATCAAAGGCAATTGAGGCAAAATTAGGTAATGGGTATGATGATGAATTTAATATTCAAGGTGCAGGCGATCAAGGCATGATGTTTGGGTTTGCATGTAATGAAACTCCTGAATATATGCCTCTTTCAATTCAATTAGCCCACAAATTAGCTCATAGACTCGCTGAGGTTAGGAAGTCAGGAATGATTCCCTACCTTAGACCAGATGGCAAAACTCAGGTTACAATAAAATATGAAGATTGGAAGCCAGTGAAAATTGACACGATAGTTGTTTCAACCCAACACAAACCTGGGATAGATATTGAAAGTCAAATTACCCCAGATATGAAAGAGTTTGTAATAAAGCCTATTATTCCAGAGAAATATCTGAACGATGATTATAAAATTTTTGTAAATCCAACTGGCGCTTTTACAGTCGGCGGGCCTATGGGTGACTCAGGTTTAACTGGAAGGAAAATAATTGTTGATACATATGGAGGTATGGCAAGACATGGTGGAGGTTCTTTTTCAGGCAAAGATCCATCAAAAGTTGATAGGTCTGCTACTTATGCTGTAAGGCATGTGGCAAAAAACCTTGTAGCAGCTGGTGCAGCTGATAAAATAGAAGTACAGGTTGCTTATGCAATTGGTGTTGCTCATCCAGTTTCTTTAATGGTGGAAACATTTAATACAGAAAAAGTTGACAGGAATAAGATTGAAAAGTGTGTTCAAGAGCTTTTTGATTTAAGACCAGCTGCAATTATAAAAAATCTTGATTTGTTAAGACCTATTTACAGGAAGACTTCAACTTATGGTCATTTTGGAAGAAATGATAGGGATTTTACCTGGGAAAGACTTGATAGAGTAGATGATATAAAGAATTTTTTGGGACTTTAAAACTTTAATAAATTTTAAAAATAATAAGTATTGAAATGACGGGTAATTTTGCTGAAGTTTATTTAAACAACTTAAAAACTTCTGAAATAAACCCGTCATTTGATTATTTAATACCCCAATCTCTTAAAGGAAAATTACATGTAGGTCAATTAGTTTTAGTACCGTTTAAAAATCGTTTGGAAATAGGCATTGTTTGTAAAGTAAAAAATAAATCTAGCCTTGAAGCTACCGCAGATTCTTTAAAAAAATTAAGAGAGATAATCCAGATAATTGAAAGCGATTTTGTGTTAGACCAAACTAGATTAAAATTTGCTCATTGGCTTGCATATTACTACGTATCTTCTATAGGAAGTGCATTGAAATTGTTTTTTCCGCCTAAATTTAATTATAAAATCATTAAGCAATTTGAATTTGATTGTACTAAATTAAATGAGAAATATCACATAACAGAAACTTTAAATAGCAAGGAGTATGATAAAAATTATATTAGCAAAATTTTAAAAAAATATAATTTTTTAACACAAATAGACTTACAAAAGAAATATGAAGAGAAAAAATTCTTAAAATTACTAAATTCAAAGTACGGTTATTCTAGTTCTCAAGCAAAAAGAGTTATAAGTTTACTTAAGAAAAATGGGATAATTAAAGAAACCTATGTGCTTAGTGAGCCAATTTTTAAACCTATTTATATCACTTATTATAAATTAAAGAGAGAATTTTATTTTCAGGAAGATGATGATTATTTAAAAAAACATCCTGCGCAAAAAAGGATAGTAGATTATCTTAAACTAAATAATAATAAAGCTGATAAAAATTCTTTATTAAGAGAAAATAAAACAACTATTAAAACATTAAATGAGCTTGTAAAACATGGATACCTAATAAAAGAAAATTTTATATTAAAAAGAGATTTTGCTTATAATAGCTACGGCTCGTTGTTAGATGATGTAAATAATGATGAGATAATTTTAAACAAAGATCAGGAAAAAAGTGTTAAAGAAATATGTTATTACATAGGCAAAAAAATAAACAAGAATTTTTTAATTGAAGGTGTTGCGGGTAGCGGCAAAACAGAAGTTTATATAAGATGTGTTAAAGAAGCACTTGATAAAAATCAAAGAGCATTAATTCTTACTCCTGAGATATCCTTAATACCACAATTATACTCTAGATTTGTTAGAAGATTTAAAGAAGACTGTACTGTTTATCATTCGGCAATGAGTGATAATGAAAGGTATGAAAAATATAAAGAAATTCAACAAGGCAAGGCAAAAGTTATTATCGGAACCCGCTCAGCTTTGTTCACTCCAATTTCTAATTTAGGCTTAATTATTATTGATGAAGCACATGACGTTTCCTATAAAGAAAATTTTGGGTTACGATATAGTGCAATTGAATCTTCTTTAAAATTAGGCGAACTTTTAAAAATACCAGTAGTTTTAGGCAGCGCAACACCTGCAGTAGAATTAAAATATAAATTTGAGTGTGACAAAAATTGTGAGATTTTAAAATTACCACAAAAAATTTTCAAAGATAACAAAATATTTTACGAGATAGTTGACTTAAAAAAAATAGATAATCTTATAGAAGATGAGATAATTACCAATAAACTATATACAGCAATTTTAGAGACAATCAAAAATAAAGAAAAAGCAATAATATTTATCAATAGAAGAGGGTATAGTAATTACATAGTTTGTGGAAATTGTGGATTTATTCCAAAATGTGAAAACTGCAATTTGCCATATACCTATCATTTATCAAATAAAACGTTAAAATGTCATCATTGCAATAAAGAGATAACATACAACGGTGTTTGTTTGTCATGTGGCAGTAAAAAAATAAAAATGTATGGTACTGGAATACAAAAGGTTGAAGCAAAGTTAAAGCAAAGATTTGATGATGTTAAGATTGTAAGAATGGATTCTGATGTTACGGGCAGAAAAAAATCTCATGAAAAAATACTAAAAGAATTTATAGAAAATAAACCGTCGATACTTATCGGTACTCAGATGGTCACTAAAGGCTTAGATATAAAAGACGTTACACTTGTAGGGGTTATTAACATAGATAGTATGTACTCGCTGCCAGATTACCATATTAATGAGAGAGTATATCAGCTTTTAACTCAAGTATCTGGGAGAACAGGTAGAGGTATTAAGGATGGAAAAGTTATTATTCAAACTTTTAATCCTGATAATTTAATAATTAAAAATCTTTTAAATAATAATTTTGATACTTTCTATAAAGAGGAGATTTATTTGAGGCAAAGCTTAAAGTATCCCCCTTTTTCAAGATTAATAAATATAATATTAACTAGTGAAAAGTATGAGATAGCTAAAAGTGCATCAAAAGAACTATATGAACTAATTAATACAATAAAAAACGTAAAGGGAAAAGATGATATTTTTTGTTTACTTGGTCCATCGCCAGCTCCGTTTCCAAAAATTAACAGAAATTATAGGTGGCATATTTTGGTAAAGGTTTTTAAATTGAATGAATTTATAAGCAGGTTTACTAAATTATTAGGTGAGTTTAAAATAGAAAAAGATCTAAGACTAATTATAGATGTCGATCCTTATTGGATATTGTAGAATTATATATATATTATTTTGTAAATTTTTATGAGGAAGGTGTTTTTTTATTTTATGGCAGTTCAGAGAATAAGAAAATTAGGGGATCCAGTGCTGAGAAAAATAAGTGAAAAAGTGGAGAAAATAGATGAAGAGATTTTAGGTATAATACAAGACATGATTGATACAATAAATGTTAAAGATTCCAATGCAGTTGGTCTTGCTGCTCCTCAAATTGGTGTTTTAAAAAGAATTATTGTTTTAAACCTGACAAAGAATGAAGTTTTTATTAATCCTGAAATAGAAATTTTAGACCGGCAAGAAGAAGAGGCAGAAGAAGGTTGTTTAAGTTTATATTCTATCGGCTGTAATGTAAAAAGACCCAAGAAAATTAGAGTTAAAGCTTTAACTCCAGAAGGGGAAGAAGTTTTGTTTACTGCAGAAGGAATGCTTGCAAGAATTTTTTTACATGAAGTAGATCATCTTCAAGGAAAACTTTTTATAGATTATCTGGATAGTGGTACAAAAAGGGAGTTGATGCTTAAAATCTCTGAACTTAATTTAAAAGAAAGTTAAATCAATTAAATAAAAGAGGTAAAACTTTGAGAATTATCTTTTTTGGCTCATCTGCTTTCTCGGTTCCTTTTCTTAAATTTTTTTATAATACAAATCATAAAATAGAAGCTGTAGTAACAAATATTGATAGGGTTACTGGTAGGGGCAAGAAATTGAGACCCAACCCAGTCAAGGTAGCTGCAAGTGAGTTTGGTATTCAAGTTTTTGAAATAGAAAAGATAAATGATGAGATATATAAAAAAATATCAGCTATAAATTTTGATATTTTTGTTATAGTAAGTTTTGGGCATATTATTCCAAAAAGTTTAATTGAGTTATCGAATGACTTGTGCATTAACTTACACCCATCTCTTCTGCCAAAATATCGTGGACCATCTCCAATAAATTCTGTTTTGCTTAATGGTGACTCTGAAACGGGTGTTAGCATAATGAAGATTAATGAGTTTTTAGATAGCGGCGATGTTTATGCACAGGCCAAATTTAAAATAAGCAAGTATGATAATAAGGATATGCTAGAAGAAAAAATGATAAAAATAGGCGCTCCATTATTAGGAGGGGTAATAGATCTTATTGAATTAGGTTTAATAGAACCTTATCCACAAGAAGGGATTCCAACATATACAAATTTGTTTAAGAAAGAAGATTTAAAAATTACATGGACGTCAAGTGCAGATGAAATAGTAAATAAAATTAGGGCTTTTTCAAGTGAACCTGGTGCTTATGCAATGTTTAGGGGCCTGAGAATTAAAATATTAAGTGCGTTAAAGTATGATTATTCTATAAATTATGAGCCTGATATTGCATCAAGAATTAAGAACAGTAGCCCAGGTGAAGTTTTAAAAGCTGATAAAGAATTAGGGTTAATAGTAAAATGTGGGGAAAATGAAACTATTAAAATTCAAGAATTAAGAATTGAAGGTAAAAAAACTATTTCATTTGTTGATTTTTTAAATGGTTATAAAGTTAAGGTAGGAGATTTATTTCAATAATTTAAAAAATAATTCTTTAAAAATTTTAAAAAATTGCAATAATTATTTTACCAAATTATTTGATAACAGAAGCATATTTGTTAGCATTTATTAGTGTTGTTTGTTAGCATTGTTAAAGAATAATTAACTTTTTACTGATAAATTAATAAATTTGTCAAAATAAGAAGGAGCATCTTAATTGAAAATTGGTGTTTTAAGTGATACTCATGGAGACCTTTATGGGACTAAATTAGCATTAGAAGTTTTAAAAGATACCGACTTAATTATCCATTGTGGCGACCTTTTTTATCATGGCCTATTTAATAAAATAAAAGAATCATATAACCCGCTAGAGTTGTCAAAAGTCATAAATAACATTAAAAAACCACTAATATTTTCCAAGGGTAATTGTGATAGCGAAGTAGACCAGCTTGCTGTTGATTTTAATATTCTTGACCCAGTTAGAATTTATTTTTATGAGAATAATATTGTTTATATTCATCATGGAGATAAAGTGTTAGATAAAGAATTATTGGATTTAAGAAGAAAATTTAAATTTAATTTTGTTTTAAGTGGTCATACACATATTTACAGGTTAGAAAAAGTAGAAAATGTTTTATTTATGAACCCAGGTAGTCCTTCTCTTCCAAAAGGTGGCAATCCCCCAAGTGTTGGAATAATTAATTTTAATGAGAATGAAGCTCAAATTATTAATATTGAAAAGAACTCTATCATTAAAGAGATAAATTTATTTGATTAATTAATGCGCACCAACTAAGTTCAAATTACTTTTTTAACTTTGTTAGACTTAATGCATTTTGTACATACTTTAATTCTTTTTACTGAGCCATTTACTTCTGCTTTTATTTTTTGAATATTTGGTTTAAAAGTTCTGTTTGTTTTTCTATGAGAATGGCTTACATTGCACCCAAAACCAGTTTCTTTATTGCATATTTCACATCTATTAGACATTTAAAACTCCTCTAATTATAAATCTTAATCTATTATGATTAATCATAGTTAAGTTTGATTTTAGAACAAAAAAGGATACTATCATTTAATTTAAAAATTTACAAGTGGAATTTATATATTGAAAGCACCTAAAATTTCGTGATAGTAATAAAAACAAAACTTTAAGAGCTAGGGTACAGTTACTTTAAGAAAACCATTTGAAGGCGAAGCGAGCATGGTTCCTCTTTTAAGAGGAGAGCTAAAGCCTTAAAACTTTAAGCAAGCTTTCCCTCAGCTTTAGGAAAAGCTTTGAGTGTTTTCTTAAAGTAACTCATCATAGCCAAATAATTTATTTTTGTTACGGAATTTTAGATGCTTATTTATATTGAATTCTTAACGTGGTCTTTTGATTGGGAGATTACTGATAACTAGTTTAAACTCATTAAGTATAGGTAATTTATTTTAATTTAATACTTTTTAAAGATTTAAAGTTAAATTCTATAGTTAATAGTGTTATTATTATGCTCATGGTTAACTTGATAGAATTAAAGTCTATCTAAATAATTATATAAAATAAAAAATAAGGAGAAAATCTTATGGTTTCAAAGAGAATTTTAATGATCGTTGGCGATTATGCTGAGGACTATGAAGTCATGGTCCCATTCCAAGCTCTTCAAATGTTAGGCTATGAAGTTGATGCTGTTTGTCCAGGGAAGAAAGCAGGCGAAAAAGTTAGGACTGCTATTCATGATTTTGAGGGCGATCAGACATATAGTGAAAAACCAGGGCATAATTTTATTCTTAATGCAAATTTTGCGGCTTTGGATGAAGTCAAAATTGCTCAGTATGACGCATTAATTCTTCCAGGAGGAAGGGCTCCGGAATATGTACGCTTGGATAAGAAAGTTTTAGAGATTGTTCGTAATTTTACTAACACAAACAAGCCAATAGCAGCAATTTGTCATGGGCCTCAGATTTTAGCAGCTGCTGGAGTACTAAAGGGTAAAGAATGCTCCGCGTATCCTGCTGTTGGACCTGATGTAACCAATGCTGGCGGGACATATATTGAATTAGCTTCTGATCAAGCTCATATAGATGGTAATCTTGTTACAGCTCCTGCCTGGCCTGCTCATCCGGCATGGCTTTCCAAATTCATAGCACTATTAGGTGCAAAAATAGAATTATAATTTCTTTATTATTATAATCAAACTTCCAAGAAAAAATTCTAATGCTGACTTCTAATATAAAAAGAATAATAGCTAAAATTTTTTCTAAATTTAATGTTTATTTTAATTACCCAGGCCTAAGATTTGAGACAATAGATTTTTTAAAAAAATTTAAAAGAAATATAGTAAAAGCAAATAATTCATTATTTTCAAATAATAGTAGTTTAAATAATAATTTAAATAATAAATTAAGCAGAGAAAAAAATAATATTATTATTTGTCTTGGAGACTCAAATACCTTTGGATGGAATTATAAATATGAGTTTTCTTATCCTTTTTTACTTGAAAGAAATTTATTAAATAGAAATAAGAATATAAAAGTTTTAAATTTTGGTATAGGAGGCTACACAGTAAAGGATGGGTATGAATATTTCAAGGAAAATATTTTAAAGATTAAACCTAAAATTGTAATTATCAATTATGGCTTAAATGATGGGCGGATATCTAATATTAATAAAAACCAAATTAAAAAAAATAAGTCTAATTATTTTGTAGCAAAAAATAGTTTTTTTCTTAATAAGAGTGTTAATCTTGATATAAAGCTTTTTGAAGCATATTTTTTAAAGCTTCAAAAAATATTGGTTGAAAATGAAATCTTAGCAATTTTTACAGGAATTTATAAAATTAAAAGGATAAAAATTGGTAGATGTTGGCTAGACTCTAAGGAATTAATTGATTTTCAAAACGATATTTATAAAAATTATGATGATAAAGTAAATGAGATTGCCCTAAAAAATGATGTTGTGTTTTTTGATTTATGGAATATATTAAGGAATTATAAGAAAATAGATGAGTATTTACATGAAGATGGCTTTCATTTAAATAAAATTGGTTTTAAAATTTTTGCTGATAATTTAACGAGTATTTTAAAAAGTTTAATTTAAATGAAAATTATCTTTAAAGAGTTTAAGTACAATAAAAAAGTATAATTATTAATGTAATTTTAGTATCAGTTTTATGCAATTAATAATTTATAAATTAGCAAATTAATGATTTAGAAAGGTTTAGTATAAATGGTAATTAATCTTGACATCTCAGATGTAAAACAAGTGACTTCGATGATTATCGATCACTTTAAAAGCAATGAAGATAAAATTAATAATTTAAATGTTTTTCCGGTACCAGATGGCGATACCGGGACAAATATGCTTTTGACTCTTCAGTCCATAAATAAAGAGATATCTGATCTGAATCAAAATGATTTCAAAAGTTTGGTAGAAGCAATCTCATTCGGTGGACTAATGGGAGCTAGGGGAAACTCTGGTGTTATATTATCTCAAATGCTAAAAGGGTTTTTTGATGCCTTAACTGAAAAAGGCACATTTGACCTTAAAGTTTTAGAGGAAGCTTTAAATTCTGCTAAAAACCTTGCATATAGCTCTGTCCAGAATCCTACTGAGGGGACTATGTTAACAATGATTAAAGACTTATATTTTTATATTAAAAATTTTAATGAAAATAATGCAGAAGATGTGCCGCTTTCCAAAATAATTGACAATCTTATTTGTGAAGCTGAAAAATCATTAGCACGAACTACCTTTCTTTTACCAGTTTTAAAAGAAGCCAATGTTGTGGATGCCGGTGCCATGGGATTACTTGAAATTCTGAAAGGGTTTAAGAAAGCTGTGGAAGAAGTTAACAGGATAAATAGAAGCTTGAAAGCAAAGGAATTAGTTGGTGTAAAATCATATAGCCAAGAGGGTTCTTTAAATTTAAACCAAAATCTAGATTATCTTGAAGCAAAAATTGATGATGATCCAACAGAAAAAGAATTAGGAGATCTAAATATACCTCCTTCTGCTACTGATATAAAAAATATATATTGTACAGAATTTGTTTTAACTGGCGAAAAGATGAATTTAATGAAATTGCGTGAAGATATTGAAAATCTTGGAGATAGTACAATGGTAGTTGGTGATGATAGCCTCATCAAGGTACATGTGCATTCTAACTACCCACATAAAGTGATAGCTCGAGCAATTAAAGAGGGTACTCTTCATGAGATTCAGATAAATAATATGGTTGATCAATACAATGAAAAAATGAAAGCAACTTCAGAAATTTCATCACCAAGCAAGCAAACGACTTATGGATTGATTACGGTTTCTAATGGTGATGGTCTTGATTTAATATTTAAAAGTTTGGGCGTTGATGTTGTAATAAAGGGTGGACAGACTATGAACCCATCTACTTATGAGTTAGTTAAAGCTATTAAAAAGCTTGACGTTGATAAGATTATTATTCTTCCGAATAATAAAAATATAATTTTGACAGCAAGACAAGCAGCAAAAATTTCTAAGAAAGATGTGACTATAATACCTACTGAAACTATACCTCAAGGAATAAATGCAATTTTGAATTTTAATAGAGATTTAACTTTGGAAGAGAACTTAAGAGACATGGAAGAAGCTTATCATAGAATAAAGACTGGTGAAATAACTGTTGCAGTTAGAGATGCAAATCTTTTTATAGGGAAAATAAAGAAGGGTGATTTTATAGGACTTTTTGATGGCAGGGTTAAAGTGGTATCGGAAGATTTGACTAGTGCAGTAATTGAACTAATAGAGAGCATGGTAGATGAAAACAATTTCTTGATTTCTTTTTATAAAGGCAAAGATGTAGCAGATGATCAAAATGATATTTTAAGAAAAGAAATTGCAAAAAAGTTCCCTAATTTGGAAGTCGAATTTTATGATGGGGGTCAGCCTTTTTATCATTATATATTTTCGATAGAATAGCTTACTAAAAACACAATGAGTTATAAATTTTATAATTATGCTTATAAAATTGCTGGTAAAATATGTTAATATAATAAATATGTTAACAATAGTTACAAGGTGATGCTTTATAAGAGTAATATCTGGCCAATTTAAAGGGAAAAAACTAAAGGGTCCTCTTGATTTAAATATAAGACCTACATTGGACAGAGTTAAGGAGAGTATATTTAATGTTTTAGGAGACCAGATAATAGGCGCAAATGTACTTGATTTGTTTGCTGGGAGTGGTTCATTAGGAATTGAAGCATTAAGCAGAGAGGCAGAAAAAGTATATTTTGTTGACAAGTCAAATTCTTCAATAAATCTTATAAAAAAAAATCTTTTATTTTTTAATAAATTTTCTGACATTATAGCGAAATACAAAATTATAAAAAGTGACGCTGCGAAATTTATAAGTGAATTTGATGATTTTATTTGGGATATTATTTTTCTTGATCCTCCTTTTAAAATTGAATCTTTGTATATGAAAAAGATTTTTGATATTTTGTATAATAGTAAGATAATAAATGAAAATAGTGTTATAATTTATGAATTCTTTTTTAAAAGAGATTTTGAATGTGAAATAGGAAGTTTTACAGTTATAAAAACATCTTCTTTTGGTGAAAAAAAAGTAATTTATTTGGCCAAAAAACAAGAAGGCTTAATATGAATAGAATTGCTTTATGCCCAGGGACTTACGATCCCATAACTGAAGGGCATAAGGATATAATAAAAAGATGCTCAAAAATTTTTGATTTTGTGATTGTTCTTGTTTCAAATAACCCCAGGAAAGAGCCACTTTATTCTTTGGATAGAAGATTGGAATTTACCAAAAAATCTTTGATTAAATTAAGCAATGTTGAGGTTACTTTTAGCGATGGTTTACTTGTTAATGTTGCTAGAGAGAAAAATGCCCAGATTATCATCAAGGGGCTTAGAGCTATTACAGATTTTGAATATGAGTTTCAAATGGCACAAATGAATAAAAAATTAGCCCCAGATATCGAAACATTTTTCATTGTTTCGAATCCTAAATACGCTTATTTAAGCTCAAGTGCGGTTAAAGAAGTCGCTAGTTTAAATGGTTGCATTAAAGGACTGGTTCCTGAGGAGATAGAAGATGATATCGTTGAAAGTTTTAGATTAAAACAATTTTCATAAAAAACAATATAAAATAAAAATTTGCTTTGGAGATATGATGGATGCATTAGAAATAATTGATAAGATAGAAGAACTACTTGATAAGAGTAAAAGAGTTCCTTTCACTTCAAATATTGTGGTAAGCGAAAATGAAATTTATGAGTTGCTGGATGAGCTCAGAGGTGTTTTACCTGAAGAATTTAGGCAAGCAAGGTGGATTGTCAAGGAAAGGGAAGGTATGTTGGAAGAATCAAAAAGACAAGCAGAAAGGATAGTGCGAGAGGCAAGAGAAAAAGCTGATGTTCTTATAAGTGAAACGGAAATTTTAAAAACTGCAACAAAAAAGGCTGAGGAGATGGTTGGAATAGCTGAAGCTAAGTCAAGAACAATAAGACTTGAAGCTGAGGATTATGCAGATGAAAAACTTGCAAGCCTAGAAGCTGCTCTTCATAAAATATTAGCAGCCATTGAAAAGGGAAGGGAACAATTTAAAACACCAATGCCCACTGAAAGCAAAGAACAGTAAAAAGTAATAAATGATTGCAAAATGTTTAACTTTTTGCATAATATCAAATTTGTGGTATATTAACTCGTTTGGTACTTGAGAATGTTTTTTTAAGTAAACTTTAATTTTTAATTTTTTTTAGGAGGTTAGTTTAATTGGCTGTTCCAAAAGGTAAGACTTCAAAATCAAAGAGAGACAAGAGAAGAACTCATGACAAATTAAAGCCAGTAAATATTGTTGAGTGTCCAAGGTGTCATGCAAAAAAAATAGCTCATAGAGTTTGTCTTATATGTGGTTATTATGATAATATTCAGATCTTAAATACAGAGGATAAAAAGAAAAAACCAGCAGAAAAAGCTTCGTAAAGGTGAATTCCATATAAAAAAAATTTAAATTGATAATTAATGGAGGATATTATTATGAGTCTTGAGAAACTTTTTTGTCCTGATTCGATAGCGGTAATAGGCGCAGCAAGAGAAAAAGGGAAAGTTGGCAGAACTATTCTTGATAATATAATTGATTTTGGTTATAAAGGTAAAATATTTCCTATAAACCCCAAGGCAGATGAAATAAATGGCATTAAATGTTATAAGTCAATTCTTGATGTTCCTCAAGATGTTGATTTAGCAGTTATTGTTATACCAAGTAAATATGTAGCTCCCGTCATAGAAGAATGTGGTAAAAAGAACGTAAAATCAGCAATTATTATTTCAGCAGGTTTTAAAGAAATTGGTCCTGAAGGCGCTAAGCTTGAAGATGAACTTTTAAAGATTGCTAAAAAGTATGGAATTAGGATTCTTGGCCCAAATTGTGTTGGTATAGCAAATTATGCCTGTAAATTAAATGCAACGTTCGCGTTAGGAAAACCCTCAGATGGAGAGATAGCTTTTATGTCACAATCCGGAGCCTTAATCACAGCTATTATGGATTGGGCTACAACTCAAGAGATACCAATGTCCAAATATGTTTCGCTTGGAAATAAATCCGATATCGCAGAAAAAGATTTGTTTGAGTTTTGGGCGGATGATCCAAGTTGTAAAGTGATAAGCGCTTATATTGAGGGAATAACTGATGGGAGGCAGTTTATCGATATGGCTTCTAAAGTCACACGCAAAAAACCAATTGTTGTTATAAAATCAGGTAATACAGATGCAGGTGCAAAAGCTGTTTCTTCTCATACTGGTACGCTTGCTGGTTCTGTAAAAGCTTATGATTGTGCTCTAAAACAATCAGGTATTGTAAGAGCAAGGACGATAAGGAACTTATTTGACTACGCTACTGCTTTTGCTTATCTCCCATTACCGAAGGGGAAAAATGTTGCTATCATCACAAATGCAGGTGGCCCCGGGATTATGGCTACTGATGCATGTGAAGGAAGTCAAATTGATTTAGCTAAACTTGATAAAAAGACTGTTTTAAAATTAAAAGAATTTTTACCTCCAGCCGCAAATTTTCATAATCCCATAGATGTCATAGGAGATGCTTTAGCTGAAAGATATAAAAAAACCTTGGAAGTAATTATTGAAGATGAGAATGTAGATGCGATTATCATTTTGCTTACTCCTCAAGCAATGACACAAATTGTTGAAACTTCCCAAGCTATAGTTGATGTGGTCAAAAATTCTAAACGAAAATTACCAGTCATTGCTTGCTTTATGGGTGGAAAAGGAGTAAAACCAGGAGTAGACTATTTAATCCATCATAGAATTCCTTGTTATGATATCCCAGAAGGCGCTGTTGGTACTCTTAAAGTAATGATAAATTATTCTGAATGGCTTACAAAGAAAGAAGAAAAGTTAAAAATTTTTAATGTAGATAAAAAAACAGTTAAGAAAATTTTTGATTTAGCAAGAAAGGAAAAAAGATATGAACTTGGGGAATATGAATCAAGAAATATTCTTGAGGCTTATGGTATAAAAATTCCACGTGCTATTACCGCAAAAGATATTAATGAGGCTAAAAACTTTATAAAAACTATAGGTTATCCTGTTGTGCTAAAAATTGATTCACCTGATATATTGCATAAAACTGATGTTGGAGGCATAAAAGTAGGCATAAAAAATGATACTGAATTAGAAGAAAGTTTTAAAAATATTTTAAATAATGTAAAATCAAAGAAGCCAAATGCAAGAATAAGGGGAATTTCAGTTCAAGAGATGATAGTGGATAAACAAGAAACTATCATTGGAATCAACAAAGATCCTCAATTTGGGCCAATGATTATGTTTGGTCTTGGCGGAATTTATGTTGAAATTTTAAAAGATGTTTCATTTAGAATCGCCCCAATTACAGAAAGTGATGCAAGAGAAATGATAGAAGAAATTAAAACTGTAAAATTGCTGAAAGGTGCAAGAGGCTCAAAACCATCGGATATTGATAGTATTGTAGAAATTTTATTAAAAGTTTCTCAATTGGTTACTGATTTTCCTGAAATAATGGAAATGGATATAAATCCTTTGTTTGTTAAAAGCCAAGGGCTAGGGTCTATAGCCGGGGATGTAAGAATTAGGATATCTGATAAGTAAAATTCATGTTTAGGAGAAATAATAATGGTCCCTTTATATTTAATTTCAAATGAAGCTTATTCTGGGAAAAGTTCTCTTTGTGTGGCCTTAGGTAAAATACTAATGGATAGGGGTTTAAAAGTAGGCTATATGAAACCTGTGGGAACATTACCCACCAGGGTGAATGATTTTATTACAGATGAAGATGCGCTTTATATAAAAGAGGTACTTGGGCTAGTTGATGAATTAGAAAATATTTCGCCAATAGTGCTTACTCAAAATTATTATAGAGAAGGTTTAAAAAATGATGATTTTTCAAAAAATTTTTTAAATCTTATTGAGAAATCATATAATAAAATACAAAAGGGAAAAGATATTGTATTGCTTGAAGGTGCTAAAAATATTGAACATGGCAGTTTTATTGGGATTTCATCAAAAAACATATGCGAAAAACTCAAAGCTAAGGAAATTTTAATTTTAAGATATTCTTCAGACATTGTTGACTATGTTATGCTGGCTAAAGAATATTTGAAAGATAGTTTTGGCGGCTTAATCATAAATTGGGTTCCCCAAAATCAAGCAGAATATTTAAATGAAATTATCTTACCGTTTTTTAATAAGAGAAATATAAAAGTATTTGGGTCTATTTTTTCTGATAAAACTTTATCTTCTGTTACAATAAAAGAAATTGCTGAACTAATTGATGGCAAGATTATCACAGCAACTGGTAATATTGATACTCTAATTACATCGTTTATGGTAGGAGCTATGAGCGAGGAACAAGCTCTTTCTTTTTTTAAAAAGCAGGCAGATAAAGCAGTTATAACAGGGGGAGATAGAGCAGATATTCAACTTGCAGCGCTTGAGACTGACACCAAATGCCTCATTCTAACTGGCTATTTTCAACCATCTTCTATAGTTACAAATCGAGCCGAAGAACTAGGTGTCCCGATAATTTTAGTTAACTATGATACGCTTTCAGCTATTGAAAAAATAAATGAAATAATTGGTAAAGTAAGATTTCATGAAATAACCAAGATTGATAAAATAGTAGAGATAGTGAGAGAATCAATAGATATAGATGGCTTGATTAGTTTTTAATAATTTATTTTATGATAAAAGGATTTTTTATTCTTTTTTATGATTTATAAGTTTTAATTTTTTTCTTATAACTAGTTTTATAAATTTTTACCTAATAAAAACAAATTAAGGATAATAAGGATACTATTAATGGCTAATTCTAAAGGCGAGAAACATTTAATTTATTTGGATGCTATGGGTGGCGATTTTGCTCCATTAGAAATATTAAAAGGGGCAAAAGAAGCTTTGGATGATTATAAATGTAAAATAGTTTTAGTTGGAATTGAGGAAAAAATTAAAAAAACTGCCAGTGACTTTAAGTTGGATATTAATGATTTTGAGATAATTAATTGTGCTCAGGAAGTATTAATGGACGATCACCCAAGTGATGTTGTAAGAAATAAGCAAGATAGTTCTATATATATTGGGACAAAATTAGTTTCAGAGAATGAAGGGAGTGCTTTTATTTCAGCAGGTAATACAGGTGCAGTTATGGCTTGTTCGTTGATTAATTTAAAAAGGATAGAAGGAGTATCAAGACCTGCCATAGCTACTGTAATTCCTCTCTCCAATGGTAGATTTGTTCTTATAGATTCGGGGGCAAATGTTGATTGTAAACCTCAGTATTTAGCTCAGTTTGCAAAAATGGGCAAAATTTATTCAGAAAGTATTTTAGGAACTAGTTCTCCTAGGATTGGGCTACTTAATATAGGTGATGAAGAAGAAAAAGGCAATGAATTAGTTAAAGAAGCTTATAAGCTATTAAAGGAATTAAAAAATATAAATTTTATTGGTAATGTTGAAGGTAGAAATATATT
>Ga0255346_1001543_pt1 | contig 31799 bp, 27 predicted proteins | sample wastewater_treat_FD_194410 | JGI IMG/M metagenome (GOLD analysis project Ga0255346, IMG submission 194410) | Wastewater microbial communities from Lulu Island WWTP, Vancouver, Canada - plant22 | ecosystem: Engineered > WWTP > Wastewater > Unclassified | place: Canada: Vancouver, British Columbia...
TATTGCGAGTAGGGTATTCCCCAGATCAGATAGGAGCCTTTTTCATCCTTTTTAAGCCCGCTATTGAAGAGCGAAAGCATGTTGCCCGCAAAATCGGTTTGCAATCTGAGGTAAAAGTATGTATCCTTGGGGTTTGTAGCGCTATTGGTGGTAAAGTACAGCATTCCTCCCCCGCCGAAGTCAAAGTGGTTGCGGTAAGAATTGATCAGATAGGGATCTCTCAGGTTTGAATAGAAATCCTCATCCATATTGTAAATACGTACCACGTTAAACTGGAGAGGGTTTATCTGGTAATAAAACCTCCTATTGCGATTCCAGTTGTAGCCGTAAGCCGTAGAAACAATTATACGGGTGTACTCCGGTCGATTCTGATAGTTATAGGAGAGATTGACGTCGGTACGCGGAAGAGTTTGCTGAAAAAGAGTGACAGGCAGAAAAAGAAACCTTGGAAATGTAATGGAGGATGAAATGGCAAACTCATTGGAGCGCGTGGGATCCTTGAATTTGAACTGGAAATTGCCTCTGAATCCGAGCGAAAAGTATTCTCCTCCTCCAAATATATTCTTGTGGTAATAGGAGAGCGAGGGAGTGACTCCAAAGAGTCCGGAGGAGTTGAACGACCCTTCCAGATTGGCCCTTACACCTTGTAGTTTGGAGGGAGAGAGCATTATACGGCAGTCCACCATCGAAGAGTCCGCTTCACTAAGTTGCATATTGACACTGCTGAAGAGCCGAATGCTGGAAAAACGCTCGTAAGTGGTATTTATCACCTGCTCGTTGTAGAGTTCACCCGGTTTTACGGTATTGATCTGCCAGAGAAACTTCTCGCGTACCTTTAGCCCTGCCATAGGGATAATAGAGACTGACCCGATGTGATATTGCTTATGTGGCCGTGCACTCTCCTCCGATTCGTTTCTGGTATAGTTTTCGAGAGCGACGATCAGGTCGGCTTTATCCTTCTGCCTCACGGTATCTGCATAGAAGAAGAAATAGTTTTTTGTAAAACCATAATAGCCGTTGCGACGATAGAGACCGGCAAGACGTTCCGATTCCTCCTCCAATTGTTTCTCCGAAAGGATATCGCCCACATTTACAGTAAAGTTGGCGGAGTCCGAAGCCAATAATTCGCGCATATTAGCGTTAGGAATTTCGTAGCTTATGCTATCGATCAAATATTGCTTCCCAAGGGTAACATCGTAATTAACTCTCGCTTTCTTATCCTTTTTTAGCACGGAGTGCGAAATATCCGAATCATAATAGCCGGAATATTCGAGGTGAGAGAGCATCCCCTTTTTGCTGGCATCTATGGAGGTAGAATCGTAGATCACCGGAGCAACCCCAAGTTTCTCAACAAATCTGTCCCATCCCGTGCCGCGTCCGGAACTCCAGTTGTAGACATAGATAAAGGGATTCCATCGACCGATATAATAATCGTTCGGCTTCTGCTTGATATAGGGCTGGAGCGAAGAGGCTGGATATTTGTCATCATTTGTAATAAGGATTTTGTTTTCCACAAGTCTGCATTCATCCTCCTGCAGGATCCTTGTGGTACTGCAAGAAACGGCAGCAAGTGCTACGATCAATATGAATGCAAATCTCCTCTTCATTATCCTGCAAATTTAGATAAAATTATTATTATAATCAGGTTAATTGTTACCTTTGAATATGATTTCTAAGAACGAAATAAAACTCATCCGTTCACTCAACCGCAAGAAATACCGCGACGAAGTGGGGATTTTTGTCGTTGAAGGGGAAAAATCGGTGGATGAAGCACTCCGTTCTGGATTAGAGGTCCTCAAGGTATTTAGAATGTCAGATATTGGTGAAGAGGCGATGTCCCGCATTACGCTGCTAAGTTCCCCCTCTCCCGCTCTGGCGCTCGTGCGCAAGCCGGCAACACCTGAAAAATCGCAAATTGCCGCTCTGATTGCTTCACAACCCCTCTCAATTGCTCTCGATTCCCTTCGTGATCCGGGCAATCTGGGAACCATCATTCGACTCGCCGACTGGTTTGGGATAGGGACTATCTTTGCATCGCACGATACTGTGGATTGCTTCAATCCAAAAGTGGTACAAGCCACTATGGGCTCCATCTTCCGCACGAAGATTATCTATTGCGACCTTCTGCGGATCGCCTCAGAGTTCCTTACTGCCGGGATGCCGGTATTCGGTACTTTCCTCGACGGAAACTCCATCTATAATGAGGATCTGAGCTCCTGCGGACTGATAGTGATGGGCTCCGAGTCCGACGGTGTCTCTCCTGCTCTGGAGAGTTTAGTCACGCACCGTCTATCCATCCCAAGCTTCTCCCCTGCCTCAGCGAATGCACCGGATTCCCTCAATGTAGCTATAGCCACCGCAATCATTTGCTCTGAATTCAGGAGAAGGTAGAGAGTTGTTGGATCTTTATTTGAAAAATCCAATAAAATGTCTTTCTTTTGTACACGAAATAGCCGATGGTAAGCTTTCCACTATTCTAATAGCCCTCAATTGATATGACTGCAACTATCATTATTCTTATCGTAACAGCTGCACTGCTTGTTTGGGGCATAATTCGCTCCGATATTGTGGCACTTTGTTCTCTGTTGGCGTTGGTACTGACAAATGTACTTACCCCAGCAGAGGCTCTGGCAGGATTTTCCAACTCCGTTGTAATTATGATTGCCGCTCTCTTTATCGTAGGAGGAGCAATATCGCAAACCGGACTCGCCGGTGCAGTGAGTAATCGGTTGTTGAAACTTGCAGGAAACAGCAGTTATAAATTGTTTCTGTTGGTTATGTTGGTAACCGCCTTTATCGGCACTTTTTTGAGCAATACCGGAACGGTAGCTATGCTTATGCCGATTGTGGTGAGTATGGCATTCAAATCCAACACCAGTGCAAGCAGGCTATTAATGCCTATGGCTTATGCAAGCAGTATTGGAGGAATGATGACACTGATCGGTACTCCTCCTACTCTTATTATGCACGATACTTTGATTGGGGCCGGATATGAGGGATTACAGTTCTTCACGACTTTCCCTGTTGGATTGATTCTTTTGGTTCTTGGAGTGCTTTTACTTTGGCCCTTGTCAAAGATGCTCGATAAAAAAGATAAGAAGGGCCATGCTGACGGTAAAACAACCGTTAAGTCACCGGAACAACTCGCCTCAGATTATCATGTAATTGACAATTTGTATAGAGTTGTAGTAAAAAAGGATTCTCCTATTATAGATAAAAAACTCTCTGAAATTGATATTACTAAACGCTACTCAGTAATTATCAGTGAAATTCATATTCGCTCCCTTTCTCCGTTAAGTCGCTCTGTACGTGCCGTATTACCTAAAGCGAGTACTATATTAACTGAAAATGACATCCTATATATCATAGGAGAATACGACAATGTTCTTCGCTTTGTAGAGGAAAACGCACTGGCTTTTCTAGATAGTCAAATTGAGGAGGAACTGGCGCGTCCCAAATTTGGTGGAAAATTTAAATTCACTGAAATAGGAATGGCGGAAGTGGTAATTCTTCAAAACAGTCGCCTCCACAACCGACTGGTAAAAGACTCTCAAGTCCGGGAAAATTACAATGTGAACATCCTAAGTATCCAGCGTAAAGACCATTATATCATCCAGGATATAAAAGATGTGAAAATACAAGCGGGCGATATGTTGCTTGTGCAAGGCACATGGGAAGACATCGACCGTCTCAGCCGTCTGGAAAGAGAAATTGTAGTTATCGGACAACCTGAAACCGAAGCTTCTAAAATAACCCTCGACCACAAAGCTCCTTACGCTGCCATTATTTTGACCCTGATGGTCCTTGCGATGGTGTTCAATTGGTTTCCTCCCGTAATCGCTGTGCTGTTAGCAGCTGTTCTGATGATTTTGGGCGGCTGTTTCAGAACGGTAAAAGACGCTTACCGTACGATAAATTGGGAAAGTGTAATTCTGTTTGCCGGAATGATGCCATTGGCAACTGCAATGGAGAAAACCGGCACTTCAGCATTTGTAACCAACGGTATTGTGGATTTAGTGGGTTCTTACGGACCTTATGCCGTTCTTGCCGGCATTATGGCAGCTTCTTCTTTGTTGACCATGTTTATAAGCAATACCGCCGCCGCTATTTTGTTTGCTCCTATTGCATTACAGGCTGCCATATCGATGGATGTGAGTCCCTATCCTTTCCTTATAGGTGTGGCCGTGGCAGTAAGCATGTGCTTTGCCAGTCCATTTGCCACTCCACCTAATGCTATGATTATGTCGGCAGGAAAATACAATTTTATGGACTACATTAAAGTGGGGTTGCCATTGCAACTTATCTTCCTGGTAGTAATGATTATAGTTTTGCCACTTATTTATCCGTTTTAGAGGGGATGCTGACGACGAAGTTAAGAGAGTTTGCTGATTTCCTTCTGAGATAGGCCGGTGGCTTTTGAGATTGACTCCAATGAGAGGCCTTGCGACAACATAGACTTTGCAACTTGGCGTATTCCTTTCTCTATTCCTTCCTCTAATCCTTGTTCGCGTGCGGATTCGACAACATCTTCCCAAGGGACCTCAAGAAGATGTTGGCGATATTGTTCTCGCTCACTTTCGGAAAGTGATGTCATCGCCGCCTTGCAGATAAGATCCTTGAAGTATCTCTTGAGCTCATTAGAGACATCAATCCTATCGACTGCTGCCATAAAGTCTTTGTATGTCATGCCCATTTTCCTGTCAGTCATTAGTTTTAGCAAAACTAATAAACTTTCATAATCTTTCCCACTTTTGGCAACGTTTTTAATATTGACACAGGGAAGCTGTAGAGTTATGATATGTATCAGATTGCTGATAACGCGGCCTGTCTTTGTATTGCACATCTTGTACTCGTTTTTAATCAGACCGTTTTTTTCAATCTGAAAATTACTCAGATATATGGTAAAAACCTTCTTGATATCGCCATACATTGTCTTGTCTCCACGGAATACGGTATCGCTTATAAGTCCGCAATTGTAATACATTAACCTATCAAACATGTACCTGTAGTAGTGATTCTGCATCTCAATAATATAACGTACCCCATCCTTCGTCCTGCATAGAATGTCAACAACCGGCCGTGTTGCATCTTCAAGATAAGTAGTCAGCTCTTTGTTTATAAACTCAATCTCGTCTATAGGACTTTCGAGCTCCTCTTTGAGAATGATGTTAATAAAACCGATAGTCAGATCTTTGTTTTCTCGGTTCCAAATAGATACTTGAAGCCAAAATCTGTAAAGGGATTCAAAACCGTTCCCTCCGACCACACGCTACCTTCACGTGGTAATGAATCTTTGCTCATAATGCGATAATTTATAAGTTAGGTAAATAAAACATAGTGCAAATACTACTATAATAAATCATAACACAAATTAAGGCAATAAAAACGATATATACAAACAATTAAAACATATCTTTGAGCAACGAAGTAAATAAATATACAGAACAAATAAATGTCGATGTTTTTTTAGATAAAAAATTGGAAACAACTTTCGTTATTTCCAACTTTTTACTCAGAACTCTGTACTCAGAACTCCGAACTACTTCCTCTTCTTGTCTTGCGTGTAGCTGTAGCCATAGCCGGCATAGCCGTAGCCATAACCATAGCCATATTTACGGCCATAACCGTAACCATAGCCATAGGTGCCATATGATGCTATTTTCTTAATGTCAATTCCGTTTAGCAGGATACTCATATTGTTCATCTTACCGGAGTTATACAATTCCTGGATCTCAGGCAAGACACGTTTGTCGAGCATACCCGAACGCACCACATATATGGTCTGATCGGCCACTCGTGCACACAATTGTACGTCCACCACTACGCCAAACGGCGGGGTATCAAGCAAAACATAATCATATTTGGTTCTAAGTTCGGCTATCAACTTATCCAATCTGTCGCTCTTCAATAGGTCTGCAGGATTAGGAGGTATTGTACCACAGGGAACAATATCCAACAGACTACTTTCTTTATAAGGATGGATTGAGTCAAAAATATTGTCCTCCATTGCGGCCAGATAGTTAGAGATTCCCGGTTGTTTTGTGCCTATACCCAGCCTTTTTGTCAGAGTACCCTTTCTTAAGTCCAAATCTATGACCACAACTTTTTCCTTTACCGTAGCCATACTCATACCGAGATTGGCAGCTATGAAGGTTTTACCCGCATCCTGGTTGACAGATGTAACCATAATAACCTTTCCTCCCCCTTTATGCTCAGTATCCATAAACTCAAGGTTGGAATGTACAATCTTTAAAGCTTCACAGATAGGCTCGGTACTATTCTCTTCAACAACAATCAACTCTTTAGATTTGGTTTTAACCAATGGGATTTCACCCAAAAATGGAACAGTAAGTGCCTCTTTCAACTCTTTCTTGGTATATACGGCAGTATTGAGCAACGAACGGATATAAAGCCACAAGCCGGGGATTAAGAGACCAATAATAAAGCTAATTAATACTACTCTGACTTTATTTGGGGATACGGGCGAATTTAACCCATCGGCAGGGTCGATAATACGACAGTTACTTGCCATTATGGTAGCTTGCAGCTCGTTCTCCTCCTTTTTATTCAACAGATAGAGGTACAGCTCTTCCTTTATTTTTTGCTGACGTTCAATACTGGTAATATATTTATGCTGCATAGGCACAGTGGAGATTTTTCCCCTCGTGCTTATCTCTTTTTGCCTCATATTTTCAATCTGTATCTTCAATCCGGCTATCAGATTGTCTACAGCTTTGGAGATAGAAAAACGTGTCGCAGCCAGGGTATTATCCATCTCCTTTACCAGCGGGTTGTTTTCGCTACTATTTGCCAACAATTTGTTGCGTTGAGCAAGAAGCGAGTTATACTCGGCAATCTGCCCTTGAATACCGGAGTCGGAAATACCTATACTGGCAGGGATAGGGTCTGAGAGTTTGGAATTATCCTGAAGATAAACTTTCATAAACTCAGCCATATCCAGTTGATTTTCCAGACTCAATACTTCAGTATCCAATCTGCCGCTGCTTTGCAGATAGAGAGCACTCTCCGAACGGATATCGGTAAGTTGATGATCTCTTTTGTACTGTTCTATTTTTGAGTCAACGTCAGACAGTTCTGATTCGATAATAATCAATCGCTCTCTGATAAAATTGGCAGTTGACTCCAATACCTGGTTTTTATCTAGAATAGCATCATTTTTGTAAACCTCTATCAGAGTGTTTATCACATCCTCAGCACGCTTGATATTCACATCTTCCAAAGTCAAATTGATGATAGATGACATTTTGTTATCTACATCTACTTTTAATCGCGAATTGTAGCTATCTGATACAGCTTTCAAGCTCCTTTTGCTTATCTGGACGGGCTTACCTATATAATCTCTCTCTATTAGCGGGGCTATTGTCACCATTATATCACCTACAGGGGTACGTAAAGTATCGCCTGGCAGCAGTACCTTAACCAGATTACTTTCTTCTTTTCCCCATTGAAAATCCTTCAACTCTACTTGCCTATTTTCCAAAAGGGTAGCAGTCATACTTATACTTTGCAAAGGGTCAATATCTGTAAAGTCCACTATTATGGGTGTGCTGCTATAGAGCTCACGATCTCGCAGACCATCCCGTATTTTATAGCTTACATCCAGTCTCAACTGTTTGGCTACATCATACATCAGCCGCTTGCTTTTAAAAACTCCAATCTCATTGTCCACCGAGGCTCTCGCCGAATAAAAGAGGTCTTGAAAAGCCGCAGACTCACTCATTACACCGCCTCTTCTGTCATCTTGCACCAATACCGTAGCCGTACGCCGAAAAGTCTTGGGAGTACTGCGTACATAGAGAAATCCTATCAATCCACACAGTAAAACCGACAGAATAAACCATTTTCTATGAAACAGCACCGTACTAAATAGTTTAGCAAACGAGCTGCCCTCACGATCAGACTTATCATTCAGTAAGACAAAATCCATCTCGTCATAAATATCTCTTTTTGTCATAGCTTATCGTTTTATTTCTATTTAAAAATAACAACCGCCAAAGAGGCCAGGGAGGCCAATACTGAGAGTATCGACGCAAATGTGGAAACTGAACGGTTCTGGTTTATTTCGCGTTGCCCTGCGCGCGCCTTATTAGGCTCTACATAGACAATGTCGTTCTGTTTAAGATAGTAGTAGGGCGAATTCATCAGATTCTTACTACGCAGGTCGATTATAGCCACAGTACGCTCACCATTCTCCTCTCTGATTACTTTCACGTTATCTCTTCGACCATAAATAGTTAGATCGCCTGCTTTGCTCAACGCATCCAATAGTGTAATACGGTCGCTGTCCACCTCGAATGTGCCCGGACGAGACACTTCACCCATTACCGATACCTTAAAATTGAGGAACTGTACAGTTACGACAGCATCGTTAACCAATCCCTTATCCTTCAACTCCCTGCTTATCAGCTCCGAAAGCTCGAAACGGGTTAAGCCTCGTACATTAAGTACACCTAACTGAGGAAAGTTGATGTTCCCATTTTTATCTACCAAATAGCCCAACATACGTTGTTGTCCTCCAACATATCCGGTGGCGGTAAACTGATAACTTACCATCGGCAGATTGAACATCTGCACCAACTCCGGGTCTTTACTATTTACCATAATGGAGATTAGATCATCACTATTTATGCGAACATCATAATCTTGTGCTATTTGTTGACGGTAACCTCTCGTCACATCTTGCATATAGGTAATATTTTTTTGCGATGCACACCCGCTTAACAAAAGCAGCAACAAAGCTATGTACCCTAGATGCCTGATTGTTGTGTTCATTATTGTTTATTTTTATATGATTTCAAAACATTGGTAGTGTTACTACAAGGTGCAAATATACTTACTTATAATGATTTATTCTAAATAATCAATTATCTTTTCAAGAATAAAATGAGCGGCTTTACCATTACCAAACAGAAGTGGAAATGATACTTTATGTTTGGATAAAGCTCTATATCCCTCTATTATTCTATTGAAATCGGCATCCGTAATCACTCCGGCACCATGTGCTACTATCTCAACCCACTCCGTTTCAGGTCTCAAAATGACACAAGGTTTTTCAAAAAAGAAAGCTTCTTTCTGTACACCACCGCTATCCGTTATCACAAGTTTAGCATTCTTTTCAAGCTCTATCATCTCCAAAAATGATACCGGCTCTATCAATTTCAATAAGGATGATTGCACCACTTTATCATACAATTCAGGACTTAGGTTCTTAGGCATAAGTTTAGATGTGCGTGGATGCAAAGGAAGAATAATATCAATCTTATCCTCGTAGCTTATATGCAACAAAGCTCTAAAGATGGATTCTAAACGTGCAGGATTGTCTGTGTTGTTATCTCTATGTATTGTGGCTAAGATATAGTTGTTTGCTTGAAGCGAATTGGATTCCAGGATTTTTGTCTGACCCGAAAACTTGGCAAAATAAAGACTGTTATCATACATAATATCCCCACTATTAAATACCTGACGCTCTTTGCCATATTTAAACCTAACTTCAATATCCATAAATCCCTCTTTACGCAAGTTCTCAATAGCTGTTTGCGTTGGTGCAAAAAGAATTGAGGACATCTGGTCGCAAGCTATTCGATTAATTTCTTCCGGCATAGCCATATTATATGACCTTAAACCCGCTTCAATGTGGAAAATAGGAACATGCTGTTTGACTGCTGCTACTGCACCTGCCAGGGTAGAGTTGGTATCGCCATAAAGCACTACCCCGTCAAAATGTTCCGATAAAAGTACCTTTTCTATACCGGAAATTATTTTGGCTGTCTGTTCGCCGTGTTTACCGGAGCCAACACCCAAATAATAGTCAGGCTTAGGAATTCCCAACTCATCAAAAAAAACCTGCGACATACCAACATCGTAGTGCTGTCCTGTATGCAATATCTTCTCCTCTACCCTATCAGAAAAAACATCTCTTATGGCTCTGGAAAGAGCCGCCGCTTTTATTATCTGGGGTCGAGCGCCTACAACAGTAAGGATCTTAACCATATCTATCTTCTAATAAGAAATCTTTTTATAATGTTTTTAATGTTTTGTGATATTAACTCTTTTATCCATAATAAGCCAAAATGATTCCATCGTTGAGGATGTACGGTTATCATTATTTTATCAGGCAGTTTGCCCACACCAATGGCATTAATAAGATCTTTTGTTGTATGAAACACTAACCCTTTCTTATTCCACTCTTCTTGAAAATTAGATATTTTATCTCTCACACTCACTTTAAATCCATCCCACCGTCTACCCGTATCTGTAAGATAAAACACTTTTGAGAAATCTGTATCCAAATAAGGCTCTCCTAGTATATCTAAATCCCTATATGAATATTCTTTCCAAATATCTTTGCTATCGTAAGGGGACCTTGGGCTACCATGCATACAAATAGTAAATACTGGAACTAATGTACGTAGTTTTTGCAGGTTTGATTTAAAATCATTGTATGCCTCAACCAAATTTCCATGACAGGTTGTCAAACTTTCATAATGATACCCAACTTCGTGGCCCAATTTAGCAATATCTTTAATTACTTTTTCGTTCCAGCTCACGGGAACTATTCGAAAGTAATATACCCCTTTAATACCTAGTTCATGTTCTATACGAGCGATACGCAAAGAGTTGAATGGTAGTACATCAACATCATGCCTCAAAACGATGAACCTATCAGGCAATGAAGAGGTAAGATATTCATAGTAAGTAATAAACTTATACTCTGCATCTAGTAAAGACTCCAATAATGAACGATATGTCCTAATGGTAAAATCCATGAATTTTTATTTAAAACGATACTGATAATCGGGGTTTTCCTTCATAATTCTTTTACTATCTGGATAATTTTCGATAAACCAAACAAAGAAAGAGGTTACATCAATTTTATCTTGCAGGAAGATAACTCTTTTTTTACTCCATTCCTCTTTTAAATCCTTTCTAGTTAACAAATCTTCCAAATGTTTACAGAGCTGCTCGAAGTCTTTAGGATGATAGGCATAGCAAAGACCATATTTTTCCTCTAACTCATTAGGTACCGATAATTTGCCTGCAAAAGTGTTACATTTCAATGCGGGAACACCCATTATTGCAGCCTCGGATGTCATAGTTTGGCTATCACCAACAAACAATGAGGCATAATACATAAGTGAGTGGATTTCCTCTGGTGGAACAGGAAGACGAAATTGCTCAAATTCAGGTTCTATTCTCTTTTCTGATGTGATAATAACTCGTCCATATTTAGATAATAAGTTGACTAATATCCTTTTCTGCTCTATGGAAATCCCACCATGACCAACATCATGATGCCCTTTGAAAGCAACAAATCGCATAATGAAGAAACGCTCCTTCTCAGTAATACCTGCTTTAGAAAGAACGGACAAATCAGGTTTGAATCGATTTGGATGTAGATATGCCAATTCGTGACAACCTTCATAATAAACGGAATTAGCACTTTTCCGATTTATCGCAGAAGGTGTAAAAACAACATCTGAAAAAGGATGCCCATACTTTACAACAAGAGGTTCTACAGCATCATCGTCATCATCGCACATAAAAGATCTCATTTTCGTAACCTTTGAGACATGAGGCAATATAATACTCGAACTTAAGCCAACAGTAATTTTGTTTTTTATAACAAATGAAAGGAGCTTCAAGTCTTGTATCACCGTAGTAATAGCCTTACCTAGGAGCGATTCCTTTTTCGACCCTAAATCCATATAAGACATACCATAATACTCCATCAACCTTTTGGCTACCGGTAAATCTCTTACAGTATAAAATATCTGATGCCCATTTCTCTTTAATTCTTCTGAAACATTCTTAAAAAGATGCACATGAGCAGGATGTCCAATATCTATAAGTATCTTCATGTTTACATTTTAAATCGAATTCCGTATCTACTGAAAAAACGTCGTAGTTCAACCGTAAGCCATGAATTGATATTTGTACTACTATAATTTCGCAAATTGTAATGACTTATGTCTCCTCTTTTATTATCTGTAAGTACGACCTCCATCTCTTCCATTTTAAAAGTAATCAGCCTAACTTCCTTTCCTTTATTTAATATAAATACATTATCATTCCTTTTGAATGAATCTATTTTTTTCAAAAAAATTAAATTAGAACAAAACTCATTTAATATAATAAGTACAATGCTTTGTTGTTCTTCAATAGTTGGTTTCTTTATAAAATCTTCCTTATTTCTTAATATTTTAGCAGGACATCCACCTGCTAAAACACTCGAAGGGATTTGCTTATTAACATAAGAGCCATAAGCAATAATAGCATCATCACCTATGTTAACTCCTGGAGCCACAAAAACATTATAAGTTAATTCTACACGTTTACCAATTTCAACATTACCATATGAAACAGGATAACCCTCTAAAATATTTTTATATGAACCGTGGGTAAAAATACTGCATTGAGGCCCAACCGCGCATTCTTCCATCAAATGAATCTTCCTTGAAGGGTCAATAGTTGTATTTGGGAAGATATGCACTAAATCGTCTATAATTATTTCTGATTGTTGCGATAAATGTCCTGCTCTAATTATTGCAGCTTCCGATATTGTTACATCATTTCCAATAACAACTTTGAAGGCTTTGATCATTACAGCAGAACGAATATTTGATCGCTGTCCTATTGATACGGAATCGGCAACAATCGATGTGAAAAAACCAATCTTGGTTCCAGCACCAATAGAAAAATTTTCATTGCTACGAATTATTGACCCCAAAGAAAGTTTTACATTACGACCAATTTTGTTTCCTTTAAGTCTGTATATGTTTTTTTTTATACAACTTGGCAGTAATCCGAATGTGAGCATCTGTGTTATAGGTATCCTATCTCCCATAATTGTATATTTTGATTACTTACTATGGACTTACAAATATAATATATTTAACAAATCATTTCCGCTTTTATCTCAATCTCAATTCTAACTAATTAACCTTAGAAATAACATATCTGAACTTCCCCGATTGAGGAACTTCTATTGTATCTACAATTTTCGCTTTCACCTCCACACCTTCTCCACAGTGGAAAGCAAGCATCTCTTCAAGGGATTGCAGACGGCCTGGTTTGATTTCTTTTCGAGGAACTAACAACATCTCTACCCTATCAATAGCTTCTTGCACAATCTGATACGTTTCAAACTCTTCAAATAGATCTTCTATAGTAATGGAAAGTCCGTTTAGAACTCGTCCATTGATTAATTTAAAAACATCGGAAGAGCGACCAACTATCTTTTCTATCATTGGAAGAGAACGCCCACAAGGACAATTTCTATCGGATTTAATCGCCAAATCACCAGGAGCGTATCGAATTAAAGGCATAGTATAATCGTACAATGAAGTTAATACCACCTCACCTGTTTCTCCAGCTTTTACCTCTTTACCTGATTCGTCAACAATATGCATTATGCTCATTTCAGGGCAAATGTGCATTCCTTTGTGCATTTCACAATCAACTGCCATTCCCATACCATCACGACAACCATATGTATCATAAATATCACATAAAAAAACTTTTTTCATCAAGTCACGTTGGTGTGGATAGAGCATTTCAGCTGTAGTAAAAACTGCTTCGAAAGGCAGTGTTTGCTGCCTTTGTGACAAGTGCTCTGCAAAAGTATAGATAGCACTAGCATATCCTCTTAGAAAACGAATTTTCTGTTTTTTTATCTCTGAGAAATACCCATCCATCACAGTCGCATTCATGTGTGTAATAGGCATTGTATAATAGTTGTTAATATAATACTTGATTCTATCTTTCAAACTCTGATTATTGTTAGGTAATAATGATCCGCCTGCCATAACCGCTAAGCGATCCTTACCATAACGATAACCACCCCACTCAAAAGTGCGCATTGCAACAGCCCAATTCATAGCCCACGCTTTATAATCCGTATAATGTGGAAAGGGCGTACCTGTTCCTCCCGTAACAGTTTTCATAGATTTAAAACTTCTATAATTGTCTGCTAAGAACTCTTCAGAAATTGGCATAATATCCTTTTTGCTGATTATAGGTAATTGATTAAGATCAATAGTTTTTCTAATATCTTCAGGTTTCAGATTTAAGGACTCAAACAATCTGTGATAGTAAGGGACATGATCGTAGGCATGCCGCAAAAGGGGAGCTAGCATATCCATTTGGTATTTTTCTATTTGTTCTGGAGACCAATATTGGCTCGCTTTTACCAAACGCTTATTTGCTGACATGTTAAATCCTTTGGTTAGACCCAAGATGTAAAAGAACAGTTCACTTTTCATATAGTTATAAATTAGTTAAGATTATTCCGATATATTTTTTTATTTCTACAAAATACCTAATTCAGATCATTTTTATTTGTTGTTTTTGATAAAAAAATATGAAATACATTTTTTATAAGCATTACTTTATCTTTTGCTCGAATCGAAAAGAAAAGTATTATCATTGATGTTTTCATCAATATGCGCTCGATGAATCTTCGCCATTTCTGTTCTTTCTTATATTGCTCCTCATAATTCTCCTTGATTTTAGACGCCCTGTACCAATTCTGTATTTTAGAAAAATAAGCATTAAATATAGTAGCATCAATCTTTTCAACCAATTTGTACTGTCGCAACCTAACTCCTGAAAACGCAATATCTGATATCTGTTTTTTGTCGATATCAATATCTACTGTTACAGCCATTCCTCTGGAATAGTGCTTTGACTCGTAAGGGTTATTAAAGCAAAAGTTGCCAAGAGAGTAAAAGATATGTCCATTGTTGTATTGTTCGTATGGTTGAATCACATGTGGGTGGTGTCCAATAATCACATCTGCCCCTGCATCAATAAGTTCATAGGCAAACTCTCTCTGTTGCATAGATGGTTTATGAATATACTCATTGCCCCAATGAAAACAGAATATCTTAACATTGATATTATGTGCGTGCATAGCATCAAGAGAAGACAGTACATTTTCCTTACTTAGAATTGAGAGGGTGTTATCAAATGAGTGTTCCAATAAATTAGGAGCACAAAATCCGGCAATGGCTATACTGCAATCTTGTTCCCTTAAGTACAAGATTTCATCATTATGACCAATGACTTTAATATCTTTGTTTTTGAGTGTCTGAAGAGTTTCCTCGTATCCATTTGTACCATGTTCCATAATATGGTTATTTGCAACATTCAAAACATTCACCCCGCAATCCTTAAGAAATGCAGCAAATTGGGGATGGCCATAAAATATATCTGATATAGCCATTGAAGTAGAAATAAGTGGGCTTTCTATATTGCCAATAACATACTCAGAACCTCGCGTGAAATTTAATAGATTGCTTTTCCACTCCCCTCCCCAATGTTGTTGAAACTGCGAGTGAATACCAAATCCTACACAAAATGATTCATCTGCCGGAAATATATCTCCTAAAAAAGTTAGTTTCATTTTTTTCACGGTAAAGTTGAGATAAGACATTATCCCAAATTTCAGTATTTCTATCTACAGAAACTTTAGTGTTTATCATTCTAGAAGCTTCACTCATTTTCATCAGAAGAGAATGGTCCTCAAAAAGGCTTAGTAAATAGTGTGCTAGTTCTTCGGGATTGTCGACATCATTAAACACATAACCACTTACTCCCTGTGCAATAGCATCTACAATGTCTCCAACATTAGATACCACAGGCACACATCCACAACACATTGCTTCAAGTAAAGATACAGGAAAGCCCTCTCCCCTTGAACAAGAAACAAATATTTTCGCTTTGTTATAAGTATAAATTTTCTCTTCTATTTTAGAGATATAGCCCTCAAAATCTATGTATTTATCCAACTCCAGTTCGTAGGATAAATCTTGCATACGCTTTAGGTCAGGACCGTCACCAACCACCAATACCTTAGGAGAGTAATTGCTTTTCAAAATCGACAATGCTTGAAACAGCAATTCAAGATTTTTATTTTTATCTATACGAGATATAAAAATAATATCGTATTTCCTCTCTTCAATTGCAGGCACATTTGTTATGTTCAAAAAAGCATTATCCGGAATGTTGGGAATTACAACAACTCTATCAGGATCAAACCTTTTACTCTCAAGGTATTTTTTAGTTTGACTGCCCGTTACCATTGTAAAGGCTGAATGTCTAAATAGCAAACAATTCACCCTTTCCATAATTTTTCCGTCCAACCAAAACTCTCTATGTCCTGCTATAGTCAGGTGAATGTATGGTAAACGAGTTAAAAACCCTATGGTTCTGCCAATATACCCATGAGGTGTGTTCAAAACCCCAAATATTACATCTATTTTACGTTTACGACAATATTTTACCCCCTTAAAAACTTTTGAAATGTGCCTAAATATGTTTATAGTACACTTTTCAGGAGACAAATATGTTACCCTTGAATCAAAATTGATTCCAGGGAAATCTCTCAAGACATAGATATGATCTACTAATGAAGATCCCAGTAAAGGAGTTAACTTTTCCTTTAATTTACTATCCGACAGGCGGGCAACATACAAAATATTCATTATATAATGTTTATCTTTATTTCAAATTATTCCAATACCATTCACAGGCCTGTTCAAAGCCTTCCAAAGCACTATATTTCGGATTATATCCTAATATTCTTTTAGCCTTTTCAATAGATGCCTGTGAATGTGGTATATCTCCTTTTCTTTTTTCTCTAAAAGCTGGTTCTATAAACGCTATTTCAGGGTCAAACTTTGCTAAGTTTGTACGTAGACAATCAAAAAGTTGCAATAGGGTAGTATTTCCTCCATAGGCAATATTAAATACCAAGTCTAACGATGCATTTGCAGGCAAATTCATATTATAGAGCCCAGAATGTTTTATAATATCTTCCTTAGGTGTAACCATCGCCAATTCATTAGCTTGTATTACATTGTCAATATATGTAAAATCACGAGAATAGGTACCATCACCATTAATAATTGGAGATTCATGGTTAATAAATGCTTTCACCCATAATGGAATAACAGCTGCATAAGCCCCATTCGGATCTTGTCTTCTACCAAATACATTAAAATAACGCAGTCCTATCGTTTCTAAACCATATAGGTCGGAAAACACATTAGCATATAGTTCGTTCACATATTTTGTTATAGCATAGGGTGAAAGAGGTCGTCCTATATTGTGTTCTATTTTAGGTAGTTCTTTGCTGTCACCATAGGTTGAGGAACTGGCAGCATAAACAAATCTTTTCACACCTGCATCTCTTGCTGCAACTAACATATTCAAGAAACCATCTACATTAGCAGCATTAGTAGCAATCGGGTTGTTGATACTACGTGGGACAGAACCTAACGCAGCTTGATGTAGTACGGCATCGCAACCTTCTACAGCCTGTTTGCAAACCTCGATCTCGCAAATATCTCCTTCTATAAATAAGAAATTCGGCATAGTTAGCAAGGATTCAATATTGTGCTTAAAACCGGTAGATAGATTGTCTAAACAGACAACGTCATAACCTTTTTGCACGAAATACTCGCAAAGGTTACTACCTATAAATCCTGCACCACCTGTTATTAGTATTTTCATGGTTTTATTCTTTTAAATCTGAAATAACATATCTGAACTTTCCGGATTTATCGTGTTGTAACTTATCTACAATTTCTAACTCAACATTGTTACCTAATGTTTGCAACCGTTCTAAAAAAAGCACTTTTTCACTCTCAGGAAAAGCAACATTTTTATCAGCTTGTTCTAGTCGACATATAAAATCTCCTTTCTTTTTTTGATATATCTGGAACCTTGTAAAGTATTTAAAAAAATCATAGTTTAACTCTTTAAATATATCTCCAAAAAAAACAGCAGTTACTGGAATATTATCTTTAATATAAGCGACATCTGCCTTACGTCCTGAAATAGATTCAAGAAGCCTAGAATGCCTGCCACAGCTACATTTTTTTTCAGACATTATAGCACTATCCCCATTTTCGTATCTAATGAACGGAAATGCATAATTGTCTAAATCTGTCAGTATAACCTTCCCCGATTTACCATAACAGTAGTTATCCGACTCATCTAAAATCTCCAACAAACAGTGTTCTTCATTTATGTGAAGCCCCATATGGGCACCACACTCAAAAGCCATACTGTTACATTCGCCACCACCATATTGGTCAAACATCTTTACTTTAAAAACCCCTTCAATATATTCTCTATACATCGGAAGAAGAGTCTCTGTTGTACTTGATATAGCTTTTAATGAGGGCAGAGTCAAATTATGCTCTTTGAAGTATTTTGCCACATGTAAAATGGCACTAAGATAACCATGCATTAAAACGGGCTTAAATTCAATCAGCTGTTTAGCAATATGTTGCAAATATTCCTTTTTTAATCCATATGCATTTAGATATAGTGAGTTGTTAAGCCGATTAATAATTTGCGATTTACATTTTTGAATCCAATTGCGTTTTACAACTGCTCCAGCCGACCATAATACAGCCTCTCTGTCTCCTTTTTTTATTCCCATCCAGTCGTACCAACGATAGTAAGCTCCCCAAGAAAAATCTCTTGTCTGGGTGTTTTTATAAAACACCAAAGGCATCCCGGTAGTCCCACCTGTTTTTGCATGCTTTATTTTACGGCTATTTATATTCACATTATCAGCAATCAGATTTTCTTTTTCCTTTCTTATCATCTCTTTCGTAGATATGGGAATCTTTTGTATATCTGCTAATTCACGAATATCATCCGGTTTTAAACCAATATTATCAAATAACTTCCGATAATAAGGCACATGTTGGTAGCTAAAAGAGACTAATTTTTGCAGTTTCTGCAGTTGGTAAGCCTCCAATTGCTCTCTACTCCAAAAGTCTGATTTATTTAAAAATTTTTTAGTTTCAACAATTCGAGTACCTCGAACCAAATCCTGTAGATGTAACACGAAACTCATTTTAGATTGTTTATTAAATATTCGTTTTTAGATAAATTGATACTTATCTTAAATTCCAGATAAGCGATAGGGCAAAGACTATCAAAAAGCAAACATTAATTGCGTTAGATGGTAACCTCAATGGCAATCGTTTGTAATCATACTGTGCTAACCACCAAAAGGCAACAATATATGCCATAGCTAAATGTGGGTGTGTTATGCGATACTCAAGACCTTTTACCGAAATAGCTACTCCTATAGCATTAATCATAAAGAACAATACAAGAGGATAGAGTTCCTTTTTTTTGTAACGAACAATATAGAATGCCCCTAAAAAAAATGGTGCGGCAAGCAATACTCTATATAAAAGACTAGGGGCATAGAGAGATGTTTTACTTATATTTTTTACAGCTATGGAAGGGAAAGGACCAATAAAAGCAGCCAAAGGGTCGGCAATATGATTAACGAAACCACCTCCCATGGAAAGCTCCTCTTTTCTCTCTATAATCTCCTCTACATTACCTGCTCTTAAATAGCGCTCGTAGGTTAATGCAAAATATGAGCTGGTAATCATTATAACAGAAAAAACAACCCCTAATACAACAGTAAGTAGTCTTTTGGTGTACATTACAATAAGTGTCATCACGAAAGCGAATATAAGTATTAGGGCCACTGGTAATCTAAAAATTGCTACTAATGCAGAAAGGAAAAATACTACTATTAAATAAAGAATATTCTTGCGATGCAAAAATCGATAGAAGGCGTAAAATGCTGAAATTATAAGAAATGTAAAAATAGTCTCTTTCAGAAAGGCCACATGGAGTACTGCGGTAAAAGATGCTATACAAAATGTTAGAGATGCCATATATGCGTACCGCCGTGGCATAAGGTAGCATCCTATATCAAATATCATTAGCGAAGATATTACGCCAATAATTACATGAACAAGTTTAATAAAAAACAATGATTCAGATATACGAAAAAGGGTACTAAACCATATAAACGCCCCCCAATCGTCAAATGAAAATTTATGTGAGACATAGTAAATGCCTTCCGAAAAACTCATCTTACTCATCTTTAATGAGTTATCATAATAGATCATTGAATCAATTTTGGAAAAGAGAAACAGGTCTCCATCTATTGAGTAGGATAATAATGACAATATAATAACCTGAATAAGAGAAACGAGCAAAACAGAAATTGTTAAATTTTGTTTTGTAAAATAAAATCTATTCCTCTTAAAGCTCTCATGGATAGTAATACCAAATATAAAAAAGGCAACAAACGAGTATATGTAGAAGTATAGCTGCTCCCTTGTACCTATATTATTGTACGCAAAAAACAGATAAAGCAACACCCCTATGATCCAATAGACTTTATTTATCTTCTTCACTAACATAAATTCTACTTTTTCTTTAAAAAATTACTAATTTTTTCTATACCACCTATCTTTTTCAATATACAAAAAACATATAATGCCAATATAAGAAACAAAGTTCCTCTAATAAACAAAGTCAGTGAATACATAATAGATAACTCTGCTAAAATTAAAAGCAGAACTAGCCCTATCTCATAAGTATTGTGTAAGGGAATACGATAACTTTTGTATGAGTAAAATGTAAGAAAGATATAGTTAATCGTTTCATAAAGAATCATAACTAAACCAATACCAACAATTCCTAATCTGTTTTTTGCAAGAATCATTATTATAGCACAAATGAGAAGTGCTAATACATTGGTAACACTTACTATATAGGTTTTATCTGTAAGATAAGGAGCAAAACCTCTTAATTCAGTTAACGCCTTTATGGTACTAGCTAAAGCGAGTAATCCAATAAATGCTATACCTCCCAAAAAATCACTCTTACCAATCAATAAGGTTATCTCGGGCGCAAAAATAGTTAGTGTAATCCCAATTGATAGAGATAAAAGTGACATCAATCCTGAAATGCGTTTGATATAGTCCGCTTGTGTCAAAATATCTTTGTTTTCAAATAACATGGGTTTCCAAGCTGTTCCCAGTGCAGTATGAATAATTGAATTTACTGAGATTATACGAGAACTAAACGAATAATACCCCATAACAGCAAGAGGAAAAAATGATAATATTAAATAACGTGATAAAGGCGCCCAAGTCCCCATTGCCAGCACTCCAAGCATTAAAGGGGCAGCATAAAGTATTAATTTTTTGGCAAGAGAAACTGAAAACTCAAAACCAATATATTTTCTTGCTATCAAATAATAGATAATACATGATAAACCACTACCACAAATATATCCCCAAAAAACCCCTTCTAATCCCATCCGAAGAACTACTACAAATAGCACCGTAGAAAGTAGTTTTGTTGAAATACTAATTAAACTGACTATAACATACTGTTTTGGCTTATTACTATATCTTGGAATGAAGCTAAGGTAAGTATTTATAGAAGATACAAACAACCATATGAGTGCCAAACGGAAAACATACGCATATTGTGTAGAACCTATATAATTGGTCAAAATAGATTCTTCTAAAAGAAATGCTAATGAAGTGAAAATAACAGTAAAAAAAAGTGTTAAGTATAGCCCCGTGCTGATTATCGTTTTCTTATAATTACCATCTTCACTTTCATAAAAATATCTACCTAATGCAGTGGGTATCTCGAAAGAGGTGAGTAATAATAAAAAAAAGACAAAGACATCTATTACATCTATCATCCCAAACTCTTCTACCGAAAACATTTTGGCATAAAGCGGCACCAAGAGAAAACTCAAGAATTTTCCCACAACAGGGAGAATACCATAAATAGAAATATTTTTTAAAAATTCTTTGACCATTTCCTGTCTATTCTTACCCACTCCTCTTCCCTTTTACCACAATATTACGTAATATTTTCCAGAAGTACCTCCAATCGGTGCAGATTGGGTTTTTAAAATATGCATTTAAATATCTCCGTTCGCTCTTCTGGATTTCCTCCAGTGTTTCCGGCATATCTGCGTAAAATGGAGGTAAAAGTCCCGGTTTTGTTTTAATTCGCAACTCTTTCAACTCTTCGTCATAAAGATTGAAATAGTGAGAACTTAGCGGGCGCACCCCAACTATTTTAAGGTCTCCTTTCATCCAGTTAATCAGCATTAGGAGCTCATCCAGCCAGGTTTTCCGTAAAAAATGACCCAGAGGGCTTACCCTATAATCATCCGAGATCTTTCCGCCTGTTGCAAGTCCTTGCTGCTTGTAAATATAGGGTTGTAAATATTCGGAGTAGGCATACATAGTTCTTAATTTGTAAACACCGATAATCTTACCTCCCTTTCCGTGTCTGCGCAAACGAATCAACATACCGTTTGAGGGTTTATCATCTCGTATAGGCTCTTTAATCTTGGCAGCAACCACATAGAATCTTCCGTTACTCACCTCTTCGTGTATCACATCGAATCCTGCTCTATAAATCCTTCCCAACACCTCTACGCGTGTGAATACCCTCGACTTAGCACCCGTAACCCAAAAGTAGAATGGACGTGTAAGTGCAAGTTTTGAACAGACGCGATGCTAGAAAAAATCCAGCGCGTAAACGATCCTGTTGATAACAGGCGGAGATTGGCGTAAGACCTTTTCACGATGCATTGCTGAGGTTAAACAATGGCAGGCAATGCAACCTCCTTTGGTTAAAATATCATTGGTATTTGAAAGTAGTGTATTGATGTGCCTTATTCTATTTAAGGAACAAAAGTGGATAACCAAATGGGGAGATTTTTGCTTATAATTGAGCAACTCCTCCGGATTGGTGGTATTTAAAAAAAGGACATCTTCTGAAAACAGATCTTCAATCTCTTTTATCTTACCTTCAACAGACTCACGTTTACGTGGCATTTCTGGGATAAGAGCTATAAGCTTTTCCACATCTTTATTTAGAGGGATATCCTTCTGCTCTTCCAATGAATAGACTCCCTTCTCCTGCACATCATCCAGAACCGGCTCTTCGTAAAAATAAGGTATCTTTCTGTAAACAAATCTTCTGAACAAGGCATAAAGTAACACCTCTAAAAAGAAAATAATCAGCAATACGATAATTACGGAGTAATGGTACTTCCAACCCTGAACAAAAAAATGGTAGTGCAGAAAAATGAGTGCGCCTACAACAACTGTTTGCAGAAATATACCTAAAATTGCATACCACATTCGTTTATAAGAACTGAAACGCAATTTTTGTGTAACCACTCCTAAAATCACCCATACAAGAGCGGATAGAACCGGTTGATACCAATGAGGTAACTTGCCATAGTAATAGAGTAATCCAAAGGCAAATAAGGCGATCACAAAATCGCCGATTAAAATAAGGATTCTATCTCTTATAGCTCTTTTCACACGTATGATACCACAAATTCACAAACCTTCTCTATATCTTCTTCAGTTATATAGGGGTGTATCGGCAATGATAGCACCGTACTACATAATCGTTGGGTAACAGGATTGCTGTTTGCAGGATAATTTAAATCTTTATATGCTGTTTGCTTGTGCATGGGAGTCGGATAGTAAACCATGCTGGGAATGCCCTGTTCTTTCAAATAGGCCTGTAAACCGTCCCTCTGCTCTCTGTCTTTTAGTTGAATGGTGTATTGTGCCCAGCTGGAGTAGTACCCTTCCGGAATTACCGGTGTTTTTACTATGCCTTTTAGTTTTTCCGTATAGTGAGCCGTAGCTTTATTGACATCTTCCACTTCGTAATTTTTAAAAGCTTCGAACTTCACTTGTAAAATAGCTGCTTGAATGGTATCCAATCGGGAATTCATTCCGATGCGAACATTGTCATATTTGAATGAGCCCTTGCCATGTACTCTGTATGAATCCATTAGTTTTGCCCACTCGTCGTTGTTGGTAAAAACCGCTCCGCCATCGCCGTAACAGCCAAGCGGCTTCGCAGGGAAAAATGAGGTTGTGGAGATATCGCCAAGACTGCAAGCCATACGCTCACCAATTTTCCCACCAAATCCTTGCGCTCCATCTTCCAAAATTAGCAACTTGTACTTGTCTGCGATTTTCTTCACAGCATAATAATCGGCAGGAAGTCCGAATAAATCCACTGTTATAATAACCTTGGGGGTAAGTTTTCCGTCCTTCAAGGTTTTTTCAATGGCTTTTTCGAGACTTTTAACATCAATATTGAATGTATCTTCGTCTATATCTATAAAAACGGGTGTAGCGCCCTCCAAAGAGACAACTTCCGCCGATGCAAAGAAGGTGAAATCGGGCACGAATACGGCATCGCCTGCTCCAATGCCCCAGGCTTTAAGAGCAAGAGTGAGTGCATCCGTACCATTGGCACAAGATATACAGTGTTTAACACCTACATATTCCGCCAAAGAAGCCTCCAACTCTTTTACCGCTCTACCCATAATGTAGCCACCCGAAGCGGCCGTATCTATCATAGCCTTGTCAATATCCGGCTTTAAAACATTATACTGCTTAACTAAATCCCTAAAGTTCATATCTTTTGTTTTTATTACTCAGTTAAAATTCGCGTAACCCACTCTCCCCTTCTTTATACCTTTTTCCACACTTACCACACACCAACCTCTCGGGCAATCTTTCCCCACATTCGCACACCCAGCCTATCTGCTTAGCAGGTACTCCTGCCATAAGTGCGTAGTCTTTTACATCCTTGGTTACTACCGCGCCGGCAGCAATTAGGGCGCATCTTCCGACAGTATGTCCACAAACAATTGTAGAGTTTGCGCCCAAAGTAGCTCCCCATTTAACGAGCGTTTTGGCGTAATCTCCGTGAACCGAATAGTGAGAACGCGGTGTAGTCACGTTGGTAAAGACACACGAAGGACCGCAGAATACATTATCTTCCAATTCCACGCCTTCATATACCGAAACGTTGTTTTGTATTCGAACATCGTTACCAATCTTTACATTGTTTGCCACGTTCACGTTTTGTCCGAGCGAACAATTTTCGCCCAGGATGGCATTTTTTTGAATATGGCAGAAGTGCCAAATCTTTGTGCCTTTTCCTATAGTTACATTTTCATCGACGTAACTGCTTTCGTGAACAAAATACTCTTTTTCCATTATTGTTTTCCGTCAAGTAATTGCTGTGCCTTCTCCAGTACTTTCACCACTTCGTACCCTGATTGTCCATCGGCAATTTCTATTTTTTTATCCAAATTTTCCACAAAATACTTTAACTCCTCTGTAAGAGGCTGCCTTTTGTCGTAAGGGATAATCTCGGTTGGATTTTCAACCTTAATAGGAATACCCTGCTCAAATTCTATGTGTTTGTTGTAAAATTTGATCTCTTTCTCAGGCGATGAATCCTCAAAAGTAATCATCCCCTTGCTTCCAATCACCACTACACGATGTTCTTTGAATGGATGCAGCCAGGAGACAAAAATATGACCGTGAATATTATTTGGATAGGTCAATTGCGTCATAGTGTAGTCATACACATCTTTCTGCAAAAATTTCGCTCCTTTGGATCCTAGGCCCTCAGGTGTTTCTCCAACAAAATAATTCAAAACCGAAATATCGTGCGGAGCAAATGACCAGAAAACATTCTCCTCTGTCCTTACGGTACCCAGATTTAGGCGATTTGAATAGAGATAATAGAGTTCGCCAATCTTACCGCTATCTATCAACTCTTTTATTTTGCGAAACGCAGGATGAAACAGCAATACGTGACCAACCATAAGTTGCACACCTTTCGCTTTGGCCAGCTCTACCAACTCGAGAGATGTTTCTGCAGATAGCGTCATAGGTTTTTCCACCAATACGCTTTTGCCCTGTTGTAATATACATTTTGCCATTTCGTAATGAAGAGGGGCAGGTGCAGCTATGGTAAAACCATCAAAATCATCTTTCAAGGCAGCTTCTACATCCGAAAAACCTTTTACCGGATATTGCTCCAGAAGTTCCTGCAATCTTTTGGGGTCAGATTCGACAATACCGCCAAGATTTCCCATTTCAAAGAGTGTACGGATATGATTCTGTCCCCATCTGCCTCCCCCAATAACACAAATATTTGTCATAGTTCTGAGTTTAGATTTTAGTTTTTATCGGTACATGTTGCCTATTACGCTTTTAGTGGCACCTCGCACCCCGTAACCAACACCTCGTATCCCGCACCCCGTACCTCGCAACACTTTACAGCAACTCTATGTTTTTCCTATTTACCACAGCTTTCATTGCATTCTTCGTATCGAAAACGAACTTAGCATGTTGTTGTACGAAATCGTAATCAACTTTGGTATGAGCGGTTGTTACTATTACCAGGTCGGCAGCTTTTAAAAGATCTTTTGTCAATTCCTTTTCACCTTGGTGTGTTTTTCCCTTAGAGCATCTATATTCAGAGACATAAGGGTCAAAATACTTGATATTTGCTCCCTTTTCTTTTAGAAGATCAATAACTACTAAGGCCGGGCTTTCGCGACAATCGTCAATATCCTGTTTATAAGCCACACCTAAGACTAGTATGTTAGAACCATTCAAGGATTTTTTATATCTGTTGAGTATATGAGCCGCTCTCTCCGTACAATATTCCGGCATACGGTCATTTATCATCATCGATGCCTCTATCATTGAGGTATGGAATCCATATTCACGAGCCTTCCAGGAGAGATAATAAGGGTCCAGAGGAATGCAGTGACCACCCAGTCCCGGTCCGGGATAGAAAGGCTGAAATCCGTAGGGTTTTGTTTTGGCCGCATCGATGACTTCCCAAAGATTGATATTCATTTTGTGGCAAAGAATTGCCAACTCGTTTACCAATCCTATATTGATATTGCGGTAAGTATTTTCGAGTATTTTCTCCATTTCTGCAATTGCAGGACTGGAAACTGTATGCACATCACTTTCAAGAACCGCCCTATACATAGCCGCAATCACCTCAAGTGCATCTTCTCCTATTGCTCCAACTACTTTAGGGGTGTTTTTTGTCTTGTAAATAAGATTACCCGGGTCAACTCTTTCAGGCGAAAAACCGAGATAAAAATCCACTCCACACTTTAATCCGGAACCTTTTTCAAGAATTGGCTTTATCAACTCTTCGGTAGTTCCGGGATAGGTTGTGGACTCAAGGACCACCATTGTTCCTCTCTTCAAATATTTGGCAATATCCTCGGTGGAGGATTTTACGTAGCTTATATCGGGCTGTTGATGAATGTCAAGAGGAGTCGGCACACAGATAGCCACGAAATCCACATCTTTGACAAAGCTGAAATCGGAGGTAGCCGAGAGCAATCCTTTCGAAACAATCTCTTTTAAATCATCGTCCACTACGTCGCCGATGTAATTGTGTCCGGCATTTACCATATCCACCTTGTGACTTTGCACATCGAAGCCGATGGTTTTAAATCCGGCTTTTGCTTTTTCTACCGCCAACGGTAGTCCGACGTAACCTAGTCCGACTACGCCAACTACTATCTCTTTCTTGGAAATTTTGTTTAATAATTCTTTTTTCATTTTATAGACATTGTGAACATTTTGCTTCCAAAATGACGCTTAGGTATTATCGTGCGAAGATACGATAAATCTTTTATAATCGCAAAAACCAAATGCGTCAATTTTCAAAACGAAATGCGGTAATATAGTCTCAAATCGAATTGAGGGTTTAATTTAGCACGCAACGGGCATTCAAATGATATTTAATTGACTTTTGAATGCCTGTTTAATAATTCATAGACCTAACTAAAGGAATAATAAAACTGCGAATGCGGCAGAAAATAGCGCCATTTCACTCCAAAGTACTATGCATTCGCGTAAGCTCTTTGTTGTAAGAGCAAGGAGCAGCACTACTCCTGCGGTGATAAGAATCACCCACCACTCATAAGCCACCCATAGAGTAGACATTATTGCACAGGCAAAAGCCCCAAAAGTATGAGTTAAGCCCTCTCTGGTCCATTTCCCGTCTACTTTTTCAAAATTTGGCGTAAGACCCACCACAATCAAGTATAGCGGAGCAAAGAAGCCTAGAAATTGCCAAGGACTACCTGCGCTTCTTTCGATCATGGGTGGAAGCAAGAGCATGGCGACAACTATGTTAACAGCTGACCAAATGTTCAAATTTGGCATAGGGTACCTTTTTGCCCATTTAAGGCCATACGCACTCCAGCTGCTGAGCAGCCCAAACTTTATAATACTTATTGTTACAAAGGCAGCAAAAAGCAAGAGAGATATAGTTGTTAATGTTATCATAGTGCTTGTTCTTTGTTTTATATAAAATTTAACTCATCATACAACTGCCATTAGTGGAGATGTTCTTATGATAAGCGTCCGTTTTCCTGGTTCGCCTACTGCCGGATATAATGAGTAATTCTCATAATTTGCTGTAATAATTTTACCTGCAGGTACTACTAAAATAGGTGATTCCGCAATACACCCTTCAGGAAGGTGTATATTACAATCTCGTTCACTATTGTTTACAAAAATCACGAGGTTGGGGATCATAGGAAAGCTTAAACCTGGACTAAAGGATACATTTATTTGTGTTCTTGTCATTATATTGACCACTAAAACTGCTTTAAAGCCAGCGTTAGTCAGCGTAAAATCTTGATCTTGAAAATATGAGACATTACTGGGGCTTACTAACGAGTTTGCCTGAGCTCTGCTATATGTTTGCTGCCTTGGGAAAACTTCTGATTTTTGATATACTTCATTAATATTATAAACCTCGAATTTACTATATAATTTAGATTTAGGATATGTCTCTTTTTTATTAAACACCTCCTGCTTGTTGTACGTTTGCTCCTTTGTGTATACCTCGTTTTTTGTCAACACGGATTTTTTGTCGGCCTTTTCACCTATAGCTTCATCAAGAGTTTTTCCACTCTTTAGCCTAACTGCTTGCCCAGTAGTAATAGGATACTGCTCTTCCCCTTTACTATCCCTAAGTTTAACTACTTTTGCCATACTTTCAATCTATGGTTATATTTATGCGTGTATTGCTTTTACCATGATATAGGCTTGAAAATAACCTTCATCACTAACAATACCAAACTGAAGATTGGGATGCATAACATAGCGTATCGCATATAACCCCTCTGGGAATTCTGGGGGAACAATTCTTGATATTTGTGTAGGGAAAGGACCTAAATTGAAGGTACAAAGAAATACTTCTTCAATCGCAACATTTGTTAAACGCATACATCCACCACCATCTAAAAAATTTATTACCTCTTGTGCGGTCATCCCCACAAATTCTTCAAATTCCTGTTGTGTATTAAATTGCAAATAAAAAGTGCCTTCTTCGTTCACCAATTCAATTCCGGTGCAATCAAATGTCTTTGTTTCTCCACTACCGCTACCTGCGTTTGAGAGTGTTTCTATTGCGTTTTCAATGTGTGCAATGTGTTCGGCGGTTAGAACATCGCCTTCCTGTAAATTTAATTTTTCGTAATTCATAATTTTAATTTTTAAAAGTTTGTTTATTAACCTAAAATGGCAACTCCGAGTTGCCCTGTTCCGAGTATCATTTGAAGTGTCTCTCCGGCAATATATGCTGCATCTTCAATGATTTCAATGATTGGTTTGTTGCGGATGTACGCAGGATCGTTTGGATCAGTTACATCACAATCTGATTGCACACAACTACCACCACCAATACCAATATTACCGGACAATACTACCTGGCCTGCCTCTATGTCTTCTGATGGACGGGAGTATTCTTGATAACTGTGTGGTAATATTTCTATTGATTTGTACCAGTCAGCTTCGGCAAAGTCAATTTCATCTTCAGCAATTGAAATAACCGGAGTGTATTGGCCGACGCCAAGAGTTCTCTGCATTTTAGCAGTGATTTTGAAGTCAATCTTATTTCCTGTGATAGTGCACTCCACAGGACTAATCGACCTTGAATTTGATTCGTTGATAAGCGTCAGGGCTACGCTATAATCTTCGAGCAATCCCTCTATTCCCGCTGTGTGAACATTCAGTGTCACCGGAAAGGTGTTGCCAATGCGGCGCCCAAAAAGTGGTTTATTTTCCATATAAATAACTTTTAAATGTTGTTTAATCATTCTTCAAATGGCTCCCAAAGAACCCCTTCGAGTAAGTACTCGACATCTCCCGAAAGTATGTCCACGGCTTGTCCGTGTATTTTAGCATTCCTATTTTCTTCCTGCAACTTATGCCATTCCTGGTAAGGAATTGTTTTGACATCCTGGAGTGTCACATCATCGGTCCAAATGCTGTTTCTCATGGCATTGAGGCGCTCCATAGTGGCAAGTTTGTCGGCTAACTCTTTCTGCTGTTCCGGTGTTGGAGCATCAGTTGCTTTGAGCTCAGCAAGACGAGCATCGAAGGCTAATGGATCCTCTATACCCACTTCTGAAATCGCCGCCATTTCGGACTCATGGATGAGTTTATAAGCACTTCTTAGTGCCTTTTTGAATTTGTAAACCTTATATGCGTGGGCTGGTGATACGCTGTGAGTCGTAATACCCAATACGCCGGCATTTACAAGTTGAATTACATCTTCATTTTTCATAAATATGATTTTATATTGATTCTTCAATTTGGTTATAATCACAGCCTAAACCGGTCGCTAACGCTACTATCCAATAAGTATAACCTGACTGCTTTGTGATAGATATGTTGCCTGTTTTAATAGTCGATTGCCCTGCAGGAAGAGTAAAAGAGCTAACAAAAGCTGATGCCACTTTAGTCCCTGCAGAAGGATCCTGCGTACCTGTAGTTCGCACTATAGCAATTTCCAAGTTGTTAAATGTGTGCGAAGAGGTTTTATTGTTTGTTACTGTGCATGAGTAAGCAACGGATGTAAATGCTGTATTCCATATTCCATCTACAGATGCTACAAGTACCGGCTGGTACTGATTAATAGTTATCAAAACCTTATTGATGTTGCACGATATGTAAATTCCGTAACCATATTGCCCGGTTTGAGACAATTGTACGCTTGACAAAAATGGTATGCAATACCACTGGCCGGTGTAAGGTGCCATGTTTGTGAGGTTGATCTCGAATGAACCGTCGCTTAGTCTGCTGGTTGAAGAGCAGACAATGTAGTTAGATCCTCTCACTAAAAGCACGGAAGGGTAAAATGTGGATACACTAACCCCATCTATAACGAAATCGCTGTATTTGAGATTGTCTGCGCCAACCGCATTAGTGTCAAATGAGATCTGCATTTGTCCATACTCATCCAGAGCGAATGTAGTAGCAGCTATTGCGCCGATAGGGTTTACGGAATTATGATCATACCCGTCAAAATCCAACGCTCTGAATTGCGACGTAGGAAAGCTGCGCCCCCATATCGGCACGTTTATAGCACCGTAGTACATATCTCGGATGAACCCGGAAGAGAGGCTGCCAAGACTATAGTATACCGGGAATGCAAAGCCACATTTTCCATCGATGCCCTTCCAATATATAGATCCGGCAACGGACTTGCCTGTTTCGCCATACGTATTGAAATTGGTCGGCTTATACTTTGCCCAAGGATTGATCTTCGTGCTTGTGCAAAGAGTTTTGTAGTCGCCACTGTTAACACCTATTGCAAGCTCGACATCGCCTGCGCCGTTATTAATCTTTACCGGCCGAGTTATTTTGCCTCCACTATATCCCATATTATGCTCCTGCTGTTATTGCGCCTGTAGAGTAGATATTGCCTACTATTTTGAACGCACTTTTTGTTGTGTCAAATTCAATGTATACTGTTTCGTCATTAGGTTTCGGATACCACCTTGTGAGGTAGCCATGTTTCCAACATTTAACCTTAGTGCCAAGGTTATAAGTCGCGTTGGCAGCCGGAGTGATATTTTGAGCTGTTAGATCCCCAGTCAATGTGCCACCGGAAAGTTTCAAATAAGAGGAAGAGATCGTATTGCCGTCAGCATCGCCGGTTGCTCTGTTTACCGGTGTTATACCAAGTTTCTCGACTATTGCCTGCGCGGAGAAAGATGCTGTCAACATATACTGACTATGCGT
>Ga0255346_1001559_pt1 | contig 31597 bp, 24 predicted proteins | sample wastewater_treat_FD_194410 | JGI IMG/M metagenome (GOLD analysis project Ga0255346, IMG submission 194410) | Wastewater microbial communities from Lulu Island WWTP, Vancouver, Canada - plant22 | ecosystem: Engineered > WWTP > Wastewater > Unclassified | place: Canada: Vancouver, British Columbia...
AGTGAGGCCATGGTCCATATCAGTATGATCCAATTGATGCTCCGGCGATTGGCGCCGTCATAGATGAATTCCAAAACAGGCTCTTAGATCCGAAAAACTGGAATCGTTGCGGATCCTTGCGGGAGGTCTGGCCAACGATTTTAACAATCTCATGACCGTCATCCTGGGAGGCCTGTCCCTGGCGCTCATGGATGATAAGCTCCCTTCGAACACCTATCGAATCCTGAAGGAAGCCGAAAGGGCCTGCGTCGGCTCCAAGCGCCTGACGGAGCTGTTAATGAGCTCAGCCAGCAGTGTTCCCCAGTTCAAAAGGCCGGAATCCATCCCCGAGATCCTCCAGGATGCCGTAAACCTGGGATTGGGAGACTCTTCTTGCATGTTGATCAGGACCTCTGGCAGGTCCACTGTAATGCGAAGCAGACACTCCGGGCGCTCACCAATGTCATCGTCAATGCCAGGGAAGCCATGCACCATGGCGGAGCCATCAAGAATAGCGCCCGTAATGTGCAGCTCGGGGAAGGTGAATTACCCCCATTGAGGGAAGGCAGGCATGTCCGGGTGTCTGTGCAGGATTCGGGCATCGGGATTCCGGAAGACCATCTCCCCAAAATCTTCGATCCGTATTTCAGTACCAAGGAACGAGGCAGTAAAAAAGGAATCGGGCTCGGGTTGACCGTCACCTATGCCATTATCAAGCGACAGGAAGGCCACGTCAGGGTCGAATCGCAAACCGGTGCCGGCAGCGTAGTACACCTCTACCTCCCCGCCTGCTGATTGTCCTTCGCGGCAGCTGAGAAGAACCGGAGAGAAGGATGATCGGGAAGACTACTCCGCGAAATTTGAGCCCTGAAGCTGGAAGAACGTCGAAATACCATCGGCCAGTTGTTCACCGAGTGCTCCGAATTCCAGACCACAGCGCCTGGTTTCAGCACCCTGCAGGATGAAAGCAGCCTCCTTCCGGATATCGTACACAACCCGGCAGGGGATGCGGGAGATGTAGAGCTGCTCAGCCGCTGAAAAAACGTCTACCTCAACATATTCTTCCACGCTGGGCTCATCGAGCGCCAGATATTCAAAACAAATTCCTGTCTTGCTGATGTCTTTAACGTTGCCGATCCTGTCGAAATTAGGGCGAAAGGCAAGGAATACCTCTCCCGCTACCGGTAATCGCTCGCTCTGACGTCGCTCCACGGTCTTCCCCCAAACATCGGCGCAACAGTCTACAGCCGGGGATACAATCATTTGCCTCCTCCTTCGTTACCCAATCACCATTGCCTGAACGAAAGATGAAAAATCATATTCTGCACAAACAATGCCTATAAGCGAGCTTTGTCCGGAAGATTCGGGGGTGCCCTGATATCTTGTGGAAGTTGCGAGGTTTTCTAATGAAGAAAGGATGGCCCATGGCACGAACGGTGGGGCTCGGAAGGGCGATGGGCGGCACGCGGAATGTAAAGAAATCCGACAGGAAACTGGAAGGATTTTGTTAAACCCTGATGGCGTGGGCTTTTACAGAACTTCAGAAATTGTAAAGAATTCCGACACAATGCCAATTAAAACGAATCTTGGACCTTCGCTCTTGGTCAGCTTCTTTCGATCCCCAGTTTTTCCATGAGTTCGTAAAGGGTTGGTCGGCTTATTCCCAGCTCGTCGGCCGCCTTGCTGAGGTTGTTCCGGGTTTTCGCCAGCGCCTGCAGGATCATCTCGCGTTCAAGGTTCTCACGGGCCTCCCGGAGTCTCACTCCCTGGAAGCTTACCTTGTCTGTTCCCAGTTGCAGGTCTTCGGGTGTGATCTTCGTCTTGCGGGCCATGATGACAGCCCGTTTGATCCGGTTTTCGAGCTCCCGGACATTGCCGGGCCAGGCATAGCCCTCAATCGCCTGCATTCCCTGAGGAGTGAAGCCGGTGATCTTCTTTTTCTGCTCGGCGGCATAGCGGTTGAGAAAAATTGTTGCCAGCAGGGCAGTATCGCCCAAGCGTTCCCGCAACGGTGGCACCGCGATGGCAACCACGGCGAGCCGATAAAAAAGGTCCTCGCGGAAGCGGTTCTCCTCGATGGCCTTGTGGAGATCCTGATTGGTTGCCGCCAAGATTCTCACATCTACCGCCACTTCCTTGCGGCCTCCGACCCGCTCAATGGTATGTTCCTGCAGAAAACGCAACAGCTTGACCTGGAGGGACGGGGGAATTTCACCAATCTCATCCAGAAACAGGGTCCCCTTGTGAGCGGACTCGATACGCCCTTTTCGCTGCATGTGGGCGCCCGTAAAGGAACCCTTCTCATGCCCGAAGAGCTCGCTTTCGAGGAGATTTTCCGGAATGGCGGCACAGTTGATGGCGATGAAGGGACCATCCTTCCTAATGCTCCGTCGGTGGATGGACTTGGCGATCAGTTCCTTGCCCGTGCCACTCTCGCCCATGATCAAAACCGGCACTTCCGTGGTAGAGACCCGGTCAATGGTGGCGAATACGTCCTGGATCTGCGGGCTTGTCCCCAGCAGATCATCATGGGCTTTCTGAGAGGCGCGTTCCTGCAGTTCGCGGTTTTCCTGTTCCAGTTGAAAAACGTTAAGAGTGCGCTGGAGGACCAGCTTGACTTCGCTCATCACAACAGGCTTGCAGAAAAAATCAGAAGCTCCCTGACCGATCGCCTTGATGGCGTTCTCCTTGTCCTCCTGACCCGTGATGATGACGATTTTGGCAAAAAGGTTTTCGGCCAGGAGCTCGGAGAGTGTACGAAAGCCTTCCACATTGCTGTTGGGATGGGGGGGCAGCCCGAGGTCAAGGGTAACCAGAGGCGGTTCCTCCCTCTGGAAGAGCTCCAGGGCCTGCTCCCGGTTCCCGGCCAGGAAAATCTCATAATCCTGAGCCAGTGCCCACTTCATGGAAAGTTGAATGTCTTCGTCGTCTTCAACGATGAGCAGTTTGGGCTTTTTCATGAGCTATCCTGAATAGTTGATCATTTTTCGTGGGTCTTCACGGCGCCTGTCGGGTGCTGACCAGCGGCAGGAGCACCCGAAAGGTGCTCCCCTCACCCTGTCGGCTTTCCACTTCGATGCTCCCGTGATGGGCTTCAACAATCACCTTGCTGTGATAGAGGCCGATCCCAAGCCCGCGGTCTTTGGTGGACTTGAACGGTTGAAACAATTCTCTCCGAATGAAATCTTCACTCATGCCGCAGCCGTGGTCGCTGACCGAAAGCGCCACCCAGTTGCCTTTCAGCTCTGTGGCAACAATGATCTCTCCTCGTTCCGGTGAGGCTTCCCAGGCATTGAGGAGCAGATTGATAAGGACCTTCTGAATCTGGTCGGGATCAATCGACAGCTTGGGAATTGCCCCCGGGTTGCTGGTAAAGGCCTGATTGCCCGCGCTCTCCAGACCGGTGACGGTCGACCTCACCAGTTCGTTCAGGTCACACTCCCGGCACTGCAGTTCCAGCCTGCCTCGGAGAAGCGACATGCGGCTGGTCATAGTCCGGATCTTTTCGACACTCTTCGAAATGAGGTGCATCGCATCCTTGCGGAACTCAGGGTTTTCAAAATGTACCGGCAGATTCTCGAGGGTAAGAGAGAGGGTCGAGGCTATATTCTTGAGATCGTGCACGAAAAATGCCGAGAAGGTCTGGAAGGCTTCGAGCTCTTTGGCCCGCCGCAAGCTTTCCAGGAGTCGGTGATTGAGCAGGATGCCCGCCGCCTGCTCGCAAATGGTCTTCAACAAATCGAAATCTTCGAAGGAAAATGGTACGCTGCCGGACCGATCGTTAAGGGTCATTACACCGAGGAACTCGCCACCTACTGCCAAGGGGGCACAATAGCGGATAGTTTCACTGGCAGGAAGGGAGGACGTTATGGCTCCCTCAAATGGCAGTTCCGCCAGCGAGGTTCCGGCATTCAGGCCAGGCCGGGCTGTCCCGCTTTCTTCCTGGGAGCGGCACAGGTCGAGCGGTGTCTTCTCGTCTCGCATGGTGATCATCAGGACGGTCACTTGCTTTTCGATCTCCTTGAGGGTCACCGGGTCCGATCCGGACAGCACCGTTGACGCGGCCAGAGACGGTCGGCTGGAGCCATCCTCCGTCAGCCAGATACTGACTCCGGAAACGCCAAAGGTTTCCGACACGGTCCTGGCGACCGCCTGGCAGATTCCTCTGATATCGACCAGCGACGCCGTGCGCGCGGTGAAGGTCGTCCAAATCTCGCGGTAATCATAAGTGGGGCGGTCGAAGTGGCGGTGGATGAAACGAGAGACCCGGAGCCGCACATCCTCCGACAGGAAGAGCACCGCAGAGCCCAGGGCTGCCAGGAAGATGAAGAGAGCGTTGTCGAGGAGCAGGCGGCCGCTCTCGGAATACTGGGCGGCCTTGGCCAGCACGCCCAGAAGAAGAAGGTAGCTGCCCACCACGATCAGGGTGAGCGAGTTTTGCAGCACCTGTTGCGAGACGTAGATATTGGTCCGGTGAAGCCGGTCGCGAAGGATTGAGACAATAATGAGAAGTTGCGCCAGGACCAGGACCATGCCGTTAAGAAGCGAGAGCCTGACACTGGCAGCCGAAAAAAGCAGGGTTTCCGAAATGTGGTAGATGCGCACCGCAAAAAGCGACCCGATCCCCAGCAGGGTGAACTTGATGCGCCATCGTCCCTTCCCAAAAGAGGCGCGGAGGGTTCGTTCGAGGTTGATTAAAATGAGGACCGCATTTACCAGAAAAAGAATCTGAAAGGCGTAACCCGCCCACCCCAGTCTCAAGATCCATTCCGTACCAGCACCGAAAAAGGCCGCATTGGCAAACAAATCATGTCCAAAGAACACCACCAGCAGGAGTGGCAGGAGGCTGACCGAAAGCGCCTGCCATTTCCAGGCCGAAATATAGTCGCGGTAGTTGTCTCGGGCGAAACTCAGGCTGAAGAACAACCAGGGACAGGGCAGGAGGGCCACTGCTATCAGGCGATAGTACTCCCACTGAAGCAGCATCGCCAGCTCTGAGGTCTGCCCGGCCAGCAGGACCACGACCTGCTCCACGGCCAGTGCGACCATGCCCGCGGCAAAGGCCCGGTCGGCAAAGAACCGGAAGTTCCGCACCAGCGCGTAAAACGCCAGTGCCAGGCTGAGCGATGCTCCGATCAGAGTGATAATGGTTGGGATAGTCACAGTTTCATCTTACGCTGAGACGCCTCTTCCTTTGGTCCCATCACAGTTCCTGAAGCGCTTTGCGGGCTTCTTCCGCGCCCGGAAACGAGGGGTTGAGTTTGAGCGCGCGTTCAAGGGCTTGCCTGGCGGCGGGTGCGTCACCAAGTTTGAATTGAGTCATTCCCAGGTGAAACTGCACCTCGGCATTGCTGGAGAGCTTGGCGGCACTCTCCTTCAGGTAGGAAAGGGCCCACTCATAATTGCCTTTCTTGTAGAGAATCCAGCCGAGGGTGTCGGCGATCTGGGGATCGTCAGGTCCGCCTTCTCTGGCCTTCTGAGCCAATCGAAAGGCTTTGTCCTGATCGCCCTGAATCTCCGAGTAGATCCAGGCCAGGTTGTTGGCTGCCGGCGCGAAGCCGGGGTTGATGGCAAGGATCTTTTCGTAGGCTTGCTGGGCCCTTTGGTGATCGCCCCGCTGTTGGCTGATCATGCCCGCGAGCATCAGGAGAGGAACGTTGTCCGGATTCGCTTTGAGGGCGGCCTCCAGCTTGGCCGACGCCTGCTCGAAGTTCTGCGATGCCGCATAGAGTTCGGTAAGTGCGACGTAAGCAGAGATCATCTTCGGGTCGAGTTCGGCACTTTTCAAAAACTCAGCTTCAGCGAGCGAACTATCCTTGCGGGCCAGGTGGACCCGACCCAACAGGAAATGCAGCCCGGCATCCTCCGGAAAGCGCGCCAGCTGCTTGGTGACGCGTTCGAGAGCGACCTCCGGTCTTTTCTCTGCCAGGTCGAGAGCCACCAGTTCTGCAACCGGCTCCGAGCGGTCTGGAGAAAGCCGGCTGGCTTCTTCAAAATACTTGCGGGCCTCCTCCTTCTTGCCCTGTTCGCGCAAAGCAAAAGCAAGCATAAAGGGACCCCGCGCATCGGCGGAATCCATTTCCATCAGCTTCCTGCTGGCTTCGACCGCCTTGGGCCACTCTTTGTTGCCAGTATAGGCGGCGGCAAGAAGATAATAGACCCTGGCGGTCTTGGGCTGCTTCTCGAAAAGTCTCCCCACCAGCTCGATCACAGGCTGGTAGTTGCCTTCGCGCAATTGGATTTCCGCGAGCCGCAGACCAGCTTCCGTGAAATTGGGTTCGGCGTTCAGAACTGCCTGGAGGTTGGTTTTGGCCTGAGCGATATCACCCGCCTGGAGATAGGCAAGGGAGAGCAGATAGAGCACCTGCGAGGCTTTGGGTTGCTGCTTCAGGATCTCCTGGAAGTCCTGGATTGCCTCACTGTTTTGCCCCTTGGCAAGATGGAGTCGACCACGCATCAGGAGCCCTTCGGAATCGGTCGGATTCTTCTTAAAAATCGGCTCCAACGCTCCGAGGCACCGCTCATCCTGATTTTCCCGGCAGATGAGGTTGGCCTGCCGGTAGAGTGCGGGGAGGTAATCGGGACTCTTCGCTGCCACTTCGTCCAAAACCTGCCTGGCAGCGTCGATCTTGTTTTGGCGAAGATAAAAGTCAGCAAGATTGACCTTTGCCTGAGCGTTGTCGGGTGCCAGCTCAGCAGCTGTTCGGAATTCCTGCTCGGCTCGAACTGGGTCTTTCCGAGTTTCGAACAGTCTTCCCATTGCCAGGTGTCCGTCACTCAAGGTGGGTTCCAGGGAGAGTGCCTCCTTGAAAGCGGCTTCTGCTTCCGCCAGCTTTCCCTGTTTGAGATAGAGGGTACCGAGCGCCAGCCGGAAGCGGGCGTTGTTCTTGAACTCAAGCTGATTGGCTTCCAGACGGCGGAGGGCGTCGGTGACTTCCTGCGGCGTGGAGACTGCGTCGGCCAGGAGAAGCTGCGCTTCAGGATGCCTGGGGGCCTTATCAAGGATTGCAAACAAATCTTCTGCCGCCGGGCGCAGAGCCCCGGTAATGATGTTGAGTTCGGCCAGCCGCAGGAGGGCGTTGATGCCAAACGGGTCGAGGCGGCCGGCTTCCTTTAAATGCACCTTGGCTCGAGCGATATCACCCGCCTGAATGGCAGCCAATCCCATAAGGTACTGGGCTTGTGCGTCTTCCGGGCGAACCTTGAGCACGGCTTCGAGGTCTTGGAGTCCTTCCGTGGTCTTCCGCTGCATGAGGTTGGCCCGTCCTCTGAGCTTGAGTCCTTCAAGATCGGAGGGATTCTTAGCGAATACCGGGTCGAGATATTTGAGAGCATCCTCAGTCTTGTTCTGATCGAGAGCCAATGTGGCCAGGCGGTATAAGGCTGGGATAAAGTCCGGGGCCTTGGCCGTCACTCCTTCAAGCACCTGTTTGGCCTGATCCGGCTTCCCGGTCCTGAGATAGAAATCAGCCAGTTTCAATTGCGCCTGCGTGCCACCCGGTGCCAGGTCTGCCGCCGCCTTGTATTCCTGTTCCGCCTGAACGAAGTCTTTCTTGATCAAATGGATATCGCCCAGCGCCATGTGTGCCTCCAGCACGTCGCTCTTGCCAGCTAGGGCATCCATGAAAGCGCTTTCAGCTTTGAGCAGGTCCTTCTTTTTAAAATAAAGAGTGCCCAGGGCCATGTGGTACCGGGGCTGGTTGCGATGATCGGCCTCAACTTCCTTCACGCGCTGCAGTGCCTCGTCCAGTTCCTCAGGCGACATGGCTGCTTCACAGAGCAGCACCAGGGCCTCAAGGTGTTTCGGGTCCCGCTCGAGGATAGCGTTCGCCTCCTCCCTGCTCTCTGCCGGTTTGCGGCCCAGGAGATACAGGTTGCCAAGCTTGAGCCGCACTTCGAGGTTTTCCGGGTTGAGGTCTCGCGCCTTGCTCAGAAAGGCGAAGGCGTTAGCCGCTTCCCCCAGCTCCAGGTAGGCGAGTCCTGCGCGTTCGAAGGCGTGGGCATTGCTGCCGTCAAGCTGGATTACATTCTTGTACTCTATGATTGCTTCCTTGAACTTCTGCTCCGCGAAATAACTGTCGCCCCGTTCGAGGTGTTTGGCTTTCTTCGCCTCCGGCGAGCCACTGCAAGAAACTGCAATAGGCAGCAGCACGGCAAACAGGATCACCCAAAAACGACGTTGGAACATGACGGTCAGCTCCCTTGGCATGGGTTATGAGTTATGGATGGTGGCTACTCATTTCGGCGAAAGCTATTTCCCAGGGTCGGGGGACTATGCCGAACTTCCGGGTGATTCTGGAACAGTCCAAAACCGAATAGGCCGGGCGCGGCGTGGCCACCGGATACTCGGTCGAGGCAATGGGCACGATGCGTTGAATCTTAACCTCGCCCGCGCGGCGGGCATGTTCGACAATGAGCCGGGCGAAATCGTACCAGCTGGTCTGACCGCTGTTGGTGAAGTGATAGGTTCCCCAGGCACCGTGAACGGCACCCGTAAGCAAGTCTGCGGATATTCTCGCGAGTGCGTCGCTCAGATCCCCCGTCCAGGTGGGGCTGCCGTACTGGTCGGCGACAATCCGCAACTCCTCGCGCTCGTTGGCGAGGCGCCGAATGGTTCTAACAAAACTGTTGCCATGGATGCCATAGAGCCATGCCGTCCGAACAATCAGATGCTCCAGAAGGTTGGCGCGGACCGCCTTCTCCCCCTCCCACTTACTGTGGCCATAAACATTGATAGGATGAGCTGGATCGTCTTCCTTATACGGTTGGGCGGCCTTGCCGTCAAAGACATAATCCGTAGAAATATGGATGAGAGGGAGGCGATGACGGCTACAAGCCACTGCCAGGTTTTCGGGACCCGTGCGGTTGACGGCATAGGCCACATCAGGTTCGGACTCCGCCTTGTCCACGGCGGTATAAGCGGCGCAATTGACCACCAGGGCAGGGTGGTAGTCTCCGAGCGCCGCCTCTACCTGGGCTGCCCGGGTGATGTCGATTTCCTGCACATCGAGTCCGATCGGTCTTCTGCCGTCTGCCTGCAAGCGGGCCAGAAAGTCGCAGCCAAGCATGCCACGATGCCCGATCACGAGAATGGGGTGGCGATCCGCCCTGGTCATGGTTCACTCCTGGTAACGAGGAAGCTCCTCCTCGGACATGGCGGCAAGAATGGGAGCGCTGCCATCCTTGCTGGAGAGGATGGGATCGGTGATCGGCCAGTCAATGCTGAGGGCGGGGTCATCCCACCGGATGGTGCGCTCTTCCGCTGGGGCATAGTAGGTCGTGCACTTGTAGAAGACCGTTGCCGTCTCGCTCAACACGCAGAAGCCGTGGGCAAAACCCTCTGGAATGTAGATCTGCCGATGATTTTCAGAAGAGAGGATGGCTCCTGCCCATTGGCCGAAGGTCGGTGAACCCCTTCGGATATCAACCGCCACATCAAAGATTTCACCCGCGATGGCCATGACCAGTTTCCCCTGGGGACGCCCCAGCTGATAATGGAGTCCTCGCAGAACATGCCGTTTGGAATGGGAAATATTGTCCTGAACAAAGACCTCGGGGGCCCCCTGAAGCCGATAGCGCTCCCGGTGGTAAGACTCAAAAAAGTGCCCCCGGTGGTCGTTGAAGACTCGGGGTTCGATAAGCAGAACGCCGGGCAGGTCGATCTCGGCAATGGGCCGCTGGCTGCTGGAATCTTGAGGAGAGTTGCGGGCTACCATTTGGGCTCATCCAACAGGTGCAGGAGGTATTGGCCGTATTGATTCTTCGCCAGCGGTTCGGCCAGCGCCCGCAGCCGGTCGGCGCCGATGTAGCCTTTGCGGTAGGCGATTTCTTCGACACAGCCGACTTTCAGCCCCTGCCGCCGTTCGATGGTTTCGATGAAGGTGCACGCCTCGAGCAGGGATTCCGGTGTCCCTGTATCGAGCCAGGCGAAACCGCGACCAAGCATTTCCAGGTGAAGCTCCTCGCGCATGAGATAGACCCTGTTTACATCGGTGATCTCCAGCTCCCCTCGCGCCGATGGCTCCAGCCGGGAGGCAATCTCAACCACCTGGTTGTCATAAAAGTAAAGCCCTGCCACCGCAAAGGACGATTTGGGGACGAGCGGTTTTTCTTCAATACTGAGCACCTTCCCGCCGTCGGTGAATTCGACCACACCATACCTTTCGGGATCGCGCACCCAGTAGCCAAAGATCAGACCGCCTTTTTCGAGCTGGGTTGCCCGTTGCAGGGTCTTTCCAAAACCGTGTCCGAAGAAAAGATTATCGCCCAGAATCAGACAAACCCGGTCGCTGCCGATGAAGCTTTTTCCAAGAATAAAGGCCTGTGCCAGCCCTTCCGGGCGGGGCTGCGCCACGTAGGCAAAGTGCACCCCCCACTGGCTCCCGTCTCCGAGCAGTTCGTGAAACCTGGGTAAATCCTCGGGAGTGGAAATGATCAGAATATCGCGGATGCCCGCCAGCATGAGAACCGAAAGCGGGTAATAGATCATGGGTTTGTCATAGACCGGCAGCAGCTGTTTGCTCACAACCTTGGTTATGGGATAGAGCCGGGTGCCGGCACCACCGGCCAGGATGATCCCCTTCCACGATGTGGCGGTTCCTTCACGTTGCGTTTCCACACTCATCACTCACCCCTTGATTTCCTCATCGAATGTTCATCCCTTCCACGTGAGATCAAATCGATATCCCATGCCCAAGTTTGGACTTGCCAATTCTCAATCCTAATCCCGGAACAAACCACTGCTGACTCAAGAGAGATTCCCTTGACCCTTCACTTTTCACTCTTCCCCCTGCAGATACCATGCAATCGTCTTTCTCAACCCGGACTCGAACCCTTCTTTGGGTTTCCAGCCCAGGTGGGTCATGATCTTCGAACAGTTCACCGCATAACGCCGGTCGTGGCCGAGTCTGTCCTCCACGAAGGTGATCAGCCTGGCATGGGGTACATGGGGAGAATTGGGGAGCATCTCATCCAGAATGTCGCAGATGATTTTCACCAACTCGATATTGGCTTTTTCGGACATCCCGCCGATGTTGTAAGTCTCACCCGGAATTCCGCGGGACAGCACCAGGGCCAGCGCCTCACAGTGGTCTCCGACATAGAGCCAGTCGCGAATGTTGAGGCCGTCTCCATAGACCGGCAGCGGCTTGCCGTTGACGGCGTTCAAGATCATCAGGGGAATCACCTTTTCAGGGTACTGCCTGGGGCCGTAATTGTTGGAACAGTTGGTGGTCAGCGTGGGCAGACCGTAGGTGTGATGATAGGCTCTTACCAGATGATCGCTGGCCGCTTTGGAAGCAGAATAGGGACTGTTGGGGGCGTAGGGGGTGACTTCGGAAAAGGGAGGATCTTCGGGTCCCAGGGTTCCATATACTTCGTCCGTGGAAACATGCAGGAAGCGAAAAGCCTCCCTGCTGGCGGGCGGGAGTTCCTGCCAGTAGCGACGGACTTCTTCGAGCAGGTGAAAGGTACCCACCACGTTCGTTTGAATGAAAGCGGCAGGGCCGGTGATAGAACGATCGACATGGGATTCCGCGGCGAAATTGAGGACCGCCACGGGGCGATAAGTCTCCAGAATGCGGGCGACCAACGCCCGGTCGCCAATGTCTCCCCGGATGAAGACATAGCCTTCGTCTTGGGCAAGAGCTTCGAGATGGGCCGGGTTTGCCGCATAGGTGAGGAGATCCAGGTTTACCACGCGCGCTTTGGCGCTCTGCCGCTGGGCCAGGACGAAGTTGCTGCCGATGAAGCCCGCTCCACCGGTCACGAGATGTGTTTCCATCGCTTGCCGAATCCAATCGCTTGGGGCTCTCAGGTGCCCTGCCGAGGTTCGAGTGATCCTGTCAGGTCCTTGTCCACGAAGAAGATCGCATTCCTCACCAGCATAAGTGCCAAAAGGCGCCGCCTGCCGTGCAGACTTGGGATAGTGATGAGGGTAGCTTAGTTTTCAATAATTTCCAAGATTCAGCAACCCTTTTTCCCGGGCTTTTCATCAGTCCCCGCAAATCGGACGCATCCCAGCAAAAGACGCCTCTGCAACAGCTCCAAGCCCATCCCTCCTTCCTCCTCACACCGCACCCCCAACACCTCACCCCACATGCCGGTACAGGAGCTCCCCCGCCAGGCGGAGGAGGGGTATGGGCATGGCGGCGAAAAGTCGGTTGTGGAGCCCAGTGACCCTTGGTGCCCCCTTCACATAGACCGAATGCCTAAGATCGTACCTGGCGTAGGACAGGCTCTCTTCGGTTGCGCCCCAGCCCCGCTTGAACTGCAGCAGTCCTGCGTTCTCCGGTTCAGTCCGTCCCAGCGACAGGTTCTTGAACCCATGCCGGGCATACCATCGAATCGCTTCCCACATCACCAGGTTGTTCGCCCTCAGGTGCTGGTGTTCTATCTTGGAGGCGCCGTATTTGTAGACCGCCCGGTCTCGGAAATGGAGAAAAACGGCTCCGGCGATGAGTTCTTCGTCATGGAAGGCGCTCACCACCAGGCCGCGGCCCTTGGTAAGGAGATGAGTCCCGAGCTTCTCGAAGAAGGAATAGGGCTGGGGCGGCAGGCCATGCCGCTTGCGGGTCATACAATTGAGTCCATAGAACCCCGGCAGTGCCTTTTCCGAAGTTTCGAGCGTTACCTGCACGGCCTGCTTTTGGGAATTCCGAATATTCCGCCGGGTGCTCTCGCGCAGCCCCTTAAAGACCTCGGTTTCGCCTTCGGTGAGGTCAAGAGTGTGATGATAGTAGTGGGCTGAAGCGGGAATGCCGGCCGGGAGTGTGCCACCGATCCGCAGTTCGACGGAACGCCATGCGGCTTTTCGACCGTAATCGGCAACCGCCTCGATGAGTTCATGGAAATCCATCCCTCCGGCCAGGATCGGCTCGCAACTGTCCGTGAAGGGCAGGGAAACCCCCCTCGTGCCGGTCAGCATGCTCCGGACCTCCATGCACGCCAGGAGCGCGCTGAAGCCGTGTTGTTCAATCGCTGCCAGGCAGCACGGCCGGTACCCGTAGGCTTCGTGCAGGACCCGAACCCAGGAGGCAGTATGGAAAACCGTGGCTTCCGGGCGCCCGGCCAGCAATCCGTCCCAACCGGAGAACTCCAGAGGATTGAAAACCTCGAGGGTCATCCCGCACTCCTTGCCCCGCCAGCGATGCAGCGAGGTGCGGCTCTGTCCGCCACCGACTCGCCAGGAGTTCACGCCGGGGAATCCTTCCCAGGGGACAATCCAAAGCGGTCTGGGCGCGTGGACAATTCATATATCCAAACTGCCGAAAAAGCTAAAGCAAAAGGTTGCCACATGAGCCCGACCATCGATAAATACATTGACGGATTCGATGACAGTGCGGCACTATCTGAACATGATGGGCCCGTCCCAGCGAAGGAATGGCGTTCATGATGATGGCGTGCGACACGACCGGTCCTCCAAAGCCGGCTTCTTTCCAGGAGACTTTGGTTGACAAGTGGTTTGAAGATACAAAAGTTCGCAAGGTTCACTCCGCATTATCTCTGATATTGACGGGTCAGCCGTTGAGTTGCAGGGGGGCTTCAGCGCATGGAGCGTTTTTTCGAGGCGAAGAGGGTGGCGGTGGTCGGAGTATCGGATGCTCCGGAGAATCTTGGCCGGGCCATGATCGGCAATCTGATCGAATTCCGCTTCATGGGAGCGGTCTACGCGGTCGGGCCGAAAGGAGGCTCGTTCTGGGGGCATAAGATCTATCCAAGCGTCCGAGACCTTCCGGAACGAGTCGATCTGGCTGCTGTGCTGGTTCCGGCCACAGCGGTCCCCGAAGTCCTTCAGCAGTGTGGGGAAAGAGGGGTGACGCGCGTGGTGGTCGAGTCGGGCGGCTTTGGCGAGCTGGGGCCGGAGGGCCGCGAGCTGGAACGGAAGGTGCGGGCTATCCTCAACCAATACGGCATGCGGATGATCGGGCCGAACGGACTGGGCATTATGAACCGGAGGACCGGACTGGCAGTACCCTTCATGCCGCTAAGAGCCGAAGCGCCGTTGGGCAGGATTGCCGTGGTGTCACAGAGTGGCGGGGTCGGCGTCATGATGATCAACACCCTGGCCGCCATGAACCTTGGTTTCAGCAAATTCGCCAGTATCGGCAACAAGCTGGATGTGAATGAAGCCGACCTGGTGGAATACCTGAGCCAGGATGACGAGACCGGGATCGTTTTCTGTTATCTGGAGGGCCTGGCTGATGGTCGCCGGCTCATGGCAATCGCTTCTCGTTCCCCCAAACCCATGGTCATTCAAAAGGCCAACGTGGGCCGCTCGGGTGCGGTCATTGCCCGCTCCCATGCCGCTTCTCTGGCCAGCGATGACCGGGTGGTGGAAGCCGCCTTCCGTCAGAGTGGCATCATCCGGACCCGTGAAGAGCGAGAAACGGTTGAAGTCCTGAAGACTTTTTCCCTGCCGCCCATGTGCGGCAATCGCCTGGCCATCATTTCGCGGTCCGGGGGGCACGCGGTCCAGGCGGCGGATGCAGCGGATGCCTTCGGATTCCTGTTGCCGCCCCTTCCCGAAGAAGTAAAGGTCCGCGTGCGGAGCTGCTCCCGAGCCCGCGTGATCGAGCTTCAAAATCCCCTAGATTTGGGCGATCTATTTGACCTGGCGCTCTACCGCGAACTGGCTGAGATGACCCTGGCGCGGGAGGACATTGACGGGCTGGTGTTCATTCACAACTATCAGGACGACCTTGATCCCGAAGGTTCCCACCGCTTGATCGCCGGGCTTGCCGAATTGCTGAAAGCCGGTCAAAAACCGATCGCAATCTGCGTCTTCACCAGCGCTCAGGAGGTTCGTCTCAATCAGCAAGCCGTCGAGGTTCCGCTCTTCACCGATCCAACGGAAGCCGTGCGTGCTCTTGCTCGTTCCCGTGACTACCGCGCGGCATCCCTCCGCCCTTTGGCGGAGGTTCGGCCGTCCTGGTTGGAGGGCAGGACCGGGCGTCTTGACAGGGTCGCCCGGCCAGCGGGCCCTGTGTCTCCGGAACAGCTGGCGGGCGTTCTTGCCCCATACGGCGTCCCTCTCGTACCCTGGAGAGTGACGGACAATGAAGCTGAAACCGTGGAAGCCGCGCAGGCCTTCGGCTTTCCCGTAGTCCTGAAAACGGCGTCCGTTGACGTGACTCACAAGAGTGATGCTGGCGGAGTGCTGCTCAACCTGGCCGACGAACAGGCCGTCCGGGCTTCCTACCGCGACCTCCAGCCCCTTGGGCCTCGGGTGATGGTGCAGAAAATGGCCGAGGCCGGTTTGGAATGGCTGGTTGGCGGGCGTCAGGATCCCACCTTTGGACCGGTAGTCGTCACTGGCCTGGGCGGGATCTATGTCGAGGTTTTTCGGGAAACCGTCATCCGGGTGGCGCCCATTGACCACAAAGAAGCCGGGCGGATGGTCGAGGAATGCCGGGGCGCAGCACTTCTGCGCGGCCTTCGGGGCCAGCCCGCCCTCGACCGGCAGGCTTTGCTAAGGGTGATCGTCGGAGTCTCCTGGCTGCTGACCGATTACCCCGAAATCACCGAGCTGGATTTGAACCCCCTGCGCATCTTCCCCACCGGCTGCCTCGCTCTCGATTGGCGGGCGGTGAGGGGTGAGGGGTGAGGGCTGACCGTTGGCGCCTCACCCCTCACGAAATTCTTCTTGTACATGAATGCAGGATTCTGTTATCAACAAACCCCAAGATCGAGACGGCAAGGGGGGTGATAAGGGTCCGTGGGTAGTGAGAAAATAGCGTTTTGAGCAGCCTTCTTTCAGGGCGGTTTTCATCCAACGCATCATCAGTATGGGGGAATAACATCATGGCAACAAACCGTCATGGCCTGGTTTTGGTAATGCTGCTGTCATTCCTTGTTATTTTTGGTCTGGGGACCGTCGGTAAGTCCGCGGCGGCGGTGGCTGAGCCCGAAACGATTGCGGGAACGGTCATCAAGACGGATAAGGGAATCATCATCGAAGCGGAAGACGGCGATTACCTGGTGAAGGGTGCGGACCTTTCCAAGATGGTCGGCAAGATGGTGGAAGCGACCGGGATCATCACCGAAGGCGAGAAGGGTGATGTGATTGATGTGAAGTCGTTTGAAGAAATCCAGGAATAGGCGATCCAGGCCTGGATGAAGAGGAATGACTCCCGGCAGGGTTTCCTGTCTTGCCGGGGGTTGCGCTCCGTATTCTACCTATTTTCGCCCTCCCCGATCATACCGTCACTGGCCACAACAAAGCGCAACCTGATTTCATCGCGGGGTGGCATGACCCTGATGGACCACCTCACGCAAAAGCGTTGTCCAGGGATTAAACACCATCTTTCATCTCGAAGCACCCGAACAGGGCGAAATGACTTCTTGGCTTGTCTTCGAAATCTTCCGCTAACGCACTGGTATCGGTAATGGTTCGGTTTATCGTCATCTTTCTCACGGTCTATACGGCGATGAATGCCCTCGTCTACCTGAAACTGCGGGTGCTCCTGCCTGCGCGGGGGAGCGTGCAGGTTGCCCTGGTGCTGTTTCTGGCAGTCATGATTGTTGCTCCCATCGGGGTTCGGCTGATCGAACGGGGCGGTCACGAAGATCCTGCGCGAATGCTGGCAGTAGTCGGCTACTACTGGATGGCGTTCGTGTTCCTTTCGCTCTGGGCGTTCCTTGGCGTTACGGGGCTCGGGCTGGTTTGTCGGGTGGTCAATTCGGTGGGAGGGACCACGCTGCCCATTTTCACCGGGCGGGGAACGTCGCTGGCAGTGTTTGCGGGCGTGCTGGTCATCTGCCTCTACGGTCACCTGGAAGCTCGCTCGCCGGTGGTGGAACGTACCGTGATCAAGACCGCGAAGCTGCCTCCAGGCGTGGATCGGCTCACCATGGCGCAGGTATCGGACGTGCACCTGGGGCTTCTGACAGGCAAGGAGCGACTCAAGCCGATCGTGGCTCTGATCCTTGCGGAACAGCCCGACTTGGTGGTTGCCACCGGGGATGTGGTGGATGGCGATATGGCGCAAAATGGCGAGATTCATGAGCTGTGGCGGCGCCTGCAACCGCCGCTGGGAAAATACGCCGTGACCGGCAATCATGAATACTACGCCGGGCTGGCACAGGCTCTGGAGGCCATCGAACGATCGGGGTTCATGATCCTGCGGGGAAAGGCGGTCACGATCGAAGGCGTCCTGAATATTGTCGGGGTGGATGATCCCACGGGAGGATCGGTTGTGGATGAAGCGCAGCTCCTGACCTCGGTGCGAAACGGCCTCTTCACGCTTCTTCTCAAGCATCGCCCGGAAATCGACGACCCAAGCCGGGGGCTGTTCGATCTCCAGCTTTCCGGGCATACCCACCGCGGGCAGATCTTTCCGTTCCGATTCTTTACGGGCATGGTCTATCCCCTGCAGGACGGACTCCACGACCTCGGCGGGGGCTCCTACCTCTACGCCAGTCGCGGTGCCGGCACCTGGGGCCCGCCCCTCAGGGTCCTGTCGCCCCCTGAGGTCACCATCATCGAGCTGACCCGGATGGATCAAGGCGGGTAAAGCACCGGGTCTGTAACAGGGGTGGAACACCATCGGGGTCGGTCTCGGATTCCGCCTGAGGGTTCTGCGACTGCCTCCTCAGTCTCCCGGTCGTCGGCAGCGTCCGTCTTTCGCTTTCGGGCTTCAGCCGTCCCGTGCCTCACGCTGCGTGTTCTGTGCTGTTGCCCTGCCCGATACGGCCCTGGCTCCGGCTGGTTGTCACGATCGGTAGGAAGCATTGATCTTGACGTAGTCGTAGGAAAAATCGCAGGTGTGGGCAGTGAAGGAAGCGTTTCCCAGGCCGAGGTCCAGCCGCACCGTGATTTCTTTCTGTTTGAAGATCCGGGTGGCCTGTTCTTCCACTTCCTGACCGGTTACCGGCGTGCCTTCCCGGAATACACACAGGTCGTCGAAGAAGAGGGCGACCCGCTCGGCCACGAGGGGCACTCCGGCGCGGCCGGCGGCGGCGACGATGCGGCCCCAGTTGGCGTCTTCACCGAAAAAGGCGGTCTTGACCAGGGGTGAGTTGGCCACGGTGAAGGCCACCTCGCGGGCGCTGGCGGCCTCAGCGGCGCCGGTTACCCGGATTTCGATCAGTTTGGTCGCCCCTTCCCCGTCCATGACCAGCTGGCGGGCCAAGTCGAGCAGTACGGCCTGCAGGGCTTTCCCCAAGAGGCGCCCGTCGAGGCTTTCAGGATCCGTGATCGGTTCATTCCCGGCGGTGCCGCCAGCCATCACCAGGAGGGTATCATTGGTGCTGGTATCGCCGTCGATGGTGATGGCGTTGAAGGAGGTTGCCGTCGCCGCCTTCAACAAGGATTGCAGGACCGGTCGCGCGATGACCGCATCGGTTGCAACAAACCCGAGCATGGTGGCCATATTGGGAGCGATCATCCCCGCGCCCTTGGCGATGCCGCCGATGGTCACCAATTTGTCCCCAAACTCAACCCGGGTGCTGGCCAGCTTCGGCACCGTGTCGGTGGTCATGATGGCGCCGGCCGCCTCCGCCCAGCCGTCTGCCCGCAGTCCGGCGACAAGTTCGGGCAGCGCCTGCGCCAGAACATCCACCGCAAGCTGCATGCCGATCACCCCGGTCGAGGCGACCAGGACTTTCTCCGGGGTGGTCCTGAGCGCTTGAGCCGCAAGGCGTGCCGTTTCGCGGGCGCGCTCCAGGCCGGGCTCACCCGTGCAGGCATTGGCAATGCCGGCGTTGACGAGGATCGCCGAAATCCCGGTCGAGCGCTGCAGGTGGTCTTGGCACACAACCACCGGCGCGGCACAGAACCGGTTGGTGGTGAAGAGGCCGGCGGTGACGGCGCCATCTGTACCATCCGTAGCGATCAGGGCCAGGTCGGCCCGCCCCTGGTAGCGCATCCCCGAAGCGGCGGTGCCTGCTCGAAACCCGGGGACTACGAAAGGTCCTCTACCTACCGTGACATTTCTTGTATTTTTTCCCGCTTCCACAAGGACAGGGGTCATTTCTGCCAACCTTTCCACTCTTCTTCGCGGCCTGCGGGCGAGGGGCGCTGCCTCCCCCGGCCGCTTCATAAAACATGGGCTGTTCTTCCTGCTCCTGCCTGAGTTGCTGCACCTGATCCTCGCGCTGGATCTGAATGTGAAAGAGCAAGCGGACAGTTTCCTCTTTCACGCGCTCGATCATTTCCTGAAAGACTTGGTGAGCTTCGCGCTTATAGGCGACCAGGGGATCCTGTTGCCCGTAGCCGCGCAGGCCGATCCCTTCCTTCAGGTGATCCATGTTGAGCAGGTGATCTTTCCAATGGCTGTCCACGGATTGAAGCAGGATGTAATTCTGGAGATCCTGCATCACCGTCGGGCCGAACTCCCGCTCGCGAGCTTCGCAGCGTTGTTGCACCGCCTCTAGCAGATGGTCCAGGAGGTCGGCCTGGGTAGTATCGCCAAGGGACTCTGCGGTGAACCCCGTCTGCAGCCCAAACAACCGTGCGCATTCGACGTTCAGCTTTTCGAGATCCCAGTCCTCCGCATAGGTTTTTTCATTGCTGCATTCCCGCACCAGGTCTTCGACCAGATCTTCGATCATATCCTGGATGACGGGTTTCAGGTCACCGCCTCGCAAGGCTTCGCGCCGCTGCCGGTAGATCACCTCACGCTGCTGATTCATGACATCGTCGTATTCCAGCAGGTGTTTGCGGATGCTGAAATTCTGCGCTTCCACCCGACTCTGGGCGTTTTCGATGGCCTTGCTGATCATCCGATGCTCGATGGGTTCATCTTCAGCCATCCCAATCCGCTGCATCAGCCCGGAGAGCCGCTCTGCGGCGAAAATTCGCATGAGATCGTCTTCCAGCGAGAGATAGAAGCGGGATGAACCCGGGTCGCCCTGACGCCCTGACCGACCGCGGAGCTGGTTGTCGATGCGGCGGGCTTCGTGCCGTTCGGTGCCGAGGATGTGCAGCCCACCTTTAGCTGCTACGCCGGGCCCGAGTACAATGTCGGTCCCGCGCCCCGCCATGTTGGTCGAGATGGTGACCGCCGCCGGCTGCCCCGCCATGGCAACGATTTCGGCTTCCTGTTCGTGATGCTTGGCGTTGAGCACCTGGTGGCGCACTCCTTCACGTTTCAGGGCCTCGCTCAGCCGCTCCGAATTCTCGATGCTCACCGTGCCCACCAGCACCGGCCGTCCCAGCTCGTTCAGTTCCTTGATTTCCTTCACCACGGCCCGAAATTTTTCTTTCTCGGTCCGGTAAATGCAATCTGAGTAGTCGGTGCGAATCATTTCGCGGTGAGTCGGGATCACCACCACATCCAGTTTGTAGATCTTGGCAAACTCTGCCGCTTCCGTATCCGCCGTCCCGGTCATCCCCGCCAGCTTATCGTACATCCGGAAGTAGTTCTGGAAGGTAATGGAAGCCAGGGTCTGGTTTTCGTTCTCGATTTTGACACTTTCTTTGGCTTCCAGCGCCTGATGCAACCCTTCGCTGTAGCGGCGTCCGGGCATGATCCGCCCAGTGAATTCATCCACGATGATCACCTGACCGCTCTTGACGATGTAGTCCACATCACGCTTGAAGAGAGTGTGAGCCCGCAGGGCCTGCTGGACGTGATGGAGGATATCGATGTTGCGGGGATCGTAGAGGTTTTCCACGCCCAGCAGGTTCTCCGCCCGTGCCACCCCCTCTTCAGTTAGAGCCACCGTGCGGCTCTTTTCCTCCTTTGTGTAATGCGACTCCGGCCGCAACTGGGGGATGATGCGATTGATCCGGAAATAGAGCTCGGTAGACTTCTCCGCCGGGCCCGAAATAATGAGGGGGGTGCGGGCCTCGTCGATGAGGATGCTGTCGACCTCATCCACAATCGCGAAATGGAGGTCCCGCTGCACCATGTCGTCGATGCGAAACTTCATGTTGTCGCGCAGGTAATCGAAACCAAACTCGTTATTCGTGCCGTACGTTACATCCGCCAGATAGGCTTCCTTGCGTTGTAGGTCGTCGAGACCATGCACGATACAGCCCACGGTCAGGCCCAGGAATCGGTAGACTTGCCCCATCCATTCACTGTCCCGGCGTGCCAGGTAGTCGTTTACGGTAACCAGATGAACGCCCCGGCTCGTCAGCGCGTTGAGATAGATGGGCATGGTCGCCACCAGGGTCTTGCCTTCACCGGTTTTCATCTCGGCGATTCGGCCCTGGTGGAGGACGATGCCGCCAATCACCTGGACATCGAACGGCCGCATGCCGAGGGCCCGGATGGATGCTTCCCGCGCCACCGCAAAGGCTTCCGGAAGAAGGTCGTCCAGCGGTTCGCCATTTTCCAGCCGCCGGCGGAATTCTCCGGTCTTGGCCCGGAGTTGCTCGTCGCTCAATTTGCCAATGGCCGGTTCGAAGTCATTGACCTCATCCACCAGCGGTACAATGCGCTTGAGGTTTCGTTCATTCTGACTGCCAAAGATCTTTTTTAGAACCGTACCAATCATTTCAACACATCACTCTCTAATTTCATCCACGAAGTCACACGAATAGAGGTCTTGGTGTTCTTCGTGGCAAAGGCGACTGCTTTCTTTTTGGACAAGAGCCTGGAGCCAACCACACCCCTCTCAGCTCTGCCACCGGGGCGCCTGGTATATAACTCATGCCACGGCCGGATGCAAACCATCCCCCCGTCCGCACCAGCCCTCCGTCTCCTGCTCTGCCTCGCTAGTGGACTTCACGGCTCGTCTCCGGAGCATTTAGATCCATCACCAGGGCCACTTCGTCACAGTTGGGGAATTTTGGGCATTGCAGGCAATCGACCCAGATCTTTTGGGGGAAGATATTCTTGTCGACCACCCTAAAGCCCAGATGAGCAAAAAAGGCGGACTCGTAGGTGAGCGTGAACAGGCGGCCGATTCCGAGCTCGCGGGCCTCGACGATGCAGAAATCAACCAGCCGACGCCCCAGCCCCTGTCCCTGGTGCGGAGCCGCCACCGCCAGCGAGCGGATTTCAGCCAGGTCCTCCCAGATGATGTGGAGACCGCAGCAGCCGATGACCTCACTGGTGGTCTCGTCCATCGCCACCACCAGATCCCGCACATTGGTGTAGAGCTCGCTCAAAGGGCGTGCCAGCAACTTCCCCTGGGCGGCAAAGTCAGTCAGAAGCTTCTGGATGGCGGGAACATGGGATATTCTTGCTTTAGCAATCATGGGCCGGCTTCCTCATCGAAAATGGTGATGTGGGTTCGAGCTCATCGTCGTCTCCGGGACAATAACGATCGCAGGGCCTGCAGAAAATAATCAAGGTCTTCGACCGTGGTGCTGAAGCCGGGAGAAATCCTTACCGTCCCATGCGGCATGGTGCCGAGCGTTTGATGCGCCAGCGGGGCGCAGTGCAGACCGGTTCTTACGGCGATGTCAAAACCTTCATCCAGCACCACCCCGATATCCTCTGCCGTGAGCCCCTCAATGGCGAAAGAGACCACCCCCGTTCCCCTCACCTCGGGTGAGTAAACCGTGACGCCCGGCAGGGCCGCCAGTTCCTGCTCGAGGATCCGGGCCAACCGGAGTTCATGGTCGCGGATGGCATCCACACCCCGTTCGAGAAGAAACTCAATCCCGGCAGCCAACCCGGCAATACCGGGGAGATTGGGCGTTCCGCTTTCATACCGGTCGGGGCAGAATTCCGGTTGCAGGAAATGTTCCGAGAGGCTGCCGGTCCCGCCTTCAAGCAACGGCAAAACCTCGAGATCCGGGCGAAGGTAGAGGATTCCCACCCCGGGCGGCCCCAGCAGCCCTTTGTGGCCCGAGCAGGCGATCATTCCAAGATTCCAGGCATCCGTCAGGATCGGCTGAATGCCGGCGGTTTGAGCGGCATCCAGCAACAGTGGGACCCCTTTCTCGGAACAGCTGCGAGCGACCTCGGCGATGGGCTGCAGCGCCCCGTTGACATTCGAAGCATGCACCATCACCACCAATCTGGGAGGAAGCCGGAGGGCTTGGTCGAGATCCGCCAGCCGGATCTGTCCCGCCGGAGTGCATCGGAGCGTTTCGACAACAATCCCGAGGTTGGTGAGACGGTGCAGGGGACGCACGACGGCATTGTGCTCCATCCCCGAAACCACCACGCGATCGCCGGGCCGCAGCCAACCTTTGAGGACGAGGTTGAGACCTTCTGTGGCATTCTTCGTGAATACCACCCGATCCGGGTCGGCAATACCCAGAACGTGTGCGGCTTTGGCCCTGGCCTCGGCGACTATTCTCAGAGCCTCACGAGCCTTGCGGTGAGCGGCCCGGCCCGGAGAGGCGCCCACTTCCGCCATTGCCCAGCGCACGGCTTCAATCACAGAGGCCGGCTTTGGATAGCTCGTCGCGGCATTGTCCAAATAGAGAAACATCTCTCAGCACCCAGTCACCAATCAGATTTTCCTTCTTACCCCCTCACCTCTTGACCGCTTCACTGCTTCACCGCCTCAATTCTCTCCCGCCCGCTATAGACGGTAAACTTCCCCGCCCGCGCATAGCCGATCAGAGTGATGTTCAGGTTTCTCGCCAGTTCCACCGCCAGGCTCGTCGCAGTGTTGCGGCTGACCACTATGGGGATCCTCACCTTGGCGGCTTTTATGAGCATTTCCGAGGTAAGGCGACCGGTGGTGATGAGCATTTTGTCATCGAGGCTGAAGCCGTTCAGGAAGAAATGTCCGACGATCATGTCCACCGCGTTGTGTCGGCCGATATCGTCCCGGAACAGCAGGATGCCGTTGCCGTCCGCCGCGGCGCAGTTATGCACGCCGTGCGTGCGCCGGTAGGTTTCGCTCAACCGCGTGAGCTCCTCAACCCGGTCCAGGATCTCAGCGGCAGAGAAGGCGACCGTGCTGGTGATGGGTCTGCTCAACAGCGCATCCAGCGAGTAATAGAAAAGCGAACCCTTGCCGCAGCCGGAGGTGACCGTGCGTTTCATCCAGAGTCGTTCTGGCAGCGATACGTCGGTGCGGATGGTGGCGCGGACGTGCCCTTCGGTCTCGTTCACTTCCAGCTGGTCGAGATCGTCTACCCGTTCGAGAAATCCTTCAGCGTAGAGAAAGCCTGCCGCCAGTTCCTTCAGATAGTGGCCGGCGCAAAGCAGAGTCACCATTTCACGACCATTCAGGTGAATGGTCAGGGGTTGTTCCTTGATCAACCATTGGGGGCGTTCCCGGCAAGATCCTTCTCGATCGCACAACCAGGAAGAAACCGAGCTGACTTTCTCTTCAGGCAGATCAATCGGTGATCGCGCGGTCGATTCGTTCCTCGGGTTGTTCAATCGCTACCGTCCTCACTGCGAAAATAGTCTCTCAAAATTTCGCCATGATCGAATGCCAGCATGTCGGGGAGTTCTTCCGCCCGAAATACCCCGACGCGTTTGGCGTCGTCAGCCGCCTTGGGAGTCCCGACGGCGACCGCGGTGAAGGCGACGCTCACCGTGTGATGGCGGGGATCCCGAGCAGGTTCGGAATAGACGCGAAACTGTTCGAGGGCTTCCACCTCCAGCCCGGTCTCTTCCCTTGCTTCCCGTCGTGCGGCTGTTTCCACGCTTTCCCCGTAGTCCACAAAGCCGCCGGGAAGGGCCCAGCCGTAGGGAGGATTTTTCCGTTCAATGAGAACCACCGTGCCCGGCTCCATGCGAATGATGATATCCACCGTCAGAAAAGGGTTGCGATAGATGTGGACAGCAGTCCCGCACTGGGGGCAGGATACCACGTTTTTGTCCGTCATGAATGACTCTCCAGTTTCGATTCGCTGCCGATCTTGCGCAGCAGGCCATGTTCCAGGAGCAAAACCAGCAGAATGCCCACAACCAAACCGTTCCCAAGGATCACCCGGGCACCGACCGGCAGCGAGGCCAGCAATGCTTCCGGCAAAAACCCAACGCAGGTGCCCAACATCACCGGCAGACCAACCACAAAGTAATCACGACTCGTCATTTCTCCCGAAGCCACAATGGCCAGCCCTGCGCCTACCTGCACGCCCATGGCGACGAAGAGGGCCGCTCCCACCACCTGGGCGGGAATGATGGCGAGCAGGGCGGCCAGTTTGGGCACAAAGGCAGCGACCATGAGCAGGGCTCCACAATAAGCCGTGGCATAGCGACTGGCAACCCTGGTGGCCAGAATGACACCAGGACTCATGCTGTAGCTAACCATCCCGACCACCCCGGTGAGACCGCAGCAGATGCCGGCCACCCCGTTGACCAGGATGCCACGATCGATCGACTGGGGAAGCCGTTCCTGGTCGGTCAGGGTGGCAATCCCGTGGAGGCTGCCGAGGCTGTTCACCACCACCGCCAGGTAGGTGCAGGTGAACGCCGCCAAAGCCGGATAGTAGGCACTCGGCCAGGAGGGGACCACCTCGGTCGGCACGGAAAGCCAGCGGGCAGTCTGTAGTTCGTGCCAATCCGGCGGTCCCACCACGAAGAAGAAAGCGCTCCCCATGACCATCCCCAGCAACAGCGCAATGGTTTTCCAGAAGCCTTTGAACCAGTGGGAAAAGCTCGCCATGATGAGCACCAGCGAGAGGCTGACCAGAAAGATCGTCAGATCGCCATGGGGATGTTGGGCGTCGACGCCTGCCATGAGTCGTGTCAGATGCGGGAGCAGGGAAAACACAATCAGCAGCAGGATGACCCCCACTACATTCGGCGTGGCGAGGGCAATGATGCGCTTCAGTTGACCGATTAGAAACAGTGCGATGAGAATGACACTGCCCGCAATCAAGCCTCCCTGAATGGCCTGGAGGCCACATGGGGCCAGCACGATCAAGGTAAGCAGCAACGCCGTGGACGGGCCCTCCAGGAGAGGGTAGCGATGCCCCCAAAGGCTTTGGGCGGTGGTGAAAAGACCGCAGGTCAGCAGGGTGAATTGAAAAAAGCGGACTTCCTTCTCGATTTCCAGCTGCAGGGCTATGCCGCTCAGACGAGCCACCACGATCAACCCCGGGAACATGATAACCGCCCACTGGAGCCCATAGATCAGAGCATATTTCAACGGCAGGCGGTCGTCGAGGCCATAGACGAAGGCTGGTTTCATGTCACCGCCGACTACTCCCACTAGTGGAGTATTTCGAACAAGCCGCTGATGGAGTCCTCATTGTGAATATTTCTGATGGCGGCAGAAAACAGGCGGCAGGAGGGGAGGCATTCAATTTTCCGGCATCGGGCGGCTTCAGGGCTGAGCGGGATAGTATCGGTGACAATCAGACTCTCGAGAGCGCTCTGTTCCAGTCGAGTCACGGCCGGTCCAGACAGCACGGGATGGGTCACGCAGGCATGGACAGCCGTTGCGCCGCGCTCCAGCAGGGTTTTGACGGCCTCCACCAGAGTTCCGGCGGTGTCCACCATGTCGTCGAGCACGATAGCGATCTTGCCGTCGACTTCTCCGATGATGTTCAGGGCTTCCGCCTGGTTCACGTCCGAGCGGCGCTTATCGATCACCGCCAGACCGGCGTGAAGCCGTCTGGCATAGGCTCGCGCGCGGGCCACCCCACCGGCATCGGGAGAAACGATCACGAGCTCGCTGTTGAAGCGCTCGCGAATATACGGCAGAATGACCGGTGAGGCATAGAGATTGTCCACCGGGATATCGAAAAAGCCTTGAATCTGGCCCGCATGAAGGTCCATGGTGAGGATGCGATGGGCGCCCACCCGGCTGATCAGATCAGCCACCAGCCGAGCCGTGATGGGCACTCGCGGCTTGTTCTTGCGGTCCTGTCGAGCGTAACAGTAGTAGGGGATGACCGCCGTGATGCGCCGTGCCGAAGCCCGCTTCAGGGCATCGATCATCACCAGCAGCTCCATCAAATGATCGTTGACCGGGCGGGATCCGGACTGAACAATAAAGACATCCGCCCCTCGGACATTCTCACTGATTTCCACCCTGATCTCTCCATCACTGAAGGTGGAAACCATGGAGCGTGCCAGCGCAATCCCCAGGGACTCGCAAATCTGCTGGGCCAGTGCCGGGTTGCTGTTCCCCGCAAAAATCCTCAAACCATAAGTTGACATGGTACCCCACCCTCTTCGCGCAAGTTCCCAGGGAATCGTAAAGCTACAGAAATCATGGCACCCCGAGAGGTGCCAATTTCATATTACACGGCACTTAAAATCGCAACTCTTTTCCTGCTGCGATCAGCGTTCGCTCATTCCTGGGAGAGCGAACGCCAACGAGTATTGCGATGCGATTTCCTGCTTAATCCTCTAAAGCTCTTCGAGCTCATCATCGAAGACAACGTAGGCCTCATGCCCCGGCCAGTACATGAACCGATGGCAATTAGGACACTGCATGATGGACTCATCGCGCTGCAGCTCGATGAATTTCTGGGGCGGGATATTGAGATGGCAGACCTGGCAAACGCCTCCATCAACCGCCGCAACGGCAATCCCAGCCTGCTTTTGCAGCAGGAGCTCGGACCGCTTCCAGAGCTCGGGCTCCAATTTGCTCCGGACCTTCTCCTGCAACGTTTCGATCCGCCCAAGGCGGCTTTTCAGCTGGTCTGCCTCGTGCTGCAGGTCCTTCTTGTCTTCCTCGGCCTTATGCCGGCAGGCGGCGACTTCCTTTTCCAGCACCTTGAGTTCCCGGCCCAGATGGTCAACCGTTTCCAGAAGTTCCAGGGCACTGTCTTCCTTTTCCCTGATCTCGGTCTGAACATCAGCGATTTCTTTGAGAATCGCCTGGTATTCCTTGTTGTTTTTCACCTCGCCCATGCGGTTCTTGCTGCGCGTGATCTTCGCTTCGAGTTCTGCGATCCCCTGTTCCAGGGAATGATGCAGCTGCCTGGTGTGCTCATACTCCGCCTTCTTGCCGAGGTAAACCGACTCAACCTTCTCGAATTCCTTTTCAATTTCGGCAATGCGTTTGGGCGTTTCCTCACAGCTGCGAACCAACTTGGACTTTTTGTCTTCCAAAATCTGAAATTGAATCAGACATCTGAGTTGTTCCAGCAATTTCGGCCTCCTGTACCATGAATGAGTGACCCATGAGGTTTAAACCATCACCCGCAAGGAGAAAAAACCGCTCATGGGGGTGTTCTTTGAATCCTTCCCGGGATGTGTATGGTGGCTAGCAACCAGGGCACAAACGAGCAGCAATGGTTACGGTAGAATCTCCCATCAGCCATCGTCACGCCCCCACCCGATACCAGAACGGGTCCTGTTCAACCGTGGCTTCCAGGATCTGCAGGGCCTTCCGGTGTAAGGCCGCCTGCCGTTGCAGGAACGCGGCCAGCGGGCGGACGATCAGCTGTTCTGAAGCAAAATGGCCCACATCGATGAGCGCTAAACCCGCTTCAACAGCTCGCTGGGCGTCGTGATATTTGATGTCGCCCGTAACGAAGACGTCCACCCCGGCCTTGAAAGCCTGCTCCAGGAGACTGCCGCCACTGCCGCTGCAAAGGGCCACGCGGACAACCCGGCGCGTCTCATCGCCCACCACTCTGACGGCAACAGCACCGAGCGCATCCCGCGTTTTCGCTGCCAGCTCGGCCAGGGTCATCGCCCGCGGGAGCAGGCCCACCCGGCCCATGCCTCCGTACCGTTCTTCCCCTTCCCTGGCCGGGTCACGTTCGAGTGGTTCCAATTGGGTGAGCGAGAGTCTCTCGCTGAGTACCGTGTTGGTTCCGTCGCGGGCAGCGTCAAGATTGGTGTGCGCGGCAATGAGGTGGAGTCCACCAACCAGGGCCGTGATCACCAGGTTGCCCGGAAAATGGTCGGTGCGCACCGTTTTGAGGGGCTGAAAGAGCAGGGGATGGTGGGACACCAGACACTGACAAGCCAGGGTGCGGGCTTCCTCGATGGTTGCGGAACTGGGGTCCAAAGCCACCAGGAGGCGGGTGACCGGGGCGTCCGGGTCACCCACCTGGAGGCCGCATTGATCCCACGAGGCGGCATAGCGAAAGGGCGCAAAACCATCCAGCCAGGCCAGAATATCACGCACCCTTACCATCCTGACCATCCCGTCCCACCTCTAAAAAAAATCAGGGGTGTTCTCGTGAGAACACCCCTGATGTGATTCGCCGTGCTGCAAGCAGCGGCAGCTTTCAGTCGCCAGTCGCCACCTCCGGTGGAACTGGCCTCCGTTATCAAGTCGGTCATATTCATTCCTCGAAGCGTAATCCTGCCACCCGGTCCCAAGTGCTCCCCACAGCATCACGATGGGCCCACCTGGCCTCGAACCAGGGACCTACCGGTTATGAGCCGGTGGCTCTTCCAACTGAGCTATGGGCCCTCGAGTGCAAATGAAATCAGTCGGGTTATATAAAAAGACCCATCCTGGATTGTCAAGCTATGTTTCAATAAAACTCTTCAGCTCCTTGCGGCGGCTGGGATGGCGGAGCTTGCGCAACGCTTTCGCTTCAATCTGACGGATGCGTTCCCTGGTCACCGCAAAATCCTGTCCCACCTCTTCCAGCGTGTGATCGGCCTTTTCTCCGATTCCGAAACGCATCCGCAGTACCTTCTCCTCCCGGGGGGTGAGGGTGGCCAAGGCCTTTCGGGTCTGTTCACTGAGGTTGAGATTGATGACCGCATCCACCGGTGACGCCACCCGCTTGTCTTCGATAAAATCCCCGAGATGGCTGTCTTCCTCCTCGCCGATGGGCGTTTCGAGGCTGATGGGTTCCTTGGCAATCTTGAGGACCTTCCTCACCTTTTCGACCGGGAACTCCATCTTCTCGGCAATCTCCTCCGGCGTGGGCTCGCGGCCCAACTCCTGGACCAGATAGCGGGAGGTGCGGATGAGTTTGTTGATCGTCTCGATCATGTGCACAGGGATTCTGATAGTGCGTGCCTGGTCGGCAATGGCGCGGGTGATGGCCTGTCGAATCCACCAGGTGGCATAGGTGCTGAACTTGTAGCCGCGCTGGTATTCGAACTTGTCGACGGCCTTCATCAGGCCGATGTTGCCTTCTTGGATGAGGTCGAGGAATTGCAGGCCACGATTGGTGTATTTTTTGGCGATGCTTACCACCAGGCGCAGGTTGGCTTCGATGAGCTCACTCTTGGCCGACTTTGCTCGCATGGAGCCCTCCTCGACCCGGCGGAGAATCTGCCGCAGAGACTTGGAGTCCATCTTGGCTTCTATTTCGAGCAGCGCGATCTCTTCCTTGGCCTTAACCGCCCGGGCGACGAGGTCGAGCAAGCGTTGGAGAGGCATATCCAGGGAGTTGGCGTAGCAGTCCAGATCCTGCACTCCGTTCTGGGCGGCATCATAGAGCGGTTTCAATTCCTGGAAGGGCTTGCCGCACGTCAACAGGCAGTGTTCCAAGTCTCGTTCACACCCCTCGATTCTGAGCAGACAATGATGGAGCCGCTCAATGATGCGATCAATATGGCGCCTTCCCAGCTGCAAGCCTTTGAGGAGACTGACGATGCGTTCCTTGTTCTGCTGCACCTGATGCTTGAGCGCAACTTCCTCATCGAGGGTGACGCCCTGCCCGAGAAGGGCGACCTGCATTTCCTTGTTGGCTTCATCCAGCTGCCGGACCTCGTCCAGCATGCTGATGACTCGGGTCTTGTGCGCCTCCTCCTCCTCCGGGCTCAGTTCCTCGTCGATTTCCCGCAGCACATCGTGCAAGCGCAACCCGTCGTTGCTCAGCGCTTCTTTGAGGTTCATCAACTGCTTGATGCCGATGGAGGATTCCATGATGGCGTTGAAGATTTCCCGCTCGCCCAGCTCGATCCGCTTGGCGATCTCCACTTCCCCCTCGCGGGTGAGGAGGGAGACTTGCCCCATCTCCCGCAGGTACATCTTGACCGGATCGGTAATTCTGCTCGTAACGTCAGCCTCGAGCTGGAGGTCTTCCTCTTCCTCTTCAATCAGCACCTCACTGTCCGCCCCGGCGTTCTCCCGGACCACCTGCACCTGCTGTTCGGAATCGACAATTTCGATGTCCATTTCATCAAAAATCATCATCATATCGTCAAGTTTTTCAGGCGACACGAGATCCTCCGGCAAGGCTTCATTGACTTCATCGTAGGTGAGATAGCCCTTTTCCTTCCCAACGGTAATGAGACGCTTGATATCATCCATTTCCGGTTTACTGAAGGCAGGATCGCGTCTTGGCTTTGTTTCCTTATCCGTCATCGGTTCCTCTTTCTACGTATTATCTCCGGACTGAGCAGGATTTCTCCGGGAGCAATTGAGGCCCTGTATTTCGGCCAGGAGTTTTCGCATTTGTGCCTGGTCACCTGCCTGCTCGGCCTGGCGCAAGGCCATCCGCAGGTCACCCTGACGTCGCCGGTGATCACGGTTCCGCACGGCAGCCAACCAGTCCCGCATCTGCAGGCGCACTTCACTGAGTTCGTAGGGGTCCAACAATAACCTGGTAAAACACTCTTTCAGATCGGTATCGGGCAACTGATTGTAGATGTTCCGGGGATTGAATTCCCCTGCGGGTGGAAACGGGGCCTGCACCAGTGCTTCGGCAAGTGCTTTGAGCTGTGTCTCCTGAAACCGGCAGATAGCCCCTGATGCCGAGACTTCTCCAATCAGGTCGGGATGTTGGATCATCACCCGGAGGATATTCTCTTCAAGCGAATGGAACCGGGAGAGCTCAACCGGCGCGGGTGGCCGAACACCGGGTCGGGAAGAGGAGGCTGGGCGCTGGCGAGGTTGCTGTTCGTGCTGCAGTTGATCGCGCACCGCCGTC
>Ga0255346_1001577_pt1 | contig 31453 bp, 27 predicted proteins | sample wastewater_treat_FD_194410 | JGI IMG/M metagenome (GOLD analysis project Ga0255346, IMG submission 194410) | Wastewater microbial communities from Lulu Island WWTP, Vancouver, Canada - plant22 | ecosystem: Engineered > WWTP > Wastewater > Unclassified | place: Canada: Vancouver, British Columbia...
GTATTGCTGCTGCCCTTTCCCAATCTTTTGATATAACCAAATTTTTATTCTCAATAAAATTTGCAAGGTCTCCATAGAATTTAAAAGGAGAATTATAAAAGTGGAGTAAATTTTTTTCTGTAATTGTAAATTTTTCCCCGTTATGATAAATATCAAGAAGTCGGGCAATAACTTCAAGTTTTGCTATATCCTCTTTGCTCATCCAGTTGTTTTGTATAATTGTATATGGCGCCTTGATATTATAACTTATGCCAAAGTCATTGCCTTTTTCTTCCATCTCTGTTCCTGGAAGAACCTTTAAAAAACCACATTGAAGGTGATGGCATTGCAGTGAATAAATTCTATCAAAGGATTTTGAGAATTCCCTTAGGCTATCATAAGGCAGGCCTGCTATGAGATCAACGTGAAGGTGAATATTTCCCATCTCCTGTAATTTTTTTATGTTTTGCAAAAGTTTTTCTTCATTTATGGATCTATGTATTGCCTCAAGAGTTTTGGGATTAAGAGATTGAACTCCCATTTCAAATTGAAACATATCCTGGGGCACTCTCTGTAAAAAGTCTAAATCATCCTGGTCAAGGAGATCTGGATATATCTCAAAATGGAATCTTGTGCCTGAAAAATTTTTGACTATGTAATCCCAGATAGCTCTGTAGTGTTCTTTTTTGCTATTAAAGGTTCTGTCTACAAATTTTATAAGAGGAGTATTATAAGCCTTAAAAAAGCTTAACTCCTCCTTGATCTTTTCTATGTCTTTAAACTGTAAATCGCTATCCCTTCTTGATGAAAGGCAGTAGGAGCATTTGAAGGGGCATCCACGGGATGATTCGTAGTATATAAATCTGCCTTTAAACTTATCCATGTCCTCATGGGAGTAAGGGAAGGGTATTTCGTTAAAGTGAGGATTTGGCTTATAAATTTTTTTTTCTTTGAGATTTAATCCCTCAACAAGTAGTCCTTTGAAGGCCTCTTCTCCGTTGCATATAATATAATCTATTTCTTTGTGATTCTCAATCCATCTCTCTGGATTGAAGGCAACCTCCGGGCCACCAAGTATTATTTTGCACCAGGGTAGTTTTTCCTTTATGTCAGGGATTATTTTATCTACAATTGCTGAGTTCCATATATACACTGAGATTGCAATAATATCCGGGCTATTGCTGCATATCCTTTTAGATATTAAAAAAGGATCTTCTTTAATTGTGAACTCCTCAATATGAGTCTCAAAGTCCAGATCCCTTATATATCTTTTTAAGTAAAATAGGGCAGGGTTTGTGTGCACAAAGCGAGCATTTATGGCTATGAGCTTCAGTCTTTTCATAATGAATCAAAGATAATTATATATTCTTAGCAGTCATCTAAATTTTCTGTCTCTAAGGTTGAGAATAACAGACATGAGCAATAGAAAGATAAAGGTCAGTAAAACTGTAAGATCTATGATTTCCGGTGAAATTTTAAAGCCAAAGTTTTCAATTATAACAAAATGTATAAATGAATTGCTCTTTGGCATTTTACCAAGGCTTTCCCTTATTTGCCAGTGCCAATCAGTACATAGACAATAGCCCCAACCATAAAAATATCCAAGGACAAACCATGAAAGGGCAGTTGCAGATACTGTGAAAAGGTGAAGAGGTCTTGTTTTTTCCCAGATCCATCCCACCATGTTAAAGAGAGTCCACAGAGTGTGAAAAATTATAAAAAAGTAGTCCAGAATATGTAAAAGAATTTTATTTTCCATCGCTTATGTTGCAGGTTTTTTTGCATTTTTCTGCATCTTCTTCGCATTTTTTTGTCCAGGCATAGGGAACAAAGCGGCCATGGTCTCTCATAAAAAAAGAGAAGTTTATGCTATCCTGTCGTGCAGATTCCAGACAGTCTCTTTTTGCATATTCACATTTTTCTTCACATGTTGGCTCTTTGAGTATAGAGCTGCAGGAAATTAAAAGGAGCAATAGAAGGGACAGAGTTTTTTTCATATTTTTATTCCATAGCCTTTTCTTCGTCTTCATAAATGTCTATTAAATCCTCTGCCTCAAGGATGTTTATTATTTTTTTGACGTTGTCATTGAGATTTGTGACCTTAAGGGAGAGATTTGTTGAGGCAAGCTGGCGCGAAAATAGCAATATGACTCCTATGGCAGCGCTATTTATAAAAGGGACCCTGGATAAGTTGATTATTATATTCTTGTCAGGATATTCCTGACAGAGGGAACGGAGCGATTTTTCCAGATAGGCTGATGAGGACAGATCCAGCCTTTCTTCTGGATAGACTATTATATAGTTATTTTTTATTGTATAATTTATATTCAATTCAGAGCCACTCATAAAGCTATTATCACCTATAGTTTATTTTTTTTCAAGAAAGTCTTTATAGGAGTTCAATTTTTTTAAGAATTTTGTTTATCTATGAATAGCCACTTAAGTTGAATGTTTGATTTTCGTAAAAAAGAGAGGGCCTTGATCTCTCAAAGCCCTCAATTCGCGTCCGGAGGGATTCGAACCCCCGACCAACGGATTCGTAGTCCGCTACTCTATCCAGCTGAGCTACGGACGCATTTTATATTATATGTCTATTTTTGAAGTTAACATTTTTACATATTTGTCTATGTAGGCAAATTCCCCTATCTCCCTCCTTAGGATCATCTTTGTGCCTAAATAGCAGATTGTAAAATATATGATATATAGAACATATATTAAGAGAATTACTACAAGTTGAACTATATCTGCTCTTTCTGGGACAAAATACTTGAAGAAATATAAAAAAGAGCATGTGAAAGTAAAAAATACAGCAAGAACAAATCCCTGTTTTGCGTGATATTTATCAAAATCATCCCTGTTTAAAATCATAGGGACAAACCAGCCAATAAAAGGAAAATAACTTAAATTCAGTATATCAAAGGGCTTGATATATTGGATATAAATATGTTGAGATAAGGCCATTGCCTTTTTTAGGTAAAGGTTTAATTTTTCTGGTAATTTAATGTTTTTTAAATCAAGCACCATTTTCTTAACGCATCCGGAGAAGGGGGGATTCGAACCCCCGGCACCTAAAACGGTGCAATTGCTTAGCAGGCAACCCCCTTCGGCCTCTCGGGCACCTCTCCTTTTGATGTTGTTTATAAAAAAAATTCGGAGAGTAAGGGATTCGAACCCCTGGGGCTGTTAACCCAACGGTTTTCAAGACCGCCTCCATCGACCACTCGGACAACTCTCCGCTAACAAATTTAGTTACATGGCTATTATTGTCAAACAAAAAAAATACAAAATTTTTAATTTTGGCACAAGGATAATTTACTTCAAAAATTGAGTTCCAACTCCTCCATCTGTGAATATTTCAAGGAGTACAGCATGTTCCACTCTTCCATCTATTATGTGTGCTTTTCCAACTCCTCCTTTGATGGCTTCTACACAGCAATTAACCTTAGGGATCATGCCTCCTTTTATCTCTCCTTTTTGTATAAGAGAGTCAACATCGTTGATAAAAAGAGTTGATGCTAAATTTCCTCCAACAAGCACTCCTGGGACATCTGTAAGTAAAATAAGCTTTTCTGCCTTGAGAGCCTCAGCTACTTTGCCAGCTACTGTATCTGCATTTATGTTATATGTATTACCATGATCATCTGCTCCTATAGGGGCTATTACTGGTATGAATTTATCTTTTTCAAGGAGAGAGATTATATCTGCATTTACGCTTTCAACCTCACCTACAAGACCTATGTCTTTTTTTTCGCCCTTTTCTTCATGGTATAGTTTTTTTGCTTTTATAAGAGCTGCATCTTTTCCAGAGATTCCAACTGCTCTTCCTCCGGCAAGGTGTATATTATTTACAATTTCTTTATTTACTTTTCCAACAAGGACCATCTCAACAATTTCCATGGTGGAGCTATCTGTTACTCGGAGACCTGCTACAAATTCGCTTTTTATATCAAGCTTTGTAAGGAGATTTTCTATTTGAGGGCCACCGCCATGAACTACTACTGGATTTATACCAACAAGCTTTAGCAGAGCCATATCCTTTGCAAAGGATAGAGCAAGGTTTTGATCTACCATTGCATGGCCACCATATTTTATAACTACAGTCTTGCCGCTGAACTGGCGTATATATGGAAGGGATTCAATAAGTGTATTTACTTTTTCTATGGATTTTTGCATGTGCCTTCTCCCTGTGTAAATAATTATAATCAAAAAAGCAGAAAGCTCTTTACAGGACAACTATTTTATTATTATTTTGTAAGAAGAGGCAATTCCATTTTTATTGAAGGGATAGTTATATGATAAGTTTTGCTGGATATGATGATGTTATACAGAGGGTTTATAAATATAAACAGGAGCATGTATTTCAGTATTGGGATCAATTGATTGATTCTGAAAAAAAGGCTTTGCTCGATGAACTTGGAATAATAGATTTTGATCTTCTTGAAAAAATTTTTAAGTTAAAAGAAAATTCTGTGCCTGAGGATTTTTCTCCAGCTCCTTACATAAAATTGCCAGAGGATGAAAGGGATCCTGAGTTTATGAAAGCAAGAGATCTTGGCGTGCAATTTATTAAAGAGGGTAAGGTTGCGGCTTTTTTAGTTGCAGGAGGTCAGGGATCTCGTCTTGGTTTTAAGGGGCCTAAGGGGAAGTTTCCTGTTGGTCCTGTCTCAGGAAAAACGCTTTTTCACTTTCATGCAGAAAAGATTCGTGCCTCAGAGATAAAATATGGAGTTAAGATTCCTTTTCTTATAATGACATCAAGGGATAATCATGAAGAGACTGTGGACTTTTTCAGGGAAAATCATTTTTTTGGACTGACCCCTGCTCTGGTTCATATCTTTCCACAGAATATGATACCTTCTCTTGATCTTGATGGAAAGCTTATACTTTCTGATAAGAGTACAATATTTATGAATCCCGATGGGCATGGAGGCAGTCTTTCTGCTCTTAGAAGTTCTGGTGCACTTAAGCTACTGGAGGATATGGGAATTGAGGTAATTTCATATTTTCAGGTGGATAATCCCCTTGTAAAGATTATTGATCCAATTTTTATAGGTTTTCACATTTTAAATAAAGCTGATGTTTCAAGCAAGGCTTTGATGAAGGCCTATCATGAAGAAAAGACTGGGGTTTTTGTTAGATTCAAAAATGGTAAACTTGGCATTATTGAATACTCAGATATGCCTCAGGAAAAGATTTTTGCAAAGGATTCCGAAGGTGGGATTCTTTACTGTGCAGCAAATCCTGCAATTCATCTTTTTGATATAAAATTTGTGGATAAAATTACAGGAAGCTCAAATGTAAATCTGCCATACCATGTGGCAAAGAAAAAGATTGAGGCCTTTAAAGACGGTCAGCAGTGTGAGATTACAGGTTTAAAATTTGAAAAATTTGTATTTGACGCAATTCCCATGGCAGAAAAAACTGTTATACTTGAGACAAAAAGAGAAGAGGAATTTGCTCCTGTAAAAAATGCTTCAGGTGCAGATTCGGTTCACACTGCACAGGCAATGATGAATGCCCTTTTTAGAAGATGGCTTTCAAATAGAGGAGTAAAAATTCCTGATGTCGTTGATGTAATTGAAATCTCTCCTTTTTTTGCATTACAGGAAAGTGATATTCCTGAAGGGACAATTGTTCCTGCTCAGGAGAAGGTTTATCTTGAATAATTTTTGAAGGTGAAGAAGGATGTCCTTTTTAATAATTTTTGGTATTGCCATTGGACTTTCAATGGATGCCTTTGCTGTTGCCATTGCCTATGGTTGCTCAGCCAATAGGGTCCCTTTTAGATATACATCTACAATAGCTATTTTTTTTGGTGGATTTCAGGCTTTTATGCCAATCATTGGCTGGTATGGAGGAACTTTTTTTTCTGAATTCATAGAAAGATATGATCACTGGGTTGCCTTTGGCCTTTTATTTTATGTTGGCTCAAAGATGATTGTTGAGGGGATAAAAGGCTATAATGATGCAAAGGGTGCTTGCTCCATGGAAAAATTTGTTATGGACTATCACAGGCTTTTTGTCCTTTCCATTGCCACAAGCATTGATGCTCTGGCTGTTGGATTATCTCTTTCTTTAATTGGCATTGATATTTTTTATCCAGCTGTGATTATAGGTGTTACAACCTTTGCCTTTAGCTTTATTGGAGTTAGAATGGGTTGCAGGCTGCAGGAATTTTTTGGCAAAAGGGTTGAAATTGCAGGGGGGATTATACTCCTGCTTATAGGCTGTAGAATACTCTTTGAGCATATTGTCTGAGATCTAATCCATGTATTTAAATAATGGCAGACTTCCAAATATTCTGTTTATGAAAGATTTTTGGTTGCAAGCAACTCTTTTGCCTTTGCTTATCTCTTTGTGATTCAAATAAAGGTGAGCAGGATATAAATATTTAAAATCCATCTGTGCAAGTTTTTTGGCAGATTCAATTTGCTCTTTTCTGTTGTAAAATACTGGAACTATTCCAACTGTTTTCTTCCCAAGGATAGAAAGGCCGCATCCTGAAAAAAGTATCCCATCTTCCTTGTAGAGATAGGCACTGTGCCCTGGGGTATGTCCTGGAGAGTGAATAAAATCAATTCCATAGGAAGAAAGAGGATTATTGTTACTATTGCCAAAGGGAACAAGTTCGTAGAGTTCATTGGATGGCAGTTTTCCTGGTTTGTGGCAGACTTTTATTTTTAAGAAAGGGTGAATATTTAGCCATCTCAGCTTTTGGGAGATCAAAAAGTCAGCATCCCTGTAGTGTATAAATATTTTAAGAGGCTTATCCCTTTTGCCAATCATCGTGGCAATTTCACAGATGCTTCCTGTATGATCCTGGTGCCAGTGTGTAAGAGCTATTGCTGTAATGTCGGTGGCTTTCCCTCCCATAAATTCAATAGCCTCTTTGATAAGATGTGAAGTGCCTGGACCGCATGTATCTATAAGTATAATTTCCCCATTTTTTTTATTCTGTATAATATAGCAATATGTAGGAAAAAAGGAGAAGTGCCACAGCCATATACCACGGACAGCATATATATTATCTTTAATTTTAAGGATCTTATTTTTCATTTTAGTTTACCTTCTGAGAGAGTAAGGCCTCTTTTATCTTTTGAGATAACTCTGCTATGTTGAAAGGCTTTTGCAAGAAATTAATATTTTTTTCTTCTATACCCTCGGAGGATATTATGTCAAAGGTGTAGCCAGACATATAAAGTATTTTTAATTCTGGAGTTTTTTGCAAAATATTTTTTACAAGATCAAGACCATTGAGCTCAGGCATAATTATATCTGTAAGAAGAAGGTCAAAGTGATTTGTTTCTGCAGTCTCAATGGCTTTGAGAGGAGAAGTCAGGGCTGTTACCTTATATCCAAGTTCATGCAACATGGCCTCTGTCATTTCAAGCATCATGGGCTCATCCTCAACAAGTAAAATTGATTTGCCAGATGTCTCTGTATCAAGAGCTTCTTCAGCTTTTTTTTCTGTCTCAGAGGGTGTTTCAACTTCAGGGAAATATATTTTGAACTCTACCCCTTCTCCTGGATAATTAACTACCTCTATCAGTCCTTTGTTTTGCCTTACAATACCATAGACAGTTGCAAGGCCAAGTCCTGTCCCTTTGCCTAAAGCTTTGGTTGTAAAAAAAGGTTCAAAAAGATGAGCAAGTACTTCCTCAGACATCCCTTTTCCTGTATCCCTGACTGAGAGAATTGACCATTTGCCAGGGATAATTTCTGTATAAAAATTTCCCTTAGTATTTTCATCTATAATTACACTGTCTGTTGAGATTGTTATTTTACCTTTACCATTCATTGCGTCTTTTGCATTTATGCAGAGGTTGGTAAGAATTTGATCAATCTGCAATGGATCTATGAAAATATTACCTGCATTGTCATTGCGCTTCCATTGTAATGTAATTAGCTCGCCAATCATTCTCTTAATGATGGAAATAATGGATTCTATAGAATTGTTTAAGTTTATAACTCTTGGTTGAACACTTTGTTTTCTCGCAAAGGAAAGCAACTGGCCTGTTATATTTGCTGATCTCTTGGCTGCTTTTTCTATTTCAACGATATTCTTGTATACATTGGATTCCTGAGAAATTTTAAGCAAAGCAAGCTCAGCCTGGCCTATTATTACAGTGAGCATATTGTTAAAGTCGTGGGCTACTCCTCCGGCAAGTCTTCCAACTAATTCCATTTTCTGTGAGTGGAAAAGCTCCTCCTGTAATTTTTGTCTCTCTTCATTATTTTTTATTTTATCTGTAATATCGCTGTGTATTCCTACAAGAGCCATTATTTTGCCTTTTTCATCTTTTACCGCATAGGCTCTTAGGGATATGTTTAGTATATCTTTATTCTTTGAATACATTAGCACTTCGCCATTCCAGCTGTTGCCAGAGATTATTGTCTTAAAGACCTCTTCGCCAATTTTTTGGTCAACATATACTGTATCTGGGAGGTATTGACCAACATCGCCAAATAGTTCGGTAAATGCTTTGTTTTGATAAAAATGCTTCCCCTGAGGTGTGGACATGCCTATGGCATCTGTGGAGTTTTCTACAGATGCTTTAAATATCTCCAGAATTTTTTCTGCCTCTTTGCGCTTTGTAATATCAGTGATAAATCCCTCTAAGGCCTCAATCTCTCCGGAAGTAGAGAATATAGGTACTCCTCTTTCCCATACCCATCTTTTCTCTCCACTTTTTGTAATTATGGGATATTCATATTCAAAGTGTCTTTTATTTTTTATAATAGCAATCCATTCCTGCCATATAGGCTCTCTGTATTCTGGATCGATGAGATCATTAAATGCAAGGGTTTTATTGTTTATGAGATCCTCGGGATCATAGCCAGTTATTGCCTTGCATCCATCACTTATAAAAAACATTGTCCAGTCTCTGTCATAGGCACATCTGTATATAAAGCCTGGAAGATTGCTTATGAGTGTTTCAAGGAACCGCTCTTTTTCTCTGAGAATCTCCATTGAGAGATTTTTTTCTGTTTCTATTTCATTAAGGAGAATTTTACCTTCTTGTTTTAGAGATATATATTTTAAGGTGCCTCCATAAAACAATAGAAAAAATAAGATCAATATCCACATCGGAAGTCTTTCCTTTAGGCCAGGGATAAGGATGTCGGCTTTAGTTATTTTATGTCCAAGAATTAATTCTCCTGGAAAGATCTCATATCCAATCCATAGAGCTCCTTCTTCACCATAATGCCAGGGCCCTATTATATTATTGATATTGTATTTTTTCTCTTGAGATCTTTTTGTTGAACCTGCAACGAATTGGCCTTTTTCGTCTATTAATATGGTCTCTCCTGGTATATTCTCTATTTCTGTAAGCTCTTCTAAGAACGAAGTGAGAAGATCCAGTGATATTACGCCTTTGAACTCTTTTTCTATTATAACAGGAGATGATATTGTAATCATTGGCAGGCCTGTTACGCTGTCGTAATATAGATCTGATATTATCTGTTTAAGAGTTTTATTATTTTGAGGTATTGCCTGATACCAGAAGGGCTTTTTATATTCATCCACTGAGAATTGATACTGACTTATAGTTAGCTTTGGTGCAAGATAGAGAAATTTATTTTTTGAAGTATAATAGACCCATATAATGTTTTTATTGTGCTCCATAAGGGATTTTATCTGAGGATCAATTGATAAAACTGCATTAAGCTCCTCAATTATTCCCTTAGAAAGAGGGAAATCCCCTGTGCCTGTGCATGTTCCAGTTATATCTGCAACTCCTCCATCAGAATCATAGCCCGATAGCCCCCATACCTTTTCTTTACTATATAACCTTACTTTTGAAAGATATGGGATTTTTTTTGCACCATAGTTTGAGCTTATGCTTGAGGCCATTGAGTCAACATTTTGACTTAGCATAGAGAGATATATTGTTAGCATGTCAGCTTTTATAGAAAGTTTTTGCTCAATAGCATTTTTTATTTCTTTTATAGCAGAGGTATAGCTCCATAGTGAAGTTATTATTGTTGTGATTAATGCTATTCGCATAACCCAGATCAGCTTAGATTTGGGTTCAAGGGTAAAAAATTTTTTAATTTTTTGACAAAGTTTATTAAATGTCATATATTTCATTTTAAAATTATTATTTTGTATAAAATAATAAAGGATTTTGTTTTGATCAAAATTTTATTGGAGATATTCATGAAAAAATTGAAAAGGTTTTTCTTTTTTGTGCTACCAGCTTTCTTTTTATTTTTTGCTACAGGATGCTATGATGTGGAGATTATCACAGCTGTGCAAGGTCTTCCTGATGCAGAAAACTCTCTTGTTTCTTCAACAGGAGGCGTTTTCATAACATGCACAAATGGCGTTTATGAAATAGAAAAGGTTTCTGGATTTGGTGAAAGCGCTATTTATAAAAAAACTAAAATTATAGATGATAGTGGTAACTTCCTTGGTATTGCTGAGTTTAATGGTATAATTTATATAGCCCAGATGAAAAGCTTAACAGAGAGTAATCTGATAGCATATAATCCGGCCACAGGAAAAAGTTATAGAGTCTACAGGTTCTCAAAGGTCTTAATGCCAAATGGGATTGCCTTTGATTCAGAGGGTAATTTATATGTGGCAGATCAGATTGAAATATCCTTTAAGCTTGGAAGAATTATAAAGCTTGAGATTGATCATAGCAGTGGTTCTGTGGTAAATGAATATGTGTGGCTGGATTATGGCTTAACTTCCCCAAATGGTATGCTCTATGATTGCGGGAATCTCTATATAACTGATCTTTGCAAGATAAAGATGATTCCAATTATAAAAGGTAATCCTGGAAAAATAAAAGAACTCTATTGTCGACCTTTGCATGTTTTTGATGATTTAATGAAAAAAGGAGATAATCTCATAGTTTGTGATTTTACCAAAGGGACGGTTTTTGAATTTTCTATAAGCTCTGGAAAAGTTTTAAGAGAGCTTGATGGTGGATCTATAGCTGGCCCTTCTTCTGTTTTTTCTGGAGAGGGGACTTCTGTTTTTGATGATGATGCAATTGTTGTGACATCAAAAGGGATCTTATATGATCTCTATAGCAACATAGGAAATAGATTGGTTTTCTTTTATCCGTGAGATTTATAGGTTTTATTTAATTTATTATTCTTGACCATATTGAGGTAAAAGAGTAACTTGCTTTAAAGTCCTTAGATGTAAATCTGGATCTATGAGGGTATGTATATGCTTAGACAGGATGACTTTGAAAAAAAGTTAATAACTGTAGATAAATTTATCGAACTCATAAAGCCTGGCAATAAGATCTTTTTGACAAGCGGGCCTGCAATTCCCCAGGTGGCGGCAAAGGAGATTACTACAAGTGAAAGGCTCAAAAATTATGACCTTGAAATAATACAACTCTTTTCTCTGGATTATTTTTTCAATCAATTATCCTGTGATTTACAAAGCTATAGATTGAAGACCTTTAGAAGTGGTGAGACAACTTCTGAAAATACCTGTGATGGCAAAGAGGATTTTATACCTGCAAACTTAATAGAGATTCCATATATATTTGCTACAAAGGCAATTGAAATTGACATAGCTATTTTATCGGCATCCCCTCCAGATAAGCATGGATTTATGAGTTTAGGGGTTGCCATAGATGTTGCCTCAACAGTAATAAAAAACGCTTCAATTGTTATCGCAGAGGTTAATCCAAACATGCCAGTGACATACGGAGAGACCTCAATCCACATTGATCAGGTAGATTATATACTGCAGAGCAATCATCCGCTCCTTGAAAGAGAAAGAAAGCCCTTTAACAATGTTCAGGAGAGAATAGGCTGGCATGTAAGCAATCTAATTCAGGATGGGTCAACTGTGGTGCTTCATGTTGGTAAAATCTTTGATGCAATTGCAATGCATTTAATGTCAAAGAAAAATCTTGGGATTTTGACCAATGTGGTCTCTGATTGGGTAATTGATCTTGTTAAGGCAGGGGCAATATCAGTGGATCGTAAAAAGGAAAGTGGAGGACAGATCTCTACTTCTTATTGTTATGGCACAAAGGAGTTGTATGATTTTGTTGATCGCAATCAGCTTTTTGGATTTTATCCTATTGCAAGACTTGCAAATCCTTTGTTTCTTAAGGATATTCCAAGACTTATCAGCATAATGAATGTAGAAAAGATCGATATAACTGCAGCAAGGGTATTGGTATATTCAGGAGATGATCTTATTTCTGGTTATGAGAGTAAGTTTAATTTTGCTGCAGGGACTGCCTTTTCTGGGAGCGGGAAGGTTATATTTGTTCTCAACTCTGTTGATAAGAATGGTGAGAGCAATATTGTTTTATCATTTGACAGGGATAACAACAGAGTAAAATCTACTCTCAGTGCTGCTCGCTATGTTGTTACGGAATTTGGAGTGGCATCTCTTTTTGGTAAGTCTATCAGGGAGAGAGCTCTTTCATTGATAGAGATCGCTCATCCAGAACACAGGGAGAGACTTTTTAATGAGGCTAAAAAAGAAGGATACATTTATCCGGATCAGATTTATAAATCAATTGCAGCTAACTATCCTTATAAGTTAGAAACAGTCAAGACTTTTAAAGATGGGCTTGAATTAAAAATAAGGCCAATTAAAGCCTCAGATGAAGATATGATGCGGAGGCTTTTTTATAAATTTTCTGATGAGTCAAAGTACTACAGGTATTTTACTCATGTAAAGGTAATGCCTCATAAGAATATGCAGAAGTACCTAAGCGTTGACTATGAGAATATTCTTTCCATTGTAGCAGTTCATCAGCAGGGCAATATCGAGCGAATAGTTGCGGAAGCCAGATATGCTGTTTATCCTGATGAGGATGCCTATGAAATGGCCTTTCTGGTTGATGAGGATTATCAGGGTAAGGGGATTGCTACCTTTATGGCTAATTATCTTATAAAGATAGCAAAGGAGAGAGGTATCAAGAAACTGAAGGCCTCTGTGCTTTCTCAGAATCAAAAAATGCTACAGGTATTTGAAAAGGTAAGTGTAAAACTTGTAAAGCGATATGAGGGAGATACTGTTGAGCTTGACTTTATACTGTAATCTTAGTATTTAAAGATCTCAATCCTCTTTGAAGCAAGAAGAAAACAACAATGGCATTTATAAAATCAGAAATGGGTGCGCTTAGCCATACACCTGTAATCCCAAGAAGAGGCGGAAGAATAATCATCAGAGGAATTAAAAATACCACCTGACGCATAATTGTCATTACTGTAGCTATGTGTGGCTGGCCAATAGCCTGAAAGTAATTACTTGTGACAATCTGAAAACCAGTAAAGGGAACCATTGCAAGGAATATTCTCAAGCCAGGAGTTCCCGTGTTTAGCAGATCCTTGCTATTATTAAATATTGATATTATTTGATATGGAAATATTTGAATTATAATAAAGGCAACTATTCCTATGACAGTGGAGTATTTTACAGTAATTGTCAATGCTTCTTTGACTCTTCCAAATTTGCCAGCTCCGAAGTTGTATCCTATTATTGGCTGAGAAGCCATATTGAGAGCTACTATTGACATTATAATAAGAGTGGCAACACTATTTATCACTCCCATTGCTGCTACAGCTATATCTCCTCCGTGTTTAATAAGCTGAGCATTAAAGAGAGCCTGAACAAAGCTATTGGCTATCTGCATAATAAAGGGAGCCATGCCAGAAGATATTATCAAAATAGATGTTTTAAAATCAGGGATAAGATTTTTTATATAAAGTTTTATTACAGAATTTTTGCTTCTAAAATGATATAAAACATAGAATGTGAGGATCATCTGTGAAATAACAGCAGCAAGTCCTGCACCCTTAACTCCCATCTTTAGCAATATTATAAAAATTGCATCAAAGACCACGTTAAGACCTGCGCTTAAAAGCATTGAGTTCATTGATATACGGGCATTTCCCTCAGCTCTGATTGAGGTGTTTAGAGCAAATCCAGTGAGACCAAAGACTGTGCCTGCAAGAATTATGTTGAGATACTCATTGGCATATTGTATGGTAGATTCAGTTGCTCCAAAGGAATGAAGGAGCTTTTCCTTAACAAAAAATCCAGCAATTGTGAGGAACAAAGAAGAGATTATCATAAGGAATAGTCCATTTCCGAGAATAAATTCTGCTTTTTCTCTGTTGCCTCTGCCAAGTTCAATGGAGATCAAGATAGCAGACCCTATGCCAAATAACATTCCAAATCCCATGATTATAATCATTACAGGGAAAACTACAGTAAGACCAGAGAGAGCCTCTGTGCCAACAAACTGCCCAATAAAGATGCGACCTACTATATTGTAAAGGGCATTGGCCATAACTCCCACAAAGGCAGGAAGAAAATAACTCCATAGTAGGGAGCTAATCTTTTTTTCTGATAAATCTCTGCTATGATTATTCATTTCCATAAAAATTAGAAGTAGATCCTTGTTCCAAAGGCAAGGCTTATAATATCTTTAAATGTAACTGAATCATTTTGAGAGTATTCATATAAAAACTCGCTCATCGTGACCAGATCAGCATAGATCTCATAAGCTGCAATAGACCTTTCATTGCAAGCTTTTTTTATAGCCATTCCTACAGATTCGCCACTATATAGGGCTGTTGGTCTATAATACCACTTTGGATATTTTGATGACCATTTTAATTTATATTGTTGACCATGGGTATAATTTACAAAAAATGCAAGATTTAATGGATAAAAGTAAAAATCATTTTTGCTTTTATACACAAAGGGCCTTCCATTGATCCTTGTTGTAAGCATGTGGATCTCTATTCCACCTGCAAAGGCTGGGACGTATCCATAGAGAAATTCTATACTTGATTTTTCCTCTGAGAGATGATAGCCTAAGCCCCCAGAGATAAATCCTATATAACCTGCAAATTGAGATACAAAAAAGTCCGGCATATATCTTTTTTGATCCTCTGCCTTGAGGGAAATAAATGAAAGTAATATAATTAAAGTTGCAATGATTCGTTTCATGATGCACCTTCAAAAATTTATTTTTTCGTATTCTATTGAACTGCTTTTAACATGAATAAGATAAAAGCTGTTATAAATAATCGCATCAGCTACAAGCATAGCTGTCTTGGTTGTAAAAGCTGGATTATATTGGTGCCTGTGTCTGTGGCCGTGGAGAGAAAGGTCAACATTATAATCTTCGCAGAGTTTAATATAACCCTGGCGCATTTCATCAGAATATCGGTCGTCATCATCCATTGGGATATGAGCTACTATAATTCTGAATTTATCGCTTTGGTGCTGTGAGAGTTTTTCTTTAACATAGTCTACATCACCAATGGAAGATTCCCAGTTATTATTATTTCCAACAAAGAAAAATACGCCATTGCATGTAAATGAAAAATCAGTTTTGCCAAAAATATTTCTGAAGATATCAACTCCATTTCCCAGTGTATCGTGATTTCCTATTACAACTAAAAATGGAATTTTAAGTTTTTCCAATTTTTTCACGGTCTGCTCATATTGAAAGAGAAGCCCTGTTTCTGTAAAATCACCAAGGTGAAACACAAACTTAACATCTGGATTTGAGTTAATAATGTTAATAGCCTTTTCAAGTTTATCATAACTGCTGTGAGAGTCTGTTAAAACTGCGAAGGTAAAATCCTCAGAGGGATTGTTGCAGCTTTGTTCAATTATTGCAGCGTTTTTAATATTGTAATTCTGGCCGTCATATTGACTATCTGTCTCGTGAATGCTGTATTTAAAATAGTCAGATTCGCAACCTGAAAGGATTAAAAAGAAAGATAAAATATATTTCTTTAGATTGGACATTTGCTTCCTCCTTTTGGGATAGTGTTTCGGAGGAGCATTTTTTGTCAATATTTTAATTGATTGGTTAATTATTATTTAAGATTTTTAGATTATTCTTAATAAATAGACATAAAGAAGGCAATAGTTTATTTGTTCATTTATTTATCCCTTTTTGAGTGAGAGGTTGGGCTATTACCCATAGTGTATTTTAGGCAGGAGATTCATCTTTTATTTTCCAAAGATTCTTTTAAGAAAGGATATTATTTCACCTGCCACCTGATCAAGCTCATGGCCTCTTACTATCCCATGTCTGTTGGCATCAATTATTACTAATTTTTTATCTGTGGAAGAAATCCCTTTATAAATTTCTATGGCGCTTTTGGGATTTACCACAGGGTCTCCCTTTGCCTGTATGATCAGTGATGGGATTTTTATAGAGGAGAGATTGGGCTCTACAATTTTCATAAGCTTGTTTAGTTCGTTTATCCCATGAACAGGATTTCGGCTATAATTTATATCAGGGTTTTCTGGAGCGTTTGGAATAAAATCCACAGTGCTTTTTTTGAGATTTAGTTTTTCCAGTATGGTATTAAATATATTAACAGCTCCAGAGAGATAGGCTCTAATATCCTGAAGTCTTAGAGGTGCCGCTATAGAAATCAGGGCACTGTATTTTTCACCCTTTTGCTCTGCCTGTAGGAGTGTTAGTCCTGCACCTGTTGAAAAACCGCATATTGCAAATTTGCGGACGCTATTTTTCATAATGACATAGCCTCTATTTACAGACTCGTTCCAATCCTGCCACTTTGCCTCCATGAGATCCCGTGGAGAGGTCCCATGGCCTTTGAGTCTTACTATATATACAGAGTATCCTGCTTTATATAATCTCTCTGCCAATTGCTTCATCTCTGCAGGGGCTGCCATGTATCCATGGACAAGAACAATCCCATATCTATTGAAAAATCTATGGAGAAAGACTGGTTCGCCTATATTTTTTGGCTTTGTCTCTCCTTCTCTGTAGAATTTATTGTAATCTGTAAGGAAGATCTCTCTATCAAGCCTTAGAAAGGTATTGCGCAGTTTGATCTTTATAAGCCATGGTGGCATAAACATAATACGCCTGAGCATTTTTGTTAGCTCATACAAAGGCTCTATCTCGTTTTTTAAAACCTCAACAAAATTATCTTTTCTTATCAGATGGAAATTATATACCCTGGAGAATAGATCATTGTTTCTTATTATTGTGTCACCTTTTAATTCAACAAGATTGTTCTTCACTGCCTCTTCCATGAAGCTGTTATATTTTTCGTGAAAGACATCTCCTCCTATATTGTTTCTGTTTAAGAGGGTTGAGTGAAATGATGTTATTTTAAGAGCCTTTATTCTTTCAATTGCAAGGGATGCTCTGTTTTTAAAGTCGTAGTCGTGAATGACATTTTTTGGATAATTGGCAAGAATGTATGCAAATATGTGATCATGATTTACTGTGGTCATGCTGTATATGCCATTCATATACCTTTTCATAACCTTCAGGCTTATTTTTTTTATTTTTTTATTTTTTACAATATCATCTATGCAAGTCTCTTTGTTGCATTTAAAAATATTCTTAACAATTTTTGTTTTGTTTATATACTCTGCCATGTTTATTGCTTTGCCAAAGTTTATGTCAATGTCCACTCCCTTGGTTAGCATTGTTCCTTCAACCTCAAGCTCTTCTGCAAAGCGGCCTGTGACTTCCCCTTTAAATTTTTCAATGAGAGATTTTATTATATTGTTTCTGGCTCTTATGGGATAATATGTTATGTTAACAGGGACTATGTAGGTGGAACCAGTCAGGACTCCTCCCATATCCTCATGTTTTATGCCATAGGCATCCATAAAGACCTTGAGATCCTCTTTTCGCCCACTTTCGTATAGCTTTCTTATTATCTGGCGAAACAGCTCAGCCCTCAGTGCTATCTTTGCTGCTCCTGAGTGTGGTGGTCGTCTTATGCCTGCATTGTATACAAGGAATTTGCCTTTTTCTATTATTTTTTTATCCTTAACCATCTGGCCTTCTGGATATATTATAACAGACATTTTTCCTGTAAGTAGGGCATTAGAGAGAACCTTGTCTCTATCTGGATCTTTTGTAGATACTGCACCAAGCTTTCTCATAAGGGTCTCAAACTTGCCCTTAAAAAATGAAGAGTCAGCCAGTGAGAGGCAGTATTGACCTGTATGTTTGTGTATGATATATGGAAGGAAAACGGTTTCAATCCTTGTAAAATGGTTTACCACATAAAGGACATGTGTTGCTGGAACGTTTTCTATATTGTGAACTCTTATATCAGCCTGAGATGCGCCAAAGGCAGCATTCAGTGTGAGCTTTGTAGCATTCATTAAAAATTTTGACAGAGGCATAAGTTGCTCCTTAAATAATTCTTTAATACTTTGCTGTAAAATAATCTTCAAGAATTTTTCTGTGATCAAAGGCCATATCTTGAGGTATTTCATCAAACCTGAATATCTTAGCCTCCATTGCATCATCCATTCCTTTTGGCTCTCCCTTTGCTTTGCCAATAAAGACTGTTGATATGGTATGTTGTCTTGGATCCCGAGATGGATCTGAGTAGGTGTGGAATTGACGCACAAGTTCCACTGTAAGCCCTGTTTCCTCAAAGGCCTCTCGCTTTGCTGCATCCTCTAAGGTTTCCCCATAATCTACAAATCCGCCAGGTATTGCCCATCCATAGGGAGGATTTTTTCTCTTTATTAAAACAATACCTCTTTTGCTTGCACCTTCTGTTTCTATTATTATATCAACTGTTGGGACTGGATTTCTAAAATTTTGGCTCATAATTCTCCCTCAATGATGTAGGTAATCACAGATTATCTTAAATTAGAAAATAAAGCAAGAAAAAAGTTATATCATGGGAAGTCTTTATTGGGATTAATCAAAGGGTAGCCACTTTTTGAGGAGCCTCATCAAAAATAATTTTTTCTGCTGTAGCTTTTTCATATAGAGTTTCCGGTGCAATATCAATCTCTCCATTATTCCATGTAAGTGTTCCATAAGTTACAGTAAAATTTTTGAAATTTTCCAGAGATTGTAATGGTTGAAATATCTCTCCTTGCAAAATATATTCAGCAAGATTAACAACCCCTGTTTTCCCGTTTTCAAATTTTAAATTGATTTTGTATTCTTCAATGTAAAGAGCCTCAACAACATTAAAATACATAAGCCCTCCTATATAAGTGGATCAATTTTAAAAGTGGGTTTTTTGTTGCATGCAAGTTCCCAGTTTTTCAATAATTCTGATTGATGAATAGCTGCCCATTCAATTGTCAGTGCAAGAGCTTTTGGTGGAAAATTTCCCGCAAGAATTCTGAAGTCTTCAATATCCATGAGAATTTCAAATTCATTATAGAAAGCATGAAAGTGCGGTGGTACATGATCATCTGTAAACATTCTCACAATTATGCCATAAAATCTACTTATCTCTGGCATTGCTACTCCTGCTAATAAAATTTGTATTAAAGTTATACTTTATAACTCAATAAGTAAACTAAAATTTACTGTTGAAAATAAAGCAAGAAAAAAGTTATTTCATGGAAAACTATCAAAAGCAGAACTTTTATTTAGAAAACAGTTTGACTTTAGCTATGGCAACTTTTAAATCAAGACAGATGGGGTGTTCAAAATAGCTAAGTGTTTTGGGCAACCTCAGTGCCGGTAAATTTAAATAGGAGTTATACAATGAAAGTAAATGAAATGTTTAGCCTTAAAGGCAAAGTTGCCATTGTAACTGGCGGTGGCCGTGGTATTGGTGAGTTCATATCAACAGGTCTTGCTGAGGCTGGTGCAGATCTTGTCCTTGCTTCCCGTAAGGTTGAAAACTGTGAAGAGGTTGGCAAGAGGCTTGCTGATGAGAATGGGATCAATTATCTTGCAGTTAAATGCGATCTTGCTGTTAAAGAGGATGTTGAAAAATTAGTTGATGAGGCCATGGCAAGGTTTGGCAGGATTGATATCCTTGTAAACAATGCAGGTGTAACATGGGGTGCACCTACCTTGGATTATCCTCTTGAGGGATGGGACAAGATCTTTAATGTCAATGTAAGGGGGGTGTGGATTTTAACACAGAAGGTTGCCCGTATTATGAAAGAGCAGGGTGGTGGAAAGATTATTAACATATCATCGATTTTTGGTTCAAGGGGCTCCCTTGAGATCGCTCATCCGGCAGTTGCTTATAATTCCTCAAAGGCCGCAATTGAGGTGCTGACAAAAAATTTAGCTGTTAAGCTTGCTGATCATAAAATATATGTAAATTGCATTGCCCCAGGATTTTTCCATACAGATATGATGGGCTATGTATTTAAGCCAGGTATGGAAAATATGCTTAATGCAATGCTCTCTGTAATTCCACTAAAAAAAGCAGGGGAGATTGATGACATAAAGGGCCTGGCTGTTTTTTTAGCATCTAAGGCTTCTGATTATATGACTGGTGCAGTTATACCTCTTGATGGTGGCATGGCTGCTAAATAAAAAAATTTTTTGAAAAATCCCTCTCCTGTAATAAATTAAACATATAATTATTAGTGTTTAATTTTAAAAAAGGAGGGGGATATGAAAAATGCAAGGGAACAAATTGCTTTAAATCTGTCTATGTCGCTTCTTGACAATATGGCAGATTACGTGGAAAATTTTGCAGATATCAAAAAAGATCGTATTGCAATAATTGAACATGATACAGGGGAAAAAATTTCCTGGAAGGCTTTTAATAAAGCCATTGAGGCCTTTGCTGCAAAGCTTTTGTCCATTGGCCTTAAAAAAGGAGATATAGTTGCAACCTCTTTGCCTTTACTTAAGGAGCACATTTATCTTATCTATGCCTGCTATCGTACTGGAATTATAGTAGCCCCTCTGGATCTTAGACTCAAAGCTGAAGAGATTAAATATTGCCTTAATCGCATAAAGCCTGCTGCTTATTTTTTTCTTGGTAGAACTCCTGTGGCTGATTTCAGGCCAATTGTAAGTGAGGTCATGAAGGATATTTCTTTTGTAAAACACTGGGTTCAATTTCAGAAAGAGGAGGATGAGATAATTGATGGCGCCATTGGCATAACAAAATTTGCCAGTGATATCAAGTGGCAATTTATAAAAAGCAGATTTACAAAAAGCGTTGAAAGAGCAAGGGATTTAGTACAAAGAAGAGATCCCTGCCTGATAATTTTTACCACTGGTTCTACAGGTTCTCCAAAACCTGCAATGTTGTGTCATGAAAATATTTTAATTCAAAATGTTGGGCTCTATGCTGGTTTTGATATGAATGACGAGGATGTGATGCTTGTAAATCTACCGCCATCTCATGTTGGGTGTATTACAGAGCAACTGGCAACTACTATTTTTGCAGGAGGGACCTCTGTTATATTGCATGTATTCAATGCTGAAAAGAGCCTCAATGCAATCCAGCAGCATAAGGTAACTGTTATTGGCCAGATCCCTGCGCTTTTTAATCTTGAATGGAATCTCCCAGATTATAATAAATATGATCTCTCCTCTTTGAGATTTATTATCTATGGTGGTCAGGAGGTCTCTGCTGAATTTTTGAAAAAGATGAAGGAAATGGCTCCAAAAATTGGAACCGGACTTGGACTTACAGAAACAGCTGGCTTTTGCACCTATACAGATCCTGATGCCACTGTTGAGGAGATTGCAAGAAGCATAGGATATTCCATGGCAGTGACTCCTCTTTCAATTAGAGCACCTATGAAAAGTGATGGAACTGCTGGTGAGGAATTACCTTCGGGTCAGATTGGAGAGATCTGCTTTTCTGGGCCTCAGGTTTTTCTTGGATATTATGATGATCCTGAAAACACTGCCCGTGCTATATCGAAGGATGGTATATGCTATACAGGTGATATAGGCAGTTATGATGGCGATGGGTTGCATTTTGCAGGAAGAGCCAAATTTGTTATAAAGCCAAAGGGCTATCAGGTATATCCTCAGGATGTTAACAATCATATATCTGCAAAGCTTGCAGATAAAGTTGCAAATGTTGCATGTATTGGTGCACCCCATGATATATACATTGAGGCAATTATTGCCTTTGTAGAACCATATCCAGGGGTTGAGCTTACAGCACAGGAGGTTATGGATGCCTGTCTTGATATATCCTCTTATTCAAGACCTTCCCATGTGGTTATCCTGGAACCTGGAGGCATGCCTTTAAATAGAGTTGCAAAGGTAGATCTCATGGAATTAAAAACAAGAGCTCTTGGAATAATTGAGGATCTCAGAGTCAAGGGGTTGTGGGATAGAGATGTTGTAAAGAGAGGAGGGGTTGCATGATATTCAACAATATACCAGTCTTTGCTGCTATGATGCGCAATAGAAACTCCACATTCATGAATAGAGCAATGATTGGTTATACTTTAAAGCAAAGGTTTGGGCCATTTACGCAAAAGGAAATTGATGACTATGTTTATGCTACTCTTGATGATATATCGAAGTATCATGGAAAATTGTCTCCTGCGCCTCCCTTCTTTTTTTCAAAGGAGTTATATCCCATGTTTAAGAAGATTATAACCCACAGGGATCTGGGGGTAGATTTAATTCGAATGGTTCATGGATATCAGGGCCTGAATTGTTATGATCTTATTGAAAGGGATGATGTTATTGATGTAGAGATGAGGATTGAGGATATTACTGATACCTCTGCAGGTGAAATTCTTAGAATAGTGACAAGGGCATATAAGGAGGGAGAATTGGTTATTGAGGGGGACACAGGTTTTGTTGTGAGAAGAAAAAGGCATATTGATAGTGATGATGTGGGTAATAAGAATTCAGAGGAGTATAGTTTTATAACTGGCGATGATGATGAAATTAAGATATTGATAAAGACAGAAGCAGGTCAGGAGAAGAGATACGCGAAGGTTTCAAATGATACCAATCCAATACATACAAGCAGGCTTTTTGCAAGGCTTGCAGGTTTGCCAGGAACTATTTTACATGGAGTATGTGTAATTGCCATGTGCACAAATTCTCTGATAGATAATCTTGCTCAAAGGGAGATTAAAAGACTCAGTAGTGTTTCTGGAAGATTTGCCTATCCTGTTATTCCTGGGGATACCTTAACTCTCAAGGGCAGGCGCTTTTTTAGAAATGGAAGAAAGGAGGTTAGCTTTAATGTCTTTTCTTCAAAAGGAAAGGCGGTTGTGAAAAAGGGACTTTTTTCTTATATCTAAAAAACAAGATCTTTGTATGCCCAAAGAGCTTCTTTTTCTATTTCAAGGAGGTTTCGGAAAATTTCATAAAATCCGGAGCCTCCTGCTGTAAATACTCCATGACCAAAAACTATAACACCTCTACCAGAGATATATTCTGGGACAGTTTGCAGTAGTGTGTTTTTCCCTCTGCCAACCTCTCCTGTAACAATTGGGACATCTTTCATGAATCTTCTATCTGAGCAGGATATGTGACATTTACCTCTATTGGGGCAGTTAATTTTATCACAGAGCATTGAGTAGATGACGCTGAATTTTGGATGTCCATGTAGTATTGCATTAAATTTTTTTTTAAGGTATATGGCCCTGTGTGTAGAGAATTCACTGGATGCTGTTATTGCATTGGTTTTGCTATTGTCAATGGGGCATGGATCAATATAGCCTTCAAGCTCATCAAGGGAACTCCCTGTTTGGCTTATATATATTGTATTTTCAAAGAGGCATGATATATTCCCAAAGAATGAGTCAACAAGGCCTGATTCAACAGTGAGGGAACCTGCCTCAATAATTGCAGCAATAGCATCATCTTCTTTTTCAAAGGGATATGGACTCTGTGGCATTTTGTCAAAAGGTAGTAGATGGTCTTCATAGCATTTTATGGCTTTTTTGGCAATTTCCTCTACCTCGCCCTCCATTTTCATGAGATTTTTTCTGTGATAATAAAAATCGCACATGAATTTTACAAAAAGGCTAAAGCAGATTGAACTGAATGTAACAAAGGCCTGTTCAACACCTATTGCACCCTGAGCAATGACAGAACCGTCTTTTAGCACAAGACCCTTTCTTTTCTTGAGCTTTTGTGTTAGCTCTCCAACATTGAGATTTTGTGCTATGGGGATGTCGTGAAGAAATGTTCTTGTTTCTGTATCTTCAGGTTTAAGGAAATCTTTTTCTTCATAGCTGGCCAGATATTTTATCATAGATTTATATGGCTCACGAGGAATTGAATATATTATAGCTGATACGCCAAGGGAGTTAACCACCTGAGAGAGTATTTCTGTTTTATCGGATTCTCGGTTCCACTGAAGATCTGCATCTAAAAATCCCACAAGGGGATCTGTGCTATTGCAAAGCCTCTGTGATATAAGCTTTTGGAGGTATTTTTCTTTTACTCCAGCCATTTTAATTTAAGCTCCCTGGTTTTTGTTTCTAAAGGCTTTCCCTCTGGTGAAAGTCCTCTTATTAGATAGTAATTGGCTCTTGCTTTAAGGAAGTCATCTCTGTTGATAGCATTTTCTGATTCAAAAAATCTCTCTGGCAAATCATCATCCTTTGAATCAAATCCCAGAGTATAGTTTATAATTCTTTCATTATAAAAAATCCTTTCACCACAATTCATGAGATCCCCAGCAGTAAAGTCTTCTCCTGTAACAGCATTCAAAAGCTTTGCACACTCCTCAAGTCCAAAGGCATTTACAGAAAATCTACACAGCCCAAGGGAGTCCATTGCTGCATTCATATCTTCGTTTAGTTTGGTAATCCTTGCTTTACCCTCAAAGGAAAATCTGTCAGTTGCAATGGGCTTGCGCAATATCTCGTGAGAAAGGGGATATGCCTGAAGATAACAGCCACCCCTTGTTGATGTTGCATAGGCAAGGCTAAAGCCGTAGGCACCACGGGGATCAAAGGCTGGTAAGTCAAGGCCTTTGACATTCATTGATGATTCTGGAGAAGATAATTTTTTTGAAAATTCACTTGAGCCTTTAATCAACAGTTTTCCTTCCCCTGAGGCAAAGGCAATTTCTTTAAGCAGTTGAATAATATCGATGCTATGGTCTTTGTCTTTTAGTTCCCTGTAACAGGCAATTGCAGAGGCTGCAGAGATTGTATCCATTCCTGTTTCATTGCAGAGTCTGTTTGCCTCCATAACAATATCAATATCCCTGTTATCAATAAGAGATGAGAAATGTGCCATTGAGTTGTATTCAGGGAGTAATCCCTCGGAGCTTATTCTTTTACATAAGATAGGGCAGTTTGGGCAACCTGTCTTTTCCCATGGATATTTATTTTTAAAATTCCAGGCGTTGAGATGTTCTGCATCAGGAAAACTTCTGCTTGCAAAATTTTTTGCAGGCATGATATTTCGTGAAAAAATGAGATCATATAGGGCAGAGGTCCCAAACTCTGTAAAGCCCAACTCACCCATAAGAGAAGGGGATGCAGATACAAGTCGCATGGAATCCTCTATGCCTTTGCTTAGATTTTCGCTGTCATGAACTGCAATATCGCAACTGCCATAAACCTCTATTGCCTTAAGCCCCTTGTTCGCCATAACAAGGCCAAGGCCTCCTCTGCCTGCAAAAAAATATTTGTCTATAATTATATTTGAAAAAGCCACTCCATTATCAGCAGCAATGGAGGTAATTGCTGCGCTACCCTCTGGTTTAAGCTTATGGAATATATCAGAGGCCTTTTTATTTTTTAAATCATTGCAGTCAAAAAAGGATACATTTTCATCTTTTACCGTCAGCCCAATTTGATTTTGCGATTTTCCTGTTATAATAATCCCATCCCATCCAGCTTTTTTTAGGTGCCATCCAAAGAAGCCTCCAACTGCAGATGTAAAGAAAGTCTTTGTAAGTGGAGATATTGACGATATAATTGTTTTTACTGCAAAGGGAATTTTTGTTCCTGTTAAAGCTCCTGGGAAGAATAGAAGTGGAATTTCACTGGGCATAAGATTTTTTATTTCTCTCATATAGTAAGAGCAAAGTCCTCTTCCACCTAAGAAGCTTTTATATATATTTTCCTCAGGCCTTATTACTTCATATTTTTGAGTGCATAGATCTATGAGAAGTATTTTGCCTGTCCATCCGTAGGATTTATTGCTATGTGGCACATTTTCCTCTCTTGTTTTTTAAACAGCTTTAAAAAAAATATTTAGATGTCAAGAGGGATTATTTTTTGTTAATCTGTATTTTTAATCATTTTTCATTCATTAATTTTTTTCACTTAAGTATGACTCGGATCTTTTAAGTATACTGAGGGATTTTTGATGTTTTAAAGTTTATCAAGTTTTATAATTTTTATAAATAAATTAAAATATAAAAGATGTTTCTATAAAATGTAACGCTTTTGTGAGTTTTTTAAAATTTTTTCACTCTAAAAAATAGTATTTTTATTGCAAAAAAATAAGCATGTTTTTATAGTGTTTAAACAGTTGGGTCTAAAAAATATTTTTAATAAATAAAGAGGGAATATGAATACAACTGGTAACCAAAGCAAGTACAGAGAAAGGTATAATGATCATGAGTTCCTCAGTGAGGATGTTCTTGATGATGAAAAAGAGCAGGAGTTTTTTAAGCAAATCAGAATAAGGCTTAAAGAAGTAAGAAAGGAACTCAAAATAACTCAGAGGGAATTTGGCGAATCTGCTGGTATAGACAGAAGATATGTTGCTAAAGTGGAATGCGGCTCTCAGAATCCTTCATTTAAGTTCCTGAGGAGTATTTCCATAAAACATAAAATATCACTGGATTGGCTGTTATATGGAATTGGAGACAAGTTTGTTACTGCAAATGAAAAGAATTATGGACAAGAGCTTGTTACTTTCAAAAAGCTTCTTGATAAGGGTTCACAGGAAGATATAGAAGTTGTAATTAAGATGATCAATAAGCTTTTGAACTGATCTAAAAAGTATTTTGAATTTAATATATTTAAAAGAGAGGTCTACTGGATGTAGGCCTCTTGTTGTTATTTCTTATCAAGCCAGGGCTATTCACCACTTGCCTATAATCATTTTATAGGCACTATTTCCTATGTTGACTATGACTATGAATTTCAAGAGCAGATTCTTGATGTTTCTGTAAAGCCTTCGGGTATAGAAAGTTTTATATTTAACAATAGAAGCAAATATGAGAATCATCCTGGTTTTTTATATATATGACTCATAATCGTATAAACACAAAAGTCAATCCTGATAAAGCTAATAGATTTGGCATGTATATTGCTGGTGGCCTTTAATAAGTATTCTCCTCTGATTCAAATTATAAACTTAATGTAGGTGTTGATCTCTCACATTCTGAAAGCTTTGTCAATTATAGTGATAATTGTTATGATTTTGATGTGGGGTAATGAGAGTTACTGTTTTTAAAGTATAAATAAAAAATAAGTGACAAAAAAGCCCGTGGCCTGAATTTAGTGTAACAGGTCTTTTTTGTTTTTATAAGGAAAATTTTTTCTGGAGATGTAGATGAAGAAAAAGAAGAGAAAGTTTTTTAATGAACTCATAGAAAAATATAAAGGAGAAGGGGCAGTTCCCTTTTGCAGGTATTTTGGAGACTGTGGTGGTTGCTTGTTCCAGAATGTTCCTTATGAAAACCAGCTTAAGCTAAAAGTTGAGTATTTAAATATAATCTTAGAGGGACTTATAGAGGTAAATTCAATTGTGCCTTCAGTTCCTTTTATGTATCGCAATAGGATGGATATGGTTACTGCCTTTGGCAAAAAGGGTTTAAGGAGAAGCGGGACTTACAGACATGTTGTGGATATTGAAAGCTGTCCACTTATGCAGGGAAAGTCCAGTGAGGTTTATGGAAAGCTGCGCCTTGCACTTTCAAAAATTGAAGATTATAATTATCTGACACATGAGGGATATTTGCGTTATATTATTTTGCGTCAGGCCAGATTTACAGGTGAGGTTATGGCTAATTTCGTTGTTGCATCACCAGAGGATAGGTTTGGTTTTGCCTTGATGGATATTTTGGATGAACTGGACTCCTGCTCAATACTATTAAACAGTGGTCTTGGAGATTTAAGCATTGCACCTCTTTTTAAAACTATCAAAAAAGGATTTATCACAGAGTCCTTTGATGAAATAGAATATATGATCACGCCAAATTCTTTTTTTCAGTCAAACTCAGAGATAGCTCTAAAGATGTATCGTGAAATTCTTTCCTATGTAAAAGGCAGGACTCTTGATTTGTATTCAGGAGTTGGTAGCATATCGCTTTTTGTTGCAAAGGCAGCAGATAGCGTCACAGGTGTAGAGATCTCCCAGGAGTCTGTTGCTATAGCAGAGGAAAACAGAGAAAATAATTCCATAGACAATGTAGAATTTATTTGCACTGATGCCATGGAATTTATTAAAGAACATAAGGGAGAGTATGATACAGTGATAGTGGATCCGCCACGAAGTGGGATGCACCCTAAGGTAATTGGTCGCATTGAGGAATTAAGGCCAGAGAGAATTATTTACATGTCCTGCAATCCCTCAACCTTTCGGGATGATCTTCATGCATTAGAAAATTATAAAATTACACACTTTGCTGCCTATGACATGTTTCCTCAGACTCCACACATAGAGACTCTTGCTTTGCTGGAAAGGAAAATCTAAATGTTTGACAGAATAACAGATAAGGGGCTCAAGAGAAGAATCAAACAGCATGTTATTGCTCTGGAGCATAAATTTTTTGCCTCTGTGCAGCCAGGCTTTGAGCAAACACTTAGCAGAGAGCTTAGCTCCTTTGGCCTTTCTGTTTCTCCAGATTATATAGAGGGAGGTGTTGAGTTTACAGGAGATCTTTCATCCTGTTATAGGGCATGTATGTTAAGCCGCACAGCTTCCAGGATTATAATGCGCATTGCAGAGTTTAAGTCTCACAACTATTTTGAATTGGAAAGGAATATAAGAAATTTCCCATGGGAGCTTTATATAACCAAAGATACGCCAATTGATTTTTCTATAAGCTCATCCAATTCTATGATTTATCACACAGGCAAACTAAAGGAGATTTTTCAAAAAAACATAAAAGAAAGACTTGGAGAGGATCTTTTATTTTTTGATGGGGATTATACCTCATCGCTAACACTCCTTGTGCGGAATTATAAAAATATAGCAACAGTAAGCATTGATGCCTCTGGTGAGTTTCTTTACAAAAGAGGTATAAAGATCTATGCCGGGAAGGCTTCGCTGCGGGAAACTCTTGCATCTTTAATTTTGCTGGAGGCTAATTTAAATGATTATGATGTTTTGCTTGATCCAATGTGTGGTTCAGGAACCTTTAGCATTGAGGCAGCCTTAATCTGGACGAAAACTCCCCCTAACATAGATAGAGCTTTTCCCTTTAGACTCTGGCCATCTTTTAAAGAAAGGAATTTTAACTATGTTAAGTCTGAGATTTTAAAGGAGGTTATAGCTCCTGAGAAAACAGGAAAGGCGATTATTACTTCAGACATTGACAGGGAGGCAGTGGCTATTGCTTGCAAAAACGTTCCTTCTCACTTAAGAGATTTTATCAAGCCAGATGTGGATGATTTTTTTTCTTTAAAAGAAAGCATTCTTCCTAAGGGGAAGAGTCTCATTGTTTTAAATCCACCTTATGGGAAGAGGATTAAGGCATCTGATACAAATAAGCTTTATAAAGAGATTGGAAGCAAAATAAGAAGAGATTTTAGAAAGTGCAATTATGCCATAATCGCACCAGGTGAAGAGGCAGAAAAAGCTCTTGCTCTTCCCTATAAGAGAAAGATTCCCTTTAAACATGGAGGCATTCCAGTTGCTGTAATTTTCAGCAACTGAGATAAATTATACTCTTCCTTCCTTGACCAGTTTTGCAAAGTGCTCATAGGATCTGTCATAGGTTTTTTCTGAAGATGAGTCAAAAAAACATGCAGGAAGTTGCCTTGACTTTCTGTGATAGTGAAGGCACTCACAGCAGATGCCTTTTCTTGAGCAGGGATCATAGGTGCAATTGCATTTTTCTAAGTTTTTTTCTTTTTTGCATTCCATAAGCTACCTCACTTTTCTTTTACCTGTTTAAATACATAAAATTTTGATCCAAGAAAGTTTACAGATAACCCTCCAAGTATTCCAAGAAATGCAGCCAGCAGATAGTATTTGTTAAAGAATGGTCTTGTCTCATATAGGTAAACAGAGATTGTCCAGTTTACAGCAAAGCCAGTAAGGCTAACTATGAAGAAACGTATATATTGCTTTATTATCCCATGACCATTTTTTGGGAAATTGAATTTTCTGTTTAGCATAAAGTTTGATGTTAAGGCAAAGACAAAGCCTATAACTCTTGCTACACGGAAGTTTAGGTTAAGTATATCGTATGATATAAAGACCCGACAGCTCCTCAACATTTCCGCTAATTTCATCCCGAGGTTAAGTATATCGTATGATATAAAGACAAAGCTAAGGTCAACAACCATGCCTGAGGCACCAATGAGAGAAAAGACAATAAATTCACTTAAAGTCCTGAATTTGAATCTAAAGAGCCTCCATATATGTATGAGATAGAGAATCTGTTGTTTTAGCGTAAGCTTGCTTTTGCCATAGAGCCTTTCCTGAAATTGAATCGGGATCTCTGTGACTCTTCTGGGGTTGAGCTTCACAAGTAACTCAAGGCCAATTTTAAAGCCAAGAGGGTTTAGTTTAACCTTTTGTTCAAGAAGTGAGCTTTTAAATGCAAAAAATCCAGCCATTGGATCCTTCACAGAAGTAAAAGGGCGGGCTATCATCCTTGAAACAAGAGCATTTAAGGTGCGGAATATGTTAAAGTGTTCGGCAGAGCCTCCTTTTACAAATCTGCTGCCTATTACAAAGTCAAAATTTTCTTTTGATATTTTGTCCAGCATTTCCGGGATTTTCTCTGGTGGATGACTCAAATCTGCATCCATTACAAGGAAGATTTCCCCTGAGGCAAGCTCAAATCCAGCAATAACAGCAGAGGAGAGTCCCTTTTCATTAAGTCGTATTTTTAATTTTACAGGATAGTTTTTTTCCAGTTCTTTAACTTTCTGGTCTATCCCATCCTGAGAATTATCATCAACTATTATGATCTCATATTTATATTTTGTTTTTTTCAAAGCCACATCGATTTGCCTTGTTAGCTCCGGAATATTCTCTGCTTCTTTAAATGTGGGCACTATTATTGATACTTTTCCCATGTCTACCTTTTGAGTTAATTAATGAAATTTTTATTACTTTCTTAAAGTCCTTGCCTTTTTTAAATTATAATTAAATAACAAGTCACTTTGAGAACAACTATTTTTTATGTAAAGATTTTTTTTGGAACTATTTATTTTACAATGGTGCAAATTTAAGTGGGAAGCTATAAATTGCTCCTTGAAATGATGGTGAAAGTATTAACCACAGTGCACACAGAGAGTGGAACTAAAGTCTCTCCCAATCAAAGCTTACTATATTTCTATCCTTTTTACTAAATTCTATACCTATAAGATATACAGAGCTATATTTATTCACATACTTTTCAAAATATCTCTTCTCTTTTATCTGGCTCAGGGCATTACCATCAGACTTATCTTCCACTACCTTAAACTCCACAACATAGGCATTACTCTCCCACAGCACTGTTAGATCTATCCGTCCTGTATTTGTTGCATCCTCTGCTATTGTCCTTAAGCCTGCCCCATTAAATAAGGCATATATCACTGAGGCATAGTAACCCTCATAATCCTGCAACTCATTCTTCCTATACCAATCCGATGGAATAC
>Ga0255346_1001596_pt1 | contig 31163 bp, 43 predicted proteins | sample wastewater_treat_FD_194410 | JGI IMG/M metagenome (GOLD analysis project Ga0255346, IMG submission 194410) | Wastewater microbial communities from Lulu Island WWTP, Vancouver, Canada - plant22 | ecosystem: Engineered > WWTP > Wastewater > Unclassified | place: Canada: Vancouver, British Columbia...
CTCTTTCGTTTCTATTGGATGTTTACAATTAACTGCGAAAGAAAGCCATAGTGCTTTAGCCTATGGATGAATTTCGCAAACCTTTCATACCTATAATATAAATTATTTTTCAAAAAAAGCAAGAAAAATTTAGATGATTAATATAAATAATTACAGCTACAATGAAATCAATTAAAATCAAACTAAAGCATCAGAACCAATCTAAATTGAATAAGCTTCAATCTACTCTTTCCACTCTTCAAGAACTAACTCCTATCTATTTAAAAGATAAACTAACTCAATTAGAAACTAAAAGCTTCAAATCAGCCAAAAGTAAAGAAACTTATAAGAAATATAGAGATCTTTATCCTAATATCAATTCAGGCATACTTCAAGCCTATTTAATTAAATTAGATCAAACTGTTAAAAGCTATATTGCTTGGTGCAAAAAGAAACATAAGCTGGTTGAGTTTCCTAAAAACATTAAGACGTTTATTCCTTTAAGAAACGATCTGTTTCATTTTGAATTTAATAAAACAAGTAAGAGCTTCAATGCTTGGCTGAAGCTTCTTCGTACCTACTTTCCATTAAAACTATGCAAATATCATCTTAAAGCTCTGGCTGATTTTGAATCTATATCAGATAGCTCTATTATAGTCTATAAGAACGAATTATATCTACGCTTAGTATTTAATACTAAAGAAAAACAACTAAAAACCAATAGTACTTTAGGAATAGATATTGGAATAGTTAAGCCGATAGTCTGTTCTGATGGAAAACAATTTGGCTCTGGTAGGTATATTAAGCATAAAAAGATAGAATTTGGTAAGAAAAGAGCTAGAAATCAAAAACTTAAACTAGAAATAAGTACTAAACAGTCCAATTGGGCGAACGATTTAAATCACAAACTCTCAAGGGAGTTAATTGACTACTGTCTGCAACAAGGAATAGACGTTCTAGGCTTTGAGGCATTAAAGGGTGGTCATTTAGCGAACAAGAGATTCAGAAGGTATTCTTGGGCTTTTAAAGACTTGCTTAGCAAGGTCGCTTACAAGGCTCTAGACGCTGGACTGAAAGTCGTTGAGGTGGATCCTAAGTATACATCGCAAAGATGTCATAAGTGTGGGTCTATATCGAAAAAGAACAGGCAGACGCAAGATAGATTTCATTGTAGCAAATGTTCCTACATTGCCAATGCCGACCTAAACGCAGCTAAAAACATTCAGTATCTTTCGGTACTAAATGGCCTAAATGTGAATCTAGGCAACGGAAGCTTTAAACCGGAAGCCAGTGTGCTTTAGCCACTGGTTGTTCACTATATATTAGGTCAAATAATAATCAACAAAAAAAGCCCTCCGAAGAGGGCTTTGATAGATTGAACAATTATTCAATATCTATTACAATGTTTCTTTTTCGCGCTGCTGGGGTAGGTGGCAAAGTAATTGTCAATATTCCATTTTCCAATTTACTTTTAATATTATCCACGTCAACATCTTGTAATTTAAATATCTTTGACATTGAGCGATGACTTAATCCTTTTCTAATATATTCTACCCCTTCTTCTTCGGATTTACGTGATTGTTCGATATTGATACACAAATCATCTTTCTCGACTTTAACACATATTTCATTTTTGTCGACTCCAGCTACGGCAAAGACTAATTCGGTTTTAATTAAATTTCCGTCTTTATCCTTTACCGCTTTAACGTCATATGGAAATACATCTGTTGTATAAAATGAATTCCAATCTGGTTCGTCGCGAAATATTTTGCGTGGAAATGCAATATCCAGCACTGATGGAAGATCAAAAAGATCTCTATTAAGTTTAACTATTCCTGTCATATTTATTCTCCTTTCATTTTAGCAAGAATATACTATTATTTCTAATAGTCGCTTACCTAGTTTCTGGCATAAGCTGAAATGAATACACCCGTACTCACTTCTAAATATAATTTACCCTATAATTAAATAAAGGCAACGAAATTTTAATTTAATCTAATTTTATTTGGATTGTATTTATTTGAGTCGTTATAAAAAGGTGGATCATCTGGGTCTTCACCTGTTATTTTTCTTTGTATATAATTACCTGATTTGTCATAATTGCTAGCACCACCTAAAGTACTTGCAATGGCGGCTTGACTAATAATTTTAGGTGATGCCATGCTATTAAAACGGGCCACATCGCTCATGGCGCGCGCAAGTGCCGGTGAAGTTGCTGGTGTATAGCCGCGTAAAATTAAATCCCTAGCAGTTGCTTGTGCTTGTTTTGCCGCGGCTTGATATTGTCCTTTTGCTCTACTAGGAGATAATATTTTAGAAACCCAATTAGTAAAAGTCTTTACAATTTCCCCAGCTACGCGATTTGCTATACTCTCGACAACATTTGGGGGCACACTATTTATACGAAGTAGTAAGATTTGGGTTTCATCAATTCCTAATTTAAACACTCTATTTGCCCATGGTATAAATTTAGGGGCTAATTTGGGTGATTTTATAATTTTAGCAAGTAATTTTGATATTGGGCCGCCAGATTTACCTAACATTGCTGCTTTATTAGCAAGAAAATATAAAGCTTTAGCGGCAGTTCCAATAATAGGTTTTCCGCTATTCATGGTTCTTGCAACCAATCCAGATGGAGAAGCAAGCCCTGGAATTGCACCAATTAACGTTAAGGTCCCCATAATAAATTTTTTACGAATAAAATATACAACAGCATGAGCCAAATTAATTAATCCTGATTGATCAAACGCACCGGCGAAATGAGTTGCTCCATGTATCCAACTCCATGCATCTTCATTTACTAATTCTTGTCTATAACCAAACAGCTCTTTAACAAAATCTTGATCTTGTGATAGTTCATATGCAATTCTAGCACTTTCTTGTAAAATTTCATCGGAAATGTTTTGTCCCTCAAAAATACATTTTACTTTAAGTTCTTCATATATTAAATTTTCTGTTATAAGCGTGTTGTTTGGTTGTATTAATAAACCATATGTAGTTTCAAATTTATTCATATATGTACTCTCTGTATTTATTTACCATATTTATTGTTAAAATGGGTAAATAATTCAAAGGTTATACATATGTTATGAATAGATTTAGAACACAATTTATTAAAATGTTAAAGGAACAAGGACCATTAACAGATTTATCCGGCGGAATACCAGCAGCTCCAGGTAATTTACCTCAAGGTGATCTTGGGGTACAAGGACCAGAACTACAAGCAAGTCTTGATGATACTCAAGCAGCCGGCGATACCCCAGATCCTATTCTAGATGGATTGCCTCAATGGCAACAAACCGCAAAAGAATTACAAGGCACCACCCTTGAATTATTAAAACAGGTAAAAATAGCAGCGGGCAAACCGGGTGCAGGTAAAATTTGGGGAAGGGCTGCAAGTTTATTAAGTGATATTGGATCTAAATTTGCAGCACTGGGAAGTGAATTTGAATCTGCGGGTGTAACATATAGTGCAACAAAAGCAGAATTGGCTAGACAAGGGCAATAATAAAAATGAGTAAATTTGATTCTCAAATAAAAAAATTTATTGATATACAATCATGCCCGGGTTCTTATTATAATATAACAGAAGCAATTCAGAATGATCTCATTGATAACAACACATGGACAGATAATGATACTATGATGTTTTTAAATGCTATAAAAAACGAAGAATGGACAGATGCTTTAAGTATTTTAATGAAAGATCCTACGGTGCCTACTATATTGTCTACTGAAAAACTTGAAAGGATAAGAATTGATACTGAAAACACAATTGCAGATTTTGCAGCAGGATTCAATAACATTAATAATACAACCAATGAAATTGGTAATAACGAAGATAACGCGGTAAATGAAAATAACGGTTCCACGGATAATAATAAATCATATAATGATTTACCCCCAAACCAAGACGAAATTCAAACTACGCTCAATAGAATTAATGATGTCGTAGGAAAAATAAAATATATGACATCAGAAAAAAATTTAATCTTTATGTTTAACAATTTAAAAAAAGCATACGAGGGCAAATATAAAGATAATATGAAAAAATTAGGTACACTTGCCGAAAAAAGTGGCTGGCAAACATGGATACAAAATATTGGAAATGCATTTAAATATGAATTAGGTGGTATTAATAAAATAAAAGAAGAACAATTCAATAAAGTAATGAATAATTATATTAATGAGAATTTAATGATAATTAATGAAAATAAATTATTAATGGCTCTTCGAAAGGGGATGGTAATTTTAAAGCAGATTGGATGGGGTGTAGGTTATGCCATAATTACGGGTATTATCAATCTTATTGGTACTATGTGGATGAAATCGGCCCAAATGCCATTTAAAATTTTACTGTTAATTATTAAATATTTAAATAAATACAAACCTTTTCTTTTAAAATTATTATTCCCTGTTAATAATATGGGTGTAATGATTATAGGCCCTGATGGCGGAAAAAATATGGGGTCTGAAATAGAAAAATGGGTTGATAATATAACAGGTTTTGTTTTAGATCTAACAGACGATTTAGTAAATTTAGTCGGTGTATCAGATATGCTTAATAGCCTTAAAAGCACTGGACGAGATATATCACATAAAATATCGGGGCCTATAAACCGTGCAATTTTATCAAAAACTGGAACAGGGGATTAAAGTTAAATGAACTGGTGGGAAGAAAAATGGTTTACAACATTACCAGAAAAAATAAAACAAAATTATTATTCTGCGTATAATCATAAATTTATTAACGACAGTGATATAGACGAACTAAAAAAATTACCGCGGCAAACACACGCTGTTATACAAACTGTTCCACTAAATGCTTATTCCCAAAGTATACAAAATATGAGGAATTTAGCCGTTTATAGAAATTTTAATAGAGCTGCAGAAATACAACAAGGGAATAATGGTGAAATGGAACACGACCCATTAATGAAAGCAATGATAAATCAAATGAGCTCAGTGGGTAAAGTTGCTAAAGAAGGTGGGACTCAAGCCCAAATGGTGGGAACTGCAGCAATAAGCATGATACATTCAATGAGAAGTTTTGGAAACAGCACCGCAGAATTTGTATTTGGAACCTTTTTTGAATGCTTTAAACAAAAATATTTTAATGAGCCAATTCAAAAATATGTAAAGCCGAAAGCTAGAATATTAATAAAAGGTACATGCCGCGATTTATTCATTATGTTTGCTATTGTCAATAATATGAAAGACAACAAAATAAACTATTTAAATATAACATCCGAAGCATTTATAAATAATATAACACAAGTAATATATGATACATATAATAGCTATGCTATTGATATGGCTAAAAATTTATGGGATGTAAAGCCTCCCGATAACATATTAATAACAATAGGTAGACAAGTTACAGGTACCGTATTTTCTCTTACTAAATATATTCAAAATAGTTATAATATACAAACGTATAAAATTTTGGTACCTTCAATTAAATTAATGGGTGAAAATGAATTTAATGATATCAATGTTATAATGCGCGCTATCAACAATACTATAGGTCTTGTTGGACGTAAAGAAAACAATAATGAAATATCATGTCGTTGGAAAGATGATGGTATCAAATTTATTATGACATATTTACAAGAAGCCGAACAGAAAATACGCGATGAATGTATAAATAGTATAAAGGACACACTTATGAAAACAACTCCATCCAGTAATGTTACAAATGAATCATTTCAAAAATTTATAAATAACTCTTTATTTGATAAATTAGTGATAAATTCCATCCGTTCTCAAATTGTTCTTAAAGAAAAAGATAATGTGCAGAACAACCAAAATCAAGACAATCAAAACCGGGACAATAATAATGCAGACATAATTAACACTGATCAATTCTCTGATGGGGATGACGGATACACTGAATTAAGAAATTTAAACTGGCAAGATGTTTCCCGATCTCTTTTAAAACATACAGCACCCCAGTTAATAGGTATGAATACATCTGGTAATACTGGTGTATATAATCAGCAGGCTTCCAATTCTGAACAGCGCGCTCAATTATCTAGTACTCAACAAAGTATTCTTGACCAATTGAAAAAATTGAAACCAGAAGAAATACAGACAATAATACAACATATAAATATCAAATAACATATTGTATCTTCTTATTTCTAATGTATAATAATATACATGGTAATTCCCACAGAATATATAATAGTAAAAATTAGACAACATACCAAACGACCCACAAAATTAAAGCACCGAGTTGGCGTTTATAATTTTGAATGCCCAATATGCAATGAAGGCAAAAGTGCGGGAAAAAAGAAACGCGGCTATTTTATGGCAGATGAAGGATATTTTTATTGCCATAATTGTAACCGTGGATGGACACCAATGACATGGATACAGCAAGTTTGTGGATTATCATATAAAGATATAATGACTGAAATTAATGAGTTTGGATATTCAATAGATGATATAATTGAACCCCAAACACAAATTAAAAAAGTTGACTTTGGAACTTTACCTGAAGATAGTATAAATCTATTAGACCCAAACCAGGTTAATTATTATTCACAAAATACAGCGGTGCAACAATGTTTAAAGATAATACAGCAACGTCGTTTAAATCTTGCCATCAACCGGCCTAAAACATTATGGGTATCATTAAAAGATAAAGTACATAAAAATAGATTATGTATTCCATTTTATGATGATGATAATCAAATTAGATTCTATCAAACACGAGCTGTAATGCCTGAAGATTTAAATGATAATAGACCAAAATATCTATCAAAACTTAACTCGGATAAACGGATATATGGTATTAATAATATAGATTCTAATAGGGACTATATATTCATTTTTGAAGGACCAATAGATAGTATGTTTACTGTAAACGGTGTAGCTATCTGTGGCTTACATTTAACAAATATTCAAAAACAGATATTGCAACGTTATAATCTTTATAAACAAATTTGGGTATTAGACAATCAAATAATAGATAAAGCCAGTAAAGAAAAAACAATGGAATTAATTGATAGGGGAGAAAGAGTATTTATTTGGCCCGAAAAGCTAAAAAAATATAAAGATTTTAATGATATATGTATAAATTTTGAAATTAATGAAATATCTAATAAATTTATTATAGACAATAGTTTTGAAGGTATCGAAGCAAAAACAAGATTAAAAATTAATCAACATCGTTAAAAGGACTTTTAAATTCAACATCAGCGGTTTTTTGTGCTACTCCGCGATCCTCGGGCAATATAGGAAACAAATCATTTCCAGATAGATTAGGTGATACTGTTCCTGTGAAAGCGGTGTTTAAATAATTATATCCTAATTCCATTAACAGTCTCTATTCACATTTCTTTTTAACACATTTTTTACTTCTGATTTATGTTTTCGTAAAAAGTTTTTGTGCTCTCTGCGTTGTTTTTTAATTTTTTGTTCTTGTGTCTCTTCGTTTATTTGGCCGGTATCAATTTGACGTAAATGAAAATTTAATGCCTTTATAAATTTAGCCCGGTGGTTATTAATTCCAGTATCTTCTTCTAATTGTTGTCTTTTATATTCTTCTGATACGGCAGATAAAAATTTAGGACTAAATTTAATTTGCCGCGGATAATATTCCCTTTTTACAGATTTATATACATTAAAATTTTCGCATAATTGTTTAAAATTCATAATCAGGACTCCCAATAATCATCATCCAATCCCATATCTTTGTATATATCGGTACCATAGCCTTCCGGCTCGTCGTCATCTGATGTTCGTTTCTTTTTACTTATAAAACCATATCCTTCGCCATTATCGTCACTATCATCTACAATATTACCTTCATCATCGTATTTAGGTTCGCCACCCCACATGTCTTCATCTTCATCGGGGACAGATACTTCAACGTCATCTGGAAGGTCTTCAGCACGAGCATCATCTATATTATCTAAAGGATCTTCTACTTTTTGTGAAATTGGTTCTTCAGATACATCTGTACCACCAGGAACAAATTCATCTGTAGCTGCGTCCCATGTAAGCATTTTTGTTTGTTTATATAACCCTGACATAAAATTCTTAAATTGGTTCATCTGTAATTTAGTAACTTTATATTGAGGCGAAACGCTGGTTGCAAATAATTCATTCATTTTAAGGCCGGTTGCCTGTTCTCCTGTACTAGGATTTGTTGGTAAATTATTGATCAAATATTTGATATTTAAAAGAACAGTTCTATACATATCAACTCGAGACTTATATAGTTCTTTATAATGACGTACAAAAGGTGAATCACTATCTGATATAGGAGCATCAAGCTCTGCTGGTCCTAGATTCGGATCATCTTTATATTTTTTAATGCGCATTCCTCTAACAACAGTACGTGGAATAGAAATTGAATAAAACTCATTTTCTTCTGGTGTTAACATATTCTTTGCATCTTCACGCGCTTTATCCCCTATCTCAATATAAGGATACTTATTGCGTGCTTCATTAATAACCATTTCGCATATAGAATCAAATGTTAAATTACCGATCATAATTATACCTCTTAATACAATTATTTACCGGTATTTATATCTTTTTATTGTTTCTTGCAAAAGAAAACCATGATGCTTCAGCACATGGATGAATTTTGCCAGCTTTATTGTTTATATTAAATTAATTTGCTAAAAAGCAAGAAAATTTAGCTGGTTAGCATAAATAATTATAGGTATAAACAACATATATCTTTCGGTATATGGATGAGGTGAAAGCCTAGAAGATATAAAACTGAACGTTTCGGTACCCTGAAGAGGTTAATCTGTGGCAGTGAATCCACCTTGAGCGCCTTAAAGCTCTAAACTGAAGCCAGTGCGCTTTAGCCACTGGTTGTTCACAGAAGAATTATATCGTTTTTTTGTGAAATAGACTTTTCTTTTATAAGATCTTTAATATCTTCTTCGACATCTGTATGAGTATCAATATTAGACAAATCAATTAATGCATCTGTTTCTGTAAAAGAATCTCCTGCAGAATTAATATATAATTTTGCTATCTCTATACGTTCTTGTGGGTTTCCAAAAATTTCTATAATAGCCGGACAATTTTCTTTTGGAAAAAATGTATCCTTACCCTTGTGCCACGTTTGAATAATCCCTTTAAACAAATTGTCAATCTCTTCTCTAAATATTGGATCAGTATCTCTTTGATCATCTGGAACAATGTTTATTGGTCGATCTTTTATAATAGGAATAAAAAATATTATGTCATATACACTAACTGTCTGCTTAACTTTCATTATGGATTGTTCAATAAACAAATCGTCTACATTTCCTATTTTCTTTATATTAAGCCAAATACTATATACTAAATTATCAAGCGGCCCCCTGTCAAAAATAACATGTGATTCGTTCTTATGTGCTTCCAACTGTTCCACAAGTATTTTTTGTATTTTGCGTTGACTTTCTACATCTCCGTCTTTATTCAATTTAATATTCTGATCCTTCGCCTCTTCTCTATAAGATCGTTTAGGGCATTTATACATCGGCCATTGCTCTAAAAAATCGTTAATAAATGTAGACTTACCTACACATGATGTTCCAGTAACTAATATTCTCATATTACATCCTTCTTTATAAAATCAATTGCTTCGTCAATATTATCTACTTTATGCGCATAGGCCAAACACCCTAATGACCACCCGGGTATATTAGGTATATCGATGCCGTCAATCATATATATTATACGCTTATTTAAATACGCCGCAACAGTTAATTCGCCCCATGTACCACTGCCACGACCAGTAGCCTTATCAATTTTAATGAAAAAATGACTACACCTCATTACATCTTGAATATCGGGTATAATAAAATTATTATATATCCATTCTTTATATGTAATTGTATCTTCTTTTTCTAAAGGACAAAATTGCGTCGACGGATTTATAACTTTACAAATACCATATAATTCCTTTTCCATCTTATTCCGCCAACTAGATGGATCTTTACTATATTCTATACTGCCGCTAAAGATACACCGATTTGTTCATAAACATCCTTTCAATAACTTATATTTATCATATTTTCTTTTCATTTTTAAATCACAATTAACATTATATATCATATCTAAAAATTGTAACGCATCTTTACTCTTTGTTATCATAATATAATAATAATTTTCCTTTATTCCCATGTTAATATGATATTCTATGTTTTGTTCCTTTAAAAATCGTTTTATAAGATTAATAAATTTTAATGAACATGACACGATCGATACACTCGCACATGGTTGATATTTTTTAGATGAACGAACTGATATAGATCCATCTCCATCAATTACACCTCTCAAAAACGAACATTTTTGTTCTATGTTCAACTGTTTAAACCATTTTGATACATCTATCTTAAACGTTTTATTACCCTTTATAATATTAATCTCATTTACTAAGTAATTAATAAACGGTTTATATGATGTTCTCCATTGTGCAGTTGGTATTTTTGCTGTAGGATAATCATGATATGAGCCCCCAAAAAAATCAGTTATATCCTTTAAAATATCTTTATCAATAATTGATAAAGCAATATTTACTTGTGATTTTATAGTCCCTTTGTAATTAAACAATGAAATGTGTCCATCTGTACATATAAATCCAACTAAATATGCAAATTCATTAGTTTTAACTAAATCTATAAATTTTGATATTTTATCTGTATTAGCTAATTTCATCCTATATATTGCGTCACATTCATACGAGCAACTAATTTTTTTATTGTTTAAAAGTCTATATGGATATGTCATAAATGATTTTTGACAATTTTTACAAACAGTTTCAATCATATTCTATACTCCCCGATACTATTTACCGTTACTGGGAGTATTTTCAGCCCATTTTCTTAATAGTTTTATATTATGTTCATATGCAGCACGCTGCCAATTATCACATTTATATTCAAAATCTAAATAAGCTTTAGGTTTACTTGATACCCCATAATGCTCATTAAAAATAACGTTTGCTTGAGCAGCCTGCCATGGTGCTGCACTATCACAACTTCTAATTGAAGTTAATTCTCGTTTGGAAAATGCTTTATTAATTAATTTAAGCTCAATAGGGTTATATAAACCCAATAAATGGATTTGTTTACTTTTATTATTTAATTCAATAAAATTAACAAAATGTCTTATAAAGAATAATCTAGACATCGTATAATTAAAACAATTATCCTCCAATGAATCAGCAAGTAACCTTATTTCATTAACACCCATTTGCTCCCAATAATGTGGTGTTGTTAAATAAATATCTTTCATTAATGCAGGTATTAACGTTCTGTATCCTATTCCTATTGTATTAATTCGAGGATCATTAATAAATGTATTATAACAATCAGTATATTTTATTAATGTGTCTCCTTGAGGTACAGCCATTACATTAAATCTACCCCTTAAATCCTTTTCATAATGTTCATCTAAAAATTTAATTGTTTCAGATTTTGTTATTTCTGCATCATGATATTTATCTGGCGCAATAATTTCATTTGCATTTATTTTTGTTGCAAGAGATATAAGCTCCTTGCCTTTAATCATATATCCTTCGTTTGCTGAATTATCACATAAAATATATGTATCCGGATGTTCTTTTTTTAAATCTTTATAATATTTGGAATATTTTCTATTCTTTAATAAATGCCCTAAAACCATTACAAAATTTGAATCATTTGGAAAATCGTTTAAATGTGGTATAGGTGTTATAATTGCTAATTTCATTTAACCATTCCTATCAGAATAAAATAGTTCTTGCTTGATTCTATCGTGTCCAACTCCATAGTTCATTAAATATTCAGATACATCTGTAATCATTCCCTCAATACCACAAAGATAGTATATTATATCATCTTCTATTGGTAACTGATCTAATATTTCTGTCACTCTTCCTTGATGTATATCAAGACCTTCAACATTATCCTTTGTCACTGCAAATTTTATATTAAAATTATTTTTTAGCCATTGATAATTATATAATTCATTTTTAAATCTTGCACCGTATAATATTAATTCTGGCTTATGCTTATCTTTATTAGCCTTTAATGCAGATATAAAAGGTGAAATACCTACACCAGTTGCAATAAAACAATATCTTTTATCTGTAGATCCAGGACTAAAGTAATTAAACACCTCTCCTATATCAAGTTTATCACCAGGGAGTAATTGAGCTAGTCTTCCAGATATTTTACCACCAGGAAATCTCCGGATCAATAATGTGATATAATCATCACTCGGAGATGAACAAATACTATATGGTCTATCATATATAGATATGCAGGTGCCGGGGTCAAAATATAATCCCTCTTTTGTAATATTTAATTCAAAACAATTTCTTGAATAATCTGTTTTACTTATTACTGTATGTTCCATTATACACCTGTCAATTTATTATAACAAAGAATATGCATTCTGGTACACACTCTCCAATGTTTTTTCTGAGCCATTCTCCATGCAAATTCTGTTGTTTTACTCAAATCGTTTACATTATCACAACCGGGCATTAATATAATACGATCTTCATGTATACCACAACCTTTGATATATTCTTCTATTATTGCATCTATGTCTTGTTCTAGATTAACCACAAATTTATACCAATGATTCGGGTGTGAATTAATTTGATTAATTGCATCCACATTTACTCTCATACTTTTAGCCATTCCAGAGTTAGCTAACTTAGCAGAACAATTGATTTGTTGAATATATGTTTCGTATAATTCAGGCTTAACAACTAAAGACCCGTTAGTTTCTATTTCACTGTATATATTAGAATATGGATACTTTTCACGCATGTAATCTAAAAAACTAATAATGGCGTTTGCGTTCCGCGGAATAGTGGGTTCGCCACCAGTCCAAATAATGTGGGTTCTACCATCTAATACATATGGCAATTCACCCAACTCTATAATTTTTTCTTCTACTTGTTCATTTGTATACTCTTTACCGTTTTTCCAAACAGTTTCGCTATCACACCACCAAGTTGCTTTCCCTGCTTTCATTAGCTCGCCATTGACACCGCCACAAGCTAAATTACAACCTTGCATGCGAATAAATAACGCAGGGACCCCGGTGGTAAATCCTTCGCCTTGTATACTCATGAATATTTCAGAAATCTTCATTATGCAGTCTCCAATGCAGATTTAATTGTATCCTTAGGCATTAAACCTCTAATAGTTCGAACAAGCCCACCATCTTTATATATCATAACTGTCGGTATTGCCATAATTTGATTTTCTTTTAAAAAATTACGAACTTCTGGTTTATCTTGTTCATCTGCATTAATCATAACAAGTTTAAACTTACCGTCCATTTCTTTATGTAAAGATTCTAATATGGGTGTCATCACTTTACAGGGACCACACCATGGAGCCCATACATCTACTAATACTAATCCTGTTTTTGGTATCATGGATTATCCTCTGGAAAGCTATCTAATTGATTTAATATGTCTTTAATTTGAAATTCAACACCGGAAAGTTGCATGCCTAGCGTTGATATGGTGTTTACAATAGTAGTATTTATTGTCTCACGTTCCTTTATTTTTTCTGCTAAATCTTCTAAAAGTTCTTCTTTTGTGTTTCCCATATCCTATTTCCTTTCACTATATAATAATTCAACTTCTGGATTATAAAATATCCCCTCTACAGATAATATCTTATCCCACAAATCAGGGTCTGTCCATTTTTTCTTAATTGCCGGGCTGAAAATAATATTTCTGATATCATAACCACCATCTAACCATAAATTTATATAGTCTTCGTATGTTGCCTCAGCATATCCCGTCTCTGTTTCATGTACGGTTACGGATAATAATTCAAGATCGCGTTCGCCATTATTAAATTTTGTTTTGTTAAATATTTCGTTAATAATTGCATAAAACATCACAGCATATTGTTCAGCTGTAGGAGAACATGGCATTTCAATCCATCTATCATTATTAATTGTTACCAATTGTTTATAATCATTTTTTTCTTTAGTCCATAATGAATATGCATTATCAAAGGAACTTATAATATCTTTAATATGTCCTTTCATCAAACCAAAATCCAACACCATTCCTGCATTATCTAAATATTGTGACTTAACTTTTATTTCGACTTTATATGTATGAGAATGAATAGATTTCTTGCATCGATCAGATGAACAATCTCTGACTATATGCATTCCGTTAAATTGAAATTGTTTTCTTATTATCATAATATTATCCTTCTGTCTTCCAAGATTTTACAAAGCCTTTGGCAATAAGAGGTTTATCATAAAATGTTTCTTTACCTCTCTTTACTGAAATTTCATCGACGTAAACATGTGGATAATCCTTTATAAAGTATGATAATATATGATATATATCCAATAACAAATTACCACACTTTTCAATTAATATATATCGTTCACTATATTTAATTGACTCTTCATTATCCGTTATTAAACAATGATCGAACCGATCAATTATGTCTAAAAACTGTTTAATCTGTTCGGCATCAGGTATATTACTTTTAACTGTTATCGATATTTCAATAGTACCACCTATTTTACCCCAATGCCCGGTTTCTACAATATCTGTTATTTTATACATTTTATCTCCTATTTTCCAAATTTATCTAAAAGTTTTTTATTGTTATTAATTCGTAATAATGCATTGAATATATCCCAACCGTGTTCCATGTCTTCTAGACTTAAGGGATAAAATTTATATTCCTCCGAATCTTTGCTTAATTTAATAATACCACCAGATTCAATTTTTTGTTTATATGTTTCTTCATATAATATTCTATACGCTGATAATTGTATAGCCATCTCAGGTGATACATAGTTGCTTGTTTTAATATCTAATAAATAAATTTTATTATCTTTCTCTGCTATTAAATCTATAGTACCACCAAATAAATATTCTTCACTAACTAATTTTACTTCACTATGAAGATACTTTGTTGGTTTCCAATCCTTTTCCCAATTACAAAAAGCCATATATCCAAATTTAGCTTTCTTTAAATGCTCTTTAGAAAACTCTGATATATCAGGCATTTCATTTTTAATCTTGCATTCGCATAAATAGTGAGTAATAGTTCCTATTGACGCAGCTTCTTTTGTAATTTCGTCACTATCAATTCCTTGCTGTAGTGCTATCTTTTTTGCCCAATTGATAAGAATTTGTTTGTTCCAGCCAAGGTTATTACTTATAACCGTTGTAACGGAAGGAACATTAACTCCATTTGATGTATAATACTTTGTATGTGCCATTATTTATAATAATAATGCACTATATAAATTTTTCAACTATTTTTGTTGCGAAGAATTTTATATGATTCAATCATCAATTTATCACGCATATTCTTTTTTCTATTAGATTCACCAAAACGTTTTGTAAATCCACCTGTTCGCACTTGTGCCGGAGAACCTGGCCGTTTTGTTATATCTATCTTTTTAACTCTCATTATTCCGCGTGGCTTACCAATACCTATTATACCCTTCATGTAATGAGGTCTTATATGAGCAATTGCATCCCCAATTTTACCTATAATATCAGACATTGGCGATGAATCGGGTGGGTCTAATGTTACAAGAGGTGCAGGCGGTCCTTCTGGTATATTGTCACTATCAAATTCTTGATATGTATCACGAATATATGTAACTAACGATCTATATAAATCATTATTATTGCCTTTAATTTGATTTAATAATTCGGATACAGGCATATTACGAATTTCATCACTGAAATTCTCTACATCATCACCCATACACCCACAAGGACCAAACATTTCCTTAATGGGTGCTTTTTTTGTTTTTTTCTTAATTTTCATAATATCGTCCTAATTACGTTGTTTCAACATATCTATTATATGTTCAAAATCTCCATTGTTATAAAATACTTCTGGTGGAAATATTTTCTTCATTATTATATGATCTGATGGAAACATATTGATCAAATTTCTCACAATAGTTCCGGAAAGTTCAACTGGACCTGATATATGTGTTGTTTTACCTGTTTTAGTAACTATAGGCATATCTTGATTGCCTAAATCAACTATCGGCCGAATGGTTTCTGAAACTTCAATGTCTATGTTTTTTGCCCTAAGTTTTCCGAGATTTTTAACATAATCACTTACTCTATCTGATCCGGCATATACAGTAAATATTACATTATTGCCTTTTAATTTTTCACTTAATTGTTGTATATAAATATCAGGGTTTTTTGCTTTTTTATCATTCCCGGCAGTTAATAATATTAAATCCGCCAAATCTTTCACCGGGCTAATAGATGAAAAAATTAATTTCATATTTTTTAATAATGGAAAATAATAATCCCTCCATATAGTTTCTGATATTTTTCCTCCTGCGCCTTGTCGTTCTCTTCCAGAAGTAAAGATAATATTGTAATCGTTTCCATCTTCACTCATTTGTTTTGCAACATTAAAATGACCTATGTGTGGTGGTGTAAATGATCCTGGGTACAATCCCACTTTAATTGTATCGTTATTTTCTAATATTAAATTTACAATTTTATTAAAATTCATTTCTGAAATTTTCCATACATTAAATTAGCTTTACTAAAGTCTAGTCTATCTACTAGTTTTACTTGATTATCTCCTATAAATAGCACAAATCCTTCGCCGGGTGTTATTTCCCAGCTACCGTCAGGTTGTTGTAAAAATGATTTTCCTAGTTTACTTTCTACTTTATTAAATATATTTACAAATACACCCTTAATTTTAATCATATAATATGTGGCAATAATTAAAGCTTTAAAATTAGGATCTTCTATAATTTGTCGAAGTTCATCAAACCTTTTTTGTGCATTTGCAACACCTCGTGGACCTTTTCCTTCAGATTCTGCGGTTTGACGTATATCAAAAAATTCGTTTAATGCATCACTAAATTCATCTTCATTATATTCACCATGAGATGAAACTGCATTAGTATATACGTTTGGTGGATCTTTCTTAACCTCATTGTTTAAAAATCTTTTAAGTATATCTAATAATCTCGAGTTTATATAAAAATTATTAAATTCATCTGTTATGGATTCTACATTAGATTCTACTATTTTCATCCATTTTTCAATTAATGATTTATCTGTTTGACTAATATCAATATTAACTTTTTCATAAGATGAACTTCCAATATATACACCCGTTTCCTTACCGGCTTGAATTAAATTTTGAATATTTTTACCAGCTGGGGTTGTATTAATATTATTTCCCATGGCTGAACCGTGAAACGAATCATGTACAAATATTCCTAATAAAGCCCCCTTAACTGCATTATAATTATCTGATTCTGCATCAACTGGTATTGCATATTTAATAGTATTAGGTTTAAACGTTATATAATGTTGTCCATCTATTGTTTCAAGTCTTTTATCTCCTAACGTCGCAAACAATAAATCACCTTGAAAAATTCTATCATCCCCAGAAGCCCCATACACTTTAGATAATTCTGATAGTGCAGATTTTAGTTTTTCTGTTAAATCACCCCTACCACCATAATATGCCTCTATATCATCTATATTATGAATAATCTTAGGATCTTTAGCAAAAGCTGCTTTCATAGCAATAAAGAATTCCCCATTATATTCTTCACGCGGATCTTTACCGAAATATAAAGCAGGCGCGCCATCTACTTTAAGATTAACAACGGTTTCACTTTCTAACCCCGAAAGATAATTTAATAAACCAAGAACTTGTTGTTTAAATAAATAAAATCCTTGTTTACCCATTTCAACTAATAAATCTTCAAGGTGAGATAAATGTAACTTGGGTATACCCGTACTTTCTATAAGTACGTTATTAAATGAAATATAATCTTTAAATGTAATCATTATGGGGGTCCATCATGTGATATTGATTCGGGGGTAGAAGGGTTAACCGGTACATCCTTAATCGTATTAACATGATGATCCATATACTTTATTAACTCGTCAATATGTTTTCTATATTTTGTTTCTAATATATCATTTCCGTGTTTATCTTCCGTAAGTTTAATATAACGCATTAATGGAACATATATATCTTTATAATTAGCCTTTAAACTCTTCATTATTTTATCTTTATCAACAAAGTCTTTTATATCTGGGGATTTAATTGTTAATGGACTTTTTGCTTTTTCTCTTAGTTCCTTAAAAAATTTAATAAACCCATCTGTACCAAATTTTTTAATATTGTTAAATAAACTTTTTACAGTTTGATCACCCGCTATGATGCCTAATGTAGATTTATCCATATCTTTACCTATTTGTGCGGGATCAGCAGGTGGTGGAGGAGCTGGCATACCTGGAGCCGCCGGTACTCCAGCTTCAGATATTATTAGTTTTAAATAATTTTCTATTACCATGTCAAATTTATTCATAATAATTCCTTACATTTACTGCATCGCTGGAGCTGCTGGAGCTGCTGGAGCTGCTGGAGCTGCTGGAGCTGCTGGCTGATCTATTTTAGGCATATCATCATTTTCTTCATCATCATCTGCTTGGCCATTTTGTACTCTTTCTGAATTTAATACCTTAATCACATCTGCTGCAGCTGATGATATTTTTCTTAAAATTAAATACCTTTTAATGATATCCGCAGTTGATAACATATTATCATCATTAGATTTTAAGTCTACAGTTGGATTATCTGGATCACTGGCGGATATTATAGAATCTATACCCTTAACTTCATTGGGTAAATTTAACACATCAGACTGCATGTCTTGTATATATCTTTTTATACGTGTTGGATCCATTAAATCAATTGCATTAATTAGTTGTTCACCATTAACAGGTGTATTTTTATCAATTTTAGGGGTTTGTGAATCTTGTCCTGGGGGAGTTCCACCTGCCGCGGGATCCGTTGCTGGAGATGCACCAGCCGCTGCGGGATCTATTGCCGGTGGTGCTCCGGCAGCTGCAGGGCCCATTGCTGGAGGCGCCCCGGCAGCTGATGGATCCATCCCTGCCGGATCCATTCCAGGGATTGGCATACCGGCTTCCCATAATAATTTATTAAATAATGTTGTCATGAAATTATTTACCTTATAGCTAGTGAAGATTTTACCTTTAATTGATTAAAATATGTTCTATTTAAAAAATGTAATTCATATTGTGATGTAAATCTTTTTGCGTCCTTAAGGGAATATTCCTTCTTTTGGCGTTTTGACAATTTGGATAACAATTGTCCAAATTGTTCTATATATTCACCTTTGCCGCTTAAAATACCATCACAAAATTCGCGCATAGAATTAACGCCCTTAAGTTCAACAAACGTTATAGGAATAATACGTTGAATCTTTTTTAATAATGTTCTAAGTAACTTTACCATATCATTTTTATCACAATACTCAAATATTTCACAATTTAAATCGTTATCACCCATACATAAAATAACTTTCCCTTGTGTAATATTTTTAATATGTTCACAAATATGATATGTGACGTAATGATAAATTATTTTAAGGGTATCTTTATTCCTCAATTTTATATGTGGTAATAATAATTGGTGTTCTTTAAGTCTATTAATAATTGATGTTTCAATAACATCATCAAATAATCGACCAACATCTACTAAATGCAAATTGTGTTCTGATACGTAACAATTCATATTTTTTGCAAAAAAAATTTTTAGAATCTATAAGTACTATCAAGAGCTTTAAGCATAAAGATATATTACACTTTATAGTACTCTTAGGCTCTTCAAGTTATATTTATTATACCTTTGTTTTTTTTATTTGTCAACGGGTGTCCTATATGTTTTTTATGTTTATTTGATTCTATACTGAGTCGACAAATTGATTTTTTGACATTTTGAAATCATTCATTTATAAACGATTTTAATATAATTTTTTCAATTGTATTCAAATTTAAACCATTGACGTTTGCTTCACTAATTATTTTCTTTAATGCTGAAATATTTTCTTTTATTTTACTTTCTACATCTAATTCTAAATTATATTGTGCAATTAATTGTTCAGTAGTTAATTGGTCATCTTTTTTCAAATAAATTGAGTTATTTAAAATTGATAATTCAGCTTCGTTAATTAATGATTTCAACCTTATTATGTATAAATCTGATTTAGTTAATACCGCGCGTTCAATAACCGTTTCAGGTTTCTTTATTATTTTACCTGATTCATCAATTAATCCTAATTGAAATGCCGGCCATTTATTAAAAGGTGTTTGTAATCTATTTAATAAATAACCCATTGTTATACCATTTTCAGTTGTTTCACGTATCATTGCATTAAAATCTAAACCGCGGACATGGTGTTTACTAAACGGATTTATAGGACACCCTAGACCTATATTTGAAGAACCACACCATATACATTTACCACCATTGTTAATATGTACATGTTTACCCTTAGGCCCGTACGGACAACCTATACCATAATTTGGAGAATTACAATAAATACATTTACTTTGTGCCATAATGTTTACCCTTTATTTTTAGGAGCTTTACCAATTCTAAGATTTATTATACCATTATAATAATTTTCGTTCAATAGTACACCCATATCAAATTGTGTTTTTGCTTCATGGTATGCTAATTCCCATTTACTATTACATAATTTTAATATTGAAAATTTAAAGTTATCTTTACCCAATTGTTTAATATCATCGTTTAATTCGTTACTACTACTGGTATAAGATTTCCAATCAGTTTCAACAAGTATATGTCGCTTATTCTTTTTGCCCTTAAGGGGTTTAAGTTTTTTAACATGTAACATTTGTTTCTTTCCTATATACTTTTTCCCGGTAGTAGTATTTTCTATACAATATATAAATCCATATGTATTTCGAGGAATTACATCATTATATTCCCAATGCCCTAAATCTAAATGTAAATTATTATTCATCATATGGTTCTTCAACATCTAATAATGATTTCATTATTCTATATTGCAATTTATCTTTTTCTTTTTCCTTATCAGGTAATTCTTCATATGGAACATGCTGATCCGCATTCCATTCTTCGCGGGGATTTCTTTCCATCCATTTTATATGAATATACTCAGCACCTGCTTCTTCATCATCCGGAAATTTTTCAACAGCTTCCTTGGCTGCTTCACCTGCAGCTAAGTTTTCTCTTTTCCAATCAGAATGCAATTTATCAAAAGGAACATTAATATCACCTTCAGTACCATCACTATTCTTTTTTATTCTAGGTTTACCTGTACCTTCCGGATCCCAGTTCTTACGCCATTTTTCATGGGCCATGGAAGCAAATTCAATTACGGGATCGGTATCTTCTAATATTAGATTAACTAAATAATCAAATTTCATTTTTATTTATTCCTTTTTATTTTCTTTTCCATTTTATCTAATTCGGGGTAATATCTCGAACCCAATTCGGCGACATGATCCTTAGCAATTTCCCGTGCAATATTAGGATTTGATGTATGTTCTTTTTCAACTTGTGCACCGCGTTTTAATGATTTCTTTACTTTTTTAAGTGGCTCATTATGTTTTTTGGCTAAGTCATTATCAGACAATCCGTCTGCTAAACCACCTTTAAGATATTCTTTTTCTGTCAATATAGGTTGAACTGTTTTTTCTATATTTAAAAATATTGATTTATTCAATCTATCTTCAAACATGCCTACTAATTTTGTACTTAATTGTTCAAAATTATTATCATCCGTGTTAAATTTAATCTTTAAATGTCCATAATCATTACGTACAGTATCATAAACTTCTGTATGCTCTTGAACCATATGTTCAACAATTCTTTCTAAATTTTTTTGTGTTATTGTTAATACAAATGATGTATTTAATTCTTTAATTATGCGTCTAGGATACAAAGCTTTATTAAAATATGAATCAAATAATGTATTTTTTCTTTTTCTTTTTTTAGCATTACCTATTCTAGTTATAACATTACCTTTACCTAATACCTTGGGTATACGCGCATCACCTTTTGCATAAAAGTCTGATCCGCCGGGCACATCACCACCATGTCCAGTACAATCAGTATTTGGACCCATTAGTACACTACCTGCGGTCATTTCATTGATTTTTTTCTTATTTTTCATATAATACTCCGTTGCAATATGTCAAGTTTATCGTATAATTATTTAGTATATACAAGGAGTTTTTAACGGTATGTCTGGCAAAAAATCATCATTATTTGATTTAATGACTAAATATAAAACAGAATTTGAAGAAGATGCTGTTATTAATGAGTTTAATTTAAAAGATAAACAATTAATGTTACCGGGCATTAAACATAAATATGTTGCCTATCTAATACAGCATAAGGTCCGTAAACATGAATTAGAAAACATAAAGAAAGAAGCCATAGAAGAACTTTTTAAAAAAGAAAATTTAGATATAGGTTTAAGTAAACAAGCAATGGAAAAGAAATACGAAAATTCAGCTCCAATTCAAAAGATTAACAGTTTAATAAAAGAACAAGATATAATTATTGATTACTTGGAAAAAATAGAAATCATTTCTAAATCAATGACCTATGATATTTCAAATATTATAAAAATAATGGAGCTAGAAACCACATAATGGTTAAATTTGTATTTGATTGGGATCCCAAATATAAACTTGGCATCGTATATAGCGAACAATTAGATTTGCTTCGCGAATCAATGTCTGTAGAAGATAAAGGTGCAACACTAGGCAAATACAGACGAAGTGGTAATTGGCAAAGCATTAGAAGATATGCTATTACAAAAAACGGAAGATTTAGTATTGGAATTTTTCCCGAAGTATATAGTCAAATAAATTTATTAGGTATACCTAATGAATGTATCATAACTGATAATTTTAAAAAGAAATTTAAATGTGGTTGGATAAATGATGAAAACTACAACCCATTAGAATTAGATATAGTTCCTCGTCAATATCAAATTGATTGTATAAAAAAATGTTTACAATTTGGGCATGGAATTGTAATGATAGGTACTGCTGGCGGTAAAACATTAACCATGGGAATGTTAATACATAACATTAACAATATAACTCGTGGTAAAACATTACTTATTACTATCCCTTCACTAGTTAATCAAACATATGAAGATTTTATAGAATATGGACTGGGCAAATATTATACCATTAGTAAATGGGATTCTAGTAATCAATATACTGATACGGATATAGTTATTGCAAGTAATACTATTTTAATGAGCAAGAAACAAGATATAGATATTTTAAATAATTATGATTTAGTCATAAATGACGAGTGTCACAAAACCCGAGCTGGGAATCGTATAAACGATATTTTCAAAAAAATTAAAACACCCCATAAATTTGGGTTTACTGGTAGTCTCCCAGATTCTAAAATAGATATATGGAACATTATTGGCAAATTTGGGCCTATTATATATGAAAGAAAAAGTGTTGATTTACAACGTGAAGGGCATATTGCATCAGCACAAGCTGTTATATTAAAAATAAATTATAAGAATAGACCAATATTCAAATCAAAACCTAGTATTACAAATCCTACGGGGTTATACATTGAAGAATGTGATTTTATTTATAAAAACGAATTTAGAAATAAATTAATTGGAAAACTATGTAATAATATAGACAAAAATACATTGATATTAGTAGACAGATTAGAGCATCAAGATCAAATCTTAGATACTCTGAAAACCTATGCTCCCGATAAAAACATACAATATGTCAGAGGAGAGGTCGAAATGTCAGACCGTGAAAAAATTCGTGAGTTGATGGAAGTCAATGATAACATTATTTGTGTTGCTATGAGTAGTATATTTGCTACAGGTATTAACATAAAAAATATACATTATATAATATTTGCATTAACAGGAAAAGCAAAAATTAGAATACTACAAAGCATTGGCCGCGGACTCCGCAAACATGATAGTAAAAAGTTATTAACCATATTTGATTTGGCAGATAATTTATATTATGGGTTGAAACATTTAGAACATAGGTTAGAATTATATGAAGAGGAAAATATAAATTATGGCATCAAACACATCGAAGAAAGATGGAGTTAATAAAAACATAAATACAAAATTAGCAAAAAAATTACAAAATGAATTAGCCGATGTTGAAGATTATTATGTAAACCCTAAAAGATTTAGCATTGAACTAGCAAAATATTATGAAACAGATGTCATGTCTGATGAATTAGTCACAATGGCTTGTAACATTGCTCATAGATTAGGATATAGACCTAATTTTATCAATTATCCATTTAAAGACGATATGATTGGGGATGCAGTCATTAAAATTATGAGCGCACTAACTCACAAAAAATTTAATCCTTCTCAGGCCAAAGGAAACCCTTTTAGTTATTTTACAACAATTGCATTTAATGCATTTAAAAACAGAATCAAAAAAGAAAAGAAAGCATATGAAGCATTACGGGTATATCAAGAAGAAACCTATAATAAAATTATGGGGGAAATTATGCCCCATAAAGTAGCACCATACAAAAACAATTCAGATTATTACGACTATAATAACTAATGAAATTTAAAAATAAATTAATAGCAATACTAGCAGATACACATTTTGGAGTACACCAAAATAGTGAAACTTGGCATCAAGTAGCAAAAGATTTTGCAGTAAACTTTAAAAAAGATTTAATAAAGAGGGGTATTCAAGATATTGTTATTCCCGGTGATATATTTCACAATAGGAATGAAATTTCAGTTAATACTATTCACGTTGTAAACGAAATTTTTAATATATGGAAAGAATTTAATATATTTATAATCCCCGGTAATCACGATACATACTACAAAGACAGAGCAGATGTACATTCTTTAGGACTATTAAATGGTTGGGATAATATATTTGTTTTCAGTGAACCGACATCCATTACTGCATTTGATAAACAAATTTCATTTTGTCCATGGGCCGGAGATTATACAAAATTACCATACAGTGATATATTATTTGGTCACTTTGCAATTAACAATTTTAAGCTAACATCAAATATAATATGTGATAATGGTATAGAATCATCAGACATATTAAAATATGCTAAATTTGTAATCACGGGGCATTTTCATGCCACCGATATTCGAAAGTACGATAATGGTACTATTATGTATATAGGATGCCCATATGAAATGTATTGGGGTGATTACGGTGACGATAAAGGATATTATATTTTCAATTTAGAAACAATGGAATATGAATTCATTATAAACAAATTGTCACCACGACACAAAAAACTAAAATTATCAGAAATGGTTGCGGCAGGAAAAATACCTGATTACTGGGAATCCGAAATTTATAATAATATTGTTTCATTTGAAATTGATAGAATTATTGATACCAACAAGTTAAGTATTTTATGTACTAAACTTCAATCCATGGGGCCAATGAGCTTTAAAGTTAACCATAATATTGCAGATAATCTTACAGCCCCGGGAGCATCACTGTCCATAGACGGAATTGATATTCAATCGAGTATACGAGAATTTATTGAGTTACTAGACATACCTAACAAAAAAGACGTAATGGAATATACAATTGATTTATATAACAACTGTATTTAAGGATAAAATATGAAAGAAAAAATTGGAATAGGCTTTATTGGAGAACCAAAAAATAAGACATTATATTCAGAATATAATTTTTATTATGAGCCTGTTGAAAAATGCACTACATGGACAAAAAACAAATTATTATACCAGATGATCAATGATGAGTGTAAACATATATTTTTATTAGATGAAGCAGTAGAAATATTAGATAATAATATATTCAATAAATACATTGAAGCCGCAGAAAAAAGTGGTATTAAATATCTAGTTTATAGTGGTAATTATAAGATTAAAAATTCAATTGATTATGACGGAATAGGAATTAGCTTTGCGGAAAAAGTAAACAAACAATTTTGTTATTATCATTGGAACATTTTTGAAGAAGTCGGATTTTTTGATGGAAGATATTTACAAGGCATACTAGACCAAATTGATTACACTTATCGCGTATGCCAAAAAGAATTGTGTGCCCCCTGGGGTTGGTTTGCCGATTATGAGGATAGTAATAAATACATAAAACAAATACAAGAGCCTGTTGATCCTGAGATATATGCACAATTATATTGGAATGAAAATCAATGGTTCAGACATAAACACGGCAAATTATTTAATGAGTTAACATCCGTAGCCGAAGAAGAGATTATTAAAAAACTAGAAGAACTAAAAGAACAATATGGAAAAAACATTTAAACATTCAGGCGATTTAGGGGATATAATTTATTCCCTTCCAGTAATTAAAACACTAGGGGGTGGAACTTTATATTTAGATATTACTGGTGGCGAAGATGAACCTTCTTGTCGCGCTCAATGTATGGATGGCAAAACAAAATTTAATAAAATATCTTATGATTTTATTAAACCATTAATTGAAGTACAACCTTATATCAAAGAAGTTAAAATTTATCAAAAAGGACAAAAAATAGACTATAATCTAAATTTATTTAGATATAAATTTGCCGATCCTAATTCTAGGAGTAAAACTAAAAACTTATTAGATTTACACATGGAAGCATTCGGATTACCAGAATGGGATCCAAATGAGCCGTGGTTGTTCGTAGACAATCCTATTAAATTAGAAAGAAAAACTATAGTGACCAGATCTCCAAGAATGCAAGCCAATTTTCCATGGTTTCAATCCAATAAATTTAAATTTAGAGATAATGCAATATTTTTAGGACTACCAAAAGAACACGAGTTCTTTGAATGGACTTTTGATATTAAGATCCCTTATCATCCTGTTAAAGATGCATTAGAAATAGCAAAAATATTAAAGGGTGCAAAGGCTCTCGCGGCAAATTCTACCTTTATACTGTCAGTGGCAATAGGTTTAGGAACTGTTCCTATTGTACAAGAAGTAGAACCACATTTTCCAACAACAGTATTTCTTGGTAAAACGAATATGAATTATATATGAAAATAACATTTGCTATTACTGTTTGTAATGAAATACAAGAAATTAAAAGGTTATTATCTTTTTTATTTAAAAATAAAAGAGATAATGATGATATAGTTGTATTATTTGATACAAAAAATGGGACACAAGAAGTTGAAAATTATCTTTCAAACGTAATTGAACCCAATTTTCTATATTTTAAAGATGAATTTGAAAATCATTTTGGATGTTGGAAGAATAAGTTAAAGAACCTTTGTAAAGGAGATTATATTTTCTTTATAGATGCTGATGAAATACCTAATTTAGACTTCTTTCTAAAACTCCCTAATATTTTAAAAGAATATCCCAATAATGATTTATTTTATATTCCCAGAATTAATACGGTTAAAGGATTAACTGAATCACATATTATAAAATGGAAAATGAATGTAAAAAATAATTGGATTAACTTTCCAGATTATCAAGTCAGATTGATAAAAAATCTTCCTTATATATTTTGGACAAACGCTGTACATGAGGTAATAACAGGATTCAAAAATCCCATTACATTACCCCCAAAGGAAGACTTTTCGCTATATCATGAGAAAGAAATACAAAGACAAGAAAAACAAAATGACAATTATGACAAAATTGCCGCTTTTGATTTTAGTAACAGATTGAATATCATATATAGAACATGTGATTCTGTAAGTGTCACATCAAATTATAATCAAAAAAGAGACTTTGGAACTAAATCTGAAATAATAATAAAATGTTTTGATTCTTTAGTTAAGGCCCTAAAGGTATTCAACGGTGAATATAGATTATATGTAGTTAATGATCATGTATCCGAAAGAGTAAAAAGCCATCTTGAATCATATAATATCATTACAAAAATGTTTAATTTGGATAAAGGTGGAAACGGACAAAGTTTTATTAAATGCCTTGACATTGGTCTAGAGTGTTTTGGAAATATATTATTTCTTGAGGATGATTATTATCTTAATGAAAATATTTTTAATGAAATGATTTTTTTCAAAACAAAAACAATCAACACCCCTAAATTTACTCATAAACACATCTGCTTATATCCTTTAGATGAAGATAATTATAATAAACCCGAATTGTGTTATGTTATGACGGGTAAATCACATCATTGGAAAACTGTTACACACACTACCTGTACATTTATGATTGATGATTTTATTTTAAAGGACCAGCTTCAAAACTTACAACGATTTGGATTATATGGATCCCCTGGTATTAATGAAGACAATACAATTAATTTGGTATATAAGAAGTTTCCATGCTTCAGTCCACTACCGTCCTTAGTAGAACACATGCAATATTATAACTGTCTTTCACCCTTCTCAAAATTTAAAAAGGAAAAACTATGAGCGATATAGATAGATTATATGAATGTTTACAACCATATAATGCAGATTATGAATTATACAGATTTGGTATTAATAGTGATGGTGGTTATATAACACCTAAACAAGCAGTTTTAGATGCTGATGTTTTTTATACATATGGTGTTGGAGGAGATATAAGCTTTGAATTAGATGTACATAAAACTAGGCCTGCTAGCAATTATTATCTTTTCGACCCAACTATTGATAATATACCCACCGCGCCACCACAGTTTATTTTTACTAAAGAAGGACTAGGACCTCAAGATAATGCCCCCTATTTTACATATGAGTCACACATTAAGAGGTTTAATAATGAAGATAAAAAAGTCTTCCTTAAAATAGATATTGAAGGTGGTGAATATGGAGCAGTAGATATTATCAATAACAAGCTACAAGAAAATATAACAGCACTAATTATAGAAGTACATAATCTAAATAATCAAACAGAAAGAATAAAATATTGCAATCTATTTGATACATTATCAAATAATTTCAATTTGTGCCATTTACATCTTAATAATCATGGTGGATATCACAAAATCGGGGAACATGTTATAACACCAGCCATTGAATTAGCATTCATTAATAAAAAATTATACCCTGGTGTATATCGACCTACAAATCTAAATTATCCTATACCCAATTTGGATTATCCCAATAATACAAACATACGTGATATTAATCTAACTTTTATAAAACATATATGAAAACATTACTATATACCATTACAGACTTTTCACCATATGCAGCAGAATGCATAAATTTACTTTTTGGTAATATGATACAAGATACCAATGTTGATTATTGTGTAATATCTAATAATCCTCCCCCACCTGATTTTAAATATAATGTGGTGCAAACAAAATTAAATGCAAATTATGTAGGGTTTTTAAAATTTTATTCAAAGATACCGGACGGATATGATCACTATATTTATATGGATTCTGATATATTATTTTTTGGGAATCCATTGAGCTTAATACCAACAGAAGATTTATCCATAGTAATAGAAAATTGTAATATTAGAGATGAATGGCATTCTTTTCATATTAATGATAAAAATAAAATACCTAACGTAAAGGGATTAAACGCAGGTACGTTTGTATTTAGTAATAAAAATTTTGTAAATCAGGTTAATGAAAATATATTAAATAATTATAATCCATCTTGGTCTACAATTCATAACGCAATGATGGAACAGTCTGTATTTAATATGACAATAGGTCAAACTTGTAATTTCGATTGGACAAAATATAAAGACATAACAGATATAACAAAACTGCACGTTCCAACCGACTTTAAATATAATAAATCTATAAAAATATATCATTTCTGTGGTTGGGCAGGCCAAATGTGCACAAAATATATAAGAATGATTGATTTTCTAAAAAATAATGAAAAATATATAAAAGAAAATATATGAGAATTATTATAGCTCATTATAATGAAAATTTAGATTGGATTAATTTAATCAAAAAAGAATATGATGTATTTATATATTCTAAAACATTAAAGCAATATAATTTTTTAGGACACAATAAGGGACAAGAGGCGACATGTTACCTACAATATATTATAGATAATTATTCTAAGAGGATATTTGAACATATATGGCATTATATATTCACGAAAAAAATATTGAAAAAAAGAAGGGATAAATTTTTATGTTAAAAATAAGAGAACAAATATGTGATATATTACCCCCTAATTGTATAGGGTGTGAATTGGGTGTACTTAATGGTAGCTTTTCAAAAATACTATTTGACAGTGGTAAGTTTTCAAAACTCTATCTTGTGGATTTATTTTCAGGAGATATTTCATCAGGAGATAAAAATGGTGATAATATTAGGATGTACAATGGAGAAGAGAATTATAATGAAGTTATAAGAAAGTTTTGTAACAACCCCAATATAGCAGTAATAAAATCAGATTCTATTCAATTTTTATCAACACGAGAAGATAATTATTTTGATTTTATTTATATAGATACAGGACATACATATGATTTAACCGTTGCAGAGCTTGCCTTATCCCTTAAGAAGGTTAAAATAGGGGGTTATATTTGTGGGCACGATTATTCACTCACTACATTTCCGGGTGTTTATAGAGCAGTTAATGAATTCATATCTAATACAAAATATGAATTATTAACAACTACAGATGATAAATTGCCATCCTTCGTCATTAGGAGAAAATAAAATGAATAAAGAACAGATATATAAGCTTTGTAGTCCATATACAATCACATCCAAAGAACGTGTTTTTGCTCTATGTGATCTGGTTGAAAATATTGTCAAGGATAATATAGCTGGTGATTTTATAGAGTGTGGAACATATAAGGGTGGTAGTGTAATAGCTATGATGTTGGCACTTAATGAATTAAAAGAGTATAGAAATATTCATGTTTATGATACTTTTGAAGGAATGACACCACCAACACAATATGATGTTACATATCAAAATGAACACGCTGCTAATATAATGAATATGCCTATTATAAAATGTGATTGTTCTTTACAAACTGTAATAGATAACATCAATAGAACAGTTTCATACCCATCAAACATGATATTTTTTCATAAAGGTGATGTATGTAAAACCTTACCAATCTCACAACATGATAAAATAGCTTTATTAAGGTTAGACACCGATTTTTATGATTCTACTAAAGCCGAATTAGAATGGCTATATCCCAAAGTAACAGAAAATGGATATACACTTATAGATGATTATGGGCATTGGAACGGTTGTAGAAAAGCAGTAGATGAATATTTCAAAGATACTATATTTAATAAAATAGACTATACCGGTATTTTTATTAAAAAAGCCACGGTTTAGCATCATTGCCTGTCAAACTAGGTTCTTTATAATGATGCCAAATTAACTTTTTACCGTCAGTGGTCATTAATCTATCCTCAATTATAATAATACCATTGTGTACCATTGAATGACAA
>Ga0255346_1001603_pt1 | contig 31027 bp, 24 predicted proteins | sample wastewater_treat_FD_194410 | JGI IMG/M metagenome (GOLD analysis project Ga0255346, IMG submission 194410) | Wastewater microbial communities from Lulu Island WWTP, Vancouver, Canada - plant22 | ecosystem: Engineered > WWTP > Wastewater > Unclassified | place: Canada: Vancouver, British Columbia...
CGATTGAGCAGAAGTATGGACTGCTCGCCGTTTGCCAGATTGCGGCTCAGCTCCTCAGCCAGTTTTCGGCTGAATTCCGTCTTGTTGCCATCCTCACGCTCCAGATTCATATCGACTATGCTTACCTCGGGCAAAGGCGAAGTGCTGTAGCGTTTATTCATCTCCAGAAGCCTGTACACGCCTTTTTCCGCCAGATAGTAGCTCTCCACCGAGGGAGTAGCCGACGCCAGCAGAAGCACAGCCTTGTGGTGACCGCAGCGCTGCCTTGCGACATCGTGAGTCATGTATCTCGGTGAGCTGTCGGATTTGTAAGAGCGCTCGCCTTCTTCATCGACTATGATGATGCCGATATTATCAAGAGGTGCAAACACTGCACTTCTTGTGCCGATGACTATATCGGCGCTGCCATTCTTTATCCTCTTGTACTCGTCAAGACGCTGCCCCTGTGAAAGTCCACTGTGGATAACAGCAACTCTCTCACCGAAAAGTGAGCGGAATCTGCGGAGTATCTGAGGAGTAAGGCCTATTTCGGGGATGAGCAGTATAGCCTGCCTTCCCATTTTTACTGTATCGGATATAAGCTTCTCGAAGACCGAAGTCTTGCCGCTTCCCGTAACGCCATGCAGCAGAAAAGCTGCCGCCTTCCTGTCAAAGAGAGCGGAAAGCACAGCGTCATGAGCGGACTGCTGTTCATCCGAGAGAACTATTTCGTCGGGGTCGCATTTTTCTTCTGAGCCGTCGTCAACATGGCGGAAAACCTCCATGTCGTATTCAGCGGCAGCTCCTCCTGCGACAAGGCGCTTGACCACAGCCTGAGTGACACCGCACATATATGCAGCTTCTTTCACAGCCGCAGCGCCGTACTCCGACAAAAAATCCGCAACTATCTTCTGTTTTGGTGTAAGGTCGAAGCTTTCGGGTTCGCTGAGATACTTGTCTGAGAGCCGCACCATTTTTACTGCGGCATCACCTACAGCCTGTCTGAAGATGTTATCGGAATCCATCGCCCCTGCGTCGCAGAGTTCATCGGGCAGTCTCCTGCCGTTTTCAAGGATGTAATTCTCCAGCACTTCGTTGAGTGACTTGTTGTCCGGTATCTCTTTCAGCTTTTCCAGCAGTTCATGGGCATCATCGGAAAGCGAAGAAAAGTCTGTGAAATTTTTCACTAATGTAAACCTTTCCTTTGCTCTCACGCTCATGGCAGGAGGAAGCGTTATCCTGACAGCGTCATAGTAGGTACAGTAAGTATTCTCCCTCAGATACAGGGCAAGCTGAAGCAGTTCATCGGATACAACAGGCTCATCATCAACCTGAGAAACGATAGCTTTCAGCTTCTTGCCGCTATCCTGAGAAAGCTTCATGATAACGCCGATACGCCGTTTGTTGCCTCGTCCGAAAGGTACAAGCACACGGCAGCCGACCTTTGCCTTGATATTGTCGGGCACCGAATAGCTGAACAGCATATCAAAGGAATATGCAGTTCCGCTTACGGCGATCTCCGCAATCAGGGGCATTATTCGTTATTCTGTGGAGCAGTGTTGACTATCTTGCACTTGCCGCTTGCGAGCTCCTCAACAGCGGTCTTAACAGGCTTTTCTTCAAGAGTTTCGCCGTTTGCGTAGAGTTCGTCAGCGATCTCTCTTGCACGCTTTGCCACAGCGATAACAAGTGAATAACAGCTTTCGTTCTTGGATATGATCTGATTTACAGCAGGTCTGAGCATTTTATACACCTCTATTATATATTCTCACAGCATAAGCTGTGCAGTTGGCTTACGAATTTTTGATAATGTCCGCAATGATCTCAGGTCTCTTGTCTGATCTGAGCTGTTCTGCACGGACAACGTGGAAGAAATCGTCAACAGCGTCCTCAAGGGCATCGTTCACGATGATATAGTCATACTTTGCAGCAAGAGCGACCTCGTTTGAAGCCTGAGCGATACGCTGCTCGATGACATCTTCTGTTTCTGTGCCTCTCTTGTGGAGACGTCTGCGGAGCTCGGCAATGGACGGAGGAGCGATGAAGATGGAGAGTGCATCGGGTCTCTTGTTCATGACCTTGATAGCACCCTGAACCTCGATCTCGAGGATAACATTCATGCCCTTTTCCAGCATCTCGTTCACTTCCTTCATGGGAGTTCCGTAGAGATTTCCGCAGTATTCAGCATATTCAAGGAAGCCGCCGTCGGAAACTCTCTGCTCGAACTCATCTCTTGAGATGAAGTGATAGTTAACGCCGTTCACCTCGCCCTCACGGGGAGATCTTGTAGTAGCCGAAACGGAAACGCAGAACTTCTCATCCTTGAGAATCTGTTCCAGCATAGTACCCTTTCCGCAGCCTGACGGAGCGGAAAAAACAATAAGTCTGCCTTTATTCATTATCCTCTGTACCTCCGGTACCATTTATTCTTGCAGCAAGAGTGTCGGTTATCAGTGACGAGAGGACGATATGTCCGCTGTCCATGATAAGGACCGCTCTTGTCTTTCTTCCAAAAGTGGCATCAATGGCCTTGCCGCTGTCACGGGCCTCCTGCACCAGACGCTTGATGGGCGCTGATTCGGGGCTTACCACGGAGATTATCCTACCTGCGGAGACCATATTTCCATAGCCTATATTTACCAGTTTCATAGCTTATTCGATATTCTGGATCTGTTCACGGATCTTTTCGATCTCAGCCTTCATATCCACAACTATCTTGGTGATATTGAGGTCCTGAGCCTTTGAACCGATGGTATTCACCTCACGGTTCATTTCCTGAACGATGAAATCAAGCTTTCTTCCCACAGCCTCGTTGGATCTCAGCATATTTTTCAGCTGGGAGATATGGCTGCGGAGGCGGACAGTTTCCTCGTCAACAGCGATCTTTTCCGAGAAAACAGCAGCCTCGGTGAGTATCCTCTGCTCGTCGATGTCCTTATTTTCCAGCACTTCGCTCAGCTTCTTATAGAGGCGGTTTCTGTAATTTTCAACAGTGATGGGGGAAAGTCTCTCCACCTCCATGACCATTCTGAGAATGCCGTCAGCTTTTTCGGTGATATCGTTTTTGAGGCGCTCACCCTCGGTGCTGCGCATCTCAACGAATTTATCAACAGCTTCCTGAGCGACTTCTGCAACGTCGTTCCAGACCTGTTCTTCGTCGTCGGGAGTTTTCTGGACAGTGAAAATATCGGGAAGCTTCATAAGCTTTGAGAGTGAGAGATCATCAGCAAGTTTGAGTTCTTCGGAAACGCTTCTGAGAGCAGCAACATAGCCTTCAGCCACGCCCTTGTTGATAGCGATCTCGGTATCTTTTCCCTCTATGTTATTGATGGTAACGGCCGCTTCGACCTTACCTCTGGATATGGAATTCTTGAGGAGAGCCTTTAACTTTTCGTCGATATAGCTGTAAGTGCGGGGGATCCTTGAAGAATATTCATAGTACCTATGATTAACGGAACGTATCTCAACGAGGATATCACGTCCGTTCAGTATTTTCTGTGCTCGGCCGTAGCCTGTCATACTTTTCAGCACGGTATCTCCTGCTTTCTGTATATATTTTTTCGCATAACTATGCTATTATATTATTATACCACTTCCCGTCAGGAATTGCAAGGGGTTTCAGAAAATAAAAAGAGGACGCCGAAGCGTCCTCTTAAATCGTTTGGACAAATTATTTTCAGAAGATTATGACTCTGGGAGTTCCTTAACGAGTTCGAGCTTATACTTCTGGATTGAGAGAGCGTCAGCATTTGTGATACCGTCGCCGTTCTTGTTAACGTCACCGTTCAGCTTGCCCTGCTCAGTAAGTGAATACTTGCTTGGGTTAGAGAGTGACTGCATGATGATAACAGCATCTGAAACGTCTACTACGCCGTCGCAGTTAGCATCGCCCCAGAGAGTAACCTTGCCACCCGGAGTTGAAGCTGTTGTCTCAGCAGCAGTTGTCTCTGTTGCCTTAGTAGTTGTTGTCTCAGGAGCAGTTGTAGTTGTTGTTACCTGAGGTGTTGGTTCTCCACTCCAAGGCTCAACAGTAGGATAGAGCAGAGCCATTCCGCCGTATGCCATGATAGCATCACCAGCGTGCCAGAATCTGTGGAGTGTGTACTCGTAATCATCTGTACCGCCTGTTGCATCAAATACAGCCTTACAATCCTGCCACATCTTATCATTTTCGTAGCTCTTACGGATAGAGCTGAATGTAGCACCTGGCTTGAGCTCTGATTCATCAGGCATTTTACCGCTATAGTAATCAGGAATATAAACTTCCTCAGTGAAGATTCTCTTGAGTGAACCGTTGTGATCCTTGAATCCGAGGCTCTTCTCGTCACGGCCGGCATTATACTGCTTTGTGAGGAGCTTGTTAGCAAGATAGAGAGCCTTCTCTTCAGTTGTTGTACCCTCTTCCTGAGCGTACTTAGCATCTACGCCCTTTGCAGCTGCGTAGTAGATAAGTGTATTACAGAGTGAAGATACACAACCGTAGTCGCCCTGGCCATAACCAGTGATTGTAGCGTGGAGCTTCTGGTTGCCGTTAGGATCGTATGTACCTGTCCATGTATCAGGAACACAGCTAGGATCAGTGTGGTGACCGCCCTTACCCCAGTCGAGGTTAGATGGGATACAATATTCAAGAGTATCGCCGTCTTCTGTTGTGTAATCGAAGTGAGTGTTCTCCTCGAACCAGTCGATCCATCTCTTGAGGAGTGCATCGAGAGCGTCCTCGAGGCTCATTCCGCCGGGCTTGATGTTGGACTGATCGCCATTCTTCTTTACATAGTAGTAAAGTTCAGCAAGACGCTGAGTTGACCATACCTGGTTACCGATCCAGTGGTTTGAACCCGGGTCAGCGTAAACAGGGTGAGCAACGAATACCATGTCATAGAATGTTGGGAGATCAGCAGGATATTCCTCGTAACGTCCCTTATATGAGTTTGTACAACCACCAGCGAAAGGACCTTCAACAGACTGGAGCCAGAGGTACATTTCGATCTGTCTCTTGAGTGACTCTGTGTAGTCTTCGTCAGCGTCCTTAGCCTTCATACCGCTGTTGATGTTCTTATCATAGAGAAGACCATAAGCAGCGAGTGGGTTCTGATAGAACTGATGTGAATGTGAGCAGCCGATCTGCCAAGCCCACTTGTAGTTACCGTAAGAAGCTGTGAGACCTCCGCCCCAAGCTGTATACCAAGCCATGAGGTAGTGCTTTGACTTCATGCCGGCAGACTCAGATCTGATAGTAGTATCCTTAGCGATAGCCTTGTAATACTTATCGAACATATCGTTACGGCACTGGTCACCCATCTTACCAGCAAGAGCTGAGATCTCTCCGCAGTCTACGCCGTTCTGGTTAGCGAAGTAGATAGCCTGGATAGCACGGTCCTCAGCGTCAGGAGCGTTTGTGAATGAGTACTGAGCAGGAACCTTGTCCTTACCGTTGAAGATAGCCTTGATACCGTTACCGTTATCCTTATCAGTGCTCTCCATACCCCACTTAAGCTCTTCAAGACAAGGAGCAGGAACTGTCTCGAAACAAGACTCTTCCTCACCTCTCTGGAAGGTATTGATGAATGTGAACTTGCCTTCACCCTTAGTGCCCTTGCTGAATCCGTACCAGTCATCAACGTCAGCGAGCCAGTTCATAAGGTAGTAACCGTTATCTGAACCGTATGCAGACTTGAATGCATCGTACATTGGGTTGATAGCATCTACGTTAGGCTGCTCTGTAGGATAATCCTTAGGAGAGTCGCCTTCAGCAGCTGTATCAGCCTTGAGTCTTTCCTGCTCCCAGATTGAACCGTACTCGATATCGCTTCTGCCGTGAGCTGTTGACCAACCAGGGATCATAGCCTCCAGAATCTTCCAAGCGTCAGCCAGGTCATTACCGCCTGTTGTCTGGCCCTTAGCAACGAGTGCATCGTGCATAGCAGCCATCCATACGATGTATGACACAGCCTCGGAAGTTGTCTCATGACCGTAGTCAGGAGCCTCAACAACGAGTGTCTCTACAGCGTGGTAAGGAATACCGAACTTCTTAGCGCCGTTGTTCTGCTTGCTCATGAAGCCGTTATCGATACCGTTTGTCATAACGTCATCATAGAGTGACTCGAACATATGGATGTAGCTGTCGTTTGACTTCTGAGCCTCAGCAGTAGGAGCTGCTGAAGAAACTGCTGGGATAACAGCTGTAGCTGTCATTGCTGCTGAAAGGATACCAGCAGCGAGAGCCTTTGTCTTTTTGCTTATCATTAGTATTACCCCTCTCATAATAATGTGATGTGGTTAAAAAGGTTTCGTTCCCGTACACCGGAGGCTTTGCAGAATAAAGAAAAAGCTGAGGAACAGGACTCACCTAATATGCTCCGTTATCAGCCGTTTTCCGTCATCATCACAGCACACCCGTGACGAAAACCGTATATGAAAATACTCATACACTGTGTGTTTATATCACATTATAAACACACAATTCTCAAACTATTTTCAAGATAATTATATTCCACATTTCAATTCATGTCAACAGTTTAAAAAGTTTTCAGCAGGGCTTAAGGTTATTTTTGGTGCAATGCACACATTGGAATACCGCTTTTTGTACATTTTGTCCACCGCTCAAAAGTTGCTGTTTTTTCATAAGTTGCGATTTGATGAATTTTTTATTATTTTTAATAAAAACAGATAAGATTCATTCCCTTTACAATAATCTTTCACAAATTCCACACAGAATAGATATAATATTTATCATGATAATTACAATGAGGCAAGAATCGGATGTGGGACGTAAAATCGTCATTTAACATTTTATTCACAGTTTGTTCATCTCACATTAATATTATTCTGCGATAATAAAACAGTATGCTATGATAGAGTAATTGTATACTTTAGCACAGTATTTTTCTGTCATAGTCAATATTATACAAATGAAAGGAGAAGCTCATGATTACTATTGAAAATCTGACTAAGTTCTACGGCAATAACCGTGCTGTAAATGATATTAGCTTTACAATAAACGATAATGAGATCCTCGGTTTTCTCGGACCTAACGGTGCGGGCAAATCAACGACCATGAACATGATCGCAGGCTACCTCCCGATGAGCGGAGGAAAAGTCACCATCTGCGGAGACGACATAACTGAAAATCCTGTAAAAGCCAAGAGAAACATCGGTTATCTCCCCGAGATACCGCCTGTCTATCCCGATATGAAAGTCAGGGAATATCTGGATTTCTGCGCAGGCCTCAAAGGTATCAAGGGCAAGGAAAAGAAGAGCGAAATGGATCGTGTAATGACTCTTCTGAAGATCACGGACGTTCAGAACAAACTGATACGCAACCTTTCAAAAGGTTACAAGCAGCGTGTGGGATTTGCCCAGGCACTCCTCGGCAACCCAAAGTTCCTCATTCTCGATGAGCCTACTGTAGGTCTCGACCCAAATCAGGTCATCGAAGTAAGAAGCATCATCAAGGATCTGAAGAAGGAGCATTCAGTAATTTTCAGCTCCCATATCCTCAGTGAGGTAAGTGCGGTGTGTGACCGTGTCGTTATCATCAACAAGGGTGACATCCGTGCAATCGACACCATCGAGAACCTTGAAAAGTCCTTCAACGACTCCTCTGTCCTCCACATCAGGTGCGCAGGAAGCAAGGCTGCCGCAGCCGCTATCATAGGAGTTGCAGACGGTGTATCCGAGATCACCGAAGCTGTTGACGAGGGCAACAATATCACATCATTCACCGTCAAGCTCAGCGGAAATGCCGACCAGATACAGGAAAAGCTGCTGGCTGACTGCCTCAAGAACCAGATAAGCATGCTTGAGGTCTACACCGACAAGCCTAACCTTGAAAAGGTATTCACCGAACTTATCAACAGGCCTGTCCAGAAAAAGTCAGTTGACGAGCTCCTCAACGAGATTGTTCCCGAAACCGGAAATACAGATGCCGCAGAAAGCAAAGATGCTGAAGCTGATTCTGAAGAAAAGGAGGAAAATGAGTAATGTTTCCTATTTATAAGAAGGAGCTGCAGTCGTTTTTCTACACTCCTTTCGCCTATGCTATAGCGGCTCTCTTCATGCTGCTGTTCACTTACATCTTCGGTGTTGCCATCGGAAGTATCGATTCTTCCAACACAATGAAGTTCTCATTCACCGAAGTATTCTACAACGTAACGCTCTACTTCATATTCCTGCTGCCGATCCTTACAATGCGTACATTCGCTGATGAAAGAAAATTCGGCACGGAAGTTCTGCTGATGACATCACCTGTCAGCGTACTTAAAATAGTTATCGCAAAGTTCCTCGCAAATATGACAGTTTACATCTTCATGCTTGCAGGCACACTTGTATACCCGATCATCACAGCCCTCAACGGTGAAGTCGTTATAAGCCAGCTTATCTGTGCTTATATCGGTATCTTCTCATGGGGAATGATGTTCATTGCACTGGGTATGCTCATTTCCTCATTCACCGAGAACTCCATCATAGCCGCTATCATCGGAGAGATAGTCATGTTCGCTGTACTCTTCCTTGACGACTTTGCAAATACTGCTTTCATCTCACAGTATCCCAAGCTTCAGTCAGTTCTCTACGCATTTGCCGCACAGCCAAGATTCGCCTACTTCTCACAGGGCTTCATCCGCCTTTCCGATCTGGTATTCTTTGCTTCTGCAACTATTGTCTATCTCGTATGGACCTACATCTCCATCGAGAAAAGACGCTGGAAAAGGGGGTAAGCTGAGATGGAAAAGAAAAAGCTCAATTTCTCAGGCACTATCGCCATCGTTATCGCTCTGCTGACTCTGGTCATCTTCGTACCGATAAACCTTATCGTCAACTACTATGACAAGGTCTACGATATGACACCTAACAAGAGATACACTCTCAACGAAAAGACCGCTCAGCTTCTGAATGAAACATCCGACAAGGACATAGACGTATACTTCCTCTCCAAGAAGGAATATTTCCGTGATGCACCTGAATTCCTCTCGCTGTATCACACACTCTCACAGCTTGAAAAACGTCCTAACATCGACGTTACTTACTTTGAACCTGACGCAGACGCTTCCCTTGCAAACGACCTCTCCAACGACGGACTGCTCAAGGTACAGAACGGCGATATCTTCGTAAGATGCGGCGATATCACAAAGCGTATCGACCACGCAAAGATATTCCAGACCACATCCGACGGTACTTTCCAGTACGCAGGCGAAGAACTCATCGCTGCAGCTATCGAGACCTGCACCAACGGCTCTCTCCCTACTATCTACTTCCTTCAGGGCCACGGTGAAAAGTCCATAACCGATAGCTATGAGATCTACGCTAAACAGCTCAAGACCAACAACTACGACGTTCAGGAGATCGACCTCAGCGAGACAAAGGCTATCCCCGGCAATGCAAAGATCATCTACATTGCAGGCCCTCAGAAGGATATCTCCGACGATGAACTCAAACTCCTCAAGGATTACCTTACCGCAGGCGGTGCGCTGTCAATGCTGCTCGCTCCGACTGATACAGAAGGACGTTTCAGAAATATCGAGGATCTTCTCGGCGACTACGGCATCGAGATGGATTACAACATCGTTACCGAAACAAGCGCCGCAAATCAGCTTCAGGACAAGAACTACGAACAGAACGAAAACTTCATCCGTGTTGAATATCCCGCAGCTACAGGCGATTACACAGAAGACCTTACTTCCGAACTCAACTACCTCGTTGAAAACGGCGAATATATCGCAGGTCTCGCAGGCACAAGAAGCTTCGCTCTCATGTCAGAGGTAACATTTGAAAACTCCGCCAACGTTGAAGTATCACCTATCATCAGAAATGTGGCTACATACGATTCCGACGGAAACCAGAAATTCACCACAAAGAGCACTCCTATGGGCGGCGATGACGTTACAAAGGCAGAGGCCGAAAAGCACTCAGATGAACAGCTTGACTTCGGTTATTACGCTCTCGACCGTGTAACAGGCGCAAAGCTTATAGTTACAGGAAGCACGGATATCATCGACAAGGACGTTATCGCTCCTTCACTCAGTGCATCCCAGATGCTTCTCACTTTCTCAAACACATGGCTCTATGACAGCGATATCTCAATGGGAATCGGCAACAAGCTCAACTCCTATGACTCAATGACATTCAAGGATGCTTCCCATGCAAAGAGAGTTCTGGCAAGCATGATAATCATACCTACAGCACTTGCTGTCATAGGCGTCGCTGTATGGCTCAAAAGGAGACATTCATAATGAAAAAGCCCTTAATTATACTTGCGGCAGCTCTTGTGCTGGCAGGAGGTTCAACAGGAGCTTTTCTCGCAGTCAAGAATAAAAAAGATGCCGAGACCAGTCAGGCCGAGGCAATGAAGAAGGATAACCTCCTCTTCAACTTTGATTCAGACGATATCACAAAAATAGAGTTCAGCCTGAAAGACGGCTCGTTCACTACCGAAAAATCCGAGGACGGAACATGGAAAGTAACAGAGGGCGATGACTTTACTCCCGATGATACATACCTCCAGCTTGTAACTACATACACTTCCGACCTTACCGCAGAGACAAGCTTCGGTAAAGCCGATGACAGCAAAAAGGCCATGTACGGTCTGGACGATCCGATCACCATAAAGCTTTACTCGGAAAACGATTCATATGAGCTTTACATCGGCGACAAGAGCCCTACAGGCGATTACTACTACGTAATGACATCGGAAAAGCCCAATGTATACGCTATCGAATCATACAAGGGCACTTCCCTCGTCCCCGACAAGCTGATACTCAAATCCAAGGATCTCGTTCCTTACACCAACAGCGAGATCGACACCATCACCATCAAGAACAAAAACGGCGATGACTTCGTTCTCACTTACGATCCCGATCAGCAGAACTGGGATATCGAAAAGAAATACGAACTTATCGGTGCAGACCGCACAGCTATCTCGTCTATGGTAAACGATCTCGTAAGACTCGAAGCCGAGGAAATGCTGGAGGAAAACTTCACCGACAAGAAGAGTCTCGGACTCGATGATCCCGATGCACAGATAATCGTCAAGGGTCTGGACGGTGTGGAACATTCCATACTTGTAAAAACTATGTCAGATGACAAGACATTCTCATATGTCCTCGATGAAGACGACAACCAGCTGGAAATGTACTACACTTCAAATATCGATCTGGCATCTTCAACTGTATTCGACTACACTCCGCAGAAGATAAACGGAGCGGATATATTCGACATCAGCAGATTCGATATCAAGGAAGGCACTCATTCCGACGAATTCAAGATCGATGCTAATAAGAAGACCTGCACCATGAGCGGTAAGGCAGTCGATATCAGCAGTTCCGAGGGCTATACGCTCTTCCAGAATTTCTACAATTCATTCTCCCAGCTGCCTATGACAGGAATCGATATCAAAGCAAAGCCTGAACTCAAAGATCCCGTCCTCAGTGTAGTCTACCACCTCACAGACGGCAAGGATACGACTCTTGACGTTACCGACGGCGGCGACGGAAAATTCTATATCTTCAAGGACGGCAAGTATACAGGCGCATACGGCGACGATACCAGATTTGAAGGAAGATCATCCGTGGAGGAATTCTACCTCAAATTCATCGCCTACTCCATCAAATAAAAAGTCCCCGAAGTATAACCGTGATACTTATAAAGAAGATTTGTATGTATTATTGAGGCAGACTTTTTGAAGAAGGATTTTTCTCGAACTCTCCCCAAGACTATTAATTTTGCCCCATAGAGGGCGCTCCACTCAAGATGTGAGAACCAGTAGTATCACTGGGAGCGCCCTCTATGGGGCAAAATTCTATTAAAAGTCTTTGGAAAGGGGGTACGGGGGAAGAACCTTTCCTCAGAAAGGTTTTCCCCCGATAAATGCGTATAAAGCTTCTATATGAGTATCACGGTTATACTTCGGGGGTTATTCATTATCGCCGGCTTTGACAAAGTTCATGATCTCTGCAACTTTTTCACGGGTAAGGCCTTCGATGTAAAGCAGTTCATATGGATGGCTGTAGCCGCCTGCCTGTTCACGGAAACTGATTATCTTTTCTGCTATGTCATCGTCCACATAGGGCAGGAGCATGAGTTCCTCCTTTGAGGCTGTATTAAGATCAATGGGAGCGGCATCTTCAAGAGTGGGGATATGTTCGGTCTCCTCCTGCGTCTGTTCTTCATCAGGCACACTTTCGCTGACGGGAACTTCCTCGTCATAGACCGGATCGTTCACGTAGATGAACTCTCTGACAGCCTCAAATTTGCTTTCACCTATGCCGCTGACGTTCATCATCTCCTCGATGTTTCTGAATCCGCCAATAGACGAGCGGTACGATACGATTTCCTCAGCCAGCTTTTCGCCTATTCCGGGCAGAAGCGCAAGCTGTTCTGCGCTTGCTTCATTCAGCTCGAACCACAGCACAACGGGTTCGGTGGGTTCCGTTTCCTCACGCACAGTCGTGACCTTCGCTGTCGTCGTTTTAGCCGCCTTTGTAGTGGTGGTTTTCACTTTAGTTGTCTTTACAGCGGTGGACGACACAAGCGGCGATGAAACGGAAGTAGTGGCAACGGTAAACACTACTCTGCCGTTATCGGCTTCCTTATGGCGTTCAGCAGGCGAAAGCATAGCATAAACCGTACCCACAACAAGAACAGCCGCCGCATAAGCCGCATAAAGTTTAGTCCTTTTTGTCATGCTATCACCGTCCGAAAATGAATTACAGAACAACAACTCTTTCCACAATTATACAACAAAATCCGACAAATATCAATCGTTTGCGACAAAAACACAGTGTATCCGCTATTTCGCCCTGATATTGCTGAAAGGTATTGTAATTATGTCCGAAATCTGGTATAATTAATTTGATTAGGCATTTTTCAGACAGAAAGGAAGATAAATGATGGAACTTAAAGATACTATTGTTTCACTGTCGCAGGCATACGGCGCATCGGGAAATGAGTCCCCTGCCGCTGAGCTTGCACTCTTAATGCTCAGGGCATACTGCCCCGATGCTGAGATAATCGGCGGAAACGTTATCGGCACATTCGGCAAAAAGGACGAAAGCCTCCCTGCACTGGTGCTGGACGCTCATATAGATCAGGTGGGATTCGTGGTCACATACATCACAGACGAAGGCTTTATTAAAATAGGAAGCATCGGCGGAATCGACCGCAGACTTCTCCCTGCACAGCCTGTTATCATTCACGGAAAGCGTGATATCAAGGGCGTGATATGCTCTGTTCCTCCGCACCTCACAGGCGGCTCGGGAAGCGTCCTCTCTTTCGATGATGCGGCTATTGATACGGGAATGACAAAGGCTGAACTGGAGGAGATAGTTTCTCTCGGCGACAGCATCACCTTTGATGTGAAATGCCGTGACCTGCTGGGCACACGCATGACAGGCGGCGCACTTGATGACAGGTGCGGTGTTGCGTCTATCCTCTATGCGCTGGAGCTTCTCAAAGGCAAAGAGCTTGCATATAATGTCACTGTTGTTTTCTCCGTTCAGGAGGAAGTGGGCGAACGTGGCGCTAAGACAGGCGCATTCAACACTGCTCCCGATGTGGCGCTGGCTGTGGATGTGAGCTTTGCCTATGCAATAGGCGAGGACGAAGAAAAGTGCGGCTATCTTGGAAAAGGCCCGATGATAGGCATTTCTCCGTCGCTTTCCCGTGAGATATCCGACAGGCTCATCGAGGTGTCGAAGCAGAACGATATCCCCTATCAGATCGAAGTCATGAGCGGTATGACCTCCACCAATGCGGATCAGTATTCCGTCAGCCGTGGCGGCGCAAAGACCTGTACAGTGTCCATTCCGCTGAGAAATATGCACACCCCCGTCGAGGTCATCGACGTTAAGGATGTTGAACTGACAGCGAAACTGCTTGCCGCTTTTATCAGCAAACAGAGCGCAGAAAGCAGAAAGTAGTTTGCAGGGGCGGATATTATCCGCCCGTTGGTCACGAAAAACTAACATGACCCCATTGTAGGGAACGCCACCCTCGGCGTTCCACAAGCGGAGTTGAATAAATGAAAAAAGCTATAATAGCAATAGCCACGTTCATGCTAACATGAATACGGATAATGGAAGATTATCTTAATAATGGAGGAAACCAAAATGAAAGAACTGCTCCGTGAGCTTTGCCTTGCAGACGGCATCTCAGGCGATGAGTGCGCTGTAAGAGAGCTTATCATAGAGAAGATCAAGGGACTGTGCGAATACAGCACCGACCCCCTCGGCAGTCTCATCTGCTTCAAAAAGGGAAAGAAAACTCCCGAAAAGAAACTTATGATATGCGCCCACATGGACGAAGTGGGCTTCATGATCACCTACATCCGCCCCGACGGTGCTCTCAGCTTTGACACCGTAGGCGGAGTTGACCCTGCTGTTGTCATCGGCAGACAGGTGCGTGTGGGAAAAGACCGTATCAGCGGAGTTGTCGGCTCCACGGCTGTGCATAATCTCTCAAAGGAACAGCGTGAGAAAGCCTCCGACTATCGGCGGTCTCTACATAGACATCGGCGCTGAGGACAAAGCCGACGCTGAAAAGCACGTTTCCCTCGGCGACTGCGTTTACTTCGATTCCGAGTTCGTGGACTTAGGCGAAAGACGCATAAAGGCAAAGGCTATCGACGACCGTGCAGGCTGTGCCATGATGATAGAAATGATGCATGAGGAGCTTGAATATGACACTTACTTCGTGTTCAACGTTCAGGAGGAAATAGGTCTGCGTGGCTCGACTGCTTCAGCATTTGCCGTTGCTCCCGATTTCGCCATCGTTCTTGAATCCACAACTGCCGCAGATATCGACGGCGCTTCGGGCGCAAAGCGTGTCTGCGAAGTGGGAAAAGGCCCTGTTGTTTCTTTCATGGACAGAAGCACCATGTATGACAAGGAACTTTACCGCCTTGCTTTCGATACCGCAAAGGAACTGGATATCCCATGCCAGACCAAGACCATGGTCGCAGGCGGAAACGATGCGGGCGCTATACACAAGAGCGGAAAGGGAGTGCGTACTATCGCCGTTTCTCTGCCTTGCAGATATCTCCACTCTCCCTCATCGGTGATTGAATTTGCCGACATGGAGAACTCATACAAACTGGTAAAAGAACTTTCAAAGAGGATAGCTGAATTATGATAAAGATAATCGAACACGAGCACGAACTTGACCGTGACCTGCTCAACAAGACCCTGTCAGGCAAGAAGATGCTTTCATACATGAGGGCATACGGTCCCAACTATGAATTCTGCCGCTTCTACAAGCTGACAGACGAAAACGGCGTGGGCTTCATGTTCATCATCAACTCAACGCTGATAATCTGCACTGACGGAATGCTCCAGCCCAGCGAGGAGATAGACCTTTTCGTCAGCATGAATCTCCCCTTCCGTATCGAAGGCGACAGACACATCATCGACGGCATAAAGCTTGATGACCACTACCAGAAGCTGAACCGCACTATCTTTGAACTCATTCCCGATGATTCGCCTCTTGAAGCCATCGAGGAGCACGTTGACTTCAACCCCAAGCTGACTGACGTATACCAGATACTCAGCGAGGGATTCCCGAATATTGCGGATTTCTCCCTGTGGTACACTGATACATCTCACCGCACCCGTCACGGCATAAGCAGAGTTTTCACCTATCGTGGCTCGACAACCGCTTCTGCGGTATTCGACATTGGCAGCACAGTCCTCATCGGTCAGGTTGCTACAACAGTTGCCGCACGTGGCAGAGGCTATGCAAGGGAATTTCTCAAATGGCTGGCTAAATTCTTCAACGGGCTCGGAAAGAGAGCCTACCTGCTGGCACTTGATGTACGTGTAAGCTTCTATCAGGAGATAGGCTTCAAGATAGTCGGCCGTGAAGTAGTCCTCGAACGTATCGACGTCGAAAAGGACAGCCTCAGCAAGGGCAAGCTTGCCGAGGAAAAGCAATAATTACAGAGAACGGCAAAGCAAAACAGAAAGGAATAAATATGAACAGCAGAATAAATGAACTTTACGGCTTCGATCCGAAGCTTACAGAAATGGCAGAAAAGGCTGAAAAAGCCTGCATGGACGCCTTCAGACGCACCGAGGAAACTGCCGAATACAACGGCGCAAAGGTTCTCAAAGCCTTTGCAGACAACAAGGTAAGCGAGCCATGCTTCTACGGCTCTACAGGCTACGGCTACGGTGACGTGGGCAGAGGGGTCATCGACAAAGTATTCGCTCAGGCTCTCGGTACTGAGGACGCTCTGGTGCGTTTCAATTTCGTTTCAGGCACTCACGCTCTCTCCGTTGCGCTTTTCGGTGTACTCCGCACAGGCGATAAAATGGTCTCGATCACAGGCAAGCCTTACGATACACTTGAAGAAGTCATCGGTCTCAGCAGCACTAAGGGTAACGGCTCTCTTATGGATTACGGCGTTGAGTACGGTCAGGTGGACCTTAACTCCGACGGCACTCCCAAGCTTGACGAGATAACCGAAGCTGTCAAGGGTGCAAAGATAGCTTACATCCAGCGCTCCCGTGGTTACTCTCTCCGTGGGGCATTTACTGTAAAAGATATCGAGGATATGATTAAAGCCGCTAAAAAGGGGAATCCTGACATTATAATCATGGTGGATAACTGCTACGGCGAATTCATAGAGGACCGTGAGCCTTCATCGGTAGGCGCTGACGTTATCATCGGTTCCCTCATCAAGAATGCAGGCGGCGGAATCGCACGTACAGGCGGATATATCGCAGGAAGAGCCGACCTTGTAGAGCTTTGCTCATACCGTCTTACCTGCGTTGGAATGGGCAAGGAAGTAGGCTGTACACTCGGCATGAACCGTGAAATGCTGCTGGGACTTTTCTTCGCTCCCGACGTTGTGGCAAATGCAGTCAAGACTTCTATTTTCGCAAGTGAACTTTTCACCATGCTTGGATTTGAATGTTCTCCCCGCAAGGAAGACCCCCGTGGAGACATCATAACTGCCGTAAAACTGGGCGATGAGGAACACCTCTGCGCTTTCTGCCGTGGTATACAGAAGGGCGCTCCCGTTGATTCATTTGTAACTCCCGAGCCGTGGGATATGCCCGGCTACTCCGATAAGGTCATCATGGCGGCAGGCGCATTCACAGGCGGCGCTTCCATCGAACTCTCCGCAGACGCTCCTCTCCGTGAGCCTTTTGCTGTATGGATGCAGGGCGGTATCACCTACACAAGCGGCAAATTAGGCGTAATGCTTGCCGCTCAGGAAATGATAAACGAAGGCCTCATAAAACTCTGAACTTATTGAATTGAGAATTAAAATTGAGAATGGAGAATTGCGGTGTCACTTCGTGACGGATCAAAATAAGTGAGCGAAGCGAACACATTCATTCTCCATTCTCCATTCTCAATTCTCAATTCTCAAAAAATGGTTACAAAAAGAATACAATTTTCGCTGAATATGTAATATCGCAACTTTTACAGTTGACATTTGACTAAATTGCTGATAAAATAAATATGATGGCTTATTATGGAATATATATGAGCCTATAATTCTGACTAAAGGAGGAGCTGCTTTGGGAGACCTTAAACATTGCTATAAATGCATGGAAGAATACGATGCAGAACTTCATGTCTGCCCACACTGCGGCTACGATGAGAATACACCGCACAATCCGATGTATATAGCACCCGGTACTCTGCTCCATGAAAAATACCTCTGCGGTATTCTGCTTGAATTCAACGGCGAAGGCGCTACCTATGCAGGTAAGGATATCAGTACAGGCAAAAAGGTTCAGATAAGGGAATATATGCCTATTACCCTCTGTACCCGTATCAAAAACAGATCTACCATCAGTGTAAATTACAACAATCTGGCTAAATATAAGGCCTTTATGGCTGAATATACAGAGCTTAACAAGTCTCTGGCAAGACTCAGGAACAATCAGAACATCATCCCCGTTCTGGATATGTTCGCTGAAAATAATACTACCTATACCATCTTTGAGCATATCGAAGGTGTAAAGCTTCTTGATTACCTCAAGGAAAACGCAGGTGAACTCAGCTGGGATCAGGTTTCAAGAATATTCCCTCCCCTGTTCACTACTATCGGTATTCTCCATAACTCAGGTATCATCCACCGTGCTATCAGCCCCGATACCGTTTATATCAACGATAAGGGCGAACTGAAACTCTGCGGTTTCAGTGTGGCCGCTGTGAGAACCGTCAACGCAGGCCTTGAGTATGAACTCTTCAAGGGCTATGCCGCTCCCGAACAGTATTCGGCAAGCAGCAATTCCCGTCAGGGCACATGGACCGATGTTTACGGTGTCAGCGCACTTCTCTACAGAGCGCTCACAGGATGTATGCCTATAGACTCTGTGACACGTCTCAAGCATGATGATCTCCATGAGCCATATATTCTCGATTCACGCATACCTCCCCATGTATCTTCAGTTATCATGAAGGGTATGAGCCTTTCGGGCAGAGACAGGATACAGACCATAACCGAACTGGTAACACAGCTCTTTGAACAGCCCTCAGATGATGAGGAGACCGCTACAGTTGCCGCTATACAGGCCGCAGAAGCTAAACGTGAAGCCGCTTCAAGACAGCAGGCTGCAAATAATATGCCTCGCCTCCAGCGCAGGAATCCAAATCAGCCTGTACGCCGTTCCGCTCCGCCTCAGCCTCAGCACAGACAGGAGCCTGTAAGAGAACGCCGCTACCGTGACGAGGAAGAATACAGCTACGAAAGAGTAAGTACAGTTGATAAGATAAAGGTGCCCATAATCATAAGCATCCTTCTTATCGCTATCCTTATGATAATCGGTGTTTTCGTCTACAACATCATCAATGAGCCGCAGGAAGAAGAAGACCCGAGAGCAAAGCGCAAGTCTTCAACATCTGCTTCGGAGGTTGTTGACGAGGACAGCGAGATAACATCTGATTCATCAGGCGATATCGAAACGCCCAGCCTTGTAGGCCGTTTCTTCGAGCAGACATCCGAGAAGTGGGCTGAATATTTCACTCTTGAGCCTGAGTATGAGTACACCGAAGACTATGCCATGGATATGATCTATGAGCAGAGCATCGAGGAAGGCACTATGATAACTCAGGGTGCTGTTATCGAAGTCAAGGTCAGCAAGGGTAAGATATCTGCGATAATCCCCGACTTCAAGGATCTTACAGTCGCTCAGTATAAGATACGCCTCGAAAAGGCCGGTATCCCCGAGGATAACTACGAAATGGTAGAAGCCAAGACAGGAAACGGCGCTACCGATTCCATCACAGAGATACAGCTTGACGGCGAAAAGGTCGATCCCGGAACAATGTTCAACAACAAGGCCGGCAAGAAGCTGACTATCTACTATGTATCTGCTAAAACTGTAAACGGTACAACTGCCGTATACAACGAAAGCTATAACGATACCACAGTTGCTTACAACTACACGGATACAACTACAGTTGCTTCATACTATGAAGAGCCTACACAGCAGGCAGTATGGACTGAGCCGCCTACACAGGCCGCTTATACCGATCCACCTGCACCTGTTGCAACAGACCCACCGGCACCTGTAGTTCCTGATCCGCCTGCACCTGTTACACCACCTGCTGATAACGGCGGCGGCGGAGAAGCTCCTGCTGAATAATACAATAAAGCCATAGTACGGATGTACTATGGCTTAACTTGTCAAAAAGTGACATATCATCATATAATAATGGGCTGTCGGGGACGCCAGCCCCTACAATTCGTCTATTCTTCGTGAATGTTTTTGTAGGGGACGGCGTCCTCGACGTCCCAAAATTAGTTTTTGACAGAATAAGGGCCGCCAAAGGCGGCCCCTACATTTATTGTTGTATCATCTTATAAACAAGAAGTGCCAACGAGCGAAAGCAGAATATGCTCAACGTACAAAGTAAGCGAACGAAGCAAGCGAATCGTGATTGCGCCGCCGCTCGCTCAGCGGCCGAATCGTGATTGCGCTGCCGCTCGCTCAGCGGCCGACTCCGTGATCGCCTGCGGGGGCGTCCCCGCCGTTCAGCGGCATGGAACGCCGAGGGCGGCGTTCCCTACAAAGCAAGCCGTTGAGCGACCTGAAACTCATCGTTTTGCAAGAAGTTAGGCTCTTCAGAGCCGACTCGTGATCGGGGTCAAGCTGCCGTCAGCTTGCGGTAAGTTCACCGTTTGCGTCAAGGTCAATATCTATGACATCGCCTGCTGAGAGATTGCCGCCTATGATCCGCTTGGCAGCAATTGTCTCTACCTTGCTCTGTATGAATCTTCTAAGCGGTCTTGCACCAAATGTCGGATCGTATCCGCAGTCTACGATGTACTGCTTTGCCTTGTCGCTGACTGTTATCTTTATGTGCTTGTCGTCAAGACGCTTCTGGAGTCCCTTCAGCATGAGATCAACAATGCTCATTATCTCGGTCTTGCTAAGCGGCTTGAAGTAGATTATCTCATCAAGACGGTTGAGGAATTCGGGTCTGAACTGTGTCTTGAGCAGAACATCGACCTTTGCCCTTGCCTCTTCGCTTATCTCGTTGTTCTCATCGATTCCTTCGAGAATGTACGGTGAACCAAGGTTTGATGTGAGTATTATGATAGTATTCTTGAAGTCAACAGTACGTCCCTGTGAATCGGTGATACGTCCGTCATCAAGCACCTGAAGAAGGATGTTGAATACATCGGGGTGAGCCTTTTCTATCTCATCAAAGAGAACTACCGAATAAGGCTTTCTGCGGACTGCTTCTGTAAGCTGACCGCCCTCGTCATATCCCACGTATCCGGGAGGCGCTCCTATCAGACGGCTTACAGAGAATTTCTCCATGTACTCACTCATATCTATACGGATGATATTTCTCTCGTCGTCAAAGAGTATCTCTGAAAGTGCCTTTGCCAGCTCGGTCTTACCAACACCTGTAGGTCCGAGGAAGAGGAATGAACCGATAGGTCTGTCAGGCGACTGAATACCTGCACGGGAGCGGAGTATAGCCTCGCTGACCTTTGTAACAGCTTCGTTCTGACCGATGACACGCTTGTGGAGAAGTCCCTCCATTCCCAGTATCTTTTCCTTTTCGCCTTCCATAAGCTTTGATACAGGGATGCCTGTCCAACGGCATACTATCTTTGCTATCTCGTCTTCCGTAACTCTGTCACGAAGCAGTCTCTCGCCTTTCAGGTCTTCTTCTGCCTGCTTTTCAAGGCTTTCCAGTTCCTTTTTAAGCTGTGGGAGTCTGCCGTATTCCAGCTCTGCGGCCTTGTTGAAATCGTACTCACGCTTTGCCTTTTCTATCTCACCGCCGATCTGCTCCAGTTCCTCACGAAGCTTCTGAACAGCGGAAATGTCGTTCTTCTCGTTTTCCCACTTAGCCTTCATGGAGTTGAACTTCTCACGGAGTTCTGCAAGTTCCTTCTGTATCTCTTCAAGGTGTTCCTGAGAAATGCTGTCGCTTTCCTTTTTCAGAGCAGTCTCCTCTATCTGGAGCTGAATCATCTTACGGTTTATCTCGTCCAGTTCAGTCGGCATAGAATCCATTTCTGTACGGATAGTAGCGCAGGCTTCATCGATAAGGTCGATAGCCTTATCGGGAAGGAAACGGTCGGTGATGTATCTGTTGGAGAGTGTAGCTGCTGAGATAAGAGCATTATCGCTTATCTTAACGCCGTGATATACCTCATAGCGCTCTTTAAGTCCACGGAGGATCGATATAGTATCCTCCACATTCGGCTCATCAACCATTACAGGCTGGAAACGTCTGCCGAGAGCAGGATCTTTCTCGATGTACTGGCGATACTCGTTAAGAGTTGTAGCACCAATACAATGCAGTTCACCACGGGCAAGCATTGGCTTGAGGAGGTTGCCTGCGTCCATAGCACCGTCAGTCTTGCCTGCGCCGACGATGGTATGAAGCTCATCGATAAACATGATTATCTGTCCGTTGCTGTTCTTCACTTCGTTGAGTACAGCTTTCAGACGCTCTTCAAATTCACCTCTGTACTTTGCACCTGCCACAAGTGCGCCCATATCAAGGGAGAACACCTTGCGGTCTTTCAGGTTGTCAGGAACATCTCCTGCAACGATACGGAGGGCAAGTCCCTCAGCAATGGCAGTCTTACCAACACCCGGCTCACCGATGAGTACAGGGTTGTTCTTGGTCTTACGGGAAAGGATACGGATAACGTTTCTTATCTCGCTGTCACGGCCGATTACCGGGTCAAGCTTGTTCTTTCTTGCAAGTCCCACAAGTTCCTGACCGTACTTAGTGAGCGCATCGTAGGTCTCCTCGGGATTCTCATTTGTAACACGGGTATTTCCACGCACTGACATAAGAGCGCTGAGGAAGCTGTCACGGGTTATATTGAAGGTCCTGAGAAGCTGTGAAGTGTCTCTGTCCTTGCTTTCGATAAGTGAAAGCATGATATGTTCAACTGAAACGAACTCGTCCTTCATGTTAGAGGCGATGGACTCAGCCCCTGTGAGTACACGGTCAGCCTCTGCGGAAAGAGCCATCTGAGCGCTTCTGCCGCTTCCTGTGACCTTCGGGAGCATACCTATCTTCTTATCGACCTCGGAATCGAATATATCCACATCCACGTTCATCTTCTTCAGCAGCTGAGGGATAAGTCCGTTTTCCTGCTTGAGAAGTCCTGAGAGAAGGTGTATCGGGTCGATAATGCTGTTTGACTGCATTACGGCGATGCTCTGAGCCTTTCTCACAGCGTCAATGGATTTCTGGGTCATTTTTTCTGCATTCATATATATATCCTCCTTTATAATGGGGTGTTTTAACTATATCAGATCTGATACATCCGCTATAAAATATACCTCTGAAGCATATCCACATACTCCTTTTCCAGCTGGGGAGCATACTGCATGAACTCATCAGGAGCCGAAAAATAAGTCTGGATAGACCTGTTCAGATGTGTCAGGTAACTGCTTATAGCCTCTCCTGTCTTTTCATCGTCAAGTCCGCTTTCGAGAAGTTTGCGTGTGAAACATCCCGAAGTCAGTTCAAAGCCGTAATCATCCCTGCCTTTAGCGTGGAGAAGTGCAGTTTCCAGCTTTGCACGGTAGACGAAAAAGCTGTTGAACAGTTCGATAAGGCTTCCGCTCTGAGTACGTATCTGCACTCTCAGCGTGCCCAGCTTATCATCGGGGGAACGTTCAAGCTCCACCTTATAGCTGATAGTCGGGCGGTACTTATAGTCCAGTGCAGTTTTCAGCGTCATAAGCGAAGCAGAGCGCTGCTGCTGTATCTGAAAGCTGCTGCTGACCAGTTCGGAGAGCGAGGCGAATATCTCCCTCATTCTCATTTCGGGAGTAACGCAGGACAAATGCTCGGCCAGTATCTGATTTATAAGATTCGACCTGCTTGTGCCGAGGCGGTAAGCCTGACGGTCAACGGCTTTGATGACGTCATCCATAAGCACCAGACTGTATACACTTTTCTTCATAGCGTTCCTCCTTTCGATGATTACATGATAACACATCTTATAGAATTTGTCAAGCGGATTATATAACATTTCACGCAAGTTTCACATTGGGTTTTTGCGTTTCGTCTGTACTATATGTAAAAAATAGTACGTACATATAAAAAATCTATAGGATATTCGCACAACATCGAGGGTGTGAGAGATATACTATCAGTAAAAGTATAAAAAAAATCCATCCCGAAGGATGGATGAAACGCTCCAAACGACTTTCGCCGCTTAGCACTGTGGAGCGTGCCATAGATAATAAGTTAAAACAAGTTATTGAGAATAGAAAACATGAAAAAATTACAAATGAAAGGGGTTAGTTTTATTTATTGACAAAACTATCTCTATGGCGAGCAAGTGAATTAATACTCAGTATCAAGCACATGAGAGGGGAGGGTACTTGATACTGAATACCAATAATCTTCATTTGCTGTATTTATTATAGTTCAAAACCAAGTTTTTTGCAAGCTACATTTGTAATCTAAACTGCACTTTTGTATACTTTTCATCCCTTTTCCCGATTTTTTCGGGTTAACTTTTTATTAATTAGTATTAGCTTATTACTAATTAACATTATATATAGATTCTCAATTATTTTTTCATTTCCGACATACACAAAATAAAAACACAGCGCTTCTTTTTTGTCAGAAACGCTGTGTTTAATATTACCGCTTGTAAAATCAATGTAATAATTTACTGTCCGACATGAAATTCATTTTGTCCGTCATTAACAGTGAATGTTTCACTGCCGTTTCCGTTGATGACTGTATAGAAGCTGCTGCCTGCACTTATCTCAGGAGCAAGCATCATTACGCTGCGGAAATTGTTATGCGGCTGGAGCACAGCCATCTGCGAGTCGTTCAGCACCAGTTCAGCTGTCGAACCTGCTTCATAAGTATCGCCGTAGTCAATAACGATAAAGGGATTTTTCGACATAGTAGGAACCGACACACGATTTCCGGCGGCATAGAGATAGCCTCCCGTATAATTGAAAGCGCCGGCGGAGTAAACCGAACTCTTCTCTTCCTTATTACCGCCGTAAGCGATAGTATGGCCGCCGTTGATATTGATAGTGCCCTTGGACTTCATACCGTTCGTGCCGCCTCTGATGAGGAGGTCACCGTCATTGATCGTTATGTCATCGTGAGCAAAAATTCCCGATTTGACAGAATCGATCTCATATCTGCCGCCTTCGATTATAACATCGTCGTCGCTGGAAATTCCGTGAGCGTTGTTTGAGTATATGTACAATTCTCCCCCGCCCTTTATTCTCAGAGTGTCGTTGGAGAATATAACGCCGTCGTTGACATCATCCTTAGCGCCATCCCTGAGAACCGAAATAGTACCGTCCATAAGCTCGATAGTACACTTCTTGGCATCGTTTATCAGTATAGCAGGGCCAGAGGAATTTGCAATGCCTGCGCCGTTGAGGATAAGTTTCACCTTTTCTTCCGTTGCTGTATCAACAAATATCTGACCGTCATCGGTATTTCCCGAGATAAGGTGGTCGCCGCCTGCGGAAATAATTACCCTTGAGCCGTCAGCTGCGGCATTCGCACCGACTATAGACGGACTTCCGCCCATTACTATCTCGGCTGTGTATTCGCTTTCCGTCTGCACTTCTACTGGAGTCTGCACCTCGTTTGCGCCTGCCTCGGCATAGTTTTCTCCGCCCGAGGACGAGGAGTTACCGCCGCCGGAAGATGAACCGCCGCCCGATGAACTTCCGCCTGACTTAGAGTCCGACTTGGCTGTAGTGGTGGAAGCTGTGGTAGTTACCCCTTTTTTGTCGGATGTAGTGGTTGTTTTTTCCTTTGCCTTGGTTGTGGTCTTTTTCCCGGATGCCGCTTCCGTCTCCTCTGTAGTTGCTTCCTCAGTCGTCTCCTCAGCTGTTGTGGTCTTCTTTGACTTTTCTGTTGTCTCCTCCGTTGCTGCGGAACTGCCGTTATCGCTTTTCTTTTTTGCCTCATCTTTTCCGCAGGCGCATGATGTCAGAATAAGCGTAAATGCTGCTGCCATCGCCATAAATCTTCTGCTGTCCATAATTCATCTCTCCTTCTATAAAATTATTATATCCCCGAACACAGGCGAACTGCCCGGCAGATAAAATCTGCAATAAAACAAAAATTGCCGAACACATTTTCTGAGAATATGCTCGGCAATCCTGGATGTTGTATTAGTTTTCGTAGATCTTGTCGTCGTACTTGAAGAAAACAAGATTGATCGTCATATTGCCGTTAAGGGCACGAAGCTCGTCAACGAACTTCTTCTGGTCGATATTCTCAAGAACATCAACGCTGTAGATAAGCTCAAACAGTGTACCGAAATTGGTAGTCTTGACTCTTCTGAGCTTGTGGAATGTTGTGTATCTGTTGAGTACAGGCTCAAATACGCCCTGATAATCAAGGTTCTCAGGAATAGCTATCTTGAGAGTCATATGTCTCTTCTTGCATCCGCCGAAGTCAACCTCGCTCATTACGAAGAGGACAGCGCCGAGAATTATGAAGAACACGATAGCGAAACCGATGAATCCCATTCCGCAGGCAACACCCATTGCCATTGCGAAGAAGATGTAGGAAATATCCTTCGGATCGCCTGCAACGCTTCTGAATCGTACCAGTGCAAGAGTACCTGCAAGGCTGATAGCGCCGATCTGGGTATTTACCAGAAGGAGTATCAGTGTAACGATGGTAGGAAGCATTACCATTGACATTACGTAGCTCTGTGAGTAGCCTTCTTTTCTGTGAGTTAAGATATAGATAAGGCTTATCAGTGTTCCCAGTACCACAGCAGAAATAAGACAGAATAAGAATTCTCCTGCTTTAAGGTCGGGAAGAACTGTGCTTGAACTGTTTATTACAGAATCAACATCATTGTACCTTGATAAAACATTGCCGAAAAAACCATTTGGAAACATAAAAATTACACGCTCCTGTTCATAATACTGTTATTTACCATTGAGATCCCTGATATATATATGCGGCCCGAACTGCTTGAACGTCCTGCGCTCTCCACCTGACTTTTTACAAAGTTCTGGTAAGCTCTGCCGTACTTGGAGAAGCTGGTCTTGTAGATCTCCAGCTCTGAAAGCTTGTTAACGAGCCAATCGGGTATAGCATTTGAAACCTTTACCTCCATGAGTCTCTGGTCTGCACCTATGATGTAATTGCCGTAGCTTTCATAGTTAAGGCCGAGGTCATAGCGGCGCTCAGTGATCTTTCTGTCAAAGGTAAGTCTGAAATCGCTGTCGTATTTACCGAAGAAAGCCTCACGCTGATAGCTGATATACTGCTTCGGAGCGATGGGGTAGTTATTCAGGAAAACATCCAGTTCTCTGAAAACCTGTTCGGTTATGTACTTGTTCATTTCAGGCTTTGAACGGTCTCTGAAGTAAGCGTCGGACTCAGCGAGAGTCATCTGTACTCTTCTTTTTGTCACTATTCCTCCGATCTTCTTTTTGATCTCGAGGAATACCATATCGTCCGGTGCAGCAGGTGAGTAGTAGCTGCGAAGTCTGATCTTCTCCTTGTAGTAAGGCTTTGACAGTGATTCTCTTATAAGGTAATCATCGGGAGTATCGTAGTATATATTGTATATACCGTACTCCTTGCCGCCAATGCAATACTTATCGGGATTCATGTATTCATTAATGACCTCCATAAGGCCGTGATACTGATCCATATTCAGGAGAAATTTTATTTCTTTACGAGCAAAAGTATTAATTGCCATAAGCGCCTCCACGGCGGATTTTTTCCGACGGGAGTTTCACACTCCTTTCGTATCGTTTGAATATATTATATATTAATATTCTTAAAATAGTCTTAATACAAAACACGTTCAAACAAACTGGATTTTGAGTTTAAAAAGTTTTGTGGCATTAGGTTTTTTCTCTGTATACCGTTATTTTTCCCAATTTCGCTTCTATACTTTTCAACTTGTACGGAGTGTACCTGCAAAGTGAGAGCTTAATGAAAAAATTTTTCATAATGTCGTCACTTTACCATTTCCGAGATGCATTCAGGTTCTGCAAAGCATCGTCTGAATCAGGTTCGATACCTTACAGATAAGTCCCCCAACGGACCTTCTATACTCTTTTTTGCAAAAACGCAGACTCTGACTGTCTGAATCATCCTTATAAATCAGACTTGTTTCCTGTACTTGGTGGGAGTCACACCCACGATTTTTTTGAACTGGCGCATGAAGTGTTCCTCATTGTCATAGCCGCACATGGCCGCTACCTGCGAAACGGTACAACCTGTCTCGCTGAGGATCTCCTTAGCTTTTTCAATTTTGCCGCTTATAACGTCAGAGATGCAGGATACACCGAACACCTCACGGTAGATATGCTGGAAATACGACCTTGACATATTCACATCTGCGGCCATAGTGTCCACATTCCACTTCTGCTGAGGATTGCGGTAGATCTTCTCCCTGAGTTCTACAAGCGTGCTGTAGTGCGGAGCGGCAGCCTGAACAGTTTCCTCTTCACGCCTGCTGCCCGATTCGCTGAATGAAATGAGTAATGTCCTCATGAGGGTATCCAGCATTTTAGCTCTTCTTGAGCTTAGTGAGTAATATTCCGCCGTGATGCTTCTTATAAGTGAACTTATGAATTCACTGTCAGCATAACGGACAGGTCTGTTTGTGATAAGTTCCAGAGATTCTATAAAATCCCCGTCGCCTTCTGTGTCGAAGCATATCCAGTCACAGACAAGGGCTTTGCCGCAAGCCGAATATTCCTGCTGTTCCTTATCATTATAAAGAATGGCAGTCCCTTCAGGGCATACGATTGCGCTGCCTCCGATATGGAAACGCACACTGCTTTTTGCCAGCATGAAGAGATATGTACCCTTTTCGGGCACACGGCTCACAGCATCACCTGCATCGTAGACCGAACTGCAGCCGATACTTCTGATGTTCATTGCTATCACTCCCCTTTAACAGCTATGAATCGTCGTTTAATATTCTTCCAATACTCCCCTGCGTAGTCTATACCTACTCTGGGAGCTTCAATTATCCGAGGTCTGTACCCGTCGTCCTCTATCCATATCTCAGGATCGCTGCAAATGTCCCTGCCGTTGAAGCTTCCGTCCACACCGAGGTGTTTCGTAAGCCTGGCAGGTCCGTCATACTTTTCACCTGCACGGACGAGAACGCCCTGAGGCTGTTCCTCTTCCCCCGTGACAACGTTCATCAGCCAATGCATACCATAGCAAAGATAAACGTACATCACACCGCATTTGCCATAAAGCAGTTCGGTTCTTTTTGTTCTTCCCCTGGAAGCATGACAGGCGAGATCCTCCTCACCGCCGTAAGCCTCAGTCTCAGCTATCCGTTCACTGATAACCGAACCGTCAGCCATTCTGCGGAAGATGACCTTTCCCACCATATCCCTTGCGACCTCATCCACCTGACGGTGAAAGAAATCCATACCGAGCCTTGCCATTACTTTACCCTGAGTCTTTCTTCGACCTCCGTGTCAGGTCTTACGAAAGCGGTCTTGTAATTGGTGAATATGACCTTTCCCGGCTTAGCGCCTGCGGGCTTCTTCACATATCGTGCAAGGCAGTAATCAACGGGAACAAGTGACGAACTGCGCCCTCTGCTGTTAACTGCGGCGATAACGGCGGCTTCCTCAATCGTACTGTCGGGGGGAGTTGAGCCATCCGTCAGTATGAGCACATGAGAGCCTGTAATGCTCTGAGTATGCAGCCATATATCGTTTTTCTCCGCAAATTTCAGAGAAAGCTGGTCGTTTTGTTTGTTGTTGCGGCCAACAAGTATTGTAAACCCGTCGCCTGACTTGTACTCAATGGGAGGCAATGCCTTTGGAGGCTTAGCCTTTCCGCCTGCGTACTTTATATAGCCCTGCTCACGGAGTTCCAATCGTAACTGGATTATATCATTTTCTGAAGCCGCTCTTGTAAGAGAATCGAAAACGCTGTCGAGGTACTGTAATTCTTCCTCACCCTTTTCGATCTGCACCGCTAATTTTTCCTCTGCGGTCACAGCTTTCTTGTATTCACTGTAATAGTACTGAGCGTTCTGGGCAGGAGTTTTCCTTACGTCCAGATCGATCTTCACCTGCGGACAGTCCTCATCGTAGAAATTTTCCAGCAATGCGGCACTGTCGCCTTTTTTTATGCGGTACATATTGGCGGAGATAAGGTCTCCGCAGAGTTTGTACCTGTCTTTATCCGCACAGGCGGCAAGCTCTTCACGCTGCACGCTTATACGTCTCGAAGTGCGCTCCGTAAGATTCACAAGCAGCTTGAAAAGGTCGTTTGCTCTCTGCTTGGTACGGGCTGCACGGTCACGTTCATAGTAGAAATAGTCCAGGAGTTCGGAAGCTGAGCCGAGCTCCTTAGTATACATAAGAGTACCGAACTGAGAAAGGCGGATGAAAGAGAAATCCTTCAGCTGACCTTCCTTGTCGGTGACTACAGAGAAGCAGCACTGCCCCTCAGTCAGCTGTTCACGGGTGCGCTTTATCGCAAACATCAGGCGGTCCAGCTGATCTCCGCTGATGGTATCGCTGTCGATATGAACTCCCCTGCCTGCAAAAAACGTCCATTCACGGGCAAGCACAGGAGAAATGCCTTCAAAAGTACGGATGAGAGCCTTTGAAAGTTCAGCAGGTCTCTCCGCAGCAAGGCGCTGTTTCATCTGCTCGGGCTCTGCTGTCAGGAAATTCAGTCTGTCATCACGGGGCGGAAGAGTGTACTTCATCCCCGGAAGGACCATTCTCTCACGGGACATTTCCTCATCCACACGCTTGATGCTGTCGATGACCTTGCCCTCGTGGCTGATGATAATGAGGTTGGAGCATCTTCCCATGATCTCGCAGGCAAGAGTAACAGTGACGATATCGCCCAGTTCATTCACACATTCAAAGTCGAGGAACAGGACACGTTCAAGTCCGTCCTGACGGATATCGATAAGTTTGCCGCTGCCGAGACGTTTTCTCAGGAGCATACAGAACATGGGCGGGGTCTGCGGATTATCCACGCTCTTCTCGGTGAGATGAACACGGGCACTGCCTGCATTTGCCGAAATATAGAGCTTTTTGCTGCCATTTCGGGTACGTATGGATATCACTATCTCCTCACGGGAGGGCTGATGAATTTTTTCAACTCTGCCGCCGATGAGGGGCAGAAGTTCGGTTCTAACTGCATAGAGAAATGCGCCGTCGAGAGCCATCAGATCATTCCTTTCAAAACCTTCGCAGGAAGAAAGCATATGATCGCAGAAAGCCTCAGCCTCTTTCTTCCTCTTTATTATATCATTTTATAGCCGACTTTTCCAGTCAAATTTTGCGGTATATTAGTAATTCAAAGTCAGCTTTTGTACAAATTGAGCAAATTTTGGCAAGTCGTTCCTGCTGTTCCTTGCCTGTGCGGTAAAAATATGGAGTCGTGGAAAATAACGACATGATATCGTCGTGATCATCGATCTGCATATCGTAGGTTATCCGCACCTTGTCCACAAGGCCGAAATGATATAATCCCCTTAAAGTAGACACACGAAAAAACAAAAGCGTGTGAAAGCTGTAAGGGGGTTATTTTATGTCAAGAGGAAGTAAGCTAACAGATGAAGAACGCATAGCGGCAGTGCAAGAAT
>Ga0255346_1001605_pt1 | contig 30985 bp, 28 predicted proteins | sample wastewater_treat_FD_194410 | JGI IMG/M metagenome (GOLD analysis project Ga0255346, IMG submission 194410) | Wastewater microbial communities from Lulu Island WWTP, Vancouver, Canada - plant22 | ecosystem: Engineered > WWTP > Wastewater > Unclassified | place: Canada: Vancouver, British Columbia...
GGTTTGTGCCCAATACCGTAGTTGGGCGGGATGTCGCCATGGACGACCTGCTCCGCGAGTATGACGCGGTGTTCATCGGGGCCGGGCTGGGCGAGCCTGCAGTTCCCCACATTCCAGGGGCCGATGCGCCCGGCGTCATATCAGCCTATTCGTTCCTGCGGGCTGCAGGTGGACCGGACGAGTGCGCGCGCGAGCAACCTCTGGGTCGTGTGGTCGTGCTCGGCGGAGGCAATGTCGCCGTCGATGCGGCGTGCACCGCACTTCGACTGGGGGCGGAGTCGGTCACCATCGCCTACCGACGCACGCGCAGCGAGATGCCGGCGTGGGCGGAGGAGATCGAGTCCGCCGAGGAAGAAGGCGTGAGACTCGCTTTCCTGCTGTCGCCCGCGGAGGTGTTGCATGCCGACGGCAAGGTTGTGGGGGTGCGGATGATCAGGATGAGGTTGGCCGAGGATGACGCATCGGGCCGTCCGCGTGCAGTGCCTTCGGGCGAGCCCGATGAGACGATCAGCGCCGACACTGTAGTCTTGGCATTCGGGCAGACGGCGAACGAGACCATATTCGCCGCTCTTGGGTCGCTTGCGCGTTCGGACTCCGGGATGATCGCGACGGATGCCGAGACCGGTGCGACGTCTGTCGCAGGCGTTTTCGCAGGCGGAGACGGTGTCAATGGGGGAACTACGGTGGTGCAGGCAGTGAGCGACGGCCTTAGGGCGGCGGCGGGGATCCGGGCCTATCTCGACCGAGTGACCCCGGCGCGCAGCTGATTTGTGACTGCAATTATCTATTAATGGAGGGATCGGAGTGAGCGTGGATCTTTCTATCAAGTTCGCGGGGATTAGGTTCGAAAACCCGTTTACGCTGGCAGCCTCTCCGTGCACCGACAATGCGGAGATGGTGGCGCGGGCGTTTGATGCGGGATGGGCGGCAGCGGTGCTCAAGACCACATCCGTTGAGGAGGAAGTTGTCGAACTAGTCTACCCCATGATGGCCGGGCTTGATTTCGAGGACAAGAAAGTGATCGGCCTCGAGAACATCGACCTTATCTCGGAGCGCCACATCGACCAAGTGGAGAAGGACGTTCGAGAGCTGAAGAAGGCATATCCCCACAAGGTGGTTGGGGCGAGCATCATGGGCCAGAAGAAGGAGCACTGGCAGAGGCTGGTTAGGAGGCTCGAAGCGGCGGGCGTGGACTTCATCGAGTGCAGTTTCTCATGCCCGCACGGCATGCCAGAGCGCGGGATGGGCTCCACAATCGGACAGGACGCCGAGCTCACGGAGCGCACGGCCAGGTGGGTGAAGGAGGCCGCCTCGCGCGTGCCGGTGTCGATCAAGGTCACGCCCTTGGTTGCGGATCTTCCGCACATTGCACATGCGGTGCAGAAGTCCGGGGCGGACGCAATAACCGCCATCAACACAGTGAAAAGCCTAATCGGAGTGGATATCGACAATTTCGTTCCTTATCCGATCGTCGACGGCAAGTCTTCATACGGAGGCTACTCCGGCGCGGCTATCAAGCCCATTTCCTTGCGATGTGTGGCGGAGATCGCCAAGGCTGTGAATATGCCTATCTCAGCCACAGGCGGCATCACTACATGGCGCGACGCTGTGGAGTTTCTCCTGTGCGGCGCGAGGAACCTGCAGGTCTGCACGGCGGTGATGAAGCACGGGTTCAGGGTCATCGAGGACCTTACCGACGGCCTGTCAGTCTATCTGGAAGACAAGGGCATGTCGTCAGTGGAAGAGCTTGTGGGGCTGGCGCTACCGAACATCGTGGAACACTCTCACCTTTCGCGGGAGTACAAGCCGGTGTCCAAAATCAACCTGGAGACCTGTGTCAAGTGCGACGTCTGCTACATTGCGTGCCAGGACGGCGGGCACCAGGCGATCACCCTCGACGAGAAGCGGTTGCCGCACGTGGATGAGGAGAAGTGCGTAGGGTGCGCCATGTGCGCCAGCGTCTGTCCTGTGTTCGAATGCATCCAGATGGCGCCCAGGTAGGCTGCATGTCGCTTCTTCGAGGGAGGTGAGCGGAGGAGATGGATACATTCAGAGCATTGACAGCCCGGCGCGCCCGGGAGGCCGTGGAGATGTTGGCTGCCGAGCCCGGGGCGGTACTGGTGGCGGGCGGAACCGACCTTCTGGTGAAGATGAAGGACGGAAAGGTTCGACCGTGTGCGGTGATCAGCATCGACCGCGCGGCCGACATGTCGGCAATTGAAGATACAGGCCGCACGCTGTGGGTGGGGGCGGGGTGCACACACGCGAGCATATCCCGTTCACGCCTGGTGGCACAGAAAGCCCCGCTGCTTGCAGCGGCGAGCGCGGCGGTAGGCTCTCCCCAGATCAGAAACCGCGGTACTCTGGGCGGCAACATTGCGACTGCCTCCCCGGCGGGCGACACGATTCCAGCGCTCATCGCCATGGACGCCCGGATAGTGGTTGAGGGGCTCGCCGGGCAGCGGGCGATCGAGGCCGGCCAGTTCTTCCTGGGCCCGGGCAAGTCGGCGCTGGCGTCGGGGGAGGTAATTCGGGGGGTCGAAGTCCCGTGCGATGAGCCGAGCTGTGTGTGGGCCTTCCGCAAGCTGGGCGGGCGGCGGGCCATGTCCATTGCCGTCGCCAGTGTGGCTGTGCATGCCCATCTTGAGCGCGGCGTGCTGAGCCGCGTTGCAGTGGCGCTCGGGTCTTGTGCGCCTGTTGTCGTACGTGCGCGCAAGCTGGAGGAAGCGCTGGAAGGGCGTCGAGTCACCGCCGAATTGCTCGCAAGGGTGTGCCCCCTGGCCCGTGAGGCCGCCTCGCCCATAACCGACATACGTGGGTCACGCGAATACAGGCTGGCCATGGTGGAGGCCCTGACCTATCAGGCGCTTCACGCGGCCGTCTGGCCCGATGAGGTGGGTGAACCGCGAGCCAAATGGGAGCTTGAGGCGGGCGGGGGTTCGCGCGAGCATGAGTGCTGTGGCCACGGCGAGCCGGGTCCGTGCGCCGGCCATCAACCGGGCCAGGGGCAATCCGCGTCGGCAGGCCGGAAGGCCGAGGAGCCATGCTGCGACTCCGACTCCATTCGAGTGCATGTAGTCGCCTTCGGCGAACTCGCCTGCCAGGCGGGACAAGCCGAGATGACTCTGGAACTTGCGCGGGGGTCGACGGTGGCAGATCTGTACCGCCATATAGGGCTGGACGACTCCAGCTACGTGATGGCGCTGGTCAACCATCGCCGCGAGTTCGACGATAAGCTTCTGTCCGACGGGGACGAGATCTCAATAATGCATCCCGTCGGCGGTGGATAGTGAGGTGAGGGACGCGCCATGCAGGACTTCAAATGGGTGGGCAGACCTGTAATGCGGGTGGATGCACGCGGCAAGGTCACCGGCGGGCAAAAATACATGGGCGATCTGAAGTTCCCCGGGATGGCCTATGGGCGCGTGCTCAGAAGCAGATATCCTCACGCCAACATCAAGTCGATCGATACTGCCAGGGCCGAGAGCGCACCGGGAGTGGTGAAGGTGCTCACCTGGCGCGATGTGACGGGGCTGAACGGCTACGGGATAGCCATACCCGACCAGCCGGTATTGTGCCGCGACAAGGTCAGGTACATGGGCGACGCGGTAGCTCTGGTGATAGCTGAGAGTGCAGAAGAAGCCGAGCAGGCGCTGGCGCTGGTGAACGTGGAATATGAGGTCTTGCCTGTTGTAGATGATCCCGAGGCAGCCATGCTGCCCGATTCGCCCAAGGTGCATGAGTCGGGCAATGTGCATATGCAGACTCACGTCGAGAACGGCGACGTAGAACAGGGGTTTGCCGCATCCGACGTGATTGTGGAAGGGACCTACAGGCTGCCTCGGCAGATGCATGCCTTCATGGAGCCGGAGCAGGGAGTGGGCGTGCCGGGCCCAGGGGGCGAGGTCACAGTATACTGCGGAGCCCAGCACCCGTACCGGGATCAGATGCAGATCTCCAGGGCACTCGGGATCAAGCCATCCAGGATCCGGGTTGTCACAAGCCCGACCGGCGGCGCGTTTGGGGGCAAGGACGAGATCACTCTCCAGATTCTGCTGGCCATGGGCGCCCTGGCTGCCCATCGCCCTGTGCAGATAGTGCTGTCGCGCGAGGAGTCGACGGTTGCCGGGTGGAAGCGCCATCCAATGACCATCTACATGAAGACCGGTGCGCGGCGCGACGGGACGCTGCTCGCACATGAGGTGCGCCTGGTGTCGGACACCGGGGCGTATGCGTCGCTGGGTGGGCCGGTGACTAACCTGGCCCTCGAAGGATGTACCGGCGTCTACCGAATACCCGCGATCGTGATGGACGGCTACTGTGTATACACCAACAACGGCGTTGCCGGAGCCTTCCGCGGTTTTGGCCAGCTTCAGGCGAACTTCGCCATAGAGCACCAGGTGGACCGGCTGGCCTCGGAACTGGGAATCGACCCTGTCGAGATCAGATTGCGAAACGCTCTGCATCCGGGGGATCCGAATCCGCTCGGGCACACTATGGTGGAGTCGGTAGGAGCCATTCCCACAATAGAGGCTGCTGCTCAGTGTGACATCTGGGCCCGGCGCGAGGAGTACTGCAGGCAGTCGTCGGCGCCCTGGCGTAAGCGCGGCGTGGGGCTTGCCACTGAGATGCAGGGCACAGGCCTTGGAGTGGGGCTGCCTGACTATGGCGCCGCCCTCATAAGGCTGCTTGGCGACGGCCGGTGGACGGTAGGGCTTTCGTGCCCGGAAATCGGCCAGGGGAATTCCACGACCTATGCTCAGATGGCCGCCGAAGCTCTTGAGGTGCATGTGGACGATGTGGAAGTCTTCGTGGGCGACACAGGGCTTGGGCCCGATTCCGGATCGTGTACGGCATCGCGGTCGGTGTATACCGGGGGCAACGCCATTTTCCGGGCAGCTACCGACATGCGTGATAAGCTGCGCAGTGAGGCAGCGGTCGTCTTCGGATGCGATCCGGAAGAGGTTGTGTACTCTGAAGGAGTCTGCCGACGCGCCGATGGGACGGCCCACATCACGTCGCAGGAACTGGCGGCGCGTGCAGCTTCTGCGGGGCGCGAGATCACTGCGGACGGCGCGTTCATATGGCCGGTCTCCAAAATGCAGATACCTGGGGCTCTGGGGCTTCCGCACATCATCAACACATACATAACCCATGTTGCCCTGGTGGAAGTGGACGAGATGACCGGCGAGACGACGGTACTTGGGGCTTTCGCGGCGATCGACTGCGGACGCGTCATCAATCCGCAGGGCCTGAGGGGGCAGTCAGAGGGCGGAATGGTGATGGGGATGGGCTATGCCCTGATGGAAGATACGATAATCGAGGGCGGCAAGACCTTGACGCCGAACTTCAGCACCTACATCATCCCCACTAGCATCGATGCGCCCGACATGGACACCGTCGCGTGCGAAGTGCTGGAGCCTTCCGGTCCGTACGGCGCCAAGGGAGTGGGCGAAGCGGTGATGGTTCCGATAGCGCCTGCGATAGCCATCGGGATCGACAGAGCCGTCGGGGCCAGAGTCACCCACGCGCCGGCCACGAGCGAGCGCGTGTTCCATGCGATGCGGAGCCGCGACGGCGGCCGGGGGGCGGAGGAGGGATCGACTGCATGAACTGCCAAGACGAAATGTGGCATCCGGTTGGAGCGCGCGCGCCTCGCGTTGACGGCGCCGACAAGGTGACAGGGCGCGCTCTGTTCGGCGCCGACCTGGCCTTCGACAACATGTTGTGGGGCCTGCCGGTGAGGACGCGGTATCCTCATGCTAGGATAGTAGCTATCGATAAGTCGAAAGCAGAGGCCATGCCCGGCGTTGTTCGGGTGCTGACAGCTGCCGATGTGCCGGGCTCGCGGACCTTCGGCGTGGTAGTGCCGCACCAGCCCGTGTTGTGCCCGGATCGAGTCAGGTTCATGGGAGACGCCGTAGCCTTGGTGCTTGCCGAGTCGCGGGAGGCGGCGCAGGCGGCGGCGCGCGCTGTTCGGGTGGAGTATGAGGAGCTTCCGGCCATCTTCGACCCGGAGGAAGCCATCCGGCCCGGGTCGCCCCAGCTTCACGACGAGTATCCGGGGAATATCGCTGCTCACCATGTTGTGCGCAAGGGCGATGTGGAGCAGGGGTTTGCCCAGGCCGATGTGATCCTCGAACGCGATTACGCCACTCAGCTCATCGAACACGCATACATCGAACCGGAGGCGGCGGTGGCTCTGCCCGGCGCAGGCGGCGGCGTGACGGTGTACGGTTCCATTCAGAACCCCTTCACGTGTAGGCGGGCGGTGGCAGGCGTGCTCGGGCTGCCGCTGGCTAAGGTGAGGATAGTCCAGAGCCACATGGGCGGCTCGTTCGGAGGCAAGGACGAGGTGATGTCCGCCATGTGCGCCCGCGTTGCCCTCGGAGCCCAGCTCACGGGAAGGCCGGTCAAGATGGTCAACACCCGCGAAGAGTCTCTCGTGGAGTCATACAAGCGCCATCCGTACAGGATGCACTACAAAATCGGCGTGCGGCGCGACGGGCGCATCACGGCCATGGAAGTTCGCATGCTGGCCGATGCAGGCGGATACGCATCGCAGAGCGCCTTCGTGACGTGGCGCTCCACGGTTCAGGCGACAGGACCTTACGTCGTGGAGAATGTGAAGACCGACATCTATGCCGCGTTCACCAACAATACCTACACCGGAGCCATGCGGGGCTTCGGCTCTCCGCAGGCGATATTCGCCAATGAATCGCTCATGGACGAAGTGGCGCTGGAGCTTGGGATGGATCCTGTTCAGCTCAGGATGGTCAACGGCTTCGAGGGCGGATCAGTCACGGCTACAGGGCACAAGCTGGATGAGCATACGGTATCGCTCAAAGAGGTTGTGCGCAAGGCCACGGAGACGGCGCGGTGGGGCGAAAAGCGCGCTCGACTTTGCGTGGAGAACGAGGGCAGGGCGATAAAGCGCGGAATAGGCATGGCGTGCAGTTTCCGCGGATGCGCCCTGGGAGCGGAAGGCGTTGACGCAGCCGCGGCAATAGTGTCGGTGCAGACAGACGGCTCAGTGCTGGTCTTTTCGGGGCTCGCTGAGAATGGGCAGGGCCTTAAGACTATATTCTCGCAGATAGCCGCGACAGAGCTGGGGGTGACGCTGGACCGCGTGGTCTTCATGGAGACTGACACGTCCACTGTGCCCGACAGCGGACCTACGGTGGCATCGCGCAGCACCGTGATAGGCGGGAGCGCGGTGCGCATAGCCGCTCAGAAAGCGCGCGACGCTCTGTTTGAGGGCGCGGCGGCGAAGCTCGGCGTTGGCACGGGGGAGCTCGCGGCCGCCAGCAACGAGATATACGTGGCGAGCGATCCTGCAAGGCGCATGCACTTCGACGACGCCGTGAAGATCGCGTGGAACGAAGGCCGGCTCATGGCCCAGTTTGGATGGTATGGCGCGCCGCATGTCAACTGGGATGAGCATACTGGCCAGGGCAAGGCCTACTTCACATATGTATATGCGTGCCAGGTGGCGGAGGTCGCAGTCGACACCCAGACTGGACAGGTTATCGTGGAACACATGACAGCCGCCCACGATGTGGGCCGCGCTATCAACCCACAGACGGTCGAGGGCCAGATATACGGCGGCGTCGCCATGAGCTGCGGGTATGGTCTGCTTGAGGAAGTCGAGCTGAACGAGGGATCGACGAGGACGCGCAATTTCGACGAATACCTGATACCAACGGCCATGGACGTGCCAGAGGTCAAGCCCATCATCGTCGAGAACGCAGATCCTTACGGCCCCTACGGGGCCAAGACAATAGGCGAACCCACGTGCGAGCTGGGCGCGGCGGCCATCGCCAACGCGATCTTCCACGCCATGGGTGCGAGGGTGAGGGCGCTTCCCATGGACATGGAGAGAGTGCTCCTTGGCAGAACGCTCAGGCCCATGCGGGGACGAAGGGGGAGTGAGGCCCGATGATCCAGATGCAAGTCTACATGCCGTCATGCCTAGATGACGCCCTGCGGTACCTGTCGGAGTGCGCCCGCGCCCAGGGCGTTCCTGCAAGGCCCATTGCGGGCGGGACTGATCTTATGGTGTCGGCAAGGCATGCGGCGATGGGAGCAGCAGGGGAGGAACCGGCCGCCTGGCGCGTGGTCGACATATCCGGGCTGCCCGAGATATCCGGGATATGCGGTGACGGTGATGAGATATGCATTGGCGCTGCCACCACGCACACCGAGATTGAAAAGTCCCGAGTGATCGCCAAAGCGGCGCGGTTTCTGGCGGAGGCGGCGGCGACTATCGGGTCTCGCCAGATCCGTAACAGAGCCACCATCGGCGGGAACGTGATGAACGCGTCACCTGCCGCCGACACCCTTCCGCCACTCACTGCGCTGGACGCAGTTGCCACCCTGGCCTCAGTGCGCGGCAGGCGTGCGGTCGCTCTGGCTGAGCTGGTGGCCGGACCGTACAAGACGGTCGCAGCCCCCGATGAGCTGCTGGTTGATGTGAGATTCCGGGCGTTGGATCCGAAAGCCCAGTCAGTCTTCATAAAGGTTGGGCGGAGGCGCGCGCTTGCCATCTCTAGGCTTGCCGCTGCAGTTGCTGTGCTGTTCGACTCGGATGCGAAGATCGTCGATGCCCGGATCTCAGCGGGGGCCGCTTTTCCAACGCCTTGCCGGATCGCTCAGGCTGAGCAGACCATGCTGGGCAGGGAATATGGGGTTGAGCTTGCAGAGGAGGCGGGGCGCGAGGCTGCTCGGGCCATGGTTAGCGCGACTGGCGTCCGCTGGTCCACAAAGTACAAGGAACCCGTCCTTGCAGCCATCATGACCAGGGCGATCAGGCAGTGCGCAGCTAAGGAGGGGTTGGACGTATGGCCGGAGTGACGGGGACGGGTGCGCAAGGCGCCGGCAGCAAGCAGGAAGCTGGAGCCACGGTAGAGGTGTGCATGAAGGTAAACGGGCAGGCCCGCGCGGTGACCGTGCCGGGGGGTGAACGCCTGCTCGATACAATCAGGGAGCGCCTTCGCTTGACCGGTACCAAGGAAGGCTGCGGAGTGGGCGAGTGCGGGGCATGCACCGTGATCCTGAACGGGCAGGCCGTAAATTCCTGTCTGGTTCTGACCGCACAGTGTGACGGGGCTGAGATCGTTACAGTAGAAGGGCTGGCTGAGGATGGGGAGATGCATGCCCTGCAGCGTGCCTTCATAGAGCACGGCGCGGTTCAGTGCGGGTTCTGCACGCCCGGCATGCTCATGTCGGCCAAAGCCCTGCTCGACGCGGACACTCATCCTGACAGGGACGGGATACGTCAGGCGATAGCGGGCAATCTGTGCAGATGCACCGGCTACGAGCAGATAGTGCAGGCCATCGAGTCGGTGGCGCGGCAGGCCGACCGGTCGGAAGATCGGGGTTCGCAGACACATCATGTGGAAGGCGGGTGCGAAGCGGATGGCGGACAAGGTTCCTGACCTCATCATCGGCAACGGCGTAGTCGTGACATGCGATTCCGGGTCGCAGGTGATCGAAGATGGTGCAGTTGCCATCGCAGGCGACCGAGTCGCGGACGTGGGGCCTACACAGGACCTCAAGCAGAAGTATCCCGGCGCGAAGTTTGAAGACGTGGGCGGACGTCTGGTAATGCCGGGGATGACGTGCACTCACATGCACTTATACAGTACATTCGCCCGGGGCATGCAGCTTGATGGCGAGCCGGCGCGGACTTTCGGGCAGATACTGGAGAGACTCTGGTGGCGGCTGGACCGTGCCCTTACAGAAGAGGATGTATGGATGAGCGCCATGATGCCTCTGATATGGTGCGTGCGCAATGGAACCACCACCATACTCGACCACCATTCCGGGCCCAACGCCATACCGGGTTCGCTGGACGTGATCGCGGATGCGGTCGCCCGCGTCGGAATGCGGGCGTCACTGGCTTACGAAGTGTCGGATCGAGACGGCGAGAATGCCCGAGATCAGGGCATCGCCGAGAACGTGCGGTTCATCGAAGCATGCAAGCGAAACTGTTCGCCGCTGCTCAGGGCCACATTTGGGCTACACGCCTCGTTCACGCTATCTGATGAGACCCTGAAAAAGTGTGTGGACGCCCCGGGCGCCATGGAAGCCGGATTCCACATCCACACTGCCGAAGGCATTGAGGACCTGATTCAGAGCATCAGGCAGTACGGGCAGCCTGTTGTCAGGCGCCTGGACCGGATGGGACTGTGGAACGACAAATCGCTGGCAGTTCACTGCGTGCACATCAGCCCTGAGGAGATCGAGATACTCAAGGATAGAAACGTGAACGTTGTCCATAACCCCGAATCCAATATGGGGAATGCTGTGGGCGCGGCGCCGGTGCTTGAGATGATTAAGCGTGGAGTGCGGGTGGGCCTTGGCACCGATGGCTATACGTACGACATGTTCGAGAGCATCAAAGTGGGCAACCTCATCCACAAGCACAAGGAGGCCAACCCGCAGGCTGGATGGGCAGAGATCCCGCTGATGGCGTTCGAGAACAACTCCAAGATACTGGCGAAGTATTGGGACGTGCCCCTCGGCGTTCTGACCCCGGGTGCGTATGCCGACGTGATTGTGGTCAATTACTGGGCTCCTACGCCCATCACCAGCAGCAACTGGTACAGCCATGTGCTCTTTGGGGTATCCGGCGGCATGGTCGACAGCACAATGGTTGGAGGCAAGTTCTTGATGCGCCGGGGCGAGCTCCTCACCGTGAACGAACAGGAGATGGCGGCCAAGTCGCGCGAAATGGCACGCCGGGTGTGGGAGCGAGCATAGCACAGTAGAACGGTTTCAGACATATTAGGATACGGACGCGCTGATCTGACGATGATGGACGGGTGGACACACACCCGTCCATTGTTGTTTTTCCGTTCCGTGGACGCGTTCCCTCCGATGATCGCGGCCCAGACCGAGGCTGTCTTGACAGATAACTCGGACTTCGGGGCACACACAGATCCCCCACGCGAGGTGTTGACTCCCATCATCTGGGACGGTATACTATGGATGGAAGTAACCCATCAATAAAGGAGGACTTATCCATGAACATACATAATAAGGATACCAGTCCTGACGGTTTCTCCATCTCGTCCCCAGAAGGAGTCGCCGATTCTCTCTCTTCTTTGATGCCTGGCAAGACCGGGAATGGTGTTGTCATGCTGTACATGTGTCCCCTCCTGAGCGGCGCTGAGCGTGGCAACTTCCCCGGGTGGAAAGGAGGCGGCCCTGGCGCCGCAAGCGCTGCCTGGGTCAGAGCTGATTCCGGCATGGGCAAGGATCTGCCGGAAGAGGATGAGCCTGCCGCCGTCAGGCTGACCGTCACAGAGACCCACGTGATGCGACTGCTGGCAGAAGGCAAAACCAACCGTGCCATCGCAAGGGAGATGTTCATCTCGATCAACACAGTCAAGACGCATGTAAGAGCCATATTTCAGAAGCTGGGAGTGAACTCCAGAGGCTGCGCGGTTACTCAGGCTATCGTCACAGGGCTGATAGATTGGCCGGGGCTCACGGGCGCTCAAAATCACCCGTTTGGGTAATACCCGGAAAATGGTACGGATGTTATGCTATGGGTGCAAGCGCGGTCGCGCGGCGACCATCTGGCCTCGGGGAGTTCACGCATTGAGAAGGAGGTGGCAGCGGTGTTTGAGGTCACAGCAGGGCGAAAGCGTCGTATGAACGTGTCGGTCAATAGCTTCTGTGTCAATTTCATCCTGTGGGGCTATCTCATCACCATCGGATAGCCGGCTTTCTGAGGGGTTCTCTCGTTGTCTGTCCGCCGCCCTAGGCGATGGAGCTATCATGCGGGCGGTGTGCACCGGATCTCCCACCTTAGCGTACCGGAGCCAACCTCGGGCCTGGTTGGTTCCTCCCTAGCTATGCTATCACTCACTTAGCACGAAAGGAGGGGGGCAGCGGTCTGCAGATCAAATGCAGACCTTGGCTGCTCTGGTCGTGGCATGGACGTGCGCTCTTTAGACCCCACAACCCAGTATGCACTCTCTCCCGGCACGACGCTGGTCGCCGCCGACGATGGCTACATCATCATGGACCCGGAGGATGCGGTATGGGTCAAACTGATGCGACCGGCAGGAGCGGTGCTGGAGAAGGTAGTGGATACCAACATCACAGAGGTGATCGATTCCGTCGGCCGAGAGTACGGTGAAGATACCCTGTGTGAGCTGATGGACCTGCTTGAGGAATTGCGGGCCGAAGGCCTGCTCATCCGCACCAAGCTTGTGACGCGGAGGACGCGGGATAAGGGCTCAGGAACCCGGTACAGGAACCCCAACACCGGCACGCAGAGGGCTTTCTTGGTAGTCACCGACAGATGCAACCTGAAGTGCTCCACATGCTATCGGGGCGCGGGGCACGGTGACGCGCCCTCGTGGCAGGTTGCTCGCACCATATCTAGGGCTGCCAGTCTGTGTGTGGATGAACTCGTGGTTACGGGGGGTGAACCTGTCCTCCGTCGGGACCTGCCGGATCTGCTCTATGAGGCCAGACGAGTGGCTAGCCGCGTTACGCTGGCCACGAATGGCACCCTCATTACGCCAGAGCTGGCCGATGTCATAGCTGAGGCCCGCGTGCGTGTGCAGGTGAGCCTGGAGTCGCCTGATGAAAGCGAGCACGATCTCATCAGGGGGCAGGGCTCGTTCAAGGCCGCGCGCCGGGGCCTAGAGCTTCTGGCCGAAGCGGGAGTGATGGATATCGAAGTAGTCTCTACGCTGCTGGATCCAGAGACGTTTTCGCCCGATAGGATGATCTCTCTTGCCGCGCAATACGGGGCGGCGTTCCACGCCAGTCTCTTCCAGGAGGTAGGTCGTGGCGGATGCGGTTTCAGGCGACCGGTCGAAGATCCCGATTCTCTGGCCCGATCTATGCTGCGATACCTCTTGCGCCGCGCAGAGGAGGGGTCGATTCCGGAGAACGCGCCATTTGCCGAAGTGGTGGGCATTATGCCACGAATTGGATGCGGAGCGGGGAACTACGTGGTCGCCCTGTCGGGAGCGGGGGAAGCTTACCCATGTCACTTGCTGATGCTCCCGGAGTTCCGAGCTGATATGTCCAGCCTGATCGACTCTCCTGCCGAAGTACGTAGGCAACTGAAGAGAGATTCCAGGGACTCAAGCCAGGACTATGCTTCGAAAATGTGCAACAGGTATCTGCAGCTGAGCCCCGCATGGAATCTGCCGGGCGTCGACTCTATTCCATCGTGCGAAGGGTGCGATGTACGCTACTTCTGTGGGGGAGGCTGCAGGGCTGCGGCATATGCGGCCACTGGCGATGTTGCCGGGCGCGATCCCAGCTGCGCGTCGTACCGAGCTCTCATCTCCAGCCTGCTCTGGGCATGGGACGACAGAATACCAGTGATCTACAATCTGTACCAGGCCTGTCATAGGCTGGGCATGAATCCATCTCCATGAGCTCTGTGCCGTTCTACTCAATAGTCGGAGCGTCAGTCGCTGTCAGAACGGTTGTGTCTAGGCTGCCGGAGAACAGGAACCGGGGCGTCGATATAGGGGACGCGCTGCTCTGCGCCATTTGGATATTGACCTGGTTCGCCACCGGTCGTGACCCGCTTGCGATCGTCGGGATACCCGGCGTCCGCCTGAGCCGCAGGGCAGTATGTGCGTCGGCGGCGGCAACGTTCGTGCTGGCAGGCGCCAATAGGTCGCTGCAAAAGAGTATCCTGAAGCGCCATGGCGATTGGGCATGCAGGGCCGGGGTCAACCCGGGAGGCGCTTTCGCGGCCGTTTCGAAACTGCCGTTCAGAACGGCGGTGCTGGCGGGACTGGCCTACACGTCGTCAGGAGCTCTGCTTGAGGAGCTCATCTTCCGATGGTTGCTGATGGGATGGGTTGGGCGCCTGGCCGGTCCACTCGCAGGCATGGCGGTCCAGGCAGCCATGTTTGGACTGGTACATGCGGCGCCCATGGCCGCCTGTGGGGCCCCGATTCAGGTCGTGTCATATGCGTTTGCCATGCCCTTCGCCTGCGCACTGGTCTTCGGCCAGCTCACGGCGGTCACAGGAGGAGTGGCATGTGCGTGGATGGTCCATTGGGCACTGAACTACATCGCTCTCGTGTCGGCGCTCCGGTCCGAAAGGGAAGGCTCGCTCTTCGCAGAATTAAGAGAGCAATCGAAGTGAGTCTGATATACTGCTATGGGCAACCGGGCACACTACACTGTTGCCGGGGCTGAAAGCTGCCCAGCGAGCTGTCGGGAGGAGCGCAACGCGAATGTTTGTGGACTACATAGAGGTTTACGTCAAAGGCGGCGACGGCGGAGCGGGCGCCGTGGCGTTTCGACGCGAGAAATACGTGCCTCGCGGCGGTCCCGCCGGCGGCGACGGCGGGCATGGCGGGAGCGTGATTCTTGAAGCCGACGAGGCGTTGCACACTCTTGTCGATCTTCGATATCAAAAACACTTACGCGCCAAGAACGGGCAACCAGGCGCAAGCAGCGACAAGACGGGCGCTGATGGCCAGGATCTGGTAGTGCGGGTACCCGTCGGCACCATTGTTCGTGACGTCGGCACCGGCGAACTCATTGCCGACCTGGTCGCCCACGGGCAGCGCGCTGTGCTGGCGCGCGGAGGCATGGGCGGGCGAGGTAACGCGCGGTTTGCCACTGCTGTTTACCGCACTCCCAGGTTCGCCGAGAAGGGTGAGGCCGGCGAAGAGCGCACCGCATCTATGGAACTGAGGGTGCTGGCCGATGTGGGCTTCATAGGCTACCCCAATGCAGGCAAGTCCACTTTGCTGTCGAAAATCTCTGCAGCCAGGCCCAAAATCGCCGACTACCCGTTCACCACTCTCAGTCCGGTGCTGGGCGTAGTGAAAGCGGGCGACGATAGCTTCGTCGCGGCCGACATACCTGGGCTCATTGAGGGAGCTGCGAACGGCGTTGGGCTGGGGCACGAGTTTCTCCGCCATATCATGCGCACTCGACTCCTAGTGCACGTGGTGGATGTGTCCGAGTTCTCCGGTCGTGATCCGGTGTGCGATTATGACGCGATCCGACGCGAGCTTGCTCTATACGAAGCGGGGCTCGAAGGTAAGCCTGAGATCGTGGCTGCCAACAAGCTGGACATGCCGGGAGCTGCAGCGCGCGCTGAAAGCCTGCGCGAAGCTCTGCTGCCGAAGGGCGTACCGGTGTACAACATATCCGCTCTCACCGGCGAGGGCGTTCAGGCCTTGCTTTACGCAGTGTCGGCGAAACTTGCACAGCTGCCGCCCGAACAGCTTCGAGTCGAGCGCGGCGGCGACGACCCGGACGAACCGAGGCGCTACACTGCGCGCGGTCCTCGCCTGAGAGATGTGTCCATCTCTCGTGACGGTGATGTGTTCGTCGTAGTTGGCGAAGGAGCCGAGCATCTGGTTCAGAGGACCGATCTCGGCAACGAAGCTGCTCTCAGAAGATTCTACGGGATGCTCGCGCGCGCGGGCGTCATAGATGCCTTGCGCGATGCGGGAATGAGCGAGGGCGACACAGTTCGCATTGGCGACACCGAGTTTGTGTTTGCCGAATCCTACAACATGGAACGCGACTAGCTACACTGGTTGCAGGAGTTGGTGTTTGTATGCAGCGCATAGGGATCATGGGAGGCACCTTCGATCCGGTACACTACGGGCACTTGGTCACGGCTGAAGAGGCATACCATCGTTTCAGCCTCGACAAGGTGGTCTTTGTCCCGTCCGGGCATCCTCCTCACAAGCTTGATAAGGTCATCACATCTCCCGCGCACCGCTACATGATGACTGTGCTGGCTACGATGAGTAACCCGCACTTCGAGGTGTCGTCAGTCGAGATCGATAGGCCAGGTCCTTCCTATGCTGTTGATACCGTTGCCGCTTTCCGGAGGAACTACCCGAACGACACGGCGCTCTACTTCATCACCGGGGCGGATGCGATCCTGGAAATGCTGGGATGGAAGGATTCGACCACACTCCTCGGCATGTGTGATTTCGTAGCAGCGACACGTCCGGGCTACTTCATTGCCGATGGAAAAATCGCCGAAATATTCGGGGAGAATGCATCGAAAGTCCATTTCTTCGAAGTACCAGCACTCGCCATTTCGTCTACCGATATTCGGGCGCGGGTTCACGGAGGGCGCCCTGTGAGATACCTGCTGCCTGACATCGTCATCAGCTACATCGAGAGAGCAGGGCTCTATGTCGTGTGATGGTGCCTGAATAGCCCGGCGTGCTTCGCGAGAAACTATGACCGATGGAGCGAGGTGCTAGGATGAGCAAAACACTGTATGTGGGCAACTTGCCGTGGGCGGTCACAGATGATCAACTCCAGAACGTCTTCTCGCCGTACGTCGAGGTGGTAACTGCCAGGGTCATCACCGATCGCGAGACGGGGCGGTCACGAGGGTTTGGATTTGTCGAGGTGGCCACTGACGACGTGGATCCGATTATCAGGACGCTCAATGGAACATCTCTGGGTGGACGGGAGATCAGCGTAAACGAGGCCAAAGATAGGCAGATGAGAATGTAGCTGCCAGATCCGGTAAGTGCGTCGCCCCCCGGGTTTCGCCCGATGGGGGCGATGTGCTATTATGGATACAGGCTCCTTGTCACTCACTGGAGGGCGTGCGCGGTGGACAGCGAAGCGCTTAGGCAGGCCAGAACCCGGCTTCAGATGGCCATTCCTCAGTCCAGATACGAGCATAGCAGGCGCGTAGAGGAGGAATCGATGCGCCTTGCGGCGAGGTTCGGGGCCGACCTGGAAGTATGCGCCACTGCCGGGCTTCTGCACGACTGTGCCCGGGATTTGCCCCTCGACCGGCTGATCGCTCTCTGGCATAGGCTCGGGCTTGACCGACGTGGCCCCGATCCCATCGTGTTCAGCTCTGCGCTGCTTCATGGGCCTGTCGGCGCCTTGATCGCCTGCGAGGAGTACGGGGTATGCGATCCACGTGTACAGAGCGCCATCAGCCGTCATAGGGTCGGAGCTGTTGACATGACTCTTGAGGACAAGGTGGTCTGCTTGGCCGATTACACGGAGCCCGGAAGGTGCTTTCCGGGAGTGGATTCCATCAGGAACCTGGCAGAGGGCGACCTCGACGCTGCCCTTATCTGTGCGTTGGGGGCAACCATAAAGCATTTGGTGGACTCCGGCGCCTTGATAGACGCGGACGTGGTCGTGATCAGGAACGATCTCCTGCGCAGGTCAAGAATGATGCCTAAGGCTGGTGATACTTCTGCGAGCTAGTACCGATACACCTCCAAGTGGTCTCCCGTCGCTTCCGCATGCGATGCTTGCCGTCTCCGTGGCGCTGGAGAAAAAAGCAGAGGATATTGTCCTTCTGGACATCTCTTCAGTCTCTATCATGGCCGACTTCTTCATGATCTGCACAGTCCGCACCGACACGCATGCTCGCGCTGTCAGGGACGCCGTGACGCAGGCTCTGCAAAGCGTCGGCCTCAACCTGCGAAGGCGCGAGGGTTCTGACGCGTCAGGCTGGGTCTTGCTGGATTGGGGCGATGTGGTGGTCCACATTTTCGGCCCGGCTGAAAGGGAGTTTTACAGCCTTGAGAAGCTATGGGGAGACGCTCGGGTCTGCCGCTACGACGAGGAGACGCAGTCGCGTTCACAGTCGCGTTCAGCGCTTGACTTACCGCTGCCCTAGGGCTATAATGAAACCTGCTTGACAATTCACGATGGAAACGCGATGACGAGGAGCATTAGGTGCTGAATGGCTTTGAGAGAGTCGGGGGTGGGTGCGACCCGACGGCCCGAAGGCATCGAACTCGCCTCCAAGCGGCGCAGGTGAAACTGAGTAACCTGCGACGGCTGGCGCCGTTACAGGCCGAGAGGCGTGCGTGATCTGTTGCGTGGGGCTGTAGCTCAGCTGGGAGAGCGCTTGAATGGCATTCAAGAGGTCGAGGGTTCGATCCCCTTCAGCTCCACCATTTTTCGATTCGCCCAGGCCACGTTCGTGCAACAGGGTGGTACCGCAGGCAATCCTTGCCCCTGGCAGTTTATCTGTCAGGGGTTCTTTTGTTTCCCGTAGCTTGTTCAGTATGCATGTCTGTGCCGCATGCTTTCATCTGAGGGAGGACCAGTTATGCGTGACAAATACTACTTCGAAGATGTGGAATCCAAGTGGCAGGAGCAGTGGGAGAAGGAAGGTCTCTATCGCGTCGATGAGACGCCGGATAGACCTAAGTTCTACCAGCTAGAGATGTTCCCGTACCCATCAGGTCGCATTCACATGGGCCATGTACGCAACTACAGCATAGGCGATGTGATGTCAAGGTATCGCCGGATGAACGGCTGGAACGTACTGCACCCCATAGGTTGGGATGCCTTTGGCCTTCCCGCTGAGAACGCCGCGATTCAGCATGGCGCTAACCCGGCCGTCTGGACACGGGAGAACATTGCCCACATGAGAAAGCAGATCAGGCGCATGGGCTACAGCTATGACTGGACGAGAGAGGTCGCGACCAATGACCCTGCTTACTACAAGTGGACGCAATGGCTTTTCATACAGCTGTTCAGAAAGGGCCTTGCGTATCGGAAGTCGCAGAAGGTGAACTGGTGCCCATCATGCGCCACCGTGCTCGCCAACGAGCAGGTGGTAAATGGGGCGTGTGAGCGGTGTGACACTCCTGTTGTCCGGCGCCAGCTGGAGCAGTGGTTCTTTCGCATCACTGATTATGCTGAGCGTCTGCTGCACGATCTGGACGTTATGCCGGATTGGCCGGAGCATGTCAAGACCATGCAGCGCAACTGGATCGGCCGGAGCGAAGGCATGGATCTCGATTTCACGGTGGCGGGCACAGGCGACAAGCTCACCGTGTTCACAACACGCCACGATACCGTGTACGGCGTGACTTACCTGGTGATAGCCGCGGAGCATCCGCTGGTGGAGCGGCTCATTGCAGGAAGGCCCAATGAGGAAGAGCTCAGGCGGTTTGTGTCGGAGGTCATATCCGAGGACGACATAGCACGAACGGCTGAGGATACTGAGAAGGTGGGGATGTCGACAGGCGGATACGCAGTCAACCCCGCTACAGGTGAGCAGGTACCCATCTGGATTGGAAACTACGTGCTCATGGACTACGGCACGGGCGCAGTGATGGGCGTACCCGCCCATGACCAGCGAGATATGGAGTTTGCGCGGAAGTACGGCCTGCCGGTGAAGGCCGTCATAAGCCCGCCTGACGGCACGATCGACGGAGACACGATGGAGCGCGCATATGTAGAAGACGGAGTGCAGATCAACTCGGGCCAATTCGACGGCATGCCGTCTGGCGAGGCCAGGCCGGCTATGGCGCGGTATCTGGAATCATCGGGTAAGGGCAGGCCCACGGTCCACTACAAACTGCGCGACTGGCTCATTTCCCGGCAGCGGTTCTGGGGCGCGCCCATTCCGATCATATACTGCAAGCACTGCGGGCAAGTGCCTGTGCCAGATGCCGATCTGCCGGTGATGCTGCCGACCGGGGTGAAGTTCATGCCCACCGGCCAGTCTCCGCTGCTTGACTGCCCCGACTTTGTCAATACCACGTGCCCTGTGTGCGGGGGACCGGGTCGCCGCGAGACCGATACCATGGATACGTTCGTCTGTTCGTCATGGTACTTCCTCAGATACACGTCGCCAGACTCCCACGATGAGGCCTGGGATAAGGCGAAGGTGGACTACTGGATGCCCGTGGACCAGTACATCGGAGGCGTCGAGCATGCGGTGATGCATCTGATGTACGCTAGGTTCTTCACCATGGTCATGCGCGACCTGGGGTTGGTCAGTGTGGATGAGCCGTTCCAGAACCTGATAACCCAGGGTATGGTGCTCCTCGACGGGCACAAGATGTCCAAGTCTCGGGGGAACACCGTCGATCCCGATGATATCGTCGGCAAGTACGGGGCCGACACCGCACGCCTGTTTACGCTGTTTGCATCGCCTATCGAGAGAGATCTCGAATGGAGCGATGAGGGCGTCGAGGGGTGTTGGCGGTTCCTGCAGCGCGTGTGGAGGCTGGTCTACCAATGCGTTGAGGGCCCGGGATGCGGCCAGCCGGTCGAAGAACCGACCGACGCTGCGGTCGGCGCGATGTCGGCGAATGGCGATTGTGTTCGGCGTATGCGCAGAGCTGCGCATACTGCGCTCCGGAAAGTGACTGAAGACATCGGAGTCCGCAACGGCCTGAACACCGCGATCGCTGCGATAATGGAATACGTGAACGCTCTATACAGCCTGAAGGATGCCGTGGCCGGCCAAGAGGGTGGCGATCGGGCCATGGCAGAGGCCATGGACTTCCTCATCTTGATGCTGGCCCCGTTCGCTCCGCACATTGCGGAGGAGCTGTGGCACGCTGTTGGCCACGACGGGAGTGTGCACCGTCAACCCTGGCCCACGTACGATCCTGAGGCGCTGGCCGTCGAGAGCGTGGAGATCGCCGTTCAGGTCAACGGCCGGGTGCGCGACAGGATATCTGTGCCTGTAGACGTGACTCGGGATGCGGCTCTTGCTTGTGCGATGGCGAGCCCGCGGGTGGTGGCTGCAATAGGACCGGCGTCAGTTACGAAAACCATACTGGTTCCCGGCAAGTTGCTGAACATCGTGGTTCAGACAGCGTAACCTGGGCGATGCAAAATCACCCTTATGGATCACCCGAATGCATGACGCGCCGGGCTCTTTGCCTGTGTTAGCATACAGACAAGGCCCGGCGTTCCACCACAGTGCCGGCGCGTCAGGGAGGGCTGGCTATGCAAGTGTTCGGCCTACGAAGAGCAGGCCTAATTCTTGCCAGTGTTCTGGTGATCGGCCTTGCCATCACTGTGATCGGCCCGGCGCGCCGGCCCCGAGTGGTGGTTTCCGAGGGCCCTGCCGCAGATGAGGCGTGTTCAGTGTCGGAACAGGGCGGGCCTGATCAGCCGGCGTCACGCGCCGAACCAGCTCCCCTTGTTCAGCAGGGCATCATTGTCCACGTGGCCGGCGCAGTGGCGAAGCCCGGTGTGTACTCGCTTGACGCGGGAGCGCGGATTGCAGACGCGCTTGACGCGGCTGGCGGAGCGTTGAGCACGGCCGACACTGATTGCATCAACCTGGCCCTGCCGGTGCGCGACGGGGAACAGGTGTATGTGCCGCCGAGGCAGACGGATGTCGTTGCCGGCAGTGCCCGTTCCTCTTCGTCTGCGGGCAGCGTTCAGTCGCAACCTCGCCAATCTGCTGCGCCTGCCATCCCACCCAATCGCGCCGACATTTCGTCTTCGAGTGTTCCCAGCGCAGGCTTGATCAACATCAACACTGCGTCTGCAGAGGAACTGCAGGGCCTGCCTGGAGTTGGTCCGGTACTGGCTCAGCGGATCATCGACTATCGATCCGCCAATGGGCCTTTTGCCACTGTCGACGACATCGTGGGCGTCGCTGGCATAGGTCAGGCCAAGCTAGGCAAGATCGCGCCTCAGGCGACGGTACGATAACCGATGCCCCAGTTGGGTGAGGGTTCCGTTCCGCCGGGCAGCGCGCGCTGGTCGCCCATGGTCGCCCCTGCGTTTGCGGGCTCTATGATCGTAGGCCTGCTTTGCGGGTATTGGGAGATTCCTGCTGTTGTATGGATCTGCGCATGGGCGATCTGGATCTCAGTCGCGTCTGTGAATCATCTTGCGCTCAGGCTGTCGCCTCGGTACCGCGCACGCATGGTGTTGGTTGCGGCGATGGTAGGTGCGGCCGGCATTGGGGCCGGGGGCGTGGCCCGTATGGACTCCCTTGCGGAGGTGTCGGTGGCGAGATTCGCCGGCCGCAATGTCATACTCAGAGGCGCCGTGGTGTCGAGCCGCGCAGGGGGTCGCTCGCCGGAGGCTGTGATTGCCGCAAGTTCAGTCGACGCAGATGGATCACACCATCAGGTAGCAGGCAGGGTCAGGGTGTTCTTCCCGCCTGGCGATGTCTCCTGCCGGCTGGCTGAGAGCCTGCGTTACGGCGACATCACTGAGGGCAGCGTTCAGCTTGAACTGGCTTCCCGCCCGATGAACCCGGGCGAGCCCGACCTTAGGGCTGTCTTTCTTCAGAACGGGATTCACGCGTTGGCGAATGTCGACTACACGTCGGTGCGTGTTGTGGGCAGACGCCGGCTCAACCCAGTGGAGCGAGTTGCGCTTTGGGTGCGCGAAGGGATCGTTGCGGCTGCCCGAGCCACGCTTGCGTCCGGGCCGTGCGAGGTATTTCTGGCAATGGCGTTGGGCGATTCGGGCGAACTCGACTATGGCACGCTGGAAAGCTTCAGGAGGGCGGGAGTATCCCACCTTCTGGCTGCGTCGGGGCTGCACGTGAGCTTGGTAGTGGGTATCGCAATGCAGGCCGCTGCGGCGGCGGGCCTGTCGTCGCGCCGCTCGAGTTTGGCAGGGTTCCTCATTGCAGGCGTATACGCTGTAGCGGCCGGATTGCGTCCATCCATAGTGCGCGCGTGGCTGATGTTCGGCCTATCAGCTTTCGCGAGTGCCTGCGGCCGTCGCGTGAGCGCGGTTCACGTGGTGTGCGTCTCAGCGGCGGTTCAGCTCATACTCGACCCGTTGCTTCTGTGGAATGCAGGGTTCCAGATGTCGTACCTGGCCATTATCGCCCTGTTCTATCTTGCACCGTGCTTTGCACGGATTGTGCCTCCCCACTGGCATGCCCCGGCGGCGTCCATGCTCAGGACGCTGCTTGCTTCGACGGCAGTCGGCGCCGCCCTGTTGCCGATTGTGGCGAACATGACGCTTGAGGTCAGCCTGATCGGGCCCATAGCCAACCTGATTGCTGTACCGATGGGCCTTGTGGCCATGACGGCGGGTTTGGGCGGATGCGTCATCTGGCACGTCTGGCCGTGGCTGGGGTCTGTCATGAACGCCGGATCCGAAGCGGCGCTCATTGCGCTGGCGTCATTCGTTCGCATAGTGGCGTCTGTGCCGCTATCATCAATGCCGATCAAGATGTTCTCGCCATGGGAGACCGGCGCCTACTACGCGGTGCTGTCGTGTGCGTGCGCCATAGGATCCGACGCGTTCAGACGGTATCGATTCCGACGGGCAGCGGGGCGAATCGCGCGTCGCCCTGCCGCAATCGCGTGCGGTGTTGGGATGCTATTCCTCATCGCCTTCAGGCCGGCGCCATTCGAAGTCGTCGTGATGTCAGTAGGGCAGGGCGACGCGATCTTCGTGTCTACTCCGGGAGGCGCCAATGTACTTGTCGATGCAGGCGCCGCCTGGGCCGGCGACAAGCATGTCGTGCCGTATCTTGTGCGCCGGGGAATACGGCGCCTTGATCTACTCGTGATCACACACGAGCATGCGGATCATGCCGGCGGAGCCGGCGCAGTTGCGGGCCGTATCAGAACGGAATGTGTGGCTGTGCCCAGCTGTGCTTCCGGCCCGACGTGGGACGGGATTTTGGCCACGCTCGCCGCAGCTCGCGGCGGCAAGTCACCTCGCGTGATCCGTCTGAGCCAAGGCAGTGTCATCCGGGCAGGCGGTGTCACTCTGGAGGCGCTGAACCCTCCGCCGGCTGCAGGCCTCGCAGCTCGCGGCCTGGGCGGCGACGCGAATGAAGGCTCAGTGGTGCTGCGCATCGGCTACCGGCATTTCTCGATGCTGCTAGCCGCAGATGCCGGGGCACGGTTTGAACGACGCATTCTCGATGAGCCGCTGCACCGATCTTCCCTAGCTGCGCAGGTGGTGAAGATAGGGCATCATGGCTCCTCGGGCGGTTCGTCGTCCCGATTTCTTGAGGCCGTGGGCCCGGGGCTTGCCATTGTGTCAGTAGGGCGCAACGGCTACGGGCACCCTAGTCCGGCTGCGGTCAGTCGAATACTGGACTATGGGGCCGAGCTCAGGCGGACTGATACGTGTGGCGCCGTCTCCATCAGCATTGCTTCGCACACAGCAGGGCAGGTAGCGGGCGGTCAAGTGGATTATCGGGCGCGCGACATGCGCAGCGTGTGGGCAAAAGCTCCGTTGTTCAGGAAGCTTGGGGTGTGAGCGTATCGGCCTGTTCTCTGTACCAAAAATCCTGCCAAATCGCAAGATTATCGTAGTACACAACGAGCCCATGGTTTGTGGGAAGGAGTGAGCGGGTATCCGTCGAATACGAGTGGTGCGACGCTATTGAGAGAGGGGGGTGTCCCGGCCTGCCCATCGCAGGCTGGGGAAACAACTTGAAACGTTCTGCCGCAATACTGCTGATTGCCACGTTTATCGTCACCACTCTGGCTATCGGCCCAACGCTCGCGCAGCAAAAGACGACTATCACGTTTTGGCACGCCATGGGCGCGCAGCTCGGCAAGACCATTGACATGCTGGTTGAGCAGTTCAACAGCGAGAACCCGGACGTGTTTGTCAAGGCTGAGTATCAGGGCAACTACGGGGCATTGAGCCAGAAACTGGTAGGGTCTCTGGTGGCCCGCAAACCTCCGACCGTAGCCCAGGTGTACGGCAACTGGGCGGCAGAGTACATAACCTCTAAGGAGCTAGTCCCCGTAGAGAAGTTCATCAAGGGGCCTAACGGTCTTTCCACTCTTGAGATCGACGATATCTGGGAAGGCCTCAGGGCGGGATGCGTCTTCGATGGTGTATGGTATACCATGCCGTTTAACAAGAGTGTCTACGTTTTGGTCTACAACGAAACGGCTTTCAAGGAAGCCGGAATCGCCAAGCCGCCCGCGACCTGGCAGGAGCTGATGACAGCCGCCAGAGCGCTCACGGTCCGGGAAGGCGACAAGATAGTCCGCTACGGCTTCGGCCTCCGTCCTAACGTCGACTACTTCGCTTGCTTCTTCTTCACTGCCGGTGGAACATGGCTGGATGCCGGCGGCAAGGTGAACGTGAACTCGCCCGAGGGGATAAAGGCTCTTCAGTATATGGCGGATCTCCTCAGCAAGTATAAGGCCTCGTACTATGTGCCTGGCTACCTGGATGCCGACTTCGGAGCGGGCAAGGTAGCGATGTACCTCACTACCTCTCCCGGCCTGAGCTACACCGACCAGTCGGTGGCAGGCAAGTTCCAATGGAGCGCTGCTCCTCTGCCGTACATGGAATCCAAGTTCAAGGCGACACCCGTCGCAGGCACTGACCTTGCCATTTTTGCGAAAGCCAGCGACAAGGAGCAGCAGGCTGCATGGAGGTTCGTCAAGTGGCTGGTGGAGCCGAGGCAGACGGCCAAATGGGCAATTGGCACCAGCTACATACCTGTCCGCAAGTCCGCCATGCACCTGGAGATCATGAAGCAGTGGTTTGCGGAGCATTCTCGCGAGGAACAGAGCCTCCAGCAACTGCGCTACATCAAGTACGACCCGAACATCTCTGCCTGGACGAACATAAGGGGCGATATCTCCGAGGCTGTCGAGAAGGTCTTCTTGGGCAAGGCCACGGCCAAAGAGGCTTTGGACGCCGCAGTCGTCAAGGCCAACGCCAGGCTGAAGTAGCCCGACGCCCGGCCTACGTGGAGTCTGCATGATCAAGAATGCCCGGGGACGTCGAGCTTCAACTCCCCGGGCTTCAACTCTGTGGAGGAGACGTCCAATGCGCACACCATTCCGCATCGCCCGTACACGCGCTCTCCCGATGACCTTTGCTGCCATGGCAGCCGTGATCGTGGTTGCGCTGTCGCTTTCGGTCCCGCAGGCGACCTCGGCGGAGGCGCTCGCCGGCAGCTACAACTACTACTTTGGGAACCTCCATTCCCACACTTCCTATTCGGACGGGGTGCTGACGCCATCGGACGCGTTTCGGCATTCCCGCGATGCCGCCAAGATGGATTTTTGCGCCGTCACCGATCACGGATACTACATGCAGGAGGCAACTAACCTGCATCACTGGTTCCTTGCCCAAGAAGAGGCAGATGAGTTCTACGAGCCCGGCAGGTTTGTTACGCTTGTGGGATATGAGTGGACATTCACTGACGGTCACATGAATGGGTTCGCTACGCCCCGGGCCGCCTCTCGCGACACGCAGCGCGACCTCACCGCTTTCTTGGGCTTTCTGGCCGAGCATGATGGTATTGGCGTGTTCAACCATCCCAACTACGACATCCAGCCGAACTGGAACGACTTCGAGTATCGTGGGCTCGGCGACAGGCAAGTCTCTTTGATCGAGGTGGGCTCCGGTCCCTACAGGCATAATGTCAAGAATGAGCGCGCCTACATACGCGCGTTGGACAGGGGATGGCATGTGGGCGCCGTGAGTAGCCAGGACAACCACAGGGCGGATTGGGGGACGGCTGCCCCCACTCGCACAGGGCTCATTGCGTCCGAACTCACGCGCGAGGCAGTGCTTTCCGCCATGCGCGACATGCGAACATACGCCACTGAAGACTCCAACGTCCGGGTGTTCTTCTCATCCGGCGACGGTGTGATGGGCGATGAGATCACGATTTCCCCGGATGCCGTCATGTCAGGCAAGCCCGTGAAGTTTCGTGTCTATGTGGGGGATCCCGACGAAGCCGACCATCTGGAAGTGGTTCAGATCGTGTCTTGCGGCGGCGAAGTGGTGTGGGAGAGCAGGCCAGAACGGCTCGAGCCGAGCGAGGCGTATGAGGCTGTCGTGCCCCTGACGCCCAAGTCGTCATATGGCTGGTACTACCTTCGCGCGGTTCAGAGCGACGGCGATGTCGTGGTTACCAGCCCTATCTGGGTGACGACCGGCTCCGGCATAACCGTGTGCGACTTTGCCTGCGTCGATACGGTAGTCTGTTCGGGGGTATCTGCCCGGGTGCGGGCAGAGATCGTTAACAGGAACGAGCAGGCCATATATGGCGTTACCGCCGTGCTCTACGAGTCGACGCCATCTGGCAGGCGCGCTGTGTCATCGCAGCGCGTTGACCTCAGGGGTTGGGCGGGGACGGATATATGGTTCGACTGGACTCCTGCCGCGCCTGGCCAGACTGGGCTGGAGTTGGAGTTGGCCCTCTTGGGGCACGAGACGCCTCTTGTCTTTTTGGGAGCTCCGGCCCTCGTGCGCAGGGCCGACATCACGCGCGTGCTAATCGACGAGGGCCACAACAACAGGTACACCGGCTACATGGATGGGCTTGTGGCGCTGCTTGCAGCGGCCGACTACAGCCCCCGAACGGGCGAAGAGCCGATAAGCTCGAAAGTGCTTGCCGCGACCGACATCTTGGTGATCAACGTGCCGGAGATCGGATTTGCGTTCACGCCTACCTCTTTCGAGCAGGACGAGCTGGAGGCGATCGCCGCATTCGTAGAAAGGGGAGGCTCCCTGCTCCTTGCGGGCTGGTCTCCGGGTGCAGAGGGAAGCCGCACTTGCGAGCAGCTTAATGCCTTGCTTCAGCTCATGCAGGCCGGCATCGGGTTTGCTGACGACGAATTGCAGGCTGACGGGTCATCGTCCATCTACGTTCACTGGGCTTCGAGCGAGGCTTCAGATCGTCCCGTCTACGCATCTGAGGCGTGTTCACTTTCGATCGAGGATCACGGCGCAGCGGTAGCGGTGTTTGCGCGGGCTGCGGACGGCCGTGTCTTTGCCGCCGGGCAGTCTGTGGGGAGCGGGCGCGTAGCGTGCCTGGGCGCTCCGGTCTACTCGTCGCTCGATCTCAGAAGGGATCTGTGTGCTAACTCTGACTTCACGCTGGCTCTTGTGGCGTGGCTGGGTAGGAAGGAGCGGACGGCGAATTGAAACCTTCGCATAGCAGGAAATACGCCCGCGATACAGCGGCGGCCTATCTGTACCTAGCGCCGGCTCTCGCAATACTGATAGTATTTCACTTCTTTCCGGCCTTCTACGCCCTGTATCTGAGCCTATTCGACACGAACCTGTTCGGAAGGTGGAATTGGGTCGGGCTGGGCAACTACGCCGAACTCCTGCATGATCAGGACTTCCTTCGTTCGCTGGCCAACACGGGCAAGTACGTGCTTGGCACGGTTCCGGTGGGCATAGCCCTTGCGCTTGCCATCGCGGGGTTGCTCAATCAGCCAATACGCGGACTGGCCTCATACCGGACAGCCTTCTTCCTTCCATACGTCACGCCGGTGGTGGCGATTTCGATCGTGTGGACATGGATATACAAGGAAGACTCCGCTGGCATGCTCAATGCGATTCTCTCCTGGTTCAAAGTCAGCCCGCAGGCATGGCTGCTCGACCCCAAGTGGGCCATGTTCGCCCTCTGCCTGATGAGTATATGGAGGCATCTGGGCTACAACGTCGTGATCTTCCTGGCGGGGCTGCAGAACATACCCGCTGAGTACTACGAGGCTGCTGAGATAGACGGCGCCAGCGGGTGGGCCATGTTCTCCAAGATCACCTGGCCGCTGCTCTCACCGACTACGTATTTCGTCACGATAATCTCAATAATCGGCTCGTTTCAGGTGTTTACGCAGGTATATGTGCTGTGGCCATCGGCGCTCGGCGGGCCCCTGGGCACTACCAGGGTGGTCGTAAAGTACCTATACGACATGGCGTGGGGATCGTACCAGTTTGGGTATGCGTCGGCCATCGGCTACATGCTGTTCGCCATAATCTTCGTGCTGACACTGATCCAACGCAACATGGCAGGTCGCTATGTCCACTATCAGTAGGCCGGCAAGCGGCCCGGGGGGGAGTTCGCAATGTCTAGGACGCGCAAGACTGCTCACATGACCTTGGTGTACATCCTCCTCACCGTGGGCGCCTTGATGATGCTGATGCCTTTCTACTACATGCTCAGCACGTCAGTGAAAGCCCCTGAGGAGCTTTACGTGAATAGACTGGTCTGGTTCCCCAGCAAGATAGTGTGGGGGAACTATGCCGACGCATGGAATGAAGAACCGTACTTCCCGCGCTACTTCTTCAACTCGGCATTCATCGCCACAGTCACTACAGCTCTGCAGCTTCTGACTTCGGCGCTTGCAGCATATGCCTTCTCCAATATCGATTTCTGGGGCAAGGAGACGGTCTTCATGATCCTGCTGGGCACGATGATGATACCCAGTCAGGTCACGCTGGTGCCCAACTACGCCATCATCGCCAGGCTGGGCTGGATTGACACGTACAAGGCCCTGATAGTGCCCTTCACAGCCAGCGTGTTCGGGATATTCATGATGAGGCAGTTTTTCCAGACTATCCCGATGGAGATGTGGGATGCGGCCCAGATAGACGGATGTTCAAGGTTTAGGTACTTGTGGGCTGTTATGGTCCCTCTGGCCAGGCCGATATTCGTGACCAGCGGCCTATTCACGTTTATCGGCGGCTGGAACAGCTTTCTGTGGCCGCTGATCGTCACCAACTCCGACCATCTGCGAACTATTCAGGTGGGCCTATCAAGGTTCAATCAGGAGTTCGGCACCCGGCCTGATCTGCTCATGGCCGCATCGACGCTGGCCATAGCTCCGCTCGTGGCGCTGTTCTTCGTGGCCCAGAACCAGTTCATACAGGGAATTGCCCGAACGGGTTTGAAGAGCTGACAGAGGAGGATTTGATTGAGGTCGGACTTAGCTGCAGCCCTGGAGAAGGAAACGACAGCCCAGGTATACGTCTTGCATGGCGAGGATTCGTATTCACGCGGACGCAACGCCGATGAACTCGTGGAGCGGCTGACGTCGATGCGGGGAGGCGCCGACGTCAACGCATTCGACGCCGCGGAGTCATCTGTGGACGACATTGCGTCAGCTGTGATGACCGCGCCCATGTTTGCCTCGGCCCGAGTAGTGATAGTCCGGCGGTTTGAGGAGATGTCCACAGAGGATCAGGCCCGTCTCGTTCGGGCACTGGCTCCGGGAAAGCGCCCGGCGGACCTCAGGGTGCCGGATGAGACTCAGGTGGTCATCGTGTCCTCATCCAAGACTGTGCCGCGCAAGGAAGTCAATGCAGCCGGGCCCAATGTGGCCGCGTTCGAGTTCAGGCCGGCCTGGGCCCGCGATGCCAGGGCTTTTGTGTTCGAGCGCGCCAAAGAGCTGGGAGTCAGAATCGAGCCGGACGCGGCGTCGCTCCTTTTGGAGCTCGCCGGGTTGGACTATGCGGCAATATCTCAAGAGCTGGAGAAGCTCATAACCTACCTTGGGCCCGGCGGTCGGAAGATAGGTGTTGACGACATCAGAGCGGCCGTGGGCAGGAGTTCATCTCAAACGGTCTTCGATTTCTGCGATGCGGTGATAGCGGGCAACAGCGCTCAGGCCATGGGCGCCTTGGCCGACATAGTTCGCGGCGAGCGACAGGTACTCGCGGCCCTCGGCACGCTGGCCACGAAGCTCCGGCGGGTCATGGAGGCCCGGGTCATGCTTGACGGCGGCAGCACACAGGACGAGGCTGCACTCGCACTGGTCGGCGGCAACCCCAAGATGAAGTGGAAGGAAGCCCGGACAGCCTCACAGGCCTCTCGCCTCACCCAAACGCAGATAGCAGCGATGTTCACGCGGATGGCTCGGGCTGATCTCGACATCAAGACGGGGGCGATGTCGGAGAATCTGGCCATGGAGGTACTCGTATCGGACCTGTGTGTACAGCAGAAACTCCAGTAACGCTGGTTACCGGAGTATGCAAAACGCCGCTATTGTGCGCGGTTTCCTCTTGACCGTGCCTTTCGGCCCGGGCTACTCAGCCTGGGCTGCCTTGTTCGCCCTGCGCGCGAGCCGCGACTTGCGCCTTGCCGCCTGGTTCTTATGGATCACGCCTTTCCTCGCTGCGCGGTCCACTGTACTGAAAGCGCGGTTGAGCTCACTTACGGATCCTTCAGGACCCGCCTGCACCAGGGCCTCGTTGCACTTGCGGATGGCAGTCTTGACGGAGGACTTGATCGCAGCGTTCCTGAGCGTCCGTACCCTCATGGTCTTCACACGCTTCTTCGCCGACTTGATGTTTGGCACCTTGTGTCACCTCCTCCGCCGCTAGATTGCACGACTATGATTCTACCATGCACGAAGATCCATTGCAAGCGCGACCGATAACGTGGACCGCGTCAATCTACAGTAGGAAAGAAGAGCTAAGAAGCTATTCCGTAGTGCTGGAACATCTATCCTGTATGAGATGCCTGAAGTATGCCAGCTCCGTCCAGCTACCTTGTATCGCGCTAGCCGTT
>Ga0255346_1001608_pt1 | contig 30967 bp, 20 predicted proteins | sample wastewater_treat_FD_194410 | JGI IMG/M metagenome (GOLD analysis project Ga0255346, IMG submission 194410) | Wastewater microbial communities from Lulu Island WWTP, Vancouver, Canada - plant22 | ecosystem: Engineered > WWTP > Wastewater > Unclassified | place: Canada: Vancouver, British Columbia...
GGGGCGCGTTTTGCTGGTGAATTCATTTGTGTCCTGAAGGGACACAATCCGAATAGCCGTGGGTGACCACCCACGGTGTTGGATGGCGGGCATCTGCGACCCCAGCGGGGTCGAATGGGATTGGGGACGCATCCGCGGGCGGAAGTCCACGGCGATTCAGGTTTGGCCGCGTTGCAGCCATCCCATCGAGACCATGCTGGATGGCCCAAGACGAGGAACGGACCACAGCTCCGTCAGGAGCGACATATTTATAGGCTCAACGCCAACGCCATTTCCAGTCCCGCCAGGGCGGCATTTTCCCTCCTTTTGTGCCGGGGCGAAAATTGGGTGCAACGGTGATTGGGTTGTGAAGCCGGACGATGCCGCTCCTGACGGAGCTGGGGAATTGTTTGGGCCAGTTGCTACGGAGATGCCGCTCGCTGATGGGGCTTGACTGTCTTCCGGACCTACGGTTTCCAAATCTTCGTGACTGGATTTATTCCCCTTCACGCAGTTGATCCCGAGCCGCCAGCTCAACCGCCTGTTCCCTGACTTTGCGCAAATCCAATTTGCCGGAGCCTAACAGCGGAAACGCAGGCACGTGAAAAAACGCCTCCGCCTTTGGCTTCCACAGATTGGGCAAATCACTCGCCGCCAGCTTGGCCAACACCTCTTGCATCCGGGCCGCGGGCAATTGGTGCAGGACGACCAGGCGTTCGCCCTTCTTCTCATCGGTCACGCTGGTTACGACAAAGGTTTGCTGCGTCGTTCCGGCCAGTTCGTGCAACTTCTCTTCAATTTTGATGTGCGGCACCATTTCACCGCCAATCTTGCTGAACCGGCTCCAGCGATCGGTAATTTGCAGGAAACCGTCCTCGTCCAGCACGGCGATGTCGCCGGTGACATACCAGCCATTCCGCACGACGGCAGCGGTTTTTTCCGGTTGCCTCAAATAACCTTGCATCACGTTGGGGCCGCGGACGAGCAATAAGCCGCTTTGTCCCAAAGGCAACGCGGCCGACGGATCGGGTCGCGTCGGATCCACGATCCGCACGCACACGCCCGGCAAGGGGTGTCCGATTTTTCCCCGTTTCGCGCCCACTTGGCGGAAGCCCGCCGCGCGATAATCGAGTGTATTGACCGTTACGGCGGGCGAACATTCGGTGCAACCATACGCCTCGAACGGGCGCACTCCGAATTGATCCTCGAACGCCAAGGCCAGGCGTTCGGGCAATTTTTCCGCGCCCACGGCGACCAGGCGCACGCTGCCAAATTGCTCCGCCGTGCAGCCGCGCAGGTAAATTTGCAGGAAAGTGGGCGTCGCCAGCAGAAAGGTCACCCGATGCTCCAACACCAAGCCGCCAATGGTCTTGGCGTCCAGCGGATTCGCGTGATACACCGCCCCAATGCCGAGCACCCCGGGCAACAGCAAGGTGCCGGTGAAACCGAAGGAGTGAAAAAACGGCAGCACCCCAAGCACTATGTCCCCGCGGCGAAAGGCGAAAGTTTGCCCCAGTTGTTGAATGTTCGAGCTGAGGTTGTAATGCGACAACATCACGCCCTTGGGATCGCCGGTGCTGCCGCTGGAAAAAATGACGGAGGCCAGCCGGTCCAGCGGATCGGTTGGATCAACCTTGCTTGTGGTCGCCGTCGTTTGTGCAGCGGCAGCGCCCGTGTCGGCCAGCCACCGGGCCAGCCATCGGACCGGCACGCAACGCGCCAGAACCAGCGCGACCATCTTTTCGCCCAGCGTCACCGGACGCGCTTCCCGGCCGATAATATCTTCCAAGAACAAAATCTTCGCCGGCAGGGTAAACGACACTTTTTCCCAAAACGCGCGGGACGTGAGAATGGTGCTCATTTCACATCGGCGCACACACGCGGCGAGGGTTTCCGCCGATAACGTGTAGTTCAAATTTACCGGCACTTTGCCGCAAAACAACGCCGCCCAATTAGCCAAGGCCCCGCCGATGCTCGGCGGTAAAAGCATGCCCACCAGGGTCTGCCCGGACCAGATTTTCCGGCAACGCCGCGCCAGTAAAATCGCGCGGACCAACGCGCCGTGAAACGTGAGGGCCGGATGGGTCGCGTCCACCATCGCCAGGCGCCGGGGATGCCGGCGGGCGGTCACCACGAATTGATGATGCAGCGGGCGCGTGCGGCGCAGCCGTTGCTGCCAGGCCGTCGCCAGCAACTCTTGCACGGTTTGTCGCACCACAAACGGCGTGGCGCTGGACGGCAGCGTGCGCCCGAAATTGATGGTCACGGGATACGGAATGCGCTGCGGCAGTTTCCAGAGAAAGTGATGCCGCTCGAAACTGAAAATGCTGCCCCACACGCCGTCAAGCCCCACCGGAATGATGGGCGCGTCCAAGCCCTTCATGATGCGTTCAAAACCGCGTCGGAACGGCAGCATCTGACCAATCCGGGTAATCTGTCCCTCCGCAAAAATGCATACCACCTCGCCGTTTTCAATCGCGGTCCGGGCGGTTTGCAGCGATTGAATCATGGCGCGGGGGCGCAGTTCCGAGGAAATCGGGATCGCGCCGGTTGCCCGCGCCCACCAACCAATGAAGCGCTTTTCATACAAGGATTTCAGCATGAGGAAACGGATCGGACGATCCACCGCCGCCTGCAGCAGGACGGCGTCCACCAGGGAAAGATGATTGCAAACCAACAACGCCCCGCCCTTGCCGGGGATGTTTTTCCGTCCCAGCACTTTGATCCGGTAAAGCGAATGCGTCGCCAGCCACAGCACAAAACGCAGCAGCGCATCGGGCAGCAACCAGAACGACAACCCCGCGCTGATCAGCGTCAAAATGCCGCCGGCAAAGAAAATTTCGCGCGGCGAGAATGGCAGCCAGCCCGTGAGCAGATAATGCGCGCCGGACGCCGCGAACACGCCCACAAACGAAAGCAGGTTGGCGGCGGCCAGCAATTCGCCCCGCTGCCGGGCGGGCGGCCGGTGTTGCAACAGCGCGGTCACCGGCACAATGAAGAAGCCGCCGAAAAAGCCCAACCCCGCCAGCAACGCCATCACGCCGGGCAACTGCAGGCTTTTGACGAGCAGGGCCAGACAGGTCGCCGCCATGCCCAACGCCCCGAGCGGAACGAGGCCGTATTCAATTTTGTTGCCGGAGAGATAGCCGGCGGTCACGCTCCCCAGACCGATGCCGATGGCCAGGGCCACGTTCAACAGTCCGATTTTGGTTTCGGACACCTCGAGCACCTCCGCGCCAAAATAAAAGAGGTTCAATTGCAGCAACGCGCCGAGGAAGAAAAAATAGGTGTTGCCGACCAGGGCCAGTTGGAGCGGACGATCCGCGCGCGCCACCTGCAGGCTGCGCCACAATTCTTTGAGGCAGTTGAGATGGAAGGTCTTGTCCGGCGCCGCCGCCGGCACGCGGGTGATCCCCCAACTGGTTGTCAGCCCGACCAACGCCAGCCCCACCAAAAGCGCGCCCGACCAAAGATGACGGCCCCGGAAATGTTCCGCCAACAACGCGGCGGTAACCGTGCCCAGGATGATGGCGAGGAAAGTGCCCAGTTCCAAAATGCCGTTCCCCCAGGACAAGCGGCGTTTCGGCAGTAATTCGGGCAGCACACCATACTTTGAGGGGCCGAAAAAAGCGCTGTGCGTGCCCATCAAAAACACGCACGCCAACAACACCGGAAGGTTAGCCAAATAAAAGCCCGCCAAAGCGACGAGCATGATCATCACTTCGAAAATTTTGACCCCCACCATGATGGCGCGCTTGCTGTGGCGGTCCGCCAGGAAACCCCCGGCCATGGAGAAGAGAATGAAGGGCAGGGAAAACAACGCGCCAACGAGTTCGCCCAGCCGATGTTTTTCCGCCACGGTCAATCCGGCCCCGAGCATCATGAAGATGACCAGATTTTTCAGTACGTTGTCACTGAACGCCCCTTGGAATTGAGTGGCGATGAGCGCCCAGAATCCGGCTTGCCCGCGTGGCTCGGCCGCGGCGACCGGGACAGGCGCCCGGACGACGGAATTGGCGTTCATGCCGGCAAGCTATGCGAGCCGGAAAAAAGAGGAAATTGAAAATTTGGAGGGGACCTCAAAATTAATCAGGCCGCCCCGGCGCCCCGTTAAATGGCCAGCGCGGCCACAGCGCATGAATGAACGCGCAGCGTCATGGAGTGCGGCAGTCCTCTGCCGCTTTCCTATGACGGCGTCGGACGAAGTTGGGGAGCGCACCCGCCCCGGGTGCCGTTCGACGTGCCTCGCGGCAAACGTTGGTATGGGCTGGTGGGGCGGATCGTAGGATGCGTTTGAACGGTTATCGTTTCCGGCGAACGAGGCGTCCGCCGACACACGCGCGGCGCGTATGCTTCCCGGCCCCGTGGAGTCGTGGCGGCCTTGGGCGTTCGGATGCGGTTCGGGGTATTGACAACTCATGGTGCGGCTTCCACGCTCCGGGCATGGCTCGCCAATTACGCGCGCAGTATCCCGCCATGATTGATGCGTCGGTTAACGCGGGGAGTGACTGCGAAAGCCCCCGTTACGGACCCGGTCCGCTTGCGGCGTGGTTGGGGGTGGGGACGGCAAGCTATGTGAACAACCGACGGTACCGATGGCGAAAGGGAATGTTGCGTTGAGAAAACAATACTAAGAAATGATCGCTTTACGACGGATAGTTTAATCCGCTCTTGTGGCGTATTGCTTGACGGCCTCCCCCTGTGCAACAAACTCTTTTCATGCGTTTGACGAACTTCATGGCTTAACCTTGGCGGATGCAGGTAACGCGCAAACACCTTACCCGATTCGCCTGGCTCTCCATCGCGACTGCCCTGACAACTTTCGGGCTCAAAACGGCGGCTTGGTGGATTACCGGTTCCGTTGGCCTGCTCTCGGACGCCGTAGAGTCGCTCGTCAATCTCGCGGGCGGCATCATGGCATTGGCAATGTTGACCATTGCCGCCCGACCGGCGGACGAAGAACACGCGTACGGTCATGGCAAGGCTGAATATTTCTCCAGCGGCGTCGAAGGCGCCCTGATTTTTGTCGCCGCTGTGGGGATTGCCGCCACCGCCATTCCGCGGCTCCTCACGCCCAAACCGCTGCAGGATATCGGGGTGGGGCTGGCCATTTCCGTTTTGGCTTCCCTGCTCAATCTGGGTACCGCCTTGCTGTTGTTGCGCCAGGGCCGCCGACATAATTCGATCACGCTGGAAGCCAATGCCCACCATCTCTTGGCCGACGTCTGGACCTCGGTAGGCGTTCTGGCCGGCGTTGGCTTGGTCGCGCTGACCAGCTGGCAATGGCTGGACCCGTTGGTGGCCTTGATTGTCGCCACGAATATTCTCTGGACTGGTATCCGCATCATGCAGCGCTCGGTGGGCGGTTTGATGGATGCTTCGCTTGACCCGAAGGATATGCTCGCCGTGCGGGAAGTGCTACAGACCTACGAACAAACCGGCATTCAATTTCACGCTCTGCGCTCCCGACAATCAGGTGTCAGAAAATTCATTTCGGTTCACGTGCTGGTTCCGGGCGACTGGACCGTGCAGCATGGTCACGAATTGCTGGACAAGATCGAAGCTGATATTCGCAGCATTTTGCCGGATTCATCGGTCTTCACTCACCTTGAATCCCTGAACGATCCGGCTTCTTGGGAGGATCAATCATTCGAATCTGGAAAGGATGGTTGAACATCATGCACCGCAGTTATCATGTCAAAGATTGAAAAGGGGGCGGTTCTTGGTGTTGACTACATGCTGGGGCGCTGGTATGGCCCGACAGAACATCCCGGCGGGGTTTATCCTGCTGCATCGCGGTGATCGACCAGAACAAACGCTGGTCACGAAAAATTAACCGTAGCTCCGTCGGGAGCGGGATATTTGTAGGGCCAAAATGCCAACGCCGTTTCAAGCCCCGCCCGGGGCGGCATCTACCCTCTTTTACCCCGAGGCAAAGAATGGAGGTAACGGCGATTGGTTTGTGAAACCAGACGATGCCGCTCCTGACGGAGCTGGGTAATTGTTTCCATCGGATTCTACAACGATGCCGCCCCTGCTGGGGCTGGGCTTTCGCTTTGGCGAGTGGACGCATGATCGAGCACTGGCGGTACCCCGACATTGTCCTGGGCGAGGCTGTTTCTGTTTGTCGAAAGCGCCAGAGGGCTGGCGCAGTCCAAAAGTTGGCGCATGGACTCGACACGCGGATGGACGCGAAGCGTCGTGGAGTGCGGCAGTCCTCTGCCGCTTTCCAGCATGGCACTGGGTGGAATTGGGGAGCGCACCTGTCCCGGGGCGCGTCTTGGCGGTGAATTCATTTGTCCTGAAGGGACACAATCCGAATAGCCGTGGGTGACCACCCACGGTGTCGGATGATGGGCATCTGCGACCCCGGCGGGGTCGAATGGGATTGGGGACGCATCCGTGGGCGGAAGCCCACGACTATTCAGGTTTGACCGCGTTGCGGCCATCAAATTGAGACCATGCCGGATGACCCAAAACGAAGCACTGACTATAGCTCCGTCAGGAGCGACATATTTGCAGATCACAGCGACAGTGCCATTTCCAGCCTCGTCGAGGCGCCATATTCCGCTCTTTCGGAGCTTGGATAATTTCTTGGAGGCTGTGGCTATAAAGCTGTCGCACCTCCGGCGCTTCCTTTTTGAAACCCGACGGGAATTTCATCTGGCTGGCGGGCAGTTTCCATATATTGGAAGGAGTCAACACCGGGGGGCCAAATTTCTTGCGCTTTCACGAGGCTGTTTGAACAATCTTAACGATGGCCGCCGCCGCCCAACTCACGCCCATGATGGCGCAGTATCGCCGCATCAAAAGCGAACTGCCCAAGGACGCGCTGTTGCTGTTTCGGCTGGGTGATTTTTACGAGATGTTCTTCGAAGACGCCCAGGCGGGCGCGGCGCTGCTGAACCTCGCGCTCACCGCCCGCAATGGCGTACCGATGTGCGGCCTGCCGTTTCACGCCGCGAATGGTTACATCGGACGGTTGCTCCGCGCGGGACGCAAAGTGGCCATCTGCGACCAGGTCGAAGAGCCGCGACCGGGCAAACTGGTCAAACGCGAGGTCACGCAAATTTTGTCGCCCGGCACGCATTTCGATGAACACCTGCTGACCGCCGAACGGAACAACTATCTGGCCGCCATCTGCCCGGGCGGCCGGCACCGGGAAGCGGATGAACCTCCGTCCGGAGACGGCGTCGGCGCGCGGATGAGCGTGGCCCGATATGGTTTGGCGCTGGTGGATTTGACCACCGGCGATTTCAAGGTCACGGAACTGGCGGGGGACGCGGCGCTGCTGGCTGAATTGGAACGATTGCGGCCCGCGGAAATAATTTATCCGGGCGAAGCGGTGGGTTTGCCGGAATTGCTGGCGGGACGATCCCCCGCGGGCACGACAGCCGTTGCCAAAACTGATTGGCGAAGTCCGGCCGGCAACGCCACGGGGCAGGGGTGGATTCTCAACGCATACGACGACTGGACCTTCGCCCCGGAAACCGCAGTGTTCACCGTGCGCGACCATTTTCAGGTGGCCACGTTGGATGGCTTCGGGTTGAGGGATCGTCCGGCGGCCGTCGGTGCGGCGGGGGCGGCTTTGCATTATCTCACCCAGCATTTGCACCGGGACGCGAAGAATCTCACCCGGATGACCTGCTACGAGCGGAGCGACTTCCTCGCATTGGATCACACCACGTTGCGGCATTTGGAGATTTTAGAGCCGCTGCACCGGGACGCGCCGCGGACGGCGTCGTTGTTGGGCGTGATGAACCGGACGGTTACGCCGATGGGAGCGCGACGGTTGCGGGATTGGCTGACGCAACCGCTGGCCCGCGTGGACGCCATCCAGGCGCGGCAGGCCGTGGTGCAGGTGTTTGTGCAGGAGGGCGCCGGATTGGAGACTTTCCGCGAGCAACTGCGCGAAGTCCGGGATCTGGAACGCACGCTTGGCCGGCTGAGTTCCGGCAGCGGCAACGCGCGCGATCTGGCAGCGCTCCGGACCGCGCTGGCGCAGCTTCCCACGCTGCGGCAGACGTTGCAATCCCTGGCGGGGGATCATTTCCGCGCGGCACAGGCCGCGGTTTTGTTACAGGATGCGGCGCCGCCGGGGGCGTCCTTGTTGACCGATCTCACCGATCAACTCTGCGAAGCCCCGGACTTGGTGGAATTGCTTACCCGGGCCGTGGTGGATGAACCGCCGCCCGGGGTGAAGGAGGGCGGGCTGATTCGCGACGGGTTCAGCCCCGAACTGGATGAGCTACGCGCCGCGCAACGCCAGGGCAAGGCGTGGATCGCGAAGCTCCAAGCGGACGAAATCGCGCGCACCGGCATTCCCTCGCTCAAGGTGCGCTTCAATTCCGTGTTTGGCTATTACCTCGAGGTGACCAAGGCCAACCTCGACAAGGTGCCGCCGCATTATGTCCGCAAACAAACCGTGGCCAACGGCGAACGGTTCATCACGCCCGAGTTGAAGGAGATGGAGGGAAAAATCTTGGGCGCGGAAGAACGCGCGGAACGGTTGGAATACGAACTGTTCCAACACCTGCGCGAGGCCGTGCTGGGCCAGTTGCCTGTTCTGCTCCAAACCGCCGCGGCCCTGGCGCAACTGGACGTGATGGCGACGTTTGGCGAGGTGGCGCGATTGCATGACTATTGCCGTCCCCACGTCGGCGACGCCGGCGTACTGCACATCGTCGAAGGCCGCCATCCGGTGCTCGAACAGCAATTGACCGAAGAACGTTTCGTGCCCAATGACACGGGGTTGGAAAGCCGGGCCGGGGATTTGCCGGTTACGGCGGCATCTGACGAAGAGACCGTTGTTCACACCACTGCGGATGCCGCGGGCCCCCGTCCAGCCCTGCCGCAAATCGCGTTGATTACCGGACCGAACATGGCCGGCAAATCCACCTATATCCGGCAGGTGGCGTTGTTGACCTTGCTGGCGCACACGGGGAGTTTTATTCCCGCCCGGGAAGCGCGCGTGGATCTGGTGGATCGGATTTTCACGCGAATTGGCGCGAGCGACGATCTGGCGCGCGGCCAGAGCACGTTCATGGTGGAGATGAGCGAGGCGGCGAACATTCTCCATAACGCCACCCCGCGCAGTCTCATCATCCTCGATGAAATCGGGCGCGGAACGAGCACGTTTGACGGGTTGAGTCTGGCATGGAGCATCGTCGAACATTTGCATAATCAAGTGGGGGCCAAAACGCTGTTCGCCACGCACTATCACGAGCTGGCCGAGCTGGCGCTGCGCCTTCCGCGCTTGCGAAACTTCAACGTGGCCGTGCGTGAATGGCACGATCAGATCGTGTTTCTGCGCAAAATTGTCGAAGGCGGCAGCGACAAGAGTTATGGGCTGCAAGTGGCCCGGCTGGCGGGCGTTCCGCCGACCGTGGTGGAGCGCGCCAAAGTGATTCTTGCCAACTTGGAGGAATCGGAACTGACCCCCGAAGGTAACGTGCGCCGGACGCGCCGCCAGCAAGACCGTGAGAAACTCAAGCACCTGGCGCCCGCGCCGCAGATGGATTTGTTTGGGTGAGCAGTCGCCGCCGGGGCGGGGTGGAGCGGCGTTTACGCGGAGCGAATCCGGGCGAGCGCCTCGCGGATGCGAGTGATCTTTTCCCACGTCGCCGCGCTGACCGTTTCCGGGGCGGACGCGGTGGCATCCGGCATTTCCGCGTTGTTAATCGCGGTGGCAACGAACCAGTGGTCGGCCAGGAATTTCTGTTTTTCCGAGGCGTCGGCCAAGCTGAACAAGCCCGCGTAAAACCAAGGTTTCGGATCTTCCTGGGCGGGACGCTCATGGACCAACCGATGCGCGTGAAGACAGGAACGGCGCAGGCGGTCCGGATCAGTTTGTTCCAGATGTTCCAAGTAGGCGGTGGCGTTGCGGTCCAATCCTTGATGCACGATCCAACGCGCGTTGACCCGCCGCGCCCACGCGACGTAGTCCACAGCCGCATCCGGGGTGTGGTTGCCGGTGGACGATGAACCTGGCGCCGGCACGATGCGGAATTACGGAACGGCGTTGCCGGTCAAAATACTGGTCGCAGTGGCGGGGGACTTCCGCTCGATCAGCCGCAGGACACGCACCCGAATGCGGCCCTGGGGTACGGGCCATTCAAAGGTGTCGCCCACCCGGTAGCCCAGCATGGCCATGCCCAGCGGGGCGAGAATGGAGATCCGCCCCTGATCCACGTCCGCATGTTCCGGAAAAACCAATGTGTAGGTGAACCGATCGCCATCCTCCAGGTCTTCCAATTCGACGGTCGAGTTCATCGTAATCACGTCCGCCGGCAGTTCGGTTTCGGAGACGATGTGGGCGCGCTCCAGCTCGGTGCGGAGCCGCTGCAAATTGTCGGCGTCCAATCCCTTTTGCAGGGGGACCGATTCCAGCAACGGCCGCAGTCGGCGGGCGTCGTTTTCCGTGATGTAAATGGGCAATGTCATAGTCATTTGAGCCGGGTGATGGCGGCGTTAAGAAACCGCCGTGGGGCGCATGCCGCGCCAAGTGAATAGGTAATAAAACAAGATTCCGGAGGCTGTTGCGTGGGATTCCCGATGCGCCCAGCCCCCTCAAGCCCGGGAGGCGATCAGGCGGTGCGTGTTCCGGCCACCCGCCAGCCCGCGCGTCCGCGGATCGGCGTCCGTCGCGGTCTGATTCGTTTTGTTGGTCCGGCCATTCACGCCTCTCACTATATCGGCTTTCCCCATCAAGGCAACCCCGCCGGGGAATAAAATTGAAATAATTCGACACGGTTGACGAAGTATGAGTTCTCCGTTCGGGCGCATGGCGTGAGGTTTTCGGAAGAAGAGTTTTTTGCATCGCCCAAAATTTCTGCGCCACTACCCGACGTTGAAGCTAAACCGCCGATGCGAATTCAGTTCCCCGCGAGTTTTTTCCGCGTTAAAGGTGTCCCAGGAATTGAAGAACGTTTCGCCGGGCCAGGGCCATGATGGTGCCTTGGGGATTCACGCCGGGGGCGGTGCAGAGCAGGCTGGCGTCATTAATCCGCAGGTTGGTAAAACCGTGCAGGCGCCCGAAAGAATCAGTGGCGCAGCGTTTACGGTCTTCCCCCATCGGACAAGAGCTGAACAGATGAATCGTCATCAGATTGCCGGCGCCGACAGGAAGGCTTTCAGGGATTTGCCGCAGCGCATCGGGATGCCGCAACGGTGCGCTGCCGGTGACGCACGGGAAAATGGTGTCCGCTCCCGCCGCGAACAGCGCCGTCGCCAGCTTGCGCCAGCCGTCCGCCAGGTCGCGCCGGTCACGGTCGGTGAGGGTGTAACGAACCAGCGGATCGCGGTAGCGGGGCAGTTCGCGCACATGACCGGAACCGTCCCCGGTGATCATGGCGTAATAATTCGCCAAGTAAGGCCAGGTGCGGCTGACTTCCGCGCCGTGCGAGGGATGTTCCAACAAACCCAGCGCCAGGTAGGCCGGCGAACTGATGGAGCAACCAAAGGTAAGCCGGGGCGCAAACTCTTTCACCTGATGCACCGGCACGCCCATCGCTGCGGAATTTACTGTCGTGGGAAATTTCGCCACCAGTTTGAGCGTGGGATGCATTCGTAGCGCGTTGCCGATGTGTTGGGTGATGCCGCTGCGCCGCAGGAGGGCCGGGGTTTGCACCGCGCCCGCGCATAAAAAAACCGTTCCGGCGTGGATCTCGCGCGGGGCGCCGTCCGTTCCCTGCGCCTGCAGCACCCACGTCTGTCCCTCCGACCGCAACCGGTTGACCCGGGTTTCTGCCAGTAATTTGCCGCCCGTTTTGAGAAACCGTGGAATGAAAGTGGCCGTCATGGATTGGCGCGGGTCGGCGGTTTTTACGGTGGCCGAATGGGAATCGCTGCCCGTTTCCGCGGGGCGGAACCAACGCGGGACTTCGAGCGAGCGCCAGCCCAGGTGCATGGCGCCGTCATGGAGTTTCATCGAAGCCGCCGGCGCCGGGCCCGTCAGTTTTGACACGGATAAATCGCGCTCGTTGAGTGCAAACAAAGGGGCCAGATCTTTTTCCATCAGGGCTTCGACCAGAAATTCGCGGCGCCAGCGCGCCAGGATTTCGGGCGGCGTGCGGTGGTAAAGGCCGCTGTTGATTTCGCTGCCGCCGCCCACGCAGCGGCCCTCCACATAAGCGATCTTGTCGGCGCCCCAAGCCACGGTCAGCCCGCCATGGCGATATTTTTGCTCCATCTCCATCCGGGAAAACGGACGGCACGAATCCAACGGCAAAAAGGGGCCTTCCTCGATCAAGCACACCTCCCGCCCGGCTTCGGCCAGCAGGCAGGCGGTGATTGCGCCGCCGGGACCGGAGCCCACGACGGCGATGTCGCAACACAATGGCTGTCCCAGTGCGGGCTGAAAGGTCGGTATTGATTTGGCCGGCAACGCAGCGGGGTAAGACTCTTCGGCGGTTATGGTTAGCCGGTCGTAGAGGGCCAGCGTGACCAGACTTTCGTGAAACCGGATCAAGTCCCGCTGCGGCCCCCACGCGCCGAGTTTCCAAGCCGCAATCCGCCAGTGACGTTGTTCCGGGCGTTGAGTATGAAAGCGCCGGCCCCGGAGCAGGCCGGTGAGATCGAAACCGAGCGTGGCGGCGCGCATCGGCCCCCGCAAATAATCCGGCAGCCGCGCCTGCTGGCGAAGAATGAATTGGGCGAGATCGTTGTGGGGCGGTTGCAGGACGGGATCCCCGGACGCGGCGTGTCGTTCGGCCAGGGAATAGGCCAGCGCCGACACCGTGTCGTGAAACCAATTGTTCCACCGTGAACCCATGTGCGGAACTTAGCGACGCATACCCAAGCAACTGGCCCCAACGGGAGCACGTCGCACAAACGAAGCGGAGGGAAGGGCAGGGCGGGGTGATGGAGACCGCCACGGGATTGGCAACTTAGCCGGAACGATGCAGTTGATCCAGGTGGAACGGCCAACCTGGCCGTTCTGGGCGGCAACCTGCCGCCCAGCCGAGCGCACGGAGATCGCACACCATTGGGTTCGCACTCTTTGCGTTCGGCTGTCGGGCCGGCAGCCCGACAGAACGGGCCAGTGGCCCGTTCCACCCAAACTCCAATCGAATCGTTCCGGCTTAGGATGGTTGTTGGTCGGCATCTTGCGCATTGCGAATTTCAACACCCCGTCGCCAGCCAAACCACCACCAACATCAACGCGCCCACGACGAAGCTCACCCAGTCTTTGAGGGCGAACACCACGGGATCATCAGGCAGGGCGCCGCGGTGGGCAATCAACCACACGCGGCTCACCCAGAAAAGCAACAGCGGACAGAGCAGCAGCAGCACGGTGGGATGCGCATAAAGCACCCGCACGTCCGGGCTGTTGACGTAGAGCGCGAGCACCAGCGCCGCCAGCCAGCCGCTGCCGATGCCGAACGTGGCCACCAATTCCAAATCGTCGGCCCGATACCCGCGGCCCGCCGCGTTGAGTTGCTGACGCTGGCGCAACCCTTGTAATTCGCGAAACCGTTTGACGAGGGCGAGGCTGAGGAAAATGAACAGCGCAAACACGAGCAGCCACGCCGAATAAGGAATGCCTGTGGCCTCGTGACCCGCCACCAGTCGGAGGATGTAAAATCCCGCCAGCACAAATACGTCGAGCAAAACGATCTGTTTGAGCCGCCACGAATAGACCAGGGCCAATCCTGTGTACGCGGCCAACACCCCGACCACCGGAAGCGATGCCTTTGCCGCCAGGACAAACGCCAGCGCAAGCAACACCGGCGCCACCCCCAACCCCACCGGCAAAGGCAAAGTGCCTGCCGCAAACGGGCGCTGCCGCCGCGAGAGATGCGCGCGGTCGTGGTCCAGGTCCAGCAGGTCGTTCAACACATATACCGCCGAGGCGCCGAGCGCGAACGCCGCCATCGTCCACAGAGCCGGTTGCAGACAAGCCGGATCGGCCAACCGGTGCGCGGTCAGCAACGGCACCAAAACGATCAGACTTTTCAACCACTGATGCGGGCGCAGGGCCTGAATCAAGGCCGGCAACCAGGCGCGTTGGCAATCAAAGGTGGGGCCCACTTTGGTGATGGCCGCCGCGCGGCGAAGGAGGGCGGCACTGCCGTTGACAATTACCGCTTCGCGTCCGTAAGGCCATACCGCCAGGTCCACAGCAGAATTGCCGGCGTACACGAAACCGCCTTGCCCAAAGCGTTCCGCCAGTTTCCGGCCTTTGGTGTCGCCGCGCAGGTTGGTGCGGCCGTCGCTCGCGAGGACGGCGTCAAACAAACCGACGTAATCCGCGACCCGCTGGGCGGGCGCCAGGTCCGAGGCCGTGACCAGATACAAGGCGCGCCCCGCCGCGCGTTCGCCGCGCAGATAGGCGAGGAAAGATTCCGTGTAGGGCAGGGCGGCGACTGGCACTTCGATCCGCCGCGCCAGTTGTTGTTTCAAATAAGCGCGGCCCCGGCACCACCACGCCAGAATGGCCAACAGGTAAAAGGGATTTCGCCGCAACGCCCGGACGAGGCTTTCCCACACCATGTCGGTGCGGATAAGCGTGCCGTCGAGGTCCACGCAGAGCGGGACGACGGCGCGCGGGGCGGCGGTGGCGGGCGGTGTGGACATGGCGTCGCGTCGCGCGGGACACTAGCCAACCGGCGGGGGGTTGACAAGCTCTCCGCGTCTGGAAAGCTGGGAGGCCGATGCTCAACAAGCTGCGTCATTGCCCGGGAATCGTCATCGCCTTGGTGCTGTTGTGGAAGGCGGTCCTGCTGGTTTTCACCGCGCAACCGGTGCCGGCCAACGACTCGTTCTTTTACGATGGCGCCGTGGTGAACTGGTGGTGGCACGGGCAATACTGCAACCCCTCGCTCGCCAACGCGCTGCCCATCTCGGGCCGGGAAATCTTCACCGCATATCCTCCGCTCTATCAGTTCGTCCTCTGGGGTTGGTTGCAAGGCGCGGGGCCGTCCGCCCTGGCGGTGATGTGGTTGCACTTTCTGTTGTTCGCGCTGTATGCCGGATTGCTATTGGCCGCATTGCGCGAACTGCGCGTGCCCGCCGGCGCGGTGCATTTTGCCAGTCTGTTCCTCCTGGGCATCACGTTCCATGACCGCCCGGATTCGCTCGCGCACGTTTGGGGCATGACGGCGGTTTGGGCTTGGGCGCGCGCATATCGAACCGCGTCCGGGCCGGGCAAATTCCAGTCCTCCAGCCGATGGCTCTGGCTGGCGGCGGGCAGCGTGGTCTTATGCCTCGCAACGAGCCTGCAAATCGGCGGCATCTATTTTCTGCTGATCTCCTTGGGGCTCTGGCTTGGACCAAGGGCGATGCCGGCGCGTTTGCCCGCAGTCGTCTGGACGGGAATGCTGATGCTGCCGGTCTTGTTGATGGCGGGGGTTAAATTCGGTCAGCCGCAATGGTGGGCTGGGTTCCAAGAGCACGCGCGGCAGACGCCCTCGCTGACTTCCTGGCGGCTGCCGGACCTTCTGGAAATCATCAAAATTGTGCGCAGCGTCCCCGGGCTTCTGCTCGTGCTGGCGCTTCTGCCGGTTGCCGGTTGGGGAGGGCGTCCGAATGAACTGGACGCTGTGGATCCGCGGCAAAAGACCATTTTACTCGCGGCCAGCCTCGCGGCGGTCGCCGTGTTGCTGCTGGCCTTGTGTTTCCTGACGGCCAACCTCGTGCTGATTGCGGCTTATCTGCAACCGTTGGTGGTGGGCGTTTTCCTGGCGCAGTGGGCGGCGGAGAAAATCCCCCGTTGGCAAACGCACGCGGCGAAACTGGTTTTGGCGCTGGCGGTGTTGCTCGTTTCCGTGCGGGCGATTGGTTTGACCACGGTTGGAGTGGCCTGTGCGCGGGATGTGGATTACGCCGCCGCCCGGAGTGCGGTTGCGCGGGAACTGGCCGCGCTGCCGGAAGACACTGTGGTCGGTGTCTCGGCCGCATATCTTTACGATGCCTGGCCGGAGGCGCGCCGGCTGCGGTTGATTCATTCCGATTGGTTCGGGCCGGCCAGGAAAGATCAACCCCATGCGGCGATGGACGCCCTACGCGCCGCCAAACCGGCCTGCCTGATACTGACCCAATTTGATTACTATCGCCGGTATTCCCATTTGCTGGCCTCCTCCGGGGATTCCGTTTCGGCGCGGGTGGAAAATCTGGCTCACGTGCTCCCGCCCGACGCCTCGCCGCGCTGGCAGCGCGTGGTGCAACATGTCGCGTGGGCTCCCGTCATCGTGACGCTGACCTGGCGGGAAGGGCCGCCGGCCGCCAACCCGCCGGACTGAAGACGGTCGCGCTCGGGCCGGGGGCACGATGTCTCCGGTCTTTCCCCCGGGCGGAACTTTTTTTGTTGCAGAGGGGAAGGAAAAACCTAGAATTGTGCGGTAAACAGATCCAGAAGCCCGCCGGTAGCGGGGCCGGATGATTGGTGCTGATGAATAAAACAAAAAACCTAAATCTGAGAATCGAGAAAACTTCCATGAAAACTGTTTCCCTGACAAAGCGTTTTGCCCTGGGCGGCGTGGCGGCCGTGCTGGGCCTGTTGTGCCTGGTTTCCACCGTCCAAGCGGTGCCTTACGCCTCCGGCGTTGTCCGGAACGGCAACACGGTCACGTTTATTTTGAACCAGGATGCGGAGGGGTTGGTGGTCCTCCGTGACGGAGGCAACCCGGTCTATCCGGGCACGACGGCCGGCGAACTCAGTTTCGACATGACCGGTTACACGTCGTATCAAATCATCGTTACCGGCAACACCGCCGCCGCGTGGACCAAGTATATCCCCAACGGGTATGATCGGAGCTTTTATATTCCGCTGGGGGTTTCCATTGATAAAAACCCGGCCAGCCCGAATTTCGGCAAGGTGTACGTGTCCAATGCCGGTCCCGGCACGACTACGGGAGGGGGCAATTTTCAACGCAACACACCGCGGGGCATTTATGTGCTGCGGGCGGACGGTGTGGATACCGGCGAGTTCGGCGACGGCGGCGTGGCTTGGGGTGGCACTTTAGGCCCGAACAAAAGCTGCATTGGGCCGGACGGCCACCTGTATATCGCGGATACTTCCGCTGATCTTTGCTACGAGATAGACCCCAATGACTTGTCCACGGCAGTGCAATTAATTGACGCCTCCAACAAAACTGACCAGCAATACGTGAACAGCATTTGGGTAACGGGCACCCAGGCGGGGGGCGATCGCAAGATTTATCTGGTGAATGGTCGGTACACCGATCCCCGCGTCGGCTTGATCGAATATGATCTCGGGGCCAATGCCGCGGTGCCAGCGAATGAAGTTGGGGTCCAAGTCGTTACTGGAGTGCCCTTGGCCAGTTATTATGGCAAAGATGTATCCCGGGACAGCAACGGTGATTGGTATCTCAGCACGTACCGATCTGAACCCAACCAAGCCCCGCCCATCATTAAATTCGACGGCACGGGGGAATATCCTCTGGATAATCATGTGATTTGGTCGGCCTCCCGCGATTACGCCGGCAGTCCGGATGGGATTGACATCAATGAGGATGCCCGAATTGTGGCCTATACTGCTTACAATGACGGCATGGTGCGTATTTTTTCCATGGCCACCGGCGAGTTCATTGAAAGCTTTCAAGCGGGTAGTCGCGGTCGCGATCTGGCCTTTGACGCTGCCGGGAACCTGGTAGTGGTGGATAATAGCCAGGAGCAAGCCCACTTTTGGTCGCCGGGTGGATTTACGACGGCGATTACCAGTTGGGATGGCACGAAAGCGGCCTTTGAATTGGTCAAAGCGGCCAACGAAGTCAGCGTGACGGCCACGACGCCAGAAGCCGCCGAAGCCGGGCCCGTTAACGGTGTCTTCACGATCACACGGTTTGGGAGCACCAGCGAACCGTTGACTGTCAACTACACGTTGAGCGGGATGGCGGTGAATGGCGAGGATTATGTTCAGTTGCCCGGGACGGTGGTCATTCCGGCCAATGCCAGTTCGGTGGACGTGGTGGTGACGCCCATTGACGACGCCATTCCGGAATTGCCGGAAACCGTGATCCTCACCCTGGACATCAGCGATGGCTACGGGATTACACCGCCTTCCAGCGCCACGGTGGTGATATTGGATAATGAGACGCCGGAGCTACGGGTGGTGTCGCTTTCGACGAACGTGTATGAGCGGTTGAGCGGGGATTATGCGACGCTGGTGATTCAGCGGTATGGGGACACGAATTTGTTCCTCCAAGTGGACGAAGCGAATTTGACGTTTTCGGGCACGGCGGTGAAGGATGTGGATTACCAGGTGGATCCGTATTACGCGGCGTTTCCGTTGTATCTGGAGCCGGGGGCAGTGAGTGCCCGGGTGCAGATTATTTATCCGTTGGACAACGACGTGGTGGACGGGGCGCGGACGGTGACGGTGGGGATGCAGGCGGGGTCGGGGTTTACGGCGGCGACCAACACGGTGACGACGACGATTGTGGATGACGAGTGGGGCCCGGAGACGGTGGTGTTCCGGGAGACATTTGACACGCCGGCGTCGGCGAACAACTGGACGGTGTTTTTTGCGGACACCAACGCGGTGAGTCCGGTGATGGATGGGACGGTGGAATTTGGGCAGGATTACAGTTGGTTTGGGATTCCGCCGGCGCCGGGGGCGACGGACACGTATGGGTTGTATTTGCAGGCGAACAAGGATGCGGTGCCGGCGGCGGCGGCGATCAACGTGTATCCGAAGGGGAAGGTGTTTTCGGGGAATTACGCGTTGCGGTTTGACATGTATATGATTGTGGGGCAGGCGGCGACGACGGAATATACGTTGTTTGGGATCAATCATTCGGGGACGAAGACCAATTGGTTCCGGAACAGCGCGGGTGGCGTGCCGGCGGGGTGGACGTTTGACGGGTTGTTTTACGGGGTGGAATCGGATGCGGCGGCGTTGGGGGATTACGTGTTGTATAGTGCGCCGACGACGGCGGGGAACAATCCGACGCCGTTGACGCCGGGGCGGAATGCTTCGACGCTGGCGCAGGTGTTCAAGGCGCCGCCGTTTGCGTATGCGGGGGCGCCGGCGAATGCGAATGCGGCGGCGTCGCCGAGCTGGGTGGATGTGGAGGTGAGCCAGATCAACGGGGTGGTGACGTTGCGGATGAACAAGGTGGTGATTTTCAGCTACACCAACGCCACGCCGTATACGTCGGGGAACATCATGCTGGGGTATACGGACGCGTATGATTCGATTGGGAGTCCGTTTGCGGGGGTGGTGTTTGACAACGTGCGGGTGGTGCAATTTCCGGCGACGTCGCGGCCGGCGATCACGGGGATTGTGGTAACTGGGGGGAATGTGGAGATCACGTTTACGGGGGAGACGTCGGATGCGGCGGGGGCGTTTGGGTTGCAAGCGGCCGGGACGGTGACGGGGGCGTATGGGGATGTGACGGCGACGATCACGGTGGTGAGTCCGGGGGTGTTCAAGGCGGTGCGGGCGGTTGCGGGGTCGGAGCAGTATTACCGGATCAAGCGGTTGTAGTCTCGCGATTAGCCCCTTGTGAAGCGGGCTAGGATCAGGGCATCGGCGCGCGCCGCCGGTGCCCTTTTTCATGATAGAGGAATGGGCTTGACGGCGAAAGAAGGGGCGTGGGTGGGAGCCGCCAAAAGGAGTTTTATCACCCCGCTATTTCTGGCAGATTTTCCCGGATGAAATGCTTGGTTACCGGCGCTTCCGGATTCATCGGCGCCAACCTCGTGCAGGCGTTGTTGGCCCGGGGACATCAGGTCCGCGCCTTGGTGCGTCCGCAGGCGGATTTGCGCGGGCTGACGGAGGCTGATTGCGAGCGGGTCACCGGCGACATTTTAGATCAATCGGTTTTAACGACAGCCTTGCGGGGATGCGACTGGTGCTTTCACGTAGCCGCAAGTTATCACTTGTGGTTGCGGGATTACGCGCCGATGTATGCAACGAATGTCACGGGCACCCGTCAAGTGCTGACCACCGCCGCCGCCGCCGGGTGTTCGCGCATTGTTTATACCAGCACGGTGGGCTGCCTGCGCCTGCCGCCAAGAGGTGCGAGCGCGCGCCAACCTACCGACGAGTCCGCCGTCGCCAGCGAGGCCGAGATGAGCAATCATTACAAACGGTCGAAATGGCAGGCGGAACAAGTGGCCCGGGAACTGGCCGATCAGGGCGCGCCCGTGGTGATTGTTAATCCGAGTGCACCGGTGGGGCCGCGGGATGTGAAACCCACGCCGACCGGGCAGATAATCGTGGATTTTTTGAATCGCGCCCTGCCCGCCTACATGGATACGGGATTGAATTGGGTTCACGTGGCGGACGTGGCCAACGGGCACATTTTGGCGGCGGAAAAAGGGCGGGTGGGCGAACGCTACATCTTGGGCCACGCGGAGGGAAATTGGACCATGCAACAAACATTGGCGGTGATGGGCGAATTGACGGGATTGCCCGTGCCGCGGTTTCGCGTGCCGCACGCGCTGGCCTTGGGCGCGGCGTATGCGGGCGAGGTAATGGCGGCCGTTACCGGCAAACCGCCCCGCGCCCCGCTGGCCGGCGTGCGCATGGCGCGCTATAAAATGTGGTTTGACCCCGACAAAGCCATCCGGGAACTGGGCCTTCCCCAAACGCCCCCGCGCCAGGCCTTTGCCGAGGCCATCGAGTGGTTCCGGACGCATGGTTATGTGAAGCGATGAAGACTTGGACATTGATTGCCGGGATTTTTCTGGCGGCGGGTCTGGGCAGTGGTTGCCAGAACCGGCGTGATGCGCTGCCACCACCCACTCTCGGCGTGTCTCCAAGGCAAACCCCGGCGCCGTTTGAAATGGCTTGTTTGGCCAAACCCGAGGAGGACGATTCCCTTCCTGACCTGGTCCGGCGGCTGGCCCCGTTGATCATTCAAGAAGTGGTATCTCCCGATGCGTCAAGCCGCGCGCTTGAACCGGGGTGTAAAAGCCTTCCGGCCGAGGTTTACTTTGCCGTCGGGGTCGCTCAGTTCCAAGCCGGCCCGCGAATCCAAGTGACCTACGGCTGGCCGGTAACAACGCCTGACGGCATCGGATCGAAAAGGGCCATGCAAGGCGTGCGGATTACGTTGGATGCCGGCGGACAACCGGTCCTCTGGCAAGCCTTGCGGGAGACAGACAGCGCAGGGGCGATCTTCGTTTCGCGTAATCTGGAGGCGGCCGCGCTCGCGGAGTTTGGCGGGCGGGAAGCTGGCCGAACATTCGCCTTGGAACGGGGGAAGCGCACCGGTGCGGCTTTCCGAATTGCGGCCCTGGTCGAGGATGGTCCGGTTTTAATGGGGCCTATTTTGTATGTGCGGGCAAAAACCCACGACCTGATGACGGTCGGCTGCCGCTGTTCGCCAACGCAGGCGCGCCAATTGGCGGGACAACAAACCTACCGTTTGGTGCCCGGGGACCAATACATCGCCCGTGCGGAGGAAAACCTGAAGCAGGTTGGAGGACCGCCGGCGGACGATCTCGATCTGTGGTTGCGTTTGCCGGCGTCGTTTTGAAGTGGTGCCGATGGAGGGAATCGAACCCCCAAGCCCTTGCGGGCACCAGATTTTGAGTCTAGCGCGTCTGCCTATTCCGCCACATCGGCTCTGCGGATTGACCGTTATCGGCGCCCACTGCTCGCTCCGCCATGTCGGTCAATACGGGTCGCAACATACCGTCAGCGCCGCAACCAACGCAAGCATCCAATTTTTCGTCCACGCTGTTGCTTCGGGCTACCGCGCCGGGACGACATCCCGGTTGCCCGTCAAGACTTCGCGCACTTCGCGCTGCACTTCGTAAGGCGTCCAGACATTGCTCCGCCAGAGATGCACCAGGCGCCCATCGGGACCGATGAGTGCCGTGCGCAGGTCGTGGTTGATCAGACCGCCGACGTTTTCATGGATCAACCCAAACAACGCGCCGGCGTAATCGGTTTGTTCGCGCGAGCCGGTGGCAAACGTCCACGTCTGAAAATCCGCCTCATGCCGGAGGCCGTAGTTCCGCAGCACCTCTGGGGAATCGAACTCCGGATCCATCGTGATGCTCAATAGTTGGGCCTGATCGCCAAACTCGTCGCGGAGACGCTTTTGCAGGTCGCTGAAGTTTTGTGTGAGGCGCGGACAAAAATTCGGCAGGGGACAGCGGGTGTAAATAAACGTCAACACCAGCGCCCGTCCCTGATAATCGGCCAGATGAATGGCGCGGCCCCATTGATTGGTCAGCGTGAAATCCGGCACCCGTTCGCCGGTTTGGACGCGATCCAATTCGCGATCGGGGGAGGTCGGGGATGCCACCGCCTTTAAGCTGGATTGGTCGGCGGTTACTTTTTCGATGCGGTCAATCCAGGAATCGTCATCGGTGACGACGAACCGGAAGCGCACCAGATCATTCGAGGCCAGTCCGCGGAGCAAAGCCGCGTCGGTGACGGCAAAGGGCATGGTCATCGCCGGCATGTAGTCCGGAATTTCCTCATGCGTGATGCGGACAGTTTTGGCGGCGACATCCACAGAACGCACCACCCCGCGGACTTCAAAGACCTGCGCCCGGGGGGGAATGACATTGCTGGGCGCAGCGGGGTGCCGGAGAAAAATCACCGCTGCCAACGCGAGCAGAGTCACGCCGCCCAACAGCCAGAGGGTTGTTTTGGTTTTCATAAATCCAGCCGCCGCATCCGCCAAGCGGCGAATCCAAGAACCCCCGCCAACCACACCCCTGCCAGCAAACCGTTTATCCCCAGGAGCGCGGCTTGATCCGGAGCGGCGGCGAGATTCACCGCGCGGAAAAGAGCCACCGGATTGAGCAACACCCACGACAACGAGCCCGTCAGGGATGAGGTCGGTTCGCTGGGCGGTGCATTGTTGGGCAAATCAAATGCCGTGTGAATATCCACCGACGCGTTCAGATGGGTGGTGTCGCACAGGACTTCGATCTCTTGGGCGGCGGCGGGTGATTGCAGGGAAACCAGCAAGCCGAGCGCCACCAGGTCCAACACGAACACGAAAACGCCCCACACCAGCAAGGTCGTCACGAGGGCCCGCACCCGGGTGCGGCATAACACCGAAATCAGCAGGCCGATCCCCAGGAAAACCAGGCCCAGCAATAGAGTGGACCCGGCCAGTAGAAGAAAACCGGTCAAGGCGCGATCCTGGACGGAGAATCCGATGGCCGCGCCGGCGATGGCAAACCCCAATCCGAGCGGCACGGCAAGCGTGGCCGCGCCGCCGCAGAATTTGCCCAGCAGGAGACGTCCGCGGGAGACGCCGGCCGCCAGGAGCAGAGGCAGGGTCCGTTCTTCGCGTTCTCCCACCACCAGATCATGGCCGAGCAGCAAGCCCAACAGAGGCACGAGGTATTGCACCAGATTCAGCAGGCTGACGACGGTGCGCTCGTAACCTTGCAGACCAACGTGCCCGATTTGCACCAGCCCGAACAGGCTCGTGAAAATCACCGCGCCGAGCCAGACCAACACACAGGCCAGCACCCAACCACTGCGCAACCGGTCGCCAAATTCCTTGCCCGCCAACAAGAATACCTGGCGCAGGGCACGCATGGAAAAGACCGCAGCTCGGTCCGCCTGTGGGCGCGCCTCGAGTGCCCGGGGCGGAACGCGCTCCATGATTGCGACCGGGGCGGATTCCGAATTCATGCGGCCTCCTTTGCTTGGGCGACCGGATGACGCTGCCGGGCAATGTGATGATAGGCGGCTTCCAGCGAGTCTCCGCCATTGGCACGCCGCACATCGTGCAGTTCACCGTAAGCTGCCAACCGTCCTTCCAACAGGATCGCCACATGCGTGGCCAGCGGTTCGACGGCGGACATCGTGTGGGTGGAAATCAACAACGTGGCGCCGCGACGGTTTTCCGCGCGCAGGATGGTCCGCAGCGTATCGAGCAGGACCGGATCCAAACCGTTGAACGGCTCATCCAACACCAGCAGTTCCGGTTCGCCGCACAAGGCAATGGCCAGCCCCAGACGCTGCCACATGCCCTTGGAAAGCTGGCCCGCCCGGCGGTGACCCAGCGATGCCAGGCCGACACGTTCGAGTTGGCGGGTTGCCTCGGCATCTGTTTGTCCTTTGAGCCGCGCGAAGAGCCGGGCGTTTTCCAAAACGGTGCGCTGGGGATACAACGCCACGCGCTCGCTGACATATCCGAACCGCACCCGGTCCGCGTCGGTAATCGGTTGTCCGCGCAAGGCGATCCGCCCGGCGGTGGGATGAACCAGCCCGAGCAGGCAACCGAACAGCGTGGATTTACCGGCGCCATTCGGTCCGAGCAGGGCGACCACACTCTGCCGCTCCACGAGAAAGCTGACTTCGGTCAGCGCGGACAATGAGCCGTAGTTCTTGGCCAGATGGATGAATTCGAGGAAGGGAATCATGGCCGGCGCGCACCCGTAGGAGGGTGCATCAAGGGAAATAGATCGGACACGCCGCCGAGGTCCAGCAGCGGCATCAGTTCCTCGCCTTTGCGCAGCAGTGCGACGGCCGGACTTAACGCGAACAAGCGCGCATTTGGATTGCGGTCGAGCAGGTAGCCGAACACGTCCGTTTCATGATAAGGCGTGTCGCCGATGCCGTTGTGGTCGCGGTCCGCGCCCACGTAGTCGCTCCAAAAATTACCACGTCCCTCCGCGTAAAACGTATTGGCGGCGCGTCGGCCGAGATCGAATTCGTCGGTGGGTTGCCAGACCTGATCGGCATTAGCCACAAAGGCGTTACCGGTGAAAACATTCTGTTCCGACCCGCCGCTCAGGTAGAGGCCGATGTCATTGTGTTCGATGCGGTTCTCCACAAAAAGGTTCTGGGCCGCTTGTTGGACGAACAGGCCGCGGTTGTGCCCGGTCATCACGTTGTGGGCAATGCGCGACCGTTCCACTTGTTTGAGCAACAGTCCGTGCCGGCGGTTGGCATGAATGTGGTTGCCCCCGATGACGCAGTCCCGGGCGAACATCAGGGTGGCGCCGACGACGTTGGCCGTGAGGTTGTTGGTGAGCAGTTGGTTGCGGTGGGAATACATGTAGTGAATGCCGAACCGCGAATCGGTCACGCGATTGTCCGCGAGCAGACAGGCATCAGCGTAGGAGAGATAAATGCCATCACGTTTCGCGACAATCCGGTTGCCGGTCAAGAGGTTGCTGGCCGTGTTCCATAACTGGATGCCGTTGCCGCGTTGGGCGGTGGGCAGATTGGTGTCGCCCACAATGATGTTGTCCACCACGGTGCATTGCCGCGCGCCGCGCAAATAAATGCCGAACGCGTCGTTTTCAATGCGGCAGCCCCGGACCGTAACGCGCGGCGCCGTAATCATGATTCCGGAATCCAACCGCGTCAGATCGCGCCCCGAGTGGCGCAACGTGATGTCCCGCACCTCGGTGTTGGCCTGAGTGATGGTGAGCGCGGCGCCTTCGCCTTGGGCGTCAATCACCGGCGAGTTGGTGCCAATCAAGCGCAGGGGTTTGTCGAGAACGACGCGTTCGTAAAACACCCGGGGACCGGAAAGAACCAGGGTATCGCCGGGCCGCGCCGCCGCCACCGCACTTTGAATGGAATCTCCCACCACCAACGTGTCCGCCCAAACCGCTGTGGCCGCCAACAACAGGGTTGGAACCAGAAGTTTCACCGCAGAGCCAGGGTGGGGGCGGAATCGCTCCCCAACGCGGAAAGGATGGAGAACACGACCGAGTTAATGAACCGGGTACGGTCGAAAACGATCAACACGGCCACGGTGATCATCACCACCGCACTGGTCCATTGCAGCCCGCGCGTGAGCCAGGGACGATGCACGTATTGCCAGGTCCAGTTGCCGACCGCGAGGGCGATGGCGCTCATGGGCACCGCCAACGCCAGGGAATAGGTGCCCAAGATCAGCGCGCCCCAATACCAAGTCGAGGTGCCGACAAAAATCAGCAGGGGATACAAAATCGCGCCGCCCATGCAGGTCAGACAACTCACCGACAAGCCCAGCCCGGCGCAGAAGGAGTTTAACGGCGTGATATTTTCCGGTGTCCGCAGACTGGCCGCCGGCGCGCGAATGACTGCGGCCCGCCGGGGGGAAACCAATGCCACACCGGCCGCGAGGACTTGGCGGAACTGACGCCCCAGCCGGCCCAACCAGACGAAACATTGCGAGCCCCGCTTGAGCAGCCCCACGGATTTCAACGCGAAGAACACGAGAAAACCCGCGCCCAGCCAATTGGCATAGCGCGTCCATTCCCCAAAGCCGGGGCCATGATTGGCATGCCCGATTTTCCCGCTGTCGGTGGAGGAAGCCACCCCGGCGTCCGTCCCGGGCGGGGTGCCGCAAAAGACTTCCTCCAGGTTGGCGGCGCTCCCGAGCTTGGCTTGCATGGCGAGCAGCTGCTGGCCCAACAGACCGACCGTCGCGCCACTGGCCATGTAAAGCACCGTGAAACCCGCCACGAAGCCGACCAAGTTGCGGATGATGCGTCCCCGCACCGCCGCCGGCATTCGCGCTCCGCGTTCCGCCAGTGCGGAGGAACTAACCACCCCGGCGATGATGCCCGAATAATAAGTGGTCAACTCGATGGCGCAGGGACTGAGAATCACCATGAGTGCGCCCACCACCCCCAGCACCAGCATCAAGGTGCTGGCGAGCGTGCGCGCCGGGGCGGGTTCCACCACCGGCAGTTTCCATTCAAAGATGCGTTCCGGCGTCTTGCCCACTCCGTTGACCACGAGCCGAAAATAGCCGCGTTCGGGCGCGAAGATGGCCCGTCCCTGATGATCCACCAGCGGGAAGACGACGAGATACATGTTGTGATGCTCACTCAACACCACGGGCGTGCCGAGCGAGGGAAAGCGGTCGCCGTTGTTCGCCTCGAGCAAAATACGTCCGTGCAGATCCAGCTCGGCAATGGTGCCCACGTGGGTGTTGATCCCCACGAGGAACGGCTGCGCCCGCCCCTGCCATTGTTTCAAATACGGTTCCAGCTTGACCCGTTGCACAAAGGCCGGCGTGGCATAGGTGACGTCAAGATACACATCGGACAGCGAGACCCGCGAGGCATCGCTCTGGCGGGCGGTGGCGGGACTGCCAGACTGCGCCTTGGGCACGATGTAGATGCCCACCGCAAAGACGGCCAGCAGCAGGGCGATGCCGGAGATCAGCAAGATCCGCGTGGCTTTCATGACGACGCGGCGGGCCGGTTAAGCGCGTCGGGGGCGAGGGGCGCCGCAGCGGCTCCCATCGCCCCGACGCGGGCGGGTTGGGTCTGGCGGGTTATGCCCGCGGCAATGAGTAACAAGCCAATGGCGGCGCCGGCGCAATAGGCGCCCGCGCTCAGCCGGGAATGCACTTCAAACTGGGCAATTTTGCGCGAGCCAATGAACGGCGGCGTGAAATCTTTTACTCCCATCAACGCGGCTTTCGGATCCCGTTTATGGCCAATATCGCGCATCTGATGGCGCGCTTGATAAACGGCGATCAACAGCGTGAAAGCCAGCAACACGGCAATCCCCACCCAACTGCTCCGCCGGATTCCCGCCGGGAGGAACAGAACCAGCAGGGCCGCGCCGGCCGGAACAAGGAAGACGCCTGGCAGCCAGCGAAATTGTGGCAGTGTCTCCGGCACATGCACGCCGATGTATTGATTCAACACGGCCAATTCCTGGAGATCCCCCCGCATGGTGTGGGGATAGACAATGACATGGAGCGCGTCCTCGCCGCGATATTGCGGCGCTTCCATACGCAGATGCCAGAGCGGCAGCCGGAATCCAGCCAGGAGGAGGCCCGCCGCGGCCAGCACCAAAGCCACGGCCAGCCAGCGCGGTCGGCGGGAGGAGGTGCCCGGCTTATTCATACGCCGAAGCCGGGGGTTGAATGGTGGTGCTGTGCAATTTCTCATCCCGGCTCAACGGATCGGGGTGATCGTTCAGCGCTTCCCCCGCCGCCTTGACCAGCATGCGTCCGCGCATCTCCAGATGCAGCGCGGAGCAGAACCAGGTACAGTAATACCAATAAGTGCCGGGCGCGCCGGCGTGGAACGTGGCTTCGGCTGTCTGGCCCGGGTCCACGGCGATATTGATGCCGTGGTTCGGAATGGCCACGCCGTGGGTCATATCGCGCACGGTTTCCACGTTGGTCAGGCGCAGGCGCACTTCATCACTCTCATGCACTTCAAACTGTTCCGGCGTGAATTTCGACCGGATGCAGGTCATATAGACCTCCACCTTGTTGCCGTTGCGCACCACCTTTTCCTCGCCCAGCTTGACGGCGTCGGGCGTGAGTTCGTGCGTCTGCACCACGAGATCCTCCAGCACCTCGCGATGGATGAACACGGCATCGTGGGGTTCGGGTGGTGAGGGGAAAGCCGCGATCACCCGCATTTTTTCTCCAGAGATGTCAACCAACTCCTGTGATTCCGGCATGGCCGGTCCGACCGGGAGAAACAACCCTTTGCTGAGCTTGTTCAAGGAAAGCAGCCAGTCGCCGCTGGGATGGCTGGTATCGGCGCCCGCCGCCTTCGTGTGGCCCACGTTGTAATGCACGTCCACCCGGTCCACGATGTAATCCGGCTCGCCCTTGATCGCCTTGGCGATGTTCCACTTCACGATTTGCGAATCCACAAAGAGCGACGTGTAAGCGTTGCCGCGGTCGTCGAAGGTCGTGTGCAGCGGGCCCAAACCGACTTCGGGTTCGGCCAGCACCTTGAGGGTGTGGGCGTCAATGATGGTGACGGTGGGGGAGAGTTTGCCGCTGGCCAGCACGTATTTGCCGTCGGGGGTGACGTTGCAACCGTGCGGATTTTTCGGCACCGGCACCCGGGTGAGCACGCCGGGGACTTTTTCGGATTCGATGACCGGCACGCCGCCGATCCGCGTGAATTTGCCCTCGGCCACGGCTTGTTCGGCGAGCGGCACGTTGACCGCGCCGATGGCGTCCCGGTCGAATTCAATCATCCCTTCCGAGGTGACCGCGTTCTCGGTGTTATACATGGTCATGAAAACGAACTGGCCATCCTTGCCCGAGCTGGCGATGTCCGCGTTGCCGACGAAGCTGACTTGAAACTTGGTTTCCAACGTCATAGCGTCCAGGAAGGCCACGACCGAACGGTATTTTTCCGCATCGGTGGAATGACCGGCCGCGTCCTGTTCCAGCTCTCCGTTGGCGAAGATATATTTGCACGTCGGCAGATACGCCGTGAGCCCGTGCGTCCCCTGCATGTTGGGAATAACCTTGATCTCGGCGGTTTCAAAGGTGCGCAGATCAATCCGGGCGACCCGGGCGTTCGCCTTGTCGTTGATCCACAACCACCGCCCGTCATACCGGCCGTCGGTCTGACTGAGCACGGGATGATGGGTGTCCCCCCACATCGGCCCGGTGGCGGCGAGGCGGCGGTAGGTTTCCGAGCCGGGGTTGTTGGCATAACCGAGCGCGGCGCGCGGTTCGAAAATGGGCACTTCTTTGATGAACCGGCACGAAGGGATGCCATAGACAAAAACGCTGCCGCTCTGGCCGCCGCTTAAAATGGCGTAATAATCGTCCAATTTGCCCGGCGGCACATAGACCTGCTGGGCGGCGGAAGCGTTCTGCGCCGCCGATCGTTGCTGGCGCGGGCTGGAGCCGGAATTGCAACCGGTCAGCACGGCGATGACGGTGCTGAGGAGAATTGAAATCAGGGGTTTCATGAGTTGGTGCAAAAATTGGGTTAATCGAGTGCGGAGGATTTCGCCGGGTTGGCTTCCACAATGAAGGTGCCAGTCATTAACGGGTGCAGCTTTTCGGTGGAGCATTGGGTGGCGCAGTAGAACGTGAACTTGCCGGCGCGGTCGGCGCGGAATTTCACTGTCTTGGGCGCGCCCACCATCGCGCCGTTGATGAAGGCGACTTCGTCGTATCCGCTGACCGCGAAGCCGTGTCCCGCGCCCAATCCGTTGTCGGTCGGTTCGAAGGTGACTTCCACGATCTGCCCTTTGCGCACCCGGATGACGTCCGGCTCATACTTCCAAGCGCGCTCGATGAGTTTGATGCGCACGTCCGGTTCGCCCAACGATTCCCGGGCGAGGAAATTTTGTGAAGCCCGGGCAATCGGCGCGGGCGGCGCGGGGCGCACCAGGGTTTCCACGTAATAGGCAACTTTCCAGGCGTCCTCCACGGGAATCGAACCATAGAACCCGACCATCGGCGTGCCGTTGAATCCGGTCAGGATGGTGCGCACGATTTCCTTGGTGGCATAACCGGACTTGAAATTACCCGGACGGGTGAAATCGCGCGGTTTGATTTTCATATGGGCATCGTCCACCAATCCCACGATGGACGGACCGTTGCCCTCGCCGGTTTCGCCGTGGCAACTGGCGCATGCCAAGGACGTGTAAAGGGCTTTCCCCTGCGCCACTGTGGCCTCGGTGCGCGCCGGCGCGGTGCCCAGGTCCACCGTGACGGGGGCGGCGTCCATTTCCGCAAAGCGGGGCGAGAAGGTTTTGATGTATTCCACCACCGCCCAACAATCCTCCGGACTGAGCATGTGACGCCAGGGCGGCATGGCCGTGCCCGCCAACCCCAGGGAGACGGCCCGAAACAAATCTACGTCGGTCGGCAAACTGCCGGTCGGCGTCGAACGCAGCCGGTAGTTGGCTTGCACGAAATCACGCGGGCGCGGCACCAGGAACGCCGCCGCATCCGCTTTGGCGTCGCCGTGTTCTCCGTGGCAGGCGACGCAATTCAACTCATAGACCGTCTTGCCCCGCGCCAGAAATTCCGGATTCACCTCGGGCTTGGGCGGCACGGGATAATCAGAGAACGTCGGCGAGGCGGACGTGGCGGCGGGCCCGGACGCCGAGGCGCGCGGAGCGTCTCCGGCCACGCCTTCGGAGGAACGCGCCGCAGGACGATCACAACCGCCCGTCAACAGCGCCAGCATCGCAATCAATGGGGCGCACGGTATAAAAATGGCTCTCATGTTTCAGAATAATGGCCGGTTACAAATAGCATTGATTTGACTAAAATCAAAAAAATCCAAGTTGCCGGCAGTCACGGAAAACTTTTCCCCCGTTCAAAACTCACGCGGATCTGGAGCGTCCCGGCGCCAACCTTGT